>Ga0196977_1000005_pt1 | contig 315050 bp, 361 predicted proteins | sample S3v_1013CmetaG_FD_148634 | JGI IMG/M metagenome (GOLD analysis project Ga0196977, IMG submission 148634) | Soil microbial communities from Anza Borrego desert, Southern California, United States - S3+v_10-13C | ecosystem: Environmental > Terrestrial > Soil > Desert | place: USA: California...
CCGCCACCGCCGCCACCCCAGCCGCCGCCCCAATCGTCCCGGTCCCGGCCCCGGCTGCCGCCCCAGCCCGGACCCCAGATCACGATCGGGCCGCCCCAGCCGCGCTTGCGGCCGCGATAGCGCCGGCCGCTGAGGCCGCTGCCGACCATGCCGACGACGATGAACAGGGTGACGCCGATCCAGAAGATCAAAGCGAAGGGCGAGCCGTCATTGCCGCGCCGGCGCTCGCTCTGGTTGCTGGCCTCGGCCTGCTGGGCCTGGACCACAGCCTGCTCGGCCGCCTCGGGCGGCGCCTGCAGCTGGGTGAGCAGGGCGTTGGCGCCGGCGTTGATCCCGCCGGCATAGTCATTATCGCGGAAGCGCGGCGTCATCTGCTCGCGGATGATCCGCCCGGCCAAAGCGTCGGTGACGATCGCTTCCATATTGTAGCCGACTTCGATCCGGATCTTCCGCTCCGTGCGCGCGACCAGCAGGAGCACGCCATTATTGGCGGTGCGCTGGCCGAGCTGCCAGTGGCGGAACAGGCCGTTGCCATATTCCTCCACGCTGTAGCCGCCCATCTCCGGCACGGTGGCGACGACGAGCTGGCGCGTGGTGGCGCGCTCGAGCGCCTCCAGCCGCTGGGTCAGCGCAGCCTCCTCGGCGGGCGGCAGCATGTCCGCATTGTCGACGACGCGGCCGGTCAGCGCCGGATAGGTGGGGCCGCTCTTCGTCTGCTCGCCGCCGCCGCCGCAGGCCGCGAGCAGGAGCAGCATGCAGGCCGCCAGGAAGGAGAGCGGCGCGCGCGCCGCCCGCGCACCGGTCATCGGCTGTAATTACCGAAATCCATATTGGGCGCGCGTTCCGCCCCCTCGCTCGCCTCATAGGGCTGGATCGGCTGCGAGCCGTAGATGATGCGCGCGCCGATGATCGCGGGGAAGGTGCGGATCCGGGTATTATAGGCCTGCACCGCGAGGTTGTAGTCGCGCCGGGCGACGGCGATCCGGTTCTCCGTGCCCTCGATCTGGGTGAGGACGTCGCGGACCAGGTCGGTGTTGCGCTGGTTCGGCGTCGCCTCGGTGGTGACGTTCACTCGCACTCCGCTGAGCAGCGAGGAGAGACCGCTCTGCGCCGCGGCGAAATTGCGCATCGCATTGGCGTCGCGCAGCTGATCGGGGCCGATCTGGGTCTGGGCGGTGCGCGCCCGCGCCTCGGCGACGCCGATCTGCAGCGCCAGCTCCTGCTGGCCGTTGGCGCGGACCGCATTGGCGAGATTGGGGAGGAGGTCCAGCCGGCGCTGATACTGGTTCTCGACCTCGGCCCATTTCGCCTTGGCCTCCTCCTCGGCGCGGGGGATCGAGTTGATCCCGCAGGCGGACAGGAAGATGCTGAGCACGGCCAGGACGGCGACGACGCCAGTGCGCTTCATTGGTCACCCCTTCTTCAAATCGGGCGGAAACGGACGTAAGCATTGCGGATCGGCTCCGCAATGGCCGGTCCGGCAGAGGAGGGGAACGATGCTGAGGGAGTTCCGGGATTTCATCGCGCGGGGCAACGTCCTCGACCTGGCCGTGGCCGTGATCATCGGCGCCGCCTTCGCGACCATCACCACCTCGCTGACCGAGGACATCATCATGCCGGCGGTCGGCGCGATCTTCGGCGGGCTCGATTTCTCGAGCAAGTTCATCATCCTCGGCACCGTCCCCGACAGCTATACCGGCTCGCTGACCGACTATGCGGCGCTGAAGGCCGCGGGCGTCGCCATGCTCGGCTGGGGCCAGTTCCTGACCGTCCTGATCAACTTCCTGATCCTCGCCTTCATCATCTTCCTGATCGTGCGCTCGGCGAACAAGCTGAAGCGCAAGCAGGAGGCCGCCGCCCCCGCGCCGGACCCGGAGGAGGTCGTACTGCTCAGGGAGATCAGGGACGCGCTGAAGAACAGGGGCTAGGCCCGGATTCGTCATTGCGAGGCGCGCAGCGACGCGGCAATCCAATGGATTGCTTCGCTTCGCTCGCAATGACGGCCTGTCGGAGCCGTCACTTCACATTAAGCCCCTGTTCCCTATATAGGAGCTGCCGGGTTCGCCCGGCTATGGCGATAAACGTGTCGTGCAATAGGCACAGCGGACCCGGGGGCAGTACCCGGCGGCTCCACCAGCTGCTCCGCACGGTCAGCCCGCATGAAGCGTGCCGGCCGAGCGGCCCAGCTGGAGGGGCCGAACCAGGATCGACGTGTGTTGAAAAGCGGCGCCTTTGCCCGGAGTGGATCACCGTGACGGTCCATCACACAAGTGCCAACGACAACGAGGCGCTCGCGATTGCCGCGTAACGAGGTCCTCACGGACTGAGTTACATCGGACAAAAGCGCGGTTCGGGCCGCACCGGGCAACAGAAGCGGATTCCAGCGGTACGGGAGGCACCGGGCAACAGAAGCCTCCCACTTCACGAGATGCCGAGCGCAGCGCCGCTGCGCGAAGAGCCATCGAGTGCCGGCCAGCCTGCCGCGGAGCGGACAGGACTGACGTCACGGCAATGGCAGGGGACGGGATGCCCCGCATCCCGTAGATCGCTCCGGGGGAGCGATCGACCCTGTCATGTCCCGTGACGGCCTCTCTCATCGTCATTCCAGCGAAAGCTGGAATCCCTTCTCCCGTCCGACAGGCAATGAGATTCCAGCTTCCGCTGGAATGACGGGGAAGTGTAGGTTGTCAGCCATGAAGCTGGCGCCCGTCCTCCTCACCCTCCTCGCCCTCGCCGCCTGCGGCCCGGCCGAGCCCGAATCCACCGCCAACAAGGCCAGCCGCCTCGAGCGCGAGATTGCCGAGCGCGAGAAGGCGCTGAACGCCCAGGTCGAGAACGAGCTCTCGCAGACCGAGCAAAGGCTCGCGGCGGAGGCCGACCAGGCGCTGAACAGCCTGAACGCGGCCGCCGCCAACAGCCTGGACGAGGCCGTCCCGGCTGCCCCCGCCCAGAACAGGGCGCGCTAGGCCTTGATCGTTCCGGGCTGAATAGCCCGGGGCGTGAATCAAGGTTTCAACCGGAATCCTCGCCAACCGCCTGTCCGCCCGCGGACAGTACCGGACATTATTGGCCGCTTTTGCCAACATCTGGCCGATCCCGCCGTGGCCCGACGCGCGCCCCGGCCCGCCTCTTTCCGCTAACCTCCTGAAAAGACGCGCCTCCCTGAATCTGGCACGGCCCGTGCTGAGGAGCAGGCATCCGGGCAGCCCCCGCCCGTCAAGGAGTTCAAGAATGTCAGAGCGTCAACCGAATCTGCTCACCCGCGACGACACCTTCTTCGGCGTCTGCCAGGCGCTGGGCGAGGATTTCGGTTTTCCCCCCAACCTGCTGCGCATCGCCTTCGGCATCCCCGTGATCTTCTTCCCGGTGCCGGTGCTCAGCCTCTATTTCGGCCTCGGCGCAATCGTCCTCCTCAGCCGCCTCATCGCCCCGCGTCCGCGGCGCAAGGCGGCGCAGCCGGCCGCGGCCGAGACCCCGATCGTCGCCCAGGTGCCGCTCGCCGAGGCCGACGCCGACCAGTTCGCGCTTCCCATGGCCGCCTGATCCCCCACAGGCAGCCGACCCGCGGAAGGGCCCCGCCACCCGCGCGGGGCCCTTTCTAGTCTGGCAGCGGTAAGAAATTGGCAGCGCCTCCCTGCTAGACCCTTGGTGCGCGACAGGGGAGCGGGGCGATGGACGATCCTTCGGCGGACATGCAGGCGGCGCCGGCGCCCCGGCCTCTCCCCTTCCTGCTCCGCAACCATCTCGGCCCGCTCGCCCGCAGCCTGCCCTGGCACCGGCCGCGGCTCCGCGTCGCCGCCATCATGGGCAGCGACGCTCGCCCGCTGCGCCTTCCGGAGAATTGGGAGCGCGTAACGCCGGCGCTCGACGCCCTCATCGCCCTGCTCCCGAAACCCGCGACGATCCGCCCCTGGCATTATCATGCGGACCGCCCCGGCCGCCCGGTCGCTTATGGCCGGCTCGGCTGGTCGGCCGAGGCCAACCGGCGCTGGACGGAGGCGATGACCGATCCACAAATCTTCATGGCGAAGACCGAGCTCTGGTCCCCCTCCCGCTCAAGCACCGTGGAGAGGCGCCTCGATCCCGATTTCTACGTCCAGCTCGGCTGGGACCGGACCGGGGAGCGGCAGGGCTTCCTGCTCGCGCTCCGCCTGGAGCTGCTGCCCGCGCTCGCCGATGCCGCCAACCAGGTGGTCGCCGCGGTCGCCGCCATCATGCCCGACAGCGAGACGCTGGTCGCGGACCGCAGCTGGGCCGCGCGCCGGATCCTCGGCGTGGTCAGGTTGAACAATCTGGACGACGCGCTGGCGATCGACGCCTTCGAATGGGCCAGCGAGAATCCGGCGAGGCGCGTGCCGGCCTTCTGATCCACGCCGTTACCGGCAGCCCGGCCGCAGCAGCAGCTCCGCCCGCACGAGCGCCGCGACGCTTGTCTCCCGGTCCTCCGGGGCCCGCAGCACCGCCGCGGCGAGCCGCGCGCCGAGCGCGTCCCGCCCCCGCGGGTCCGCCGCGCAGGCCTCGCCGATGCCCTCGGCGATGCCGAGCAGATACATCCGGCACTTCGCCCGCTGCAGCTCGGCCAGCAATTCGTAGGCGGCCTGGGTCCGGAAGCGCGGATCGCCGTCGCTCTCGCCCCGGCACATCGCCCGCATCTCGGCGACCGAGAACAGCCCGACGGCGGGCGCGGCATCGGGTTGGGCGGCGAAGAAGACGAGCGCGGCGGCGCCGGACAGGAGCCAGGTCATCCCCCCAGTCTGGCCCGGCGCAGCGGCCGCGGCAAGCTCTCGTGGCGCGGCTAGCGCTGCGGCTGCGGCTGCGCTCCGGCCGGCGCGCGCGGCAGGCGGCGCCAGGAGACGATCCGGTTCGCCTGGTCCGTCACCACCTCGAGCGCCTGCCCGGCGCGGTCCGTGACCTGGCGCACCGTCTGGCCGGCAACGGCGCCCGCCGTGCGCGAAACCTCGGTGAGCCCGGACGCCGCGAGGTTCAGCAGCTGCCCATTGCGCAAGGCGGTCGCGGCGACGCCGCCGACGGTATTCACCGCATTGTTCGCCACGCCGCCAACCGTGTTCACCGTATTGTCGACGGTCGACAGCAATTGCGTCACGAGCTGCGGGTTGTTGTCGAGCGTCTGCAGCGTCCGCTCGATGATCGCGCGCACATTTTCCAGCCTCACGACCAGGGTGGCCTGCGCCCGCACGCCGCGCAGGTCGATGCGGACATTGTCGATCCGCGCGTCGGCGCCCGCGGTCAGGTGCAGCAGATTGGCCAGCCGCGCCTCGAGCGCGAGATGGACCTGCAGATTGTTCACGTCGACGGTCAGCTGCTCGATCGAGAGGTTCGGCACGTCGAGCAGGACGTCGGGCTGATTGCTGCCCTGCATCGCCTGCATTGCTACCGGCGAATTCTGCGGCGGATTCGGCGCCGCGCGCGTGTCGCGCTGGGCGAAAGCGGGGGTGGCGGTCAGTGAAAAAAGGGCAAGCGCAGTCGTCGCTGCGATCGTAAAGGCGCGCATGGCAGTCTCCCTGTTATGCGGGGCTGAACGTCAGTTCCGGGGCGAAGTTTCAGGCACTTGCGAATGTGCGGAAGGATCGGCGATGCGCGCTTCGCCATGCACGTTCACGGTCACGTTCCGCCGCCGCACGTCCCGCTCGGGCGCCGGCCGTGGCGACCGGACGACCCGACTGCCAGCATCGGGTGAGGCGTGGACCTCAAGGGAGGCCTCGCCCCGCTGCCGGAGGCGCACCTCGCGCACCGAGGCGCGGACATTCAGTTCGATATCGGGCGCCGGTGGAGGTGCCGGTAGTGCCTGCGCGGCGAGGAGGGCGATGAACAGCATGACCGTTCAATGCGAGGTCCGGTCACCGGTTCCCCAGTGCCGACCGCAACCGCCAAACAAAAAGCCCCGCCATTGCTGGCGGGGCTTCTCGTTTCAGCCTGACCCCGGAACAGGTCCGGGGTGACTAGGTAGCTCAGTCGTCATCCCGCGTCAGGAACGCCGGCGCGAACTCGGGCTCGGGCCCGTCGTCGCTGCGCTCCCGGCGGGGACCGCGGTCGCCACGGCCTTCGCCGCGCGGGCCCCGATCATCACGGCCGCCGTCGCGGTCGCCACGGGGACGATCCTCACGGTCGCCACGCGGACGGTCGTCACGATCCCCGCCTTCCCGGCGCGGACCCCGATCGCCGTCCCGGCGCGGCCCGCGATCCCGGCCGCCACGGCCCCGGTCGCCATCCCGGCGCGGACCGCGGTCGCGATCCCCACGCTCGCCCCTCGGACGCTCCTCGCGCGGCGGCCTCGTGTCCTCCAGCTCCTCGCCGGTTTCCTGGTCGACCACCCGCATCGACAGGCGGACCTTGCCGCGCGGGTCGATCTCGAGGACCTTGACCTTGACCTCCTGGCCTTCCTCCAGCGCGTCGCGGACATTCTCGACGCGCTCGTTCCTGATCTCCGAGACGTGGACGAGGCCGTCCTTGCCGCCCATGAAGTTCACGAAGGCGCCGAAGTCGACAATGTTGACCACCTTGCCGGAGTAGATCTTGCCGACCTCGGCCTCCTCGACGATCCCGGCGATCCACTTGCGGGCCGCCTCGATCTGCGAGAGGTCCGAGGAGCTGATCTTGATCACGCCCTCATCGTCGATGTCGACCTTGGCGCCGGTGGTGGCGACGATCTCGCGGATGATCTTGCCGCCCGTGCCGATCACGTCGCGGATCTTGTCCTTGGCGATCTGCATGGTCTCGATCCGCGGTGCGTGGGCCGAAAGCTCCTCGCGCGTATGGTCGAGCGCCTTGGCCATCTCGCCGAGGATATGGGCGCGGCCCTCCTTCGCCTGGGCGAGGGCGGTCTTCATGATCTCCTCGGTGATGCCGGCGATCTTGATGTCCATCTGCAGCGAGGTGATGCCCTCGCTGGTGCCGGCCACCTTGAAGTCCATGTCGCCGAGATGGTCCTCATCGCCGAGGATGTCGCTGATCACCGCGAAGTCCCGGTTGCCCTTGGCGTCCACTTCCAGGATCAGGCCCATGGCGATGCCGGAGACCGGCCGCTTCAGCGGCACGCCCGCATCCATCATCGCCAGCGAGCCGCCGCAGACCGTCGCCATGGACGACGAGCCGTTGGACTCGGTGATGTCGGAGAGGACGCGGATCGTATAGGGGAACTCCTCGTGCGTCGGCAGCACCGGGTGAAGCGCGCGCCAGGCGAGCTTGCCATGACCCACTTCACGACGGCCCGGGGCGCCGAAGCGGCCGACCTCGCCCACCGAATAAGGCGGGAAGTTGTAGTGGAGCATGAAGCGCTCGTAGGAGAGGCCGACGAGGCCGTCGATCATCTGCTCCGAATCCTTGGTGCCCAGCGTGGTCGTGCAGATCGCCTGGGTCTCGCCGCGGGTGAACAGAGCCGAGCCGTGGGTGCGCGGCAGGAAGCCGACCATCGCCTCGATCGGGCGGACGGTCTTCGTGTCGCGGCCGTCGATGCGGCGGCCGTCCTTCAGGATCGCGGTGCGGACGATGTCCGCCTCCAGCTTCTTCACCAGCTTCAGCGTGCCGAGATATTCGGCCGGATCGCTCTCGGCGAGGTCGGCGAGGCTCTCGCGCGCTTTCGTCCGGGCCTCGTTGATCGCATTCTGCCGCTCGGACTTGTTGGTCAGCCTGTAGGCCGCCTCCAGGTCCTTGCCGATAAGGTCCTTCAGCTTCTTCTTCGCGGCCGACTGGTCGGCGACGGGGCTGAGCTCCCAGGGGTCCTTGGCGGCCTTCTCGGCGAGCTTGATGATCGCCTCGATCACCTGCTGCGACGCCTTGTGCGCGAACATCACCGCGCCGAGCATGACCTCTTCCGACAGCTCCCTGGCCTCGGATTCGACCATCATCACCGCGTCATGGGTGCCGGCGACGACGAGGTCGAGCTGGCCTTCCCTCACCTGGTCCATCGACGGGTTCAGCTGGTACTCGCCGTCCTGGTAACCGACGCGGGCCGCACCGATCGGGCCCATGAAGGGGACGCCTGAGATCGTCAGCGCCGCCGAGGCCGCGATCATCGCGAGGATGTCCGGCTCATTCTCCCCGTCGAAGGAGAGGACTTGGGCGATAACATTGATTTCGTTGTAAAAACCCTCAGGAAACAACGGCCGGATCGGCCTGTCGATGAGGCGGCTCGTGAGAGTCTCCTTCTCGGTGGCGCCGCGCTCGCGCTTGAAGAAGCCGCCCGGAATGCGCCCGGCGGCCGAGAATTTCTCCTGATAGTGGACGGTCAGGGGAAAGAAGTCCTGCCCTTCCTTGACGCTCCGCGCCGCAGTGACCGCGCAGAGGACGACGGTTTCGCCGAGGGTCGCGAGCACCGCGCCGTCGGCCTGGCGGGCAACGCGGCCCGTTTCGAGGGAGAGGGTTTTTCCGCCCCACTCGATCTCAACTTTCTTCATGTTGAACATCTGTTTTCCTTAACTCCCGCGGCCGGATGCCACGGGGGCCTCTTGGTGCGGACACTTCAGTCCGCCTGTTCCGGACCCCGATGGTCCGTCCCCGCCGCCCGCCGGATTGCAGGCGCCGGATGTGCGAAGCGGCCCGGATGGGCCGCCTCAATCTGTTATTTGCGAAGGCCGAGCTTCGCGATCAGGGCCTGATAGCGCTCATTGTCCTTGCGCTTCAGATAATCGAGCAGCGAACGCCTTTTGTTGACCAGCATCAGCAGGCCGCGCCGGCTGTGATTGTCCTTGGCGTGCGACTTGAAATGCTCGGTGAGGTTGGTGATCCGCTCGGTGAGGATCGCGACCTGCACCTCGGGCGAACCGGTGTCGCCCTTTGCCTGGGCGTTGTCCTTGATGATTTCCTGCTTGCGCTCGGCGGTAACCGACATCGTCAAACTCCTTCAAAAGTCACAGGTTGAAGCCGCGCACCACCCGGAGTTCATCCCCGGCAAGCTCCACAAGCGCGACGGGCGTGTCGCCCGATATCGCAAGATGGAGCCCCGGCTGTGCGGCGATCCCGATCAGCTTCCGCCCCTGACGGAGCGCCCCTGCCTGATCGGGGGTGACGGGAAGAGCCGGGATGTCGTCCAGCCCCGCCGTCAGCGGCAGGAGGTGTTGTTCAAGGCTGCGCGCCTTAGCGGCTTCGCCCAATTTGTCCAGCGAAATCGCCTGCTCGAGTGTGAACGGACCGGCCTTGCTGCGATGCAACATGGTGACGTGGCCGACCGTTTCCAAGGCATAGGCGATGTCGCGGGCGAGCGAGCGGATATAGGTGCCCTTGGAGACGTGGGCCTCCAGAGTGACCTCCCCCAACACGTCATGCCAGCGAAGGCTGGCATCCATGCCGACTCCGTCTGGACCCCAGCCTTCGCCGGGGTGACGAACACGAAGCCCATGGACAGTCACTTTACGCCTGGCGAGAGCGACCGCCTCGCCGGCCCGCGCCAGGGCGTAGGCCCGTTTCCCATCCACCTTGAGCGCGGAAAAGGCCGGTGGAACCTGCTCGATAGCGCCGGTAAAGCGGGGCAGAACCGCCTCCACTTCCGCCAAAGTAGGCCGCCTGTCGGACGTCGCAACCACCGCGCCCTCGGCGTCCAGCGTATCCGTCTGCGTCCCGAAGCCGATGGTGAATTCATACACCTTGTCCGCTTCCAGCATCCGGCCGCTGAGCTTGGTGGCCTCGCCCAGCGCGATCGGCAGCACGCCGCTCGCCAGCGGATCGAGCGTGCCGCCATGGCCGACCTTGACCTTCGGATAGCCGCCTTCGCGCAGCGCGCGCTTCACGGCGCCCACCATTTGAGTGGAGGTCGGTCCGACAGGTTTATCGATGATCAGCCAGCCGTTGAGCACGGCCGACGCAATTAACGGCGCTTCTCGTCCTTGTCAGCGTCGTCCGCCTCATTCTCGCGCACGGAGCCGCGGATCTCGGGCACGGGGATGGGCTGGGCCGGGGCCGGCGGCACTTCGACGCCGCCGCAGGCGATGAGCGCGAAGGCGGTGAACAGGTTGCTGACCATGAGATGACTCCCCCGAGACTTGAGTGCGATATGGGGGCTGTCCCGCCCGCTTCAATGCCTCATTCGGCGGCCTCGGCTGTGGCCGCGGCGGCGCGGGTCAGAGCGAGGCGCAGTTGCTCGCCGCTGCCCTCGGCGAGCTTGTCCATGAAATGGTGGCGGCAGAGCGAGATGTAGCGGTCATTGCCGCCGATCTCGACCGAGGCGCCCTCGGCAACCGCATTGCCGTCCGCGTCGACGCGCAGGTTCATCGTCGCCTTGCGGCCGCAATGGCAGATGCCCTTCAGCTCGACCAGGCTGTCGGCGAGGGCGAGCAGATTGGCGCTGCCCTCGAACAGGTTCGCCTGGAAATCGGTCCTGAGGCCGTAGGCCAAGACGGGAATGTCGAGCTCGTCGCAGATCGAGCAGAGCTGGACGACATGGGCGCGGGTCAGGAACTGTGCCTCGTCGACCAGGATGCAGTGGAGCTTGCGCTTCTTCAACTCCTCCTCGACCTCGTGGCGGATGTCGGTCAGCGCATCGTAGAGCCGGCCGCCCGTCTTGAGGCCGATGCGCGAGGCGATCGTGCCGGTGCCGGCGCGGTCGTCGAACGCGGCGGTCCAGAGCATGGTCTCCATGCCGCGCTCGCGATAGTTGAAATCGGCCTGCAGGAGCGTGGTCGATTTCCCCGCATTCATCGAGGCATAGTAGAAATAGAGCTTGGCCATCGGGACGCGACTTTAGCGCCCCGGCGAGGCTTGGGAAGGCTTGGCTTTAGCCGCGGCTCAGCCGCGGCGGCCGGGCCGTGGCGGCGCGTCGGACTCGGTAACGCTGTCGACCATGCAGCGCCAGCCGTCGGCGCGGATCGAGCTGTCCTTGTCGAAATCGCCGCCGGGCGAGGTGTTGAAGCGCAAATTGGCGTTGCGGGTCAGCCGCGGGCATTCGCCGCGTACCGACGCATAATACCATTGGCCGGTATAGCCGCGGATATAGACGCCGCGGCCGGGATCGGCGACGGCCTCCAGATAATCGGCCATGTTGCGGATCTTGACCTCGGACCGCGCCCGGTTCGGCTGCTCGGCGGCGAGCACCGGCGCCGCGGCGACGGTGAGAAGGGCAGTGGCGGCAAGGGTCAGGCGGGCGATCATCGCTGGTCCTCCTGCGTGGCGGATTCGCGCGGCTTATCCTGTCTCAACGATGAACGCTAGCTGAGCGATCCCATTCCGAGGCGAGGATCGAGAAGAGGACGGTGTCGCGGACATGACCGGTCCAGGTGATCCGGTCGGCACGGATCACGCCCTCGCGCACCGCGCCGAGCCTGGTCATCGCCGCCTGGCTGCGCTGGTTGCGCGCGTCGACCTTGAACTCGATCCGCCGGAAGCCGCAGTCGATCGCGCGGGAGAGCATCAGGTCCTTCACGCGCCGGTTGAAGCCCGTCCCGCGCATCCTGGGCACATAATAGGTATTGCCGATCTCGAGCGCGCCCCGCTGGGCATCGACGTTGATGAAGCAGCTCATCCCGGCCAGCGCGTCGCCCGAAAAGATCACGAACCGGCACCAGCGCTTCAGCGCCATGACGAGGTCGAACGTCTCGTCGAAATGGTCCGGGTCCCAGGAGGTGGCATAGATCGGCCAGATCTCGAGGTCCTCGGCGCAGGCGGCCTTGAGCGCAGCCCGGTGGGTCTCGGCCATCGGCTCGAGACGGATCTCGCCGTCCCGCATCGGATCGCCGAGCTCGGCCGTCACCTCAGCTGATCCAGGTATCCGCGACCGCGACCACCACCCAAGCCCCGTCGCGCCGCTGGAGGGCGTAGAGGCTGCCATTGCCGCAGGTCGTCCCACACGCATAGGCGGTCTCGACGAAGGCGGCGTCGCCGGCGAAGGCCGGGGCGGAAAGCTGGAGCGGCGCGCAGCCGCTGGGCCTGTCCTGGAGCTGCATCGGCGCCGCGACCAGGGCCGCGTCGATCTCCACGATCGTCGGCGCGGCGGGGCTGGCCGCGGCCTCGGCCCGCAAGGCGTCGAGCCGCTGGGCGAGCTCGGCCGGGACCGGGGCGGGCAGCGCGACCGGCGGCGCCCGTTCACGGCGCTGGCGGCGGCCGTCGGGGCGGAACTGGGGTGGCGGCCGGACGGTGGCGGGCGCCTCGGGCACGTGCCATTGGAAATAGATGCGCACGGCATGATCGGGCATCATCGGATTCTCCGCGCCGGCCGCCGCGGGCTGCGGGCCGAGCGCCGGAGTCACGCAGGTCTGCGCCGCGCTCTCAAGGCCGCGCATCGCGGTCTGGTGGGCGAGCACGGCGGCGATCGCGGCACGGGCGTCCGCCTCGCTGGCGGCGGTCTGGGCGTGGAGCGGCGCGGCGACCAGGGCCAGCGCGGACAGAATGATTCTAAGCCTCATCGTCCCCAAGATCGCGCGCCACGGCGGGCGAGCGCAAGAGGGCATCGATGTGGCTGCCCTCGTCGAAGCTCTCGTCGGCGAGGAATTTGAGGTCGGCGGCATATTTGGTGTTCACTCGCCGGGCGACCTCGCCCTTCAGGTAGCGGACGTTCTTCTTCAGCGCGGCGAGCACGTCGCTCTCGTCGGCGCCGAGCAGGGGCTTCACGAAGACGGTGGCGTGGCGCAGGTCCGGCGACATGCGCACCTCGGTAATCGAGACGGTGTGGCTGGCCAGGACCTCGTCATGGACGTCGCCGCGCGCCAGGATGTCGGAGAGCGCGTGGCGCACCTGCTCGCCCACGCGAAGCAGGCGGACGGAGCGGCCCTCGGGGGTTTCGTTGTGGCGTGCCATTGTCAGCTCAAACCAGGGTCCAGATCATCAGCGCAATGCACGAGGCGGCGAGTGCGCCGGGCAGGCAGCCATCGCCGACGCAGCCGAGGCTGTGCAGGCAGCCTTTCGCGTTGCGCTCGTCCTGCCGCTCCTCGGCCTCGCACTCCTCCTCGGTCGTCCAGCGCAGCCGCGTCACAGCGTCCGTTCGCGCTCCTCCACCTCATAGGTTTCGAGGAAGTCGCCCGGCTTGATGTCGGTATGACCCTCGAAGGTGACGCCGCATTCGAGGCCCGCCCGGACCTCCGGCACGTCGTCCTTGAAGCGGCGGAGCGAGGCGATCGAGCCGTTATAGATGATCACGTCGTCGCGCATGATGCGCGCCTTCAGGGCCTTGCGGATATAGCCCTCGGTGACGAGCAGGCCGGCCGCCTTGCCATGCTTGCCGGCGGAGAAGACCTCGCGCACCTCGGCGCGGCCGACGACATTCTCCACGATCAGCGGGCCGATCTTGCCGGCCATGGCCGATTTCACCGCGTCGGTGAGATCGTAGATCACGTCATAATATTGCATGGCGACGCCCTGCCGCTCGGCAATCTCGCGCGCCTTGGCGTTGGCGCGGACATTGAAGCCGATGATCGGCGCGCCCGAGGCGCCCGCAAGCGTCACGTCGCTCTCGGTGATGCCGCCGACGCCCGAATGCAGCACGCGGGCCTTGATGTCCTCGTTGGAGATCTTGTTGACCGCGTTGACGATCGCCTCGACCGAGCCCTGCACGTCGCCCTTGATGACGAGCGGGAACTCGACCGCCTGCTTCTCCTTGAGCGCGGAGAACATCGTGTCGAAACTGGCCGGCGCGCTGGTCGTGCGCTTGCGGTCGATCACGCCCTGGCGATAGGCGGCGACCTCGCGGGCGCGCGCCTCGTTCTCGACGACGCTGAGCACGTCGCCGGCGCTCGGCACGCCGCCGAGGCCCAGCACCTCGACCGGGAAGCTCGGCCCGGCTTCCTTCACCTGGCGGCCATGATCGTCGATCATCGCCCGGACCTTGCCCGAGATCGGGCCGGCCACGAAGATGTCGCCGACGCGCAGCGTGCCGCGCTGGACGAGCACGGTGGCGAGCGGGCCGCGGCCCTTGTCGAGCTTGGCCTCGACCACCGCGCCTTCGGCCGGCCGGTCGGGATTGGCCTTGAGCTCGAGGATCTCGGCCTGCAGCGCAATCGCCTCGAGCAATTTGTCGAGATTGGTCTTCTTCAGCGCCGAAACCTCGACGTCCTGGACCTCGCCGCCCATGTCCTCGACCACGATCTCGTGCTGGAGCAGCTCCTCGCGCACCTTCTGCGGATTGGCGCCAGGCTTGTCGATCTTGTTGATCGCCACGATCATCGGCACGCCGGCCGCCTTGGTGTGGTTGATCGCCTCGATCGTCTGCGGCTTCAGGCCGTCATCGGCCGCCACCACCAGGATGACGATGTCGGTGACGTTGGCGCCGCGGGCGCGCATCTCGGTGAACGCCTCGTGGCCCGGCGTGTCGAGGAAAGTGATCTTCGATTTGTCGGGCAGGGCGACCTGATAGGCGCCGATATGCTGGGTAATGCCGCCGGCCTCGCCGGAGACGACATTGGCGCCGCGGATCGCGTCGAGCAGGCTGGTCTTGCCATGGTCGACATGGCCCATGATCGTGACCACGGGCGGCCGCGCCTTCAGCGTCTCGGCCGCATCGACGTCGGCCTCGGTCTGGATGTCGACGTCGCTCTCGCTGACGCGCTGGATGTTGTGCCCGAACTCGGTGACGAGCAGCTCGGCCGTGTCCTGGTCGATCACCTCGTTGACGGTGACCGGCATGCCCATCTTGAACAGGGATTTGACGAGGTCGGCGGCGCGCTCGGCCATGCGGTTGGCGAGCTCGCCGACCGTGATCGCCTCGGGCACCACGACGTCGCGGACCTGCTTGGCGCTCGGTCCGCTCGACATATGGGCGCGCTTTTCCTTCTCGCGCGCGCGGCGGAGCGCGGCGAGGCTGCGGGCGCGGGCGTCACCATCCTCGCCGAGCGCACGGCTGACGGTCAGCTTGCCGGACTGGCGGCGGTCGTCCCGGCCGCGGCTCGGGCGCGCGGGCTCGGGGCGCTTGGCCGGCGCGTGGCCGTGGCCGTGGCGCTGGCGCGGCCGCTCGTCCTCGTCGTCAGCGGCGGCGGGCGCCGGCTGGGCGGGGGCGGGGGCCGGCGCCTCGGCGGCACGGCGGGCCTCTTCCTCGGCGGCCAGGCGGGCGGCCTCGGAAGCGGCTGCGGCTTCCTCCTCGGCCTTGCGATTCTCCTCGGCGCGGCGCTTTTCCTCTTCGGTGGACGCCCTGGCCTGGGTCTCCTCGCGGCGGCGCGCCTCCTCGAGCGCCTGCATGCGCTGCTCCTCGGCCTCGCGCATCAGGCGGGCCGAGCGCTCCTGCGCGGTCTCGGCGCTCGCGGGCCTGGCCGCGGGCTTGGGGGCCGGCGCCGGGGCGGGCGCGGGGGCAGGGGCGGGCGCGGCGACGACCGGCTCGGGCTTCGGCGCCTCGGCTTCGCCCGGGCGGCCCAGGATGCGGCGCTTCTTCACCTCCACGACCACGGTGTTCGAGCGGCCGTGGCTGAAGCTCTGCTTCACCTTGCCCGTCTCGACCGTGCGCTTCAGGCCCAGCGGCGCGCGGGTGCCCAGCTTCGGCTTGTCAGTCGTATCGCTCACTCAAAATCCTTCATTCACAATCCGCAGCCGAAGCGCCCGGCATCTCCGCCGTGGCGGCGCTTAGCCCATCCTCACGTCCGATAAAAGCGCGCCACCGCCCGAGCGCGTGAGTCACGCGCGCCGCCGCGGCCCGATCGATGATGGCGACATGTACCACATTCTCGCGGCCGAGCGCCAATGACAATATGGCCCTTCCCTCAGGGAAAACCAAGCCTTGCGCGCCGCTTCCCTCCCGCTCGGAGCCCACGCGCCAGGCCTGGTCCAGCTTGCGCCGGCCCTCCTCGCTGGCATCGGCCGCATGGATCAGCAGCGCCACCTGGCCGCGGCGGGCGGCGACCTCGATCTTCTCGGAGCCAAGCAGGAGGTTGGAGGCGCGGGCCTCCAGGCCGAGCCGGTCGAGCACAGCCTGACGCAGGGCCGCCTCGATCCGCGCGCCGAGATCGGCGGGGACCTTGACGTCGCCGGTCTTGAACGCCCGCGCCAGCGCGCCCTTCAATTTGCCCCTGGCATTGGCGGCGTCGACCGCGGCCCGGTCGACGCCGAGCCAGGCGCCGCGGCCCGGGGCGCGGGCGCGCACGTCCGGCGCGACGCTCCCGTCCGGGCCGAGCGCGAGGCGAATTAGGTCGTCCCGGGCGGCATGGGCGCCGCTCAGGATGCACTTCCGCTCGGGCGTATGGCTTACGCCTGGGGTGTCATTGGGAGGTTTCCGCAACCGCGTCCTCCCCGCTTCCCGCATCCTCGTCCTCGAACCAGTGGGCGCGGGCGGCCATGATGATCTCGTTGCCCTGCTCGTCCGAGAGGCCGTAATCGGCGAGCACGCCGCCTTTGTCCTCCGGCCGGTTGGACTCGCGCTGGCGGCGCTGCTCCGGCCGCTTCTTCTGCACCAGCTCGTCGGTGGCGAGGTCGGCGAGATCGTCGAGCGTCTTGATGCCCGCCTTGCCCAAAGTCACCAGCATCGCCTCGGTCAGATAGGGCATCTCGGCCAGCGCGTCCTCGACGCCGAGGCCGCGGCGCTCCTCGCGGGCCGCATCCTCCTGCCGCTGCAGCGCTTCCCTGGCGCGGCTCTGCAGCTCGGTGGCGAGATCGTCGTCGAAGCCCTCGATCGAGGCCAGCTCGTCGAGCTCGACATAGGCGACCTCCTCCAGCGCGCCGAAACCCTCGGCGACGAGCAGCTGGGCGAGCGTCTCGTCCACGTCCAGCTCGTTCTGGAACAGCTCGGAGCGCTCGACGAACTCGCGCTGGCGCTTCTCGCTGGCGTCCTGCTCGGTCATGATGTCGATCGCCGAGCCGGTCAGCTGGCTGGCGAGGCGGACGTTCTGGCCGCGGCGGCCGATGGCGAGGCTGAGCTGATCGTCCGGGACGACCACCTCGATCCGGCTTTCCTCCTCGTCGATGACGACGCGGCTCACCGTCGCCGGCTGCAGGCCGTTGACGACGAAGGTGGCGAGGTCCTCGCTCCAGGGGATGATGTCGATCTTCTCGCCCTGCAGTTCCTGCACGACGGCCTGCACGCGGCTGCCTTTCATGCCGACGCAGGCGCCGACCGGGTCGATCGAGCTGTCGTGGCTCAGCACGCCGATCTTGGCGCGGCTGCCCGGGTCGCGGGCGGCGGCCTTGATCTCGATGATGCCGTCGTAAATCTCCGGCACTTCCTGCGCGAACAGCTTCTTCATGAAGTCCGGATGGGCGCGGCTCAGGAAGATCTGCGGCCCGCGATTCTCGCGGCGGACGTTGAGGATCAGGCTGCGGGTGCGGTCGCCGACGCGCAGCACCTCGCGCGGGATCTGCTGGTCGCGGCGGATCACGCCCTCGGCCCGGCCCAGGTCGACGACGACATGCCCGAACTCGACCCGCTTGACGACGCCGGTAATGATCTCGCCCGTGCGGTCCTTGAACTCCTCATATTGCCGCTCGCGCTCGGCGTCGCGGACCTTCTGGAAGATCACCTGCTTCGCGGCCTGGGCGGCGATGCGGCCGAACTCGATCGGCGGCAGCGGGTCGACGATGAAGTCGCCGATCGCGGCGTCCTTCTGGAGCTTCTGCGCGTCCTCCAGGTTCACCTGCTTGAAATAGTCGTCGACCTGCTCGACCACCTCGACGACGCGCCACAGACGCAGGTCGCCGCTCGTCGGGTCGAGCTTGGCGCGGATGTCGTTCTCGGCGCCGTAGCGGGCGCGGGCGGCGCGCTGGATCGCGTCCTCCATCGCCTCGATGACGATCATCCGGTCGATCAGCTTCTCGCGCGCGACGGCATCAGCGATCGCGATCAGCTCCGCCTTGTTGGCGGAAACGGCGCCCGGCGCCGGGGCTTGCGTAGCCATGAGGTCAGTCCTGTCCTTCTTCTTCGATTTCAATTTCGGTGTCGTCGCCGTCCGCGGACAGCGGCGCGGTCGCCGCGATCAGCCGGTCGGTCATCAGCAATTTGGCGTTGCGGATCGCGGCGAAGGGAATGGCGGTCTCGCCAAGGCCCTTCACGTCGATGCGCACGGTCTCGCCGTCCACGCCGATCAGGTCGCCAGACAGCTGCTTGCGCCCCTGGAACGGCTCGTGCGGATGGATCCGCGCCTCGTGGCCCTTCCAGTCGTCATAATCCTGCAGCCGGGTCAGCGGCCGGTCGATGCCGGGCGAGCTCACCTCGAGCCGATAGGCCTCGTCGAACGGGTCGTTCCCCTCGGCCTCGAGCGCGTCGAGCCGGTCGGAGAGGCGCCGCGACAGCCGCGCGCAATCCTCCAGCGTCAGCTGCCGCGTGTCGGGCCGCTCGGCCATGACCTGCAGCGTCGGGTCGGAGGTGCCGCCGATCATCTTCACGCGCACCAACGCGAACCCTTCGGCTTCCACCTCGGGCTCGATCAGTTTCTGCAGTTCGGCGACGTCCGCCATTGGGTCTCCGGAAACAAAGCTCTCCTGCCGCCGGCCCCGTCCCCGGGGCCGACCTCAACGTCTGACGATGTCGAGAAAGGCAGGGGCTATATAGGCGCGGGCCGCAATTGCCGCAAGCAGAAGCTGAAGCGGCCGATTGACAGCGTCGGCCGGATGCGGTGGATTTGCGGATGCCTATGCGAGAGCACGAGCCTGCTGAGCAACTGCATCTGGGCGACTATCTGGTCGAGCCCCGGCTGAACCGTCTGTCGCGTCAGCACATGTCGGTGATTCTCGAGCCGAAGGTGATGCACCTGCTGCTCTGCCTGGCGGAGCGACCGGGGCAGGTCATGCGGCAGGCCGAAATCCGCAGGGAGCTTTGGGGCAGCGTTCACGTCGTAGACGGCGTGCTCGCCCGCGCCGCCTACCAGCTGCGGCGGGCGCTGGCCAGACTGGGGGGCGGCCTGACCCTGGAGACTGTCCGTCGGGTCGGCTACCGGCTCCGGGCCGAGCCCGAACGCGCGCCGGCGGGTCGACCGCCCCTGCTTGCGGCGCTCTCGGGACCACGCCCCGCCTGGACTGCGGCCGCCCTGGCGGCCGGGCTTTCCCTCTATCTTGCAGTGTCGCGCGACGTGGCGTCGCCATTGCCGGCGCAGGCTCCGCCGGGTGCCCGGGAGGCACACCGACCCACGCCGGCACAGGCGCAGGCTGCGGCGCCCGGGCCACGGCCGCGGTCCGCGGTCCGGCGCGCGGCGCCCCGACCCGTTCGCGAGCGCGAAATCCTGGTGTTCGCGGAGGGGCGTTTCCAGCACGTGCCGTCGGGCACGGCCTTCCCCTCCGCGAAAGCGCCGCCCGCGCCGCCGGCCCCCGCCGCGCCTCCGGCCCCCCGGGCGCCGGCGCCGGACCTGCCCGACTCCGGACCGGCCTGACCGGCCGGCTCGCCGCCACGGCGGCCAAAGCCCGTCCTGCATGATGGTTCGATGATGATGGCGGCGCCCGGCTTGCGGGCCGACTGGCGACACTCCATCGACAGGCCCTTCCTCGTGGAGAGCCGTCCGATGATCGCCGCTTCGCTCCTGCTTGCCTTCACCCAGACGGCCGCGCCGCCGCCGCCTTACGCCGTGCCGCCGACCCGCTGCTATTCCAGCCGGGAGATCGCGCTGGACTGGCGGGACGGAACCCGCGCGATCCGCATCGCCGGATCGCTGACCACGCCGCGGGGCGGCGGACCGCGCCCGACGATCGTGATGATCACCGGGAGCGGCGACCACATTCGCGACCAGATCATCTCCGGCGTGCCGATGTTCGGCCTGATCGCCGATTCCCTCGCCAGGGCCGGCTACAACGTCGTACGCACCGACGCGCGCGGCTTCGGCGCAGCGACGATCGATGGTCGCACGCTCGACCCCCCGGGCTGGCTGCAGATCACCAGCCCGGAGCGCTACCGCGACAACCAGCGTCTGCTCGACTGGCTCGTCACCCAACCCGGGGTGGCGCAAGGCGGCCTGATCCTGCTCGGTCACAGCGAGGGCGCGATGCTCGCCGCCCGCCTCGCCGCGGACCGGAACGATATTGCGCTCAGCATCCTGCTCAGCGATTCGACTGCACCGGGATATGAGGTCTTCGCGCGTCAGCGAACGAATGTCGCCACCCGCGACGGGGCATCCCCTGAAGTCGCGGCAAGACTGCACCAGCTGCTTCTGGAGCTGGCCGCCTTCCTGTCCCGGGACCCGGGCAACGACGCCCGCTTCGAGCGGCTGGCCACACGCTTCCGGGAAGCGCAGGCGGGCATGACGCGACCCGTCTTCGATCGCGACTTTCTGGAGTTCCACCGCACCGGCTCGCCCTGGCACATCTGGTGGATGGGCTACGATCCTTGGCCGGACCTGTCCCGGATCACCTCGCCGGTGCTGGCGATCTGGGGCGCGCGCGACGACGCCACGGAATGGCGAACCCATGCACCCATCCTCGCGCGCGCCCTCAGCGCCGCCGGCAATCCGGACTTTGCCGTCCATATCCTGCCCGACCAGGACCATTTCTTCCTGGAATATGAGGGACGTCGCGTCGACCGGCATCCTTGGGCGCGCACCCGCATCTCGAACGAGCTGCAGGCCCTGCTCCTCGGTGAGCTCGAGCGGCGCTTCGGACCGCGCGGGCGCGCCTGCGCCGATTGAGGGCACGAAGCAGGACCCCGCGTCGCATTCGTCGCAGGATGCCGGGGGCTTCGTCGCAAGACGCGGGCGTTCGTCTTCGGCCCGGATCAAGCGGTCCGCCGACCCCGTCCCCCAGGAGAAGACGAATGTCCGCTGCCCTCGCCGAAACCCGTCCCGCCGTCCAGGCCGATCCCTCGCCCGAGCAGATCATGCAGATCGGCATGGGCTTCTGGCCCTCCAAGACCCTGCTCAGCGCGGTCGAGCTCGGCCTGTTCACCATCCTCGCCGACGGCCCGCAGACCGGCGCCGCGCTGGAGGATGCGCTCGGCCTGCATCCGCGCGCGACCCGGGACTTCCTCGACACGCTCGTCGCGCTCGGCCTGCTCGGCCGGCAGGGCGACGGCCCGGAGGCGCGCTACCAGAACACGCCGGCCACCGCGCTCTATCTGGACCGGGGCAGCCCCCGCTATGTCGGCGGCCTGCTCGAAATGGCGAACGCCCGCCTCTATCCCTTCTGGGCCGACCTCACGGCGGCGTTGCAGACCGGCAAGCCGCAGAACGAGATCAAGCGCAACGGCAAGGCGATGTTCGACGAGCTCTATGCCGATCCGGGCCGGCTCGAGCAGTTCATGGGCGCGATGACCGGCGTCTCCAGAGCCAATTTCGAGGCCTTCGCCGAAAAGTTCGATTTCTCGCCTTTCGCCAGCCATGTCGACATTGGCGGCGCCACCGGCCAGCTCGCCTCGATCGTGCAGGCCCGCAATCCGCACCTCGCCAGCCGCACGCTCGACCTCCCGGTCGTCCAGCCGATCGCCGAGCGGCACATCAAGGCGGCCGGCCTCGAGGGCCGCGTCGTCGCAGGCGAGATCGACTTCTTCAGGGACGAGTTCCCGCAGGCGGACCTGATCACCATGGGGATGATCCTCCACGACTGGAATCTCGAGCACAAGAAGATGCTCATCGCCAAGGCTTACCGCGCCTTGCCCGAGGGCGGCGCCTTCGTCGCGATCGAGAACATCATCGACGACGCCCGCCGCGAAAATGCGTTCGGGCTGATGATGTCGCTGAACATGCTGATCGAGTTCGGCGAGGCCTTCGACTTCACCGGCGCGGACTTCACCTCGTGGTGCCTCGAGGCCGGCTTCAGGCGCTGCGAGATCCTGCATCTCTCGGGTCCGTGCAGCGCCGCGATCGCCTGGAAGTAGGGAAAAGCGCTTATTGACAGGGACGCTGTCAAAATGACAGCGTCCCTGTCATGTCTTTCGGTTCATCTGCAGCTTTGACCGACGGCGGCCCGGCCCTGCTCGGCATCTTCGCGGCAAGCTTCATCGTCCTTGCGATACTGGAGGTGTTGGCCGCGCGCAGCCTGGAGCCGCAGCAGCGACGCCGACGTTGGCGCACCAACGGCGCGCTGACCCTGCTTTTCATTCTCGTGAACGGCCTGATGCCGGTCACGCTGGTCGCCGCCGCCGGACTGGCCTCGCAGCGCGATTTCGGGGTCCTGAATCTTCTCGGCCTCGCTCCCGCGGCAGCCTTCGTGCTGACCATCCTCGCCCGAAGCCTGATTGCCTATGCCACGCATCGCACGATGCACATTGCCCCGTGGCTCTGGCGCATCCACCGGGTCCATCACCTGGATCCGAGGCTCGACGTCAGCACGGCTGCGCGCTTCCATCCTGTCGAACCCGCAATCGTCAACGGGATCGCGCTCGTCTTCGTCCTGCTGCTTGGCCTCGATCCGCTCGCGGTGCTGAGCTACGAGCTGGCCGAGGCGGCAATGGCCGTCTTCAGTCACGCGAACGTCCGCCTGCCCCCGTGGCTGGACCGCGGCCTCGGCTGGCTGCTGGTGACGCCGGATCTGCACCGGGTCCACCACTCTCCGCTGCAGAGCGAGACGGACAGCAATTTCGGCTCGACGCTGTCGATCTGGGATCGTCTGTTCGGAACCTGGCGGCGCAAGCCGGCGGATGCGCTCGCGGCGCAGCGCGTCGGGCTCGACGAATGCGCAGACGAGCGGGCCGCGTCTTTGCTATGGCTGCTCGCCTCACCGGTAATGGGAACGGGGTGGAGACGGCGTGACTCGGCAGCGCGTGAAGCGGAGTGAGCGGGATCCGGCCGGAACGGCCGGCGAGGCGATAGCGGATATCGCCGGCGAAATCCTGCGATCATTCGAGCTGCTGAAAGCGCTCGCTGCGCTCGGCGCCGCGCAGCACGGCCTCACGATGTCGCTGCGCGCGATCCTTCAGGACCTCTGTGAAAAGGGACCCCGAACCGTGCCGCAAATAGCGGCGGGACGCACCATGACGCGGCAGTCGATCCAGGCCAGTGTCGACCAGCTGCGCCGGATGGGGCTTGCGGAAGTCCGGTCTAACCCGGCTCACCGGCGCTCCCCGATCATCGGGCCCACCGAGGCCGGTGAGCGGGCCTGGCAGGCGCTGCGTCAGCGGGAGACTGCGGCGCTCGCCAGTCTTGCCGGTCCGCTCTCGGGCTGTCCGCTCGACGCGGCGCGCGAAACACTGCACAGGCTGCGGGAGGCGCTCGAAGACCGGCTGGCACAACGACGGCATGAGGTGGACGCATGACAGGACCAGTTGCATGAAGATCATCGGCAGCTACGTCTCGCCTTATGTCCGCAAGGTCCTCGCCTGCATGGCGCTGAAGGGGATCGAGGATTACGAGATCGACCCGATCACGCCCTTCTTCGGCGACGACGAGTTCGCCCGCCTGTCGCCGCTGCGCCGGATCCCGGTGCTGATCCATGGCGGCCTCGTCCTCAACGACAGCACGATCATCTGCGCCTGGCTCGACGAGACCTTCCCCGGCCACCCCTTGCTGCCGGCCGACCCCGCCGACCGCGCCCGCGCCCGCTGGCTGGAGGAATATGCCGACACGCGCATGGGGGACGTCTTCATCTGGGGACTGTTCTACCAGAAGATCGTCTGTCCCCTGGTTTGGGGAGAGCCGGGCGATGCCGAGCGGATCGAGAGGACGCTGGCCGAGGACGTGCCCGCGGTGCTCGACTATCTGGAAGGCCAGGTGCCGGCCGAGGGCTTTCTGTTCGGGGAGATCGGCATTGCCGACATCGCCATCGCCAGCTTCTTCCGCAACGCCGCCTATGCCCGCTTCACGATCGATGCCGTGCGCTGGCCGAAGACCGCCGCCTTCGTCACCCGCACCCTCGCCCATGACTGCTTCGCCCGCTTCAAGCCGTTCGAGGATGCGCAGCTCAGCACCGATCCAAAGGGCCGTCGCGCTGCCCTGCTCGCCGCCGGCGCACCTTTGGTCGAGCAGTCGTGCGGCACGCGCCAGCCGGTCAGGGGAATGATGCGGCTTTGAGGCAGGCTCTAACGTTCGCCCCAGGCTGGCCCCGGCGTGCGGACCGGCCGGCCTAGGTCGAACTCGATCCTGAGATGCCGCCCGGCGCGGTCGATCGCATAAGCGAGCAGCTGCCCGGTCACGATCTCCAGCGACCAGACATTGGTCGCCGCCTCGGCGATGCCCTCACGGCGGAAGAGGGCGCGGGTCCGGGCGTTGGCGGGGAAGAGCTGCCGCCGCGCGCTGCCCGGGGCCGAAGTGGTGCCGCCATAGCCGCTGCGCACCTCCTCGCGTCCGGCCTCGTCGCGATGCACATGAGTGAGGCTGAGGCCATTGGCCGTCCGTGCCACCACCCAGACGCGCGAGGCGTCCTGGCTGGCGTGGAACGCGATCCTCACCGAGTTCGGCGCGCAGCGGAAGACGTGGAGGACGAGCGTTGCCGCGGCCAGCTGGCCGTCGTCGGGATCGGTCGAGACGACGCGGCCGGGATAGGCCTGGCCGCAAAGCGCCTGGAGATCCTGCCAGAACAGCGCCTGCGGGTCCGACGGGCGCGGGATGATGGCGCAGGCGGACAGGAAGGGCAAAGGCGCGAGCAGGACGAGGCGCGTCATGCCGCCACCCTAGTCGTTTTCGCCGGCGGAGAGAATCCCGGGGTGCCGCAGGGGCAATGCGGCTTGACGGCACCGCGCCACTTTGGGAACGTTTCGCGGGGGCTCGACGAAAGGAACATGACGATGCGCCGCGTCCGCTCCCTGCTCCCCGCTTTGCTACTCGCCACCGCCTGCGGCGGCGCCGGCGGCACCGCCTCGGCGCAGAACCGTCCTTTCCAGGTCGAGACGCTCGGCCAGTTCAGCGAGCCTTGGGCGATGACCTTCCTTCCGGGCGGCGACCTGCTCGTCACCGAGAAACGGGGGACGCTGAAACTGCGCCGCGCCAATGGCCGCGTGCTCGACGTCACGGGCGTGCCCACAATCTCCTATGGCGGGCAGGGGGGCTTCGGCGACGTCGTCCTCCACCCCGGCTTCGCGAACAACCGGCTCGTCTATCTGAGCTGGATCGAGGCCGGCGAGGGGCAGACGCGCGGCGCCGTGGTCGGCCGCGCCCGCTTCAACCTCAGCGAATCCGGCGCCAGCCTCAGCGACCTGCAGGTGATCTGGCGCCAGGCGCCGAAGCTGACCGGCGGCGGCCATTTCTCGCACCGCATCGCCTTCGGCCCGGACGGCAAGCTCTACATTTCCTCGGGCGAGCGCCAGCATTTCGATCCGGCGCAGGACATGAGCGGCAATCTCGGCAAGGTCGTCCGCCTCAACGATGACGGCTCGGTGCCGGCGGACAATCCGTGGAGCAGCCGCGGCGGCGTCACCGCGCAGATCTGGACACTCGGCCACCGCAACCTGCTCGGCCTGGCGTTCGACGGGCAGGGCCGGCTCTGGAATACGGAGATGGGGCCGGAGGGCGGCGACGAGCTGAACCTGGTCACGCGCGGCAGCAATTACGGCTATCCGCGCGCCTCCAATGGCAGCCATTATGGTGGCCGCGACATTCCCGATCACCGCCCCGGCGACGGCTTCGAGCCGCCCAAGGTGTTCTGGACGCCCTCCATCTCGCCCTCCAGTCTGATGATCTATTCGGGCGCGATGTTCCCGGCCTGGCGCGGCGACGCCTTCATCGGCGCCTTGTCGGGCGAGGCGCTGATCCGCGTCGACCTCGACGGCACCAATGCCCGCAAGGCCGACCAGTGGCCGATGGGCGCCCGCATCCGCGAGGTCGAGCAGGCGCCGGATGGCTCGATCTGGCTGCTCCAGGACGGCCAGAGCGGCGGCCGGCTGCTCCGGCTGACCCCCGCCGGCCGCTCCTAATAAGTGGAATAGGTCCGCCGCGGCTCGTCCTCACTGGCGTCCTTGAGCTTGCCCATCGCCACGAAGGTGATGATCAGCAGCACCGCGGCGAGGCCGAGCGAGATGAACATGAACGCCTTGCTCTGCTGCTTGGTGATCAGCATGTAGACGCCGTTGGCGGTCGCCACGAGCCCGAACACGATCACCGCGGCGAACAGCAAAAGGATAATCTGCGCCTGCTCGGCCGTGCCGGTGAAGCTGGAGCCGTCGGGCAGGTCGACGCCCGGATTGGTCAGCGACGGGTAGAGATTCCACGTGATCATGCCCATGCCGATCAGCAGGATCAGCCCGCACATCAACAGCACGATCCCGCGCCAGGGCGATTCGCCCACTGTGCGCATCGCGCCGCCGCATTTCGGGCAGGCGGCGACCTTGCCCTCGACGAGCGTCGCGCATTTTGGGTCCCTGCAGACGGTATAGGCGGCCATGAGCGTCTCCCCGTTCGTTATGGAGACAGCCTAGCAGCGGCGATAGCGGAAGTACCAGACCTCGCGGCCCTCGCGGCGCGCCTTGGCCTCGTAGCGCGTCTCCGGCCAGCCGCCGGGACGGGTGAGGAAATCCTTCGCGCTCTCCGCCAGCCATTCGAAATCGCCGCGCTGGCCCATCACCATCATCGCCCAGCGGCAATAGACCGGATCGTCGGTGCCGAGCCGGAACTCGCCGCCGCGCTGCAGCTTGGCCGCGATCAGGTCGAGCGGGCCGTGATTGACCATGCGGCGCTTGGCGTGCCGGGCCTTGGGCCAGGGGTCGGGATGGAGCAGATAGACGAAGCGGAGCGAGGCGTCGGGCAGCCGCTCCAGCACCTCCAGCGCGTCGCCCATGTGGAGGCGGACATTGGCGAGATGCCTGTCGCGGATATGGCCGAGCGCCGCGGCGACGCCGTTGAGGAAGGGCTCGGCCCCGATGAAGCCATGATCCGGCAGCAGGTCGGCGCGCCAGGCGAGATGCTCGCCGCCGCCGAAGCCGATCTCGAAATGGAGCGGTCGGTCATCGCCGAACAATATGGCGGAATCGAGCGGTCCCTCCTCGGGCACGCTCAAGGCCGGCAGCAGCTCCTCGACCAGCGCCGACTGGCCCACGCGCAGCGGGCGGCCCCTGGAGCGGCCGTAGAGGCGGCGGATGGAGAGCGGATCGTTCATGGCGGTCGGGGCCCGGGCCTGCTATCCTGCCTGCCATGAAGACCGCAAGCCTGACTGCGGCAATGGCCGCTTTCCTGGTCGCCACTCCGGCTTTCGCCACCAGCACGATCCACTGCCGCACGCGTGCCGGCGGCCCCGATATCTGGCTCGTCCTGCCCAACGAGCGGGGCGCCGGCATCGACCAGGCGCGGATCGTTCACGGACGGGAGGAGATCGTCACCGGGCGGACGCGGAGCGGGCCGTGGATTTCGCAAAGCGCCATCGACCCGCGCCGCATCAACCTGCGCGTGGCGCCCGGCGGCACGCGCCAGGTGATCCTGGTGCTGAATGCGTCGCGCCGCGGCGTCCCTTATGTGGGCAATGTGACCTGGCGCGGGCGCGCCTGGCCGGTCCGCTGCCTCTGGGACGAAGATGACGAGGAATAGACAAGTGAAAGGTCCGACGTTCATTGCCGCGGCCGCCCTGGGTTGCGCCGCCACCCCTGCTTTCGCCACCAGCACGATCGGCTGCCGCTCGACGATCAGCCCGACCGACGGGCCGCAGCTCTGGCTGGTGGTCGGCACGGGCCCTGGCTCGGGCGTCGTCCAGGCCCGGCTCGAGCAAAGCGGCCGGGGCTTCACCACGGGAGAGGGGCAGGGCGCACCGGTCGTCGGCCAGTCCTGGCTCGACCGCCATTCCCTGCGGCTCACGCTCATCGACGCCAGTGCCGAGAACGAGATTCTGCGGCTCGAGACCTGGAAGCGCAGCGGCTGGAGCTATTCCGGGACGCTCCGCTATGCCGGGCGGACCTGGCGGGTGCGCTGCTCGGAGGAAGGCTAGGCCCCGAACAGGTTCTTGTGCGCCGCGCGCAGGGCGGCCTTCTGCACCTTGCCCATGGCGTTGCGCGGCAGCGCCTCGGCGAAGAGGATTCGCCGTGGCTGCTTGAAGCGGGCAAGGTCGGCGATTCCGGCCAGCACCGCCGCCTCGTCCAGCGCCGGATCGGTCCGGGTCACCACCGCGACCACACCCTCGCCCAGATCGGGATGCGGCACACCGATCACCGCGCTCTCGCCGACGCCCGGCACCGCGTCGATCGCAAGCTCGATCTCCTTGGGATAGATGTTGAGCCCGCCGGCGATGATCAGGTCCTTCGCCCGCCCGACGATGGCGACGCGCCCGTCCGCGGCCATGGTCGCCATGTCGCCGGTGACGAAGAAGCCGTCCGGACGCATGTCCTCCGCGGTCTTCTCGGGATTGCGCCAATAGCCCTTGAACAGGTTCGGACCGCGTATCTCCAGCACCTCTTCGCGAATCCGCGCCTCGACGCCCGGCAACGGGAAGCCGACCGTGCCGGGGATGCGCTCCCCTTCATAGGGGTTGGAGCAGATCATCCCCGCCTCGGTCATGCCGTAGCGTTCGAGGATGCGGTGCCCGGTCTTCGCCTCGAAGTCCGCGAAGGTCGCTTCCAGCAGGGGCGCGGAGCCGCTGACGAACAGCCGCATGTTGCTGACCGCGTCCCGCGTCAGGCCCGGATGCGCGGCGAGGCGGACATAGTAGGTCGGCACGCCCATCATGACCGTCGCCCGCGCCATGTCGGCGAGCACCGCGTCGGCGTCGAAGCCCTTGTGCCAGAGCATCGTCGAGCCGTTGAGCAAGGCGCCGTGGAGCGCCACGAACAGGCCGTGGACATGGTAGATGGGCAGAGTGTGGATCAGCACGTCGCCCGCCTGCCAGCGCCAATAGTCCCTCAGCACCAAAGCATTGGACGCCAGATTGTCGTGGCTCAGCATCGCCCCCCTGGAGCGCCCGGTCGTGCCTGAGGTGTAGAGGATCGCGGCGAGATCGTCGGGGCCGCGGGCCACGGTCTCGAAGTCGGCCGGGCGGGCATCGAGCTCGGCGAGGTCGAGATGGCCGGGCGCGAAGACCAGCTTCGGCTCGGCATCCCCGATGAAATAGGCCAGCTCTGCCGCCGTATAGGCGGTGTTGAGCGGTACGTAGATCAGGCCCGCGCGCAGGCTGGCCAGATAGAGCAGGGCACCCTCGACCGACTTCTCCGCCTGGACGAGGATGCGGTCGCCGGGCTCCGCGCCAAGCCGCACCAGGGCGGCCGCATAGCCGCCGACGGCGCGATCCAGCTCCGCATAGGTCAGCCGGACGTTGTCGCCCTCAACGAAAAGCGGCGCCCCTCCGGCGAGGGACGCCGCTCGTTCGAACAGCGCGTAGAGATTGGCGCTCAGAGCGCCGCCTTCAGCGCGTCGACCAGGTCGGTCTTTTCCCAGCTGAACAGGTCGCCGTCGGGCGTCCGGCCGAAATGGCCATAGGCGGCGGTCGGCAGATAGATCGGCTTGTTGAGGCCGAGATGGGTGCGGATGCCCTTCGGCGTCAGGCGCACCAGCCGCGGCAGCACCTCCTCGAGCTTCTCGGCGGTGACGCCGTCCCGCTCGGTGCCGTGCAGGTCGACATAGAGCGACAGCGGCTCGGCAATGCCGATCGCGTAGGAAAGCTGGATCGTGCAGCGCTTGGCGAGGCCGGCGGCGACGATGTTCTTGGCGAGATAGCGCGCGACATAGGCGGCCGAGCGGTCGACCTTGGTCGGGTCCTTGCCGCTGAACGCGCCGCCGCCATGCGGGGCCGCGCCGCCATAAGTGTCGACGATGATCTTGCGGCCGGTGAGACCGGCGTCGCCGTCCGGCCCGCCAATCTCGAAGCGTCCCGTCGGGTTGACGTAGATCCTGGTCTCGTCGGTGATGAAGCCGGCCGGCAGCACCTCGTCCATCACGCCGACGACATAGTCGCGAAGCTCGGCATATTTCGCCGCATCGCTGCCCTCGCGGCCGTCGTCGCAATAGCCCGGCGCGTGCTGGGTCGAGACGACGAGCGCGGTGGCGGCGACCGGGGCACCATTCTCGTAGCGCAGGGTCACCTGGCTCTTGGCGTCCGGCTCGAGGAAGCTGACAGCGCCCTCGTGGCGGTCGCTGGCCATCCGCTCGAGGATGCGGTGCGAATAATAGAGCGTGGCGGGCAGGAGGTCGGGCGTCTCGTCGGTCGCATAGCCGAACATGATGCCCTGGTCGCCGGCACCCTCGTCCTTGTTGCCGCTCTCGTCGACGCCTTGGGCGATATGCGCGGACTGGCCGTGCAGGTGATTCTCGAAGCTGGCGGTCTGCCAGTGGAAGCCGTCCTGCTCGTAGCCGATCTTCTGGACGACGTGCCGCACGACCTGCTCGATCTCGTCGCGGACGCCCGGCGCCCAGCCATGGGTGTCGGCGAACTGCTCCTCGTCATAGGCGCCCTTGCAGCGGATCTCGCCGCCGATGACGATGCGCTGCGTGGTCACCAAAGTCTCGCAGGCGACGCGCGCCTCCGGATCCTTGCCGAGGAACAGATCGACGATCGCGTCGGAAATCTGGTCGGAGACCTTGTCCGGATGACCCTCGGAGACGGATTCGGACGTGAACAGGTAATTGCTGCGCATGGGCAAAGCGGGTCCTTCAGTCGGGAGAGGCGGATATAAAGATATCCTTATGTGCGCGGCTCGCTAGCGCGTTTTGCGCCTGACTGCAATCGCGCCGGCGACGAGCAGCAAAGCGAAGGCGAAGGGCAGCAGATTGCCGAGCCGGGCAAAGGGGGTCGCGGCGGCGGCGGGCGGCAGGCGCGTGTCGATCACGCCTTCCGCATGCGCGGGCAGGCGCTCGACGATCCGGCCCTCGGCGTCGATCAGGCCGGTGATTCCGGTCGGCGTCGAGCGGACGACGGGCAGGCCCTCCTCCAGCGCCCGCAGCCGCGCCTGGGCGAAATGCTGGGGCGGGCCCCAGGCGCCGAACCAGGCGTCGTTCGAGGGATTGAACAGGAAGTCCGGGCGGTTGGCGCGGTCCACGACCTCGCCCGAAAAGACGATTTCGTAGCAGATCTGCGCGCCCATCCGCCCGAAGCCCGGCAAAGTGAGCGTTCGCGGCCCCGGCCCGGCCAGGATGTCGCCCGCGCCCGGGGCGAGGCGGGAGAGGCCGAGCGCGGTCAGGAGGGGACGCATCGGCAGATATTCGCCATAGGGAACGAGATGCGCCTTGTCGTAGCGGCCGAGGACCAGCGCGCCGGGGCCGAGCAGATAGAGGCTGTTATATTCGGCCGCCTCCGCACCGGGGGGCGGCTCCGCCGGCTCGATGCCGCCGGTGAGCAACAGGTCGCGCGGGCCGATGCGCGAGGCGATCAGCTGCTGCGCGAGCCGGTCCGTATGGAGATTGTAGGGGACAGCCGCCTCGGGCCAGAGGATCAGCCGCGCCTGGCCGTCCGGCTGGCCGGTGAGGCGCAGCATCTTGATGAAGTTGCGCTCGTCCAGCACCGGATCCCAGCGCTGCTCCTGCGGGATGTTCGGCTGCACGATGCGGATTGCGGGCCGGGCCGGGTCCCGCTCCGGCGCGGCGGCGCTGCCGGTGACGCGCAGGTCCGCGAGAAGGAAAGACAGCAGCGCGAGGGCGACCCCCAGCGTCGGTTTGCGGTGCCGGGCCGCCCACCAGGCCAGTCCGGCCCAGAGGATGACCAGCCCCGACAGGCCATAGGTGCCGATCAGCCGCGCCGGCCATTTGGCCCAGCTGTCGATGAGGACGACGCCCACCGGATTCCAGGCGAAGCCGGTGAACATCGTGCCGCGCAGCCATTCGGTGACGATCCAGGCGGCGGCGAGGACCAGCACCAGCGCCGCCCGATGGGCCCTGCCCCAGCGCCAGGCGAGGCCCGTGGCGGCCGCGGGATAGACCGACAGATAGAGCGACAGCAGCACGACCGCGATCCAGCCGAGCCAGGCCGGCATCGCCGCCTGGTAGGTGAAGGCGGTGGCGATCCAGTTCAGGCCGAGCACGAACTGGCCCATCCCGAACCACCAGCCCCGGGCCAGCGCCGAACGCAGGGACGGGGCCCGCTCGAGCAGCAGGAGCAGACCGCCGAATGCGAGGATGGTCAGCGGCCACAGCCCGAGCGGCTGGAGGCCGGTCGCGGAGAGGAGGCCGAGCAGGAAGGAGAGGCCGAGGGATTTCATGCCGGACCGCTATGCGGACGCGCGGCGGCGGGCGTCAATAATCGGGCTTGCCCCCGTCATCGTCGTCGGGGCCGATATCCTCGGGCGGCGGCTCGTCTTCGGGCTGCGGCCGCGGGCGGGGACGGACGACGGGCGGCTCGGGCCGCGGCTCCGGCTCGAGCAGCACACGCGGCGGCTCCACCTCGTTGCGCGGCTCCGGCCCCAGCTGCGGCGGCGGCGTCACGGTCGTGTTGGTCGGCCGTTCCGCATTGGCGGCGATCAGCGCATTCTCGTCCATCCCGACCGGGGCGTTGGAGGTCGCGGCGATCGTGTTGGCGGCCTCCGGCCGTTTCGGGCTGATCAGCCCCCAGCCGAAATAGAGGACGAAGCACAAGGCGATGCCGGAGGCCATGCCGATCCCGAAATCCCGCCAGTTCGTCTTCATTCCGTTCGTCCCGCGCACCGTTTTGCCGACGGTTTACAGGCTTTTGCCGGCGAGTCGAGACGGTCGGACCCGCCCGTTTCGCGCCTCGTCGCGGTTGACCCGCGCGGGGGCTGGCGTCTAGGGGCGCGCTTTCCCCGCAGCGGAGCCAATTGAATGACCGACACCCGCCTCGACGTGCTGTGCATCGGCAATGCCATCGTCGACATCATCGCGGATTGCGACGACGCCTTTCTCGAGGCCGAGGGGCTCACCAAGGGGATGATGCGCCTGATCGACGCAGAGGAGGCGACCCGGCTCTACGACCATATGGGCCCGGCAATGGAGATCAGCGGCGGCTCGGCGGGGAACACCGCGGCGGGCGTCGCCGCGCTCGGCGGCAAGGCGGGCTTCATCGGCCAGGTCGCGCCCGACCAGCTCGGCGAATTTTACCGTCACGACCTCACCGCCCAAGGCGTCGAGTTCACCACTCCGGCCGCCGATCTCGGGGTGCCGACCGCCCGCTCGATGGTGCTGGTCACGCCCGACGCGCACCGGACGATGAACACCTTCCTCGGCGCGGCCCAATTGCTGCCGCCCGCCGCGCTCGACGAGGCGCAGATCGAGGGCGCCGCCGTCCTCTATCTCGAAGGCTATCTCTGGGATCCGGAGACGCCGCGCTACGCGATGGTGAAGGCGATCGACATCGCCCGCCGGGCCGGCCGCAAGGTGGCGTTCACCTTGTCTGATACCTTCTGCATCGACCGCCACCGGGACGGCTTCAACGAGCTACTCGACAATGGCCGGATCGACATCCTCTTCGCCAACGAGGCGGAGATCAGGATGCTCGCCGGCGCCGAGGATTTCGACGTCGCCGTGGCGATGGTCCAGAACAAGGTGGAGACTTTGGTCGTCACGCGCTCAGAACTCGGCGCGATCGCCGTTCGGGACGGCGCGCGCGCCGCGGTCGCCGCCGAGCCCGTCGACAAGGTGGTCGACACAACCGGCGCCGGCGACCTGTTCGCCGCCGGTTTCCTCTACGGCTACACCAATGGTCGGAGCCTGGAGCAGAGCCTCCGTATCGGCGCGATCGCCGCGGCCGAGGTCATCTCCCATTATGGCGCCAGGCCCGAGGCGGACCTGAAAGCGCTGGTCGCCGCGCGGCTTGGCTAGCCTCCGAAGCTAGCCGACGCCGGGGCCGGGGCTCGCCGGATGCTGCGTGTCCGGCACGTCCACGTCGTGCTGCGGCGGATAGACTTCGGGCGGCGTCGCGGCCGGCTCCGGCGCCTGTGTCGGCTGGGCGGGCTGCTGCTGGGGCGGCATTTCGGGTTGCGGGGTGGTGGCCATGGCGAACTCCTTCGCATGACCAACGCCGCCCCCGCGTTCAGGTTGCTTCCGGCGGCCCCGTCAGCTCGATCGTGTTTCCGGCCGGATCCTTCACGTAGAAGGAGAGGCTCTCGCCGCGGGCGCCGTTGTTCACGCCTTCCTCGATGATCGCGACGCCCTGCGCGGCCAGCCAGGCGCGCATCGCCGCCTCTTCCCAGCGGCCGGTGGCGAGGCAGACATGGTCCACGTTCCTGCCGCCCGGTGCCGGCGGCCGCGCCCAGGCGCCCGGCTCCCCGGAAATGTCCACCAGATCGACCAGCGAGGCGCCGGCGCGCAGCTGCAGCATGCCATATTGCGGTAAGGCGTTCTCGACCGTGCAGCCGATCACCTCCAGGTAGAAGGCGCGCGCCGCCGCCATGTCGTCGACGAGCAGCACGACATGGTCGATGCCTTCCAGCGTGAAGGGGCGAGTCCCGGCCATGGCGGCCTTCTACCGCGCCCTGCCGCGACGAAAAAGGGACGCCAAAGCCTCCCTTTCCCGTCCCCATCTCTCGGGCATCAGGCCCGTTCCGGCTCGTCCACGCCCGGAATGGGCGGCTCGATGTCGTGGATCTCGGGCTCATGCACCTCGACCCGGCCCTGGCCGAGATGCGAGGAGCGGTAGGAATAGCCGAAATAGACGACCAGGCCGATCACGGTCCAGATCGGCAGCACGGCCATCGCCGCATAAGGCAGGAAGGCGAACAGGCCGATGCAGCCGACGATCGTCAGCGGCGCCACCAGCCAGAGCGCCGGCACGCGGAACTTGCGCTCCCGGTTCGGCTCCTTCTTGCGCAGCACCCAGACCGCGATTCCCACCATCATGAAGGCGTAGAGCGTGCCCGCATTGGCGATATCGGCGAGCTGGCCGACCGGCAGGAAGGCCGCGGCGAAGGCGACGACGACGCCGGTGATGGCGGTGACGACATGCGGCGTCCGCCACTTCGGATGGACGCGAGAGAGCCGCTCGGGCAGCAGGCCGTCGCGCGACATCACGAAGAAGATCCGGGTCTGGCCGAAGAGCAGGATCAGGATGACCGAGGGCAGGGCGATGAAGGCGGCATAGCCCATCATGTTGCCGATCCCGGCATAGCCGAGCGTGCGCAGGACGTGAGCGAGCGCCTCGTTCGAGCAGACCAGCGCGGCGGCATTCTGCGGCAACGCGCAGGCGGCCGCCAGTTCGGGCGAGCCGGTGACGAGCGGCAGCCCGTTCGGGCCCATGATCGGCTGGCCGCCGATCGTGCCGACCGCGCCTGCCGCGACCAGCATGTAGAAAATGGTGCAGATGCCGAGCGACCCGATCAGGCCAATCGGCACGTTGCGCTGGGGGTTCTTGGTCTCCTCCGCCGCTGTCGACACGGCGTCGAAGCCCACATAGGCGAAGAAGATCGTGGAGGCAGCGCCGATCACGCCGACGCCGCCGAGCGCCACGAGGCCCGCCGGCATGAACGGCTCGAAATTCGATGCCTCCGCGGCCGGCAGGGTGAGGAAGCAGAAGATCGTCAGCGCGGTAATCTTGATCGCCACGAGGACGGCGTTGAAGATCGCCGATTCCCGGGTGCCGATCATCAGCAGACCGGTGACGAGCAAGGCGATGAACACCGCCGGCAGATTGATGAAGCCGCCCTCGACGCCGCCGAGCCAGATCGGCCCGGCAGAAAGCCAGGTCGGAATATCCCAGCCTAATGTCTCTCTCAATATCGTGCCTGTGAAATAGCCCGACCAGCCGACGGAAACGGCACTGGCGGCGATCGCATATTCGAGCACGAGCGCCCAGCCGACCGTCCAGGCGAGCAGCTCGCCCATGGCTGTGTAGGTATAGGTGTAGGCCGAGCCCGCGACGGGGACCATCGCGGCGATTTCGGCATAGCAGAGGGCGGCGACGACGCAGACCGCGCCGGCGACGACGAATGAGAGGATCAGGCCCGGGCCCGCTTTCTGGGCGCCTGCCGCGGTCAGCACGAAGATGCCGGTACCGATGATGCAGCCGATGCCGAACAGGGTCAGCTGGAACGCGCCAAGCGAGCGTTTCAGGCTTTTCCTTTCGGCGGTGGCCAGGATCGCGTCGAGAGGCTTTTGGCGCCCGAAGATCATGTCCGTTCCCCTTGTCCGCGGCCATTTTCCGCCGCTGGTTCTATGGGCGCGGAGCCTAGCCGCTAAATCGAACGGGGCAAGCCGTAATCGGCGGGCGTCAGCCCTGTCGCGCCAGCATCGGGCCGAGGCCGCGGCCGCCGAAGATATGGACGTGCAGATGCGGCACTTCCTGGCCGCCATTGGCGCCGACATTGGCGAGCAATCGATAGCCTGGCGCGACCAGTCCCTGCTCCCGCGCGACCTTGCCGACCGCGCGGACGAAGCCGGCAATCTCCTCGGCGGAGCCGCGCTCGGAAAAATCGTCCCAGGAGACGTAGGGCCCTTTCGGGATCACCAGGATGTGGACCGGCGCCTGCGGGCTGATGTCGTGAAAGGCGAGGGCGAACTCGTCCTCGTAGACCCGCTTCGAGGGGATCTCGCCACGCAGGATCCGCGCGAAGATATTGCTGTCGTCATAGGGCAAGGTCGCGTCGATCGGCATCAGCTTCTCCTCACGGGTCAGGATAGAGTGCCTTGACCCCTTTATCCACAGCGCTACCAGTCCAGACATGAGCGACGAGGCGCCCGACAGTTTGATTCCCTATGACGAGATCGTGCAGGAGGCCCTGCGCGCGGTGGTGGGACGGGTGCTCGGCGAGGTGGAGGCGACGGGGCAGCTGCCCGGCGACCATCATTTCTTCATCACCTTCAAGACCGGCGCGGCGGGCGTCGAGATCCCGCGCCATCTGTCCGAGAAATTTCCGGACGAGATGACGATCGTCATCCAGAACCGCTTCTGGGACCTCAAGGTCAGCGACGACGGCTTCGAGGTCGGGCTCAGCTTCAACCAGATGCCGGCCCGCCTGGTCATTCCCTTCTCCGCGATCACCGGCTTCGTCGATCCGGCGGTGGATTTCGCGCTGCAATTCCACGCCCGCGCCGAGGAAGCGCAGGTCGAGGAACATGACCAGGCGGAGAACGACCCGCCCGCCGCCGAGCCGATCGAGGACGGCTCCAATGTGGTCTCGGTCGATTTCAGCCGGAAGAAGTAGGGCGAAGCCCTTCCTTCTCGCTGCCGCGCTGCTCGCCGCGGTGCCAGTCCATGCCCGGGATGTTCCGGAGCCCCCGGTCGGCGACGCCGCAGACATGATGCGCTACCCCTTCGTCGCGGCGCTGTCCCGGGTCAGCGGCGGCAACCGCGTCTATTTCTGCGGCGGTACCCTGGTCGCGCCCGACTGGATCCTGACCGCGGCGCATTGCTTCCAGCTGCGCAGCGGCGCGCGGCTCGGCGTGTCCGGCCTCTGGGCCGAGGTCGGAGCGACGTTGCTCCGGGACGTGCCGGAGGAGGCGCAGGTGGGGATCGCCCGCGTCTACGTTCACCCGCGCTACGACGCCGCGACCCGGCAGAACGACATCGCCCTCGTGCGGCTCGAGCGGCCGGCCGGCCCGCTGATCGCCGACCTGGCCGGCGCCGGCCAGACTTCGCCGCCGGGCCGCGCCACCGTGCTCGGTTTCGCCGCGCTCTACGAGGGGAGCCTGGCGCTGGTCGCGGACCTGCGCACGCGCGCCTTCCCGCTGACAAGCCCGCTGCGCCAGGGCGCGGTGCTGCCGCTGCCGGCGGCGGCCTGCGCGGAACGGCTCGGCGGGGTTGCGGTCGCCTCCGGACAGCTCTGTGCTGCGGCGGGGCGCGAGGAGACCTGTATCGGCGATTCCGGCGGGCCGCTGGTCGCCGCGGACGGGCGCGGGATGGACCGGGTGATCGGCGTGGTGAGTTTCGGCACGGGCTGCGCGGTCGCGCTGCCGGTGACGGTCTATACGAGCGTGGCGGCCCATGCAGGATGGATTGCGGAGACGATGAGGCAGCAATAAGGGGATCGCGACAACGCGAAGGGACTCCCGATCATGGCCGCCACCCGCACCGAGACCGACAGCTTCGGACCGATCGACGTCCCGGCGGACTGCTACTGGGGTGCGCAGACCCAGCGCTCGATCGAGAATTTTCCCTTCGGCCCGAACGAGCGCATGCCGCGCGAGATCGTCCATGCGCTCGGCTTCGTGAAGCAGGCGGCGGCGCGTGTGAATGCGCGGATCGGCGGGCTCGACGCCGAGCTGGCCGAGGCGATCCAGCAGGCGGCGGGCGAGGTCGCGGCGGGCGACCATGACGACCAGTTCCCGCTCGTCATCTGGCAGACCGGTTCGGGCACCCAGTCCAACATGAATGCGAACGAGGTCATTGCCGGCCGCGCCAACGAGATCCTGACCGGCAATCGCGGCGGCAAGGCGCCGGTTCATCCCAACGACCATGTCAACAAGGGGCAATCGTCCAACGACAGCTTCCCGACAGCGATGCACATCGCCGCCGCGCGCTCGGTCGCGCAGCGGCTGCTGCCCGCTCTGCACAACATCCACCGCCGCCTCGCCGCGCAGGCCGGGGCCTGGGACCGGATCGTGAAGATCGGCCGCACCCATCTCCAGGACGCGACGCCGCTGACGCTCGGCCAGGAATTCTCCGGCTACGCCTGGCAGATCGAATCCGGCATCGCGCGGGTCGAGGCGGTGCTGCCGCGGCTCCACCAGCTGGCCCAGGGCGGCACCGCGGTCGGCACCGGCCTGAATGCGCCGCAGGGCTTCGCCGAGGCCTTCGCCACGCAGGTGGCGACGCTGACGCGCCTGCCCTTCGAAACCGCGCCCAACAAGTTCGAGGCGCTGGCCAGCCACGACACGCTCGTCGAGCTGTCCGGCGTGCTAAACGTCATCGCGGTCTCGCTTTCCAAGATCGCCAACGACATCAGGCTGCTCGGCTCAGGCCCGCGCTGCGGGCTCGGCGAGCTGAAGCTGCCCGAGAACGAGCCGGGCAGTTCGATCATGCCCGGCAAGGTCAATCCCACCCAGTGCGAGAGCCTGACCATGGTCGCCGCCCAGGTGATGGGCAATCATGTCGCGGTGACGGTCGGCGGCCTGCAGGGCCATATGGAGCTGAACGTGTTCAAGCCCTTGATCGGCGCGGCCGTGATCCGCTCGATCAACCTGCTCAGCGACGGCATGGAGAGCTTCACCGCCCGCTGCCTCGACGAGATGGAACCGGACGAGACCCGCATCGCCGACCTGATGAACAAGTCGCTGATGCTGGTCACCGCGCTCGCCCCCGAGATCGGCTATGACAATGCCGCGACCATCGCCAAGCATGCGCACAAGAAGGGCCTGACCCTGAAGGAAGCGGGGATCGAGCTCGGCCTGGTCGACGAGGCGACCTTCGACCGGGTGGTGATCCCGGAGCAGATGCTCGGGCGGTAATCGTCGTAACGCAGATCAGGAAAGGGCCTTTCGAGGGAAACTGCCGAGGGATGCGCCGGTTGAGCGGGCGATCCGATCGACAGGAGGCATCCAGATGAAAGCCGCTTTTCTTCCCCCATTGGCCGCCCTCGCCCTTTACGCGGGCGCCGCGATAGTGCCGTTCGAGTCAGGCGAGCAGGTCCAGGCGCAGCGGGCGCGGGCACCGAGCTGGGCGACGCGCAATTATGTGATGAAAGCCGGCGCGGCCGACCTGTACGAGATCAGGTCATCGGAAATCGCACTGCGGCGGGCGCGGCGCGCAGACGTGCGCGAGCTGGCACAGATGCTGATCCGCGACCATCGCCGCACCACCGCCGAGGTCACCGTTGCGGCCCGCGCCGACGGCGTGCCCGTGCGGCCGCCGATGCTCGAGGCCGTCCAGCGCAACATGATCCGCCAGCTGGAGCGCAGCGGCCCGGCGATGTTCGACCGGCTCTATCTCAGCCAGCAGTTCACCGCCCACAATCAGGCGCTGATGCTCCACCGCAATTATGCCCGCCGCGGCGACGCCCGGGCGCTCCGGCGCACGGCGGCCGGCGCGGTGCCGATCATCCAGGGCCACATCGCCCATGTTCGCCGGCTGCAGGGGATGCGCTGAGCCTCAGCCGCCCGCCTGCCAGGTCCGGATCGCGTCGATCGGCGTGAACAGCATCAGCACGTTCAGCGTCATATTGTCGCGGATCATGTAGAGGGTGAACAGCTCGAAGCTGATCCCCAGGGCGATCGTGCCCCAGATGGGCAGCCGCCGGGCGAGGCCGAAGCCGAGCATCATCCAGGCGACGTCCGAGATCGAGTTGATCACGCTGTCGCCGGTATAGCCGAGCGCGATCGTCGCCTCGCGATAGCGGTCGATGATCCACGGGCTGTTCTCGACCACCTCCCAGACCGCCTCGATGAACGTGGCGAGGATCAGCCGGTGCCCGGGCTCGGACCAGCGGCGGAGCAGCGCCCAGCCGGCGAGATAGAGGAGGAAGCCGTGGATGATGTGGCTCGGCACGTACCAGTCGGCGAGATGCTGGCTGTTGTCGGGCGCGTTGACCTCGCCCACCCAGAATTTCACCGTTCCGCAGGTGCAGATCGGGTTGCGGCCCATGAGTAGCAGGATCGCTGCCATCACCGCGACCACGGCCAGCGCCCAATACCAGTAGCGCAGCGGGATCAGCTTCGCGCCCATCAGCCGTCCAGCATGTCCAGCAAGGTGCAGACGGTGCGGTAATTGCGGCTGGTGGCGGGGGAGCCGATCGCCTTGTCCATCAAGGCGGGGGTCAGCTTCGACGTGCCGGAGCCGTTCGGGAAGTGGATCCAGAGCGTATCGCCGACCTTTTTCACGTGCTCGCCGGCGGTGGCGCGGGCTTGGAGGACCTCGGCCGCATCGGCCTTGGCCGGCCGCTTGGCGACGAGCATGAGCAGGAAATTGGGCGTGTCCCGCGCCGCCTCGGGGAATGGATTGCCGGGCGGATAGCTTGCCCATTCAGCGCGGGTGCGGACGATGGCCGGCGCCTCATAGCCATGGTGCCTCCGGATGAGTTCCTCGAGCGCTTCCTCCGCCTCGGCGGGACTGCAGCCTGCGTCGAACACGACATTGCCGCTCTGGATGTGGGTCGCGACATTCCGCCAGCCGAGCGCCGCGACCTGCTGGCGGAACTCTGCCATGGGCAGCTTGCGGCCGCCCACGTTGACCGCCCGAAGAAGCGCCACCATCCGCGTCATGGCCCCACCTTAGCGAATAATTGACTCCCGTCTGCCCTTGACGAGTCCGTGACTCCTCCGCCACTGGCCCCCATGGAAATCGCAAGCGCCATCCTGCGGCGGGGCCTCCTCTTCGTGCTGTCGAGCCCGTCCGGCGCCGGTAAATCCACGATCGCGCGCATGCTGATGGCGACGGACGACGGGCTGGCCCTGTCCGTTTCGGCGACGACGCGGCCGATCCGCCCGGGCGAGGTGGACGGCAAGGACTATTATTTCGTCTCGGACGAGAAGTTCGAGGAGATGGTCGCCAATGGCGAGTTCCTCGAATGGGCGCACGTCTTCGGCCACCGCTACGGCACGCTGAAGCGCGAGGTGCTGAAGGTGATCGAGAGCGGGCGCGACGTCCTGCTCGACATCGACTGGCAGGGCACGCAGCAGCTGAAGCAGGTCGATCCGGACATCGTGCGTGTGTTCATCCTGCCGCCCTCGATGGCCGAGCTGGAGCGGCGGCTGCGCGCGCGGGGCACCGATTCGGACGAGGTGATCCAGCGCCGCATGGACCGCGCGGCCGCGGAGATCAGCCACTGGGCCGAATATGATTATGTGCTGATCAACAATGACGCTGAGAAATGCCGCGAGCTCGTCCACAACATCCTGAAGGCCGAGCGGCTGAAGGCGACGCGCCGCGTCTTCCTGCACGATTTCGTCCGCGAGATGATCGGCGACCGCTGACTTCCACTTTTCCGCCAAAGGTGTAGCCTCCGCCCGATAACAGGGAGGCGCTCATGATCCGCGTCGTCATCGGCTCGGCCGCCGCCGCGGTCGCCATGTTCGTCATCGGCTTCATCTTCTTCGGGCTCGGCCTGCAGAATCTCGCGATCAGGAGCGTCGGTGATACCCAGGCCGCGCCGATCCAGCAGGCGCTGCGCGCGAACATCGCCGAGACCGGCACCTATATGGTCCCCGGCGAACGGACGCCGGAGCAGACGCGGATGTACGGCACCGGCCCGGTCGCCACGATCCACTATAATGTCGAGGGCCAGGTCGCCGGGATGAACGCGGGCACGGCGCTCAAGGGCCTGATCTTCAACTTCGCGATCGCCCTGGCCTTCGGCCTCGCCCTGATCGGCATTGACGGGCGGGTGAAGGATTTCGGCTCGCGGGCAAGGGTGGCGGCGATCATCGGCGTGGCAGCGGCCGCCTTCACCCATTTGGGCGTGCCGCTCTATTATCCGCACGACTGGGCCTGGTACATCTACCTGTTCCTCGCCGACGGCATCGCTCTGGCCGTGGCCGGGGTGATCGTCGCCTGGTTCATCAAGGTGCCGCCCGAGCCGGCCGTGGTCGGCGAGGCGCCTGGCGAGCGGGCCGAAGCGGAGGCCCACCCCTCGTGATCGGGGCTGAGGTCAGAGCAGGCTGAGGAAGCGCGCGCCCGCGGCGAAATCGGCGCGGCGGCCGGCCAGCGCCATCGCGGCCTCCGCATCCTCGCCCCATTGCTCCGCCTGCCATAGCTCGTCGAGCGCGGCTGCCGCCCAGGCCCGGTCGAGGCCGACCGCGCCTTCCGCCAGCGCGAGGGCAATGATCAGGGAACCCGAGACGGTGACCAGCGGCGAGAGGCCGGCGAGCTCGAACGGTCCGCGCGCGTGCACCGCGGCACTAAGGCGCTCGACCGTCTCCGGCGGCTGCCGCCTGTGCGTGATGCCCGAGGTCACCTCGAAGGCGATGTCGTAGCGGCTTCGCGCCCAGTCGAGGAGCGGGTCCCAGAGCCCGGCCTGCCGCGCGACCAGTGGCGCCGGCCCCTCGGCGCGGTAGCAGAGCAGGTCGCTCTGGCCATAAACGGCGAGCCCGTCGGCGAACGCCTCCCTGGCCGGCGCGATCCGGTCGATCGCGGCATTGGCGAGGCCGGTGAGCGGCATCGAGCGCGGGTCGATCGTCTCGCCCTGGGCGTTCCATTCGTCGGCGATCGCCTCGGCCAGGCTTGCGCTGGGCGGCGCCAGCGGCGCGCGGCCCGGCGTCTTTACCGGGCGTCCGTCGAGCAGGACCGCCTGGCCCTCGCCGGCCGTCGCCTTCCTGTAGAAGCGCTTCACGGAGCGGGCGGCTCCCGCCAGCGCGAGGCGTAGACTTTCGGCCCGAAGAAGCTCACGACCAGGAAGGCGAGCGCCAGCGGCAGGCCGAGGATCGTCCCGCCCTCAACGAACACGTCGCTCTGCCAGAGCAAAAGGCAGAGGATCACGCCCACCGTCCCGCCGATCCGGATCAGGTTCATGACGATGAAGCGGTTGCGCCAGGTGGCTTCGTCCGCAGGATTCATCTCTCTTCCTTCTCCATCAGGGCCGCGAGCGCCGGATTGAACGGGGCGAGGCCCGCGGCCGCCGCGCGGCGCTGCGCTTTGTCCTTGTTCTGGCCGAGCTTGCGCGTTCCGCGCAGCGCCTCGATCCCGAGCTCATAGCCGATGATCGCCTTCAGCATTCCCTCGAACAGGCCCGGGCTCATCTTGCCGCGCGTCCAGGCCGGCTTGGGCGTCAGCCGCGCCTCGTGGGCGGCGCTCAGCCCGTCGAGCAAATCGGCCAGCTCCGCCTCGTTGAGCCGGCGAAGCGGTCCCTCCGCCTCGACCGCGAGATAGTTCCAGGTCGGCACCTGGTCGTCGACGCCATACCAGTCAGGGCTGACATAGCCGTCCGGGCCGAGCACCGAGATGATGGCGCGCCTGCCCTCCAGCTTCGCCCGGTTGCCGCGCGAGACGTGGAAGCGGATCCGGTCGGGCCCGGCGACCAGCACCGGCGCGTGGACCAGGACAGGTCCCTCGGCCGCGATCGTCGCGAAGGCGATGTCGGCGACGAAAGCCAGCATCGCGTCGCGATCCTCCCAGGCGAAGACGCGGTTCGGGTGCATCAGCCGCCCACCTGGCCCCGGCGCCGCGAGCGGCGCTCGCCCTTGCGCTCCTTGCGGCGGGCCTTGGCGGCCGCGGAGGCCGCCTTGCGCCTGCCCTCGGCCGTCTCGGAATATTTCACCTCGTCCAGCGGCAGGTCGCCGTCGGCGGGGTCGAAGCCGAGCGAGGCCATGGTCGCGGCGAAATGCTCGGGCAGCGCTGCGGTCACGTCGATGCGGCCGCCGTCCGGATGGTCGATCCTGAGGCGCCGCGCATGCAGATGCAGCTTGCGGCTGATCGCGCCGGTCAGGAAGGCATCCGGCCCGCCATATTTCCCGTCACCCAGGATCGGATGCCCGATGGCGAGCATGTGGACGCGGAGCTGGTGGGTGCGGCCGGTCAGCGGCTGCAGCTCGACCCAGGCGGCGCGGTTCCCGGCGCGCTCGATCACCCGGTAGCGGGTCCGGGACGGCTGCCCCTCCGCCTCGTCGACATGCATCTTCTCGCCGCCCGTGCCCGGCTGCTTGGCAAGCGGCAGGTCGATCATGCCGTCGTCGATCGCCGGCACGCCGGTGACGATCGCCCAATAGACCTTGCGCGCCGTCCGGCCGGAGAAGCTCCTGGAGAAGAAGGCGGCAGCGCGGGGCGTGCGGGCGACCAGGAGGGCGCCCGACGTGTCCTTGTCGAGCCGGTGCACCAGCTTCGGCCGCGCCGCGCCCTCCTCGGCCAGGCCGTCGAGCAGCCGGTCGAGATGGTCCTTCGTCCTGGTCCCGCCCTGGGTGGCGAGGCCGGGCGGCTTGTTGACCACGATCGCCGCCGGGTCCTCGGCGATGACGAGCGAGCGGACGAACTCCACCTCCTCGTCGCTCAATTTCTCGCGGACGGGGACGCGTTTCTTCGGTGCGTCCGGCGCCTCCTCGCCCTGCGGCGGCACGCGGATGCTCTGCCCGGCGAGAATCCGGTCGCCCGGCGTGGCGCGCTTGCCGTCGAGGCGAAGCTGCCCGGTCCGCGCCCAGCGCGACACCTGGCCGAAGCTCACCTCCGGCAGGTTGCGGCGGAACCAGCGGTCGAGCCGGATGCCGTCATCCTCCTCGGAGACCGCGAAGGTGCGGACGTCCGTCATGCCGGGGCGCCCGCGCGCATCAGCCAGAGCCCGGCGAAAAGCAGAAGGACGCCGCCGATGACGGACGCGAGCGCATAGGCGGCGGCGCTCGCCAGCTCGCCGCGCTGGAGCATCAGGCCGAGCTCGAGGCTGAAGGCCGAGAAGGTGGTGAAGCCGCCGAGAACGCCGACGGCGAGGAACAGCCGCGCCTGCTCGCTGCCGCCGGCGCGGAGCAGCCAGCCGGCGAGCAGGCCGATGAGCAGGCTGCCAAGCAGGTTCACGAACAGCGTCCACCAGGGAAAGCCCGGACCGAGCCAGCGCAGCCCCGCCACGCCGGCCAGATGCCGCCCCCCGGCGCCGAGCGCGCCGCCAAGCATGACGAGAAGGAGACCCTGCATGGCGGCGATGTAGCGGGGGGTGGGGGGAAGTGCCAGAGCGGACTCCCCTCCCTGGAAGGGAGCGGATGGGGGTGGGTGGCGCCGAAGGGCGCTCAGGCTTCGAGGGAAGCAGGCTCGCTGTCGCTCGCACCCACCCCTCGCCCCTCCCCGGCAGGGAGGGGAATCAGCGCCCGTTGTTGACGATCAGCGAGACGTCCGAGCCCGAGCCCTGCGGGGTGACGATCAGATAATAAGCGCTTTCGCCGCGCGTCCCGCCGAGCACCTGATCGCTGCCGCGCTGCTGCTGCTCGGCGGAATAGCCGTTGCCGGTCACCAGTCCGCGATAGCGCTCGATCACGCGCGCGGGCGCGTCCGCGGTGGTGAAGCTGACGACGCGCATCCGGCAGCCGCCATGATCGTTGCCCGCCGCCTCGGTCAGCCTGCCGCCCGGATAGGCCGGGAATTCCGCCGGCATCCGGTTCGCCCATTCATTGCCATGGTCGAAGCCCCGGCCGCAGGAGGTGGCCGACGGCGGCTGCGCGGTGCCGCCGGCGGTGCGGGTGCGCGAGCCGTCCTCGCCAGGATTGGCGTCGGCCGGATATTGCGCCTGGACCGGCGCCTCGGGCGGGCGCGCGCTGTTCGGGTTGGTCTGCTGGGCGAGGGTGGGGTCTACCGAAAGCTGGTCCTGCAGCGCCGTGGTCAGCGCCGGATCGACGCTGTTGGCGATCAGCTCGTTGTCGATCGCCGACAGGTCGTCGCCCGGTGGTGCGTTCCCGCAGGCGGCGAGCGTGAGCAGGCCGGCAAGGCCGAGGCCGTGAGCGAGGGTCCGAAGTCGCGTCATGCGGGGTTTATGCCCCAGCAGGCGACACCAAGCGGTTAACGCTGCCAATAGGCGAAGGTCTGCCGCTGCACCTCCCGGATGAAGCGGGCAGCTTCCGGGCCCTCCCAGAGCCCCTCATAGCCGCGCGAGGAGCCGCCGCCGGCCACCCACCAGCCCTGGCCCGGAATGCCGTCGCTGGCCCGGACGACGAGCACCGCCAGCTCGGGCTCGCCGCGCAGCTCCGCCTCCCGGTCGATCTCGCCGAGCATCGCGCAGAGCTGGCGCATCTTCGGCCGGGAGAAGCGGTAGCCGAGATGCTCGAGCAGCTCGCCATAGGAGAGGGCGACGCCGGCTTTGGCGGCGGCGACGAGATGGGCGCGGACCTCGGCCGGATCGGCGAGCGGCTCGGCCATCAATTGGAGGCGGTGACGACGATTGTTCCGTCAGTGCCGCCCCCGGCGCCCGGCACGAGGCGGACGCTGAGCGGGTCGCCGTTGCGGGCGGTGCCGGCGAGGACGTAGGCCGCGCCTTCCCGTGTCGCGGTGGCGATGGTGAAGCGGTGGGCGCGGGCCCGGTCCTGGTACCAGCGCGCGACCGTCTCGGGCGGGTCGTCGGCATGGAAGCGCCGGCCATCGCTGCCGCGCTCCGCGCGGGCGCGCGGATAGAGGAAGTCGTCATCCTCGGTCATCCGGCGGATCGGCGGCGGCAGGTTGATCTTGAGGTCGACGCCCTGGGCTCGGACGGTGAGCTGGCCGTTTTCCGTCTTGCTCTTCGGCATCGCATTGGCCGCATTGGCGCTCTCATTGCCGTCGCCGGTGCCGCAGCCGGACAGCGCGAGGGCCGAGGCGGCGGCGAACAGGGCAAAGCGGGACATGGCGATTCCTCAAGCGACGCGCCGACCCTAGACCTGCCGCGCTGCGGCGACAACCGTAGCCGCCACGGCCCGGCGCACTGGACGCCGTCCGGCCGCTCCCCTAACCGCCGCGCCATGACCGGCGACACGGACAGCAACAAAGGCGGCATCCCGCTCGGCCTCGCGGCCTATGCGATCTGGGGCTTCATGCCGCTCTATTTCAAATTGCTCACTACTGTGCAGCCGACCGAAATCGTCGCCCACCGCATCATCTGGTCGCTGCTCCTGCTCGGCCTGCTTGCGACCCTGTGGCGGCGCTGGGGCGCGATCCGCGCGGCGCTCGGCACCGGCAAGGTGCTGGTCACTTTGATCGCCACCGCCTGCCTGATCGCGGTCAACTGGCTGGTCTATATCTATGCGATCGTCAGCGGGCATGTGCTGGAGGGCAGCCTCGGCTATTATCTCAATCCCCTCGTCAACGTGCTGTTCGGGGTGGTGCTGCTAAAGGAGAAGCTCACCCGGGCGCAGGTCTTCGCTTGCCTGCTCGCCGGGGCCGGCGTGACGGTGATGGCGGCGGGGGCGGGAGCGGGGCTCTGGATCAGCCTGACGCTTGCCCTGAGCTTCGCCTCCTACGGATTCCTCAGGAAGGTCGCGCCGGTCGACGCACTCGAGGGACTGTGGGTGGAGACCCTGATCCTCGCGCCGCTTTCGCTGGCCTGGGTGCTCTACCTGGTCGGACAGGGCAATGCCGGCTTCGGCCACCAAAGCTGGTCGATCGATCTGCTGCTGATCCTCGGCGGGGCGGTGACCGCGCTGCCCTTGCTGCTGTTCACCGCGGCGGCCAGGCGCCTGCCTTATTCGACGCTCGGCTTCCTCCAGTATATCGCGCCCTCGATCCAGTTCCTGCTCGCGGTGCTGATCTTCCACGAGCCGTTCGGCCCGGCCAAGGCGCTCTGCTTCGCGGCGATCTGGGCGGCGCTCGTCATCTTCAGCGTCGAGGCGATCCGCACCGCCCGCGCCCGCATCGCGCCGGCTTGAGCCCGGGCCCGATCGGGGGCATCTTCCCGGAAGCTTTTCAGGGAGGCTGCCAGATGAAGACCGATCCCAGGATCGACGCCTATATCGACGACAAGGCGGCGGATTTCGCCAAGCCCATCCTCCGCCATGTCCGCTCGGTCATTCACGAGGCCTGCCCGGACTGCGAGGAGACCCTGAAATGGAGCATGCCGAGCTTCATGTACAAGGGGAAGATCCTCGCAGGCATTGCCTCGTTCAAGGCCCATGCGAGCTTCGGCTTCTGGTCGGGCAGCCAGGTCGTGGACACCAGCGGCAAGTCGGCGACGGCGATGGGCCAGTTCGGCCGGCTGACCTCGCTGGACGATCTGCCCGACCGCAAGACCCTGATCGACCTCACCCGCAAGGCGATGAAGCTGATCGACGACGGCGTGAAGCCGGTCCGCAACAAGCATGAGAAGCCGCCCTTCACCGTGCCGCAGGACCTGCAGGCGGCGATCGACGCGTCGCCCGCAGCCAAAGCGACCTGGGAGGCCTTCCCGCCATCCTGCAAGCGCGAATATGTGGAATGGGTGACAGAGGCGAAGCGCGACGAAACCCGCACGAAGCGCCTCAACCAGACGATCGAGCTGCTCAACGAAGGCAAGCGCCGCCACTGGAAATACGAGAATTGCTAGGCGTATCTCCTCCCTGCAGGGAGCGGAATTCTATTCTCCCGCCAGATTCGCGTTCGCGGCGTTGATCTGGTCGAGGTTCGGCTCCGCGGTGGGCGGGGTCTGCGGATCGTGCGGCAAGGGCGCGACGCGGCGGCAGGCCGGCAGGCTGAGCTGCTCATGCTCGCTGCAATTGCGCACCTGCACGTCGTCGGTGGGGGCGATGAACACCGCGTAATTCTTGCCGTCCGCGCAGAGCGCGACCCACATGGCGAGATTCTGATATTGCTGCTGATAGGCGCCGGTCAGCACGCCGCCGCGGCAGGCGAAGCCGCTCTGCTGGATCGCGCGCAGCAGGCCGACCCGCTTGTTCATCGGGTTGAGCGCCTTCAGCCGGTCGCTGCCTTCATTGGCGATCGCGATATGGCCCGCGCCGTTGGCCGGCGGCGGCGTGGTGTCGCCGCAGGCGGACAGAGTGAGCGCCAGGGCGAAAAGGGCACCGGCCTTCAGATGCGTCATCGTCGATCCTCCTCGCCGCTTCGCTGCGGCGTTCAGGCCGCCGCCGCGACCTTGGCCCGGTAGAGCGACCGGAGCGAGACCTTGTCGATCTTGCCGGTGCCGAGCTTGGGGAGCGGCTCGCCCGAAAACCAGATATAGGATGGGAGCTTGAACTGCGCGAGACGGGCGCCGAGAAAATCCATCAGCTCGGCTTCGGAGACCGTCTTTGTCTCGCACCAGATCACGGCGGCCGGCACCTCGCCGAGCCGCTCGTCGGGGACGCCGAACACCGCCGCCTCCGAGACGGCGGGATGGGCGTAGACCGCGGCCTCCACCTCCTGCGCCGCAATATTCTCGCCGCCGCGGATGATGATGTCCTTCTTGCGGTCGACGATGAACAGATAGTCGTCCGCGTCGAGATAGCCGATGTCGCCGGTGCGCAGATAATGGTCGGCAGTGAAGGCCGCCCTGGTCGCTGCCTCGTCCCGCCAGTAGCCGCGGATGTTGGCGGCGGTGCGGATCGCGATCTCGCCCGTCTCCCCGGCAGGCAGGTGCTGGCCGTCCTCGCCGATGATCGCTATCTCGACGAAAGGCTTCTGGGCCCGGCCCGTCGAGGCGGGCTTGTCGTGATAATTGGACCAGAAATTACCGGTGCCGGCAGCATTGGTCTCCGTCAGGCCGTAGCCGAGCGCCGGCTGGGCGCCGGTGAACGCAGCCTCCAGCCGTTTCACATGGGCGACCGGCCGCGGCGCCCCGCCGGCGGCAATGTCGGTCAGCGAGGAGAGGTCGTATTTGTCGCGGTCCGGGTGCTGCATCAGCTCCAGGCTCATCGTCGGCACGCCGACGAAATAGGTGATCTTTTCCCGCTCGATGAGCCTCAGCGCCTCGCCGGCATCCCATTTCTGCATCAGCACCATGCACCGCGCGATCACGAAGCTGTTCAGCATCACCGGCACTTCGCCGGTGACGTGGAAGAGCGGCACGTTGAGCAGGGTCCTGGGCGGGTGCTTCGGCGGATCCCTGTCGCGCTCCTTGATGCCGAGCAGGACGGCGAGGGCGAGGCTGTAGGCATAGGTGCCGGTGACCACCGCCCGGTGCGTCGAGACCGCGCCCTTGGCCAGCCCGGTCGAGCCCGAGGTGAAGAGGATGGTCGCATCGTCCTCGGGCAGCACCTCCGGCAGGTCCGCCTCTTCGGTCCGCGCGAAGAATGGCGCGAGCGCCCCGTCCAGCTTCTGCTCGACGGGCAAGGCGACGACAGGGATCGTGCAGCCGCCCGCCTCGAGCCGCGCCGCGCGCGCGACGTCGGCAATGATCAGTCCGGGCTCCGCGAGGGCGAGACCGTGGCGCAGCTCGTCCGGCGTCCACCAGCCGTTGATCAGGGTCGCGATCCCGCCCGCCTTCAGGATCGCCACATAGGTGACGATCCAGGCCGGGCAGTTGCGCATCGCGATGGCGACGCGGTCGCCCTTGCCGACCCCCCAGCTGCCGGCGAGCAGCCGCGCCAGCCGGGTTGAGCAAGCGTCGAGCTCGGCGAAGGTCAGCCGCTCGTCGCCGGCGACGACGGCCTCGACCGCGCCGTTCAGCGCGCAGAAGGCCTGGAAGAACGAAGGCAGCGTCCCCGGGAAATTCCCGACATAGGCGCGCCCGAGTTGGTCCCGCTCGATCCGGAACCGGCCGTTCTCCCCGGTCTGCTCGGCGAGCACCTCGTCATATTTCCGGTCGAGCTCGCTTCGCACGCTTACCCTCTCTCTGTTGGCTTTGCCTTTTATTTTCCCCCCTCTATGAAGGCCCGAACCGGAAGGGGAAAGCCTTGATCGACGCCTTACTGACATCGATGGCAGCAAGCAGCGATGCGATCCAGTTCAATCAGCTGGGCCTGCACCCCGTCCTGTTCGAATGGGGCTGGTTCCAGCTGCGCTGGTACAGCCTCGCCTATCTGTTCGGGATCATCATCGGCTGGTGGTATCTGCTGAAGCTGATCCGCCAGCCCGGCGCGCCCATGGCCCGGCGGCATGCGGACGACATGGCCTTCTACACCACTTTGGGCATCATCCTCGGCGGCCGGCTCGGCTATGTGATCTTCTACAAGCCGGCGGAATATCTCGCCAATCCGGTCGAGATCTTCCGCCTCTGGGACGGCGGGATGAGCTTCCACGGGGGGGTGATCGGGGTCAGCCTCGGCATCTTCTATCTGGCGTGGCGCCGGAAGCTCGACTGGCTGCGCATCCACGATTACGTCGCCTGCTGCATCCCGCCCGGCCTGTTTCTCGGCCGGCTCGCCAATTTCGTGAACGGCGAGCTCTGGGGCGGCGTGACCCAGGTGCCGTGGGCGGTGCGCTTCTGCGAGCCCCTCATCGAGGGTCGCTGCATCCTCGGACCGCCGCGCCACCCGAGCCAGCTCTATGAAGCGCTGCTCGAAGGGATCGTTTTGATGGCCCTGCTCGTCTGGATGTTCTGGAAGACCCGCGCCCGCTATCAGCCCGGCAAGCTCGTCGGCACTTTCATCCTCGGGTACGGCCTCGTCCGCTTCGCGCTCGAATTCATCCGCGCGCCCGACGCCCATCTGGTCGACTTCGCCCAGGCGACCGGGCTCCATATGGGCCAGTGGCTGTCGGTGCCGATGATCCTCGGCGGCATCTACCTGATCGCGACCGCGAAGAAGCGCGAGGCCCGGGTGCAGCCGGTGCCGGATGAGCCCGCCGCCACCGCTTGAGGAGAGGCTGAGGCGCCGCATCGCCGCGGAAGGGCCGATCCCGGTCTCCGTCTGGATGGCGGAGGCGAACGCGCATTATTACGCGACCCGCGATCCGTTCGGCGCGGCGGGCGATTTCACCACGGCGCCGGAGATCAGCCAGATGTTCGGCGAACTGGCCGGGCTCTGGCTGGCGGATCTGTGGCTGCGCTCGGGGCGGCCCGCGAGCGCGCATTATGTCGAGCTCGGGCCGGGGCGCGGGACGCTGGCGGCCGATGCGCTGCGGGCGATGAAGGGGGCTGGCCTGACCCCGGACGTCCACCTCGTCGAGACCAGCCCGGTGCTGCGGGAGGCGCAGGCCGGCCGCCTCCCCGGCGCCGTCTGGCATGACGATCTCTCGACGCTGCCTGCCGATGGCCGGCTGCTGGTCGTCGTCAACGAATTCTTCGACGCGCTGCCGGTCGAGCAGCGCGATGCCCGGGGACGGGAGCGAACAGTCGACTGGCGGGACGGCCGCTTCACCCCCGTCGGCGCCGTGGAAACCGAGGCCTCCCCGGCCTCGCTCGCCATCGCCGCCGACCTGTCCCGCCGGATCGCCAGGCAGGGCGGCGCGGCCCTGATCGTCGATTATGGCCACGACCGGCCGGGCCGGGGCGACACGCTCCAGGCCGTCTCTCGCCATGCTTATGCCGACCCGTTCGAGGCGCCGGGCGAGCGGGACCTCACCGCCCATGTCGACTTCTCCGCGCTGGCCGCCGCGGCGAAGGGGGTGCGGGTCTCCGGCCCGGTACCGCAGGGCGCCTGGCTCGACGCCATGGGACTATCCGTGCGTGCCGCAGCGCTCGCCCGCGCCGCGCCCGCCCGCACCGAGGAGATCGAGGCCGCCCGGCTCCGCCTCTCCGCCCCGTCCCAGATGGGCCGCCTGTTCAAGGTGCTGGCGTTCAGCGCGCCGGACTGGCAGGAGCCCGCAGGGTTCTGACATGTCCGATTTCACCTTTCGCAATGCCACCGCTGCCGACGCGCCGCTCCTCTCCCGGATCGGGGCGGAGTCGTTCACCGAGACGTTCGGCCATCTCTACACGCCCGAGAATCTCGCCGCCTTCCTCACCAATCACAGCGTCGAGAATTGGGAGAGGGAGCTGGCCGACCCGCTCTACACGATCCGCCTCGTAGAGCAGGACGGAGAGGCGGTGGCCTTCGCCAAGCTCGGGCCGCCGGGCCTGCCCTTCGAGGTGACCGGACCGACCGCGGAGCTCAGGCAATTCTACGTGCTGAAGCCCTGGCAGGGCGCCGGCGTGGCCCAGACGCTGATGGACTGGGTGATGGCGGAAGCGCGGGCGCGCGGCGCTGAGCAGCTCTTCCTCTCGGTCTTCGTCGACAATATCCGGGCCCAGCGCTTCTACGCGCGCTACGGCTTCGAGCAGGTCGGCACCTATGCCTTCATGGTCGGCAGCCATGCCGACGAGGATCTGATCATGCGGGCCTGGCTGTGAGCCTCGCCTATCGCACCGCCGGCCCGGCCGACGCCCCCGCGCTCGCCGCCATGGGGCGCCTTTGCTTCACCGAGACGTTCGGCGCCGCTTTTCCGCCCGACGACATGGCCCTGCACCTCGAGACCATGTTCGGCCCGGATGCGCTGCCGCGGGAATATGAAGATCCGGCGCTGAGGATCCACATGGCGGAAGCGGACGGCGCGATCGCCGCCTACCTCAAGCTCACCCCGATGAAGCTGCCGGTGCCGCACGAGCCGGGCGCGCTGGAGATCAAGCAGCTCTATGTGCTGAAGCCCTGGCAGGGCGCCGGCGTCGCGGCGGCGCTGATGGACTGGGCGGTCGAGACGGCGCGTGCCGAGGGAGCGCCGGCCCTCTATCTGAGCGTCTGGGAGCGCGGCGACCGCGCCATCGCCTTCTACCGCAAGCAGGGCTTCGAGATTGTCGGCCAGGCGCCGTTCCGGCTCGGCAGCCGCACCTATCAGGATCCGATCATGCGGCTGGCCCTGTGAGCGTCGACACGCAAATCGAGGTGATCCGTGCCGCCGCGCTGGAGGGCATTCCGCACGGCTTTCTCGGCCGCCGCGGCGGCGTCTCCACGGGGGTCTGCGCCGGGCTCAATGTCGGCTTCGGCTCGGGCGACGACCTGGACCTGATCGCCGAGAACCGCCGGCGCGCGGTCGCGGCGGTGGCGCCGGGCGCGCGGCTGGTCACGGTCTATCAGGTCCATAGCGCCGACGCGCTCTATGCCGACGCGCCCTGGCCCGACGACGGCCGGCCGCATGCCGACGCGATCGTCACCGACCGGCCGGGCCTCGCTCTGGCCGTCCTCACCGCCGACTGCACCCCGGTGCTGCTCGCCGACCGCGACGCTGGCGTGGTCGGCGCGGCCCATGCCGGCTGGAAGGGCGCCTTTGCCGGCGTGATCGAAGCGACGGTCGCGGCGATGGAAGGAATCGGCGCGCGGCGCGAGCGGATCGCCGCCGCAATCGGCCCGGTCATCGCCCGCAGGAGCTATGAGGTGGACGAGGCCTTTTTCCGCCGCTTCCTCGAGGCGGAGCCGGCCAACGAAAGCTTCTTCAGCCCGGGCCGCGAGGGCCATCACCAGTTCGACATCGAGGCCTTTGTCCTCGCCCGCCTCGCCGCAGCCGGCATCACCCGCGCCGAGGCGCTGGGGCTGGACACCTATTCCGATCCCGACCGCTTTTACTCCTACCGCCGCGCCACCCATCGCGGCGAGCCGACCTACGGCCGGCAATTCTCGATGATCGCGCTGCCGGGCTGAGTCAGCCCGGCCTGTTCCGGTCCAGCCAGGGGCGCAGCGCACCCATGATGATGATCGGGGCGAACATGTTGATCACCATCGGGATGAGGTAGGTTTCGACCGGCGTGTGCGGGTTCGGATAGGGCTGGAAGCCGACGACCATCCCGGCGCCGAACCAGTCCAGCCACCCCGTCATCATCGCCGCCGGCATGGCGATGAACAGGGCCACGCAGGCAAGCCAATAGAGAAAGGCGGCGAGCAGATAGACAGCGAGGTAGGTGCGCCGGCCCCGTTCCGTCCACTGCCCCCAGCCGAAGAGCAGGATCAGATAGACAAGGAGCGAGAGCCCGGCCCCCGCCATGGAAGGCTGCAGCCGCAGTCCGGCCAGGCCGGCGAGGATCAGCGCGGCCCAGACAACCGGGATCGTGAGCAAGGCGGCGGCGAGCCTCGGAGGGCTTTCCTCTGCATCCATCGCCGGAGTCTAGCAGCCTGCCGCTGCGCCCCCAAATCCGGCTGGAATCCCGCGGCACGTTTCGGCTAAAGCGCCGGCGGGCAACGGACCTCACCCCTGGGCCGCTCCGCTGAGCGGCCTTGAGCTTGCTCCGGCGAGAGCCGGCTCGGTCTCCACATAGCGACGCTTGAAGCGACAGGAGACAGAAATGGCAGACGAATCAGACCTGACCGGCGCCACCCCCCGGCGCCGTCCCAAGCCGGACGTGCTCGAAATCGGCGGGCGCCGGCTGAAGCCGGCCACCCTGATGATGGGCCACGGCTTCGACCCCGCCCTCTCGGAGGGCTCGCTGAAGCCGCCCATCTTCCTGACCTCCACCTTCGTCTTCGAGAATGCGGCGGCCGGCAAGCGCCACTTCGAGGGCGTCACCGGCAAGCGCCCGGGCGGGGCCGAGGGCCTCGTCTATTCGCGCTTCAACGGGCCGAACCAGGAGATACTGGAGGACCGGCTGTCGATCTGGGAGGATGCGGAGGACGCGCTCAGCTTCTCCTCGGGCATGTCGGCGATCGCCACCCTGCTGCTCGCCTTCGTCCAGCCCGGCGACGTCGTCGTCCATTCGGGCCCGCTCTACGCCGCGACCGAGACTTTGATCGCGCGCATCCTCGGGCGCTTCGGCGTGACCTGGCTCGATTTTCCGGCCGGCGCGACCGAGGCGGAGATCGCCGCCGTGGTCGAGCAGGCCAGGGCGAAGGGCCGCGTACCGCTCATCTATCTGGAGAGCCCGGCCAATCCGACCAACGCCCTGGTCGACGTGCAGGCCGTGGCCCGGGTCCGCGACGCCTCCTTCCCGGCGGACCAGCGGCCGCCGATCGCGATCGACAACACCTTCCTCGGCCCGCTCTGGCAGAACCCGCTGAAGCACGGCGCCGATCTCAGCGTCTACAGCCTCACCAAATATGCGGGCGGCCATTCGGACCTGGTCGCGGGCGGGATCACCGGCTCGAAGGAGCTGATCAACACGATCCGCATGCTCCGCAACACGATCGGCACGATCACCGATCCCAACACCGCCTGGATGCTGCTGCGCAGCCTCGAGACGCTGGAGCTCAGGATGACCCGCGCCGGCGAGAATGCCGACAAGGTCTGCCGCTTCCTGCGCGATCACCCCAAGGTGGAGAGCGTCGGCTATCTCGGCTTCCTGGAGGAAGGCGGGCCAAAGTCCGAATATGAGGCCCGCCAGGCGGACATCTACCGCCGCCACTGCACCGGGGCTGGTTCCACCTTCTCGCTCTATCTGAAGGGCGGGGAGCGGGAGAGCTTCGCCTTCCTAGACGCGCTGAAGATCGCCCATCTCGCGGTCAGCCTCGGCGGCACCGAGACCCTGGCCAGCGCGCCCGCAGCGATGACCCACCTCTCCGTCCCCCCCGAGCGCAAGGCCGCCTTGGGCATCGGCGACAATCTGGTGCGCATCTCGATCGGCGTGGAGGATCCGGACGACCTGATCGCCGACTTCGACCAGGCCCTGCAGGCGGTCTAGTAGGGTTGTGCTCCGGCGAAGGCCGGAGCGCTGGCCGTGCGCAATGCGGGGTTTCGCAACGCTCCTGCCTTCGCAGGAGCACGGCGGCTCGTTTTCCCTGTACTCCCCTAGGGCCTTCTCCGGTCCCGCCAGTCCAGCACCTCCCAGCCCTCCTGCTCCGCGACGCGGATCAGGCGGGCATGGGCGTTGGTGGCGAAGGCCTCGTTCGCCCAGCGGTGGACGGGGCTGTCGGAGACATGGTCCGAATAGAAGCGGATGTGGACGGCGTCGCGCTCCAGCCCCTGCCGCTGCAGCCAGCCCTCGATCATGTCGAGCTTGCCGAGCCCGTAGCAATTGCTGCCGTCGATCGTCGCGATCGTCCGGCCCCTGGCGTCGACCCTGGTGTCGGTCGCGATCACGTCGTCGAAGCCGAGCCGCTGCGCGATCGCCGCGGCATAGAGTCGGTAGGAGGCGGTGGCGAGGACGAGCCGCCGCCCCGCCGCCTTGTCCTCGGCGATCCGCGTGCGGGCGCCGGGCAGGATGTTGGTCGCCAGCTGCTTCTCGGCGAAGCTCTGCACGACCGGCTCCAGCCGCTCGGGCGCGGCGGGGCCGACCAGCAGGCGATAGTTGATCTCCTTGAGCCGCCCGCGGTCGTAGAGCTTCAGCGCATAGCCGAGCGTCGCGAGCAGGCTGAGCGGCGCCAGCAGCACCCGCCAGGGAGCGAGCCGCCACATGGCGTGCCACAGGAACGGGCCGAAGGTGGGCCCGCGCGTGACCGTCCGGTCCATGTCGTAAATGGCGAGCGTCGCCTTCATCGCCTCTCTGCAAACATCGAAACCGCGCCGCTGTCCATCCTAACTCCTTGCCGCTCGGCGGGATTTAAAGCATGTCGGTCGCGCGATGAGCGTGACCCCCGATTTCATCCAGAACGTCGAGGACGGCTCCTGTGTCCTGCGGTTCAGCGGGAATCTGACGCTGCTGCGCATCCGCAAGCTCTCCGAGCAGCTCGAATCCGTCGACGCGCAGGACCTCACGGTCGATCTGAGCGAGGTCGAGCGGATGGATACGGTCGGTGCCTGGCTCGTCCACAAGCTGCAGCGGGACCGGGGCGCGAAGCTGGTCGGCGCCAGCCGCGAGCAGCAGGTGCTGATCGACCATGTCGCCGCGGCCGACCAGCCGGTGAAGATGCAGCGGGACGCGCCGCCGGCCTTGATCCGCGTGGTCAGCCAGGTCGGCGAATGGACCAACAACTTCCTCTCCACGATGCTCGGCATGCTCGGCTTCTTCGGCGCGATGCTGATCTCGTTCGGCCATATCATCCGCCATCCGCGCCGCTTCCGCTGGAATGCGGTGATCACCCGCTTCGAGGTGGTGGGCGTCCAGGCGCTCTTCATCATCGGGCTGATGAGCTTCCTCGTCGGCATCGTCATCGCCCAGCAGGGCGCGGTCCAGCTCCGCCAGTTCGGCGCTGAAGTCTATACGATCAACCTGATCGGCCGCTCGTCGGTCAAGGAGCTGGGCGTGCTGATGACCGCGATCATGGTCGCCGGCCGCTCGGGCTCCGCCTTCGCCGCCCAGCTCGGCTCGATGAAGCTCAACGAGGAAGTCGACGCGATGCGCACGATCGGCGTCTCGCCGATGGAGGCGCTCGTCGTCCCGCGCGTGCTGGCGACGGTGCTGATGATGCCCCTGCTCGGCTTCTTCGCCGCGATGATGGCGATCCTCGGCGGCGGCATCTTCTGCTGGCTCTCGCTGGACATCCCGCCGGTCACCTTCATCCAGCGGATCCGCGAGGTCGTGCCGATGACCGACCTCTACCAGACGCTGATCAAGGCGCCGGTCTTCGGGATGATCGTGGCGATGGCGGGCTGCTATCAGGGCATGCAGGTGGAGGGAAATGCCGAGGAGGTCGGCCGGCGCACGACGACCGCGGTCGTGCAGGGCATCTTCCTGGTGATCGTGCTCGACGCCTTCTTCGCGGTCTTCTTCACGGAGATCGGCTGGCTGTGAGCGAGGATCCGAAACAGGCGATCATCGAGGTGCGCGGCCTCAAGAACGCGTTCGGCGATCAGGTCGTCCATGACGGGCTGGACCTCGAGGTCTGCCGCGGCGAGATTTTCGGCGTGGTCGGCGGATCGGGCACGGGCAAGTCGGTGCTGATGCGCTCGATCATCGGGCTGCAGACCCCGGTCGAGGGCGAGGTGCACGTCTTCGGCGAGCCGATGATCGGCCGGGACGAGGAGGAGGCCAAGCATGTTCGCCGGCGCTGGGGCGTGCTGTTCCAGGGCGGCGCCCTGTTCTCGACCCTGACCGTGGCAGAGAACGTGCAGGTGCCGATCAAGGAATTCTATACGGGCATCGATCCGGAGCTGATGAACGAGATCGCCGCCTACAAGATCGCGATGTCGGGCCTGCCGGTGGACGCCGGCGCCAAATTCCCGTCCGAACTGTCGGGCGGCATGCGCAAGCGGGCCGGCATCGCGCGCGCGCTCGCCCTCGATCCGGAGCTGCTCTTCCTCGACGAGCCGACGGCCGGGCTCGATCCGATCGGCGCCGCCGCCTTCGACCAGCTCATCCTCGAGCTGCGCGACGCGCTCGGCCTCACCGTCTTCCTGATTACCCATGATCTGGACACGCTCTATGCGATCTGCGACCGCATCGCGGTGCTTGCGGACAGGAAAGTGGTCGCGGTCGGAACGATCGAGGAATTGCTGGCTTTGGATCACGAATGGATTCAGGAATATTTCAACGGGCCGCGCGGCCGGGCCGCCGCAAAGCCCGAGCCTGAACCCGAAGCAAAGGCCGACGCCTGATGGAAACCCGTTCGAACCAGGTCCTTGTCGGCTCGATCACCTTGGGCCTGCTGGCGGCGCTCGTCGTGTTCGTGGTCTGGCTGAGCCAGGTCGGCGGCGGCGGCGACAAACGCTACGACATCTTTTTCCAGCAGTCGGTGGAGGGGCTCGCCAAAGGCTCGTCCGTCACCTTCTCCGGCGTGCCCGTCGGCCAGATCGAGTCGATCAACCTCGTGCCTGACAGCCCGCAATTCATCCGGGTGCGGATCACCGTGAACAGCGAGACCCCGGTGCTGGAAGGCTCGACCGCGACGATCCGCGGCGTCGGCTTCACCGGCGTCTCGCAGATCCAGATCGATCCGCCCGCGGCGCCAGCGCAGGGCCAGCAGCCCCGGCGGCGCAATCCGATACGCTGCCCCGAGCAGAATGCGCAGGCCGAATGCCCCTATGGCGTGCCGGTGCTGCCGGTGCGGCCGGGCGCGCTGACCAGCCTGCTCAACACCGCGCCGGAGCTGCTCGAACGCGTCTCGACCCTGACCGAGCGCCTCACCGAATTGCTCTCCGACCGGAACCAGGAATCGATCGCCGGCATCCTCGACAATCTCGAGGAGGTGAGCCGCTCGCTCGCCGAGCGCGGGCCCGAGATCGCCGCCACGCTCGCCGAGGCGCGCGTCGCGATCCGCCAGGCGGGCGACGCCGCCGACCGGATCGGCCAGCTCGCCGGCACGACCAACCAGATCCTCGACCGCGACGGCCGGCCGCTGATCAACGATCTCCGCCAGACCCTGCGCTCGGCCCAGAACAGCATGGCCCAGCTGGAGCGGGCGATCGGCGACGCGCGGCCCGGCATCCAGGCCTTCTCGAACCAGACCCTGCCCGAGGTCGGCCAGCTGATGCGCGACCTCAGGTCCACCTCCGAATCGCTGCGCGAGATCACCGACCGGCTGAACCAGCAGGGCGTCGGCGGCGTGATCAGCGGTCAGCGCCTGCCCGATTATCGCGGCGGCAGAAGGAAACAGTGATGCGCCTGAAGCCTCTCCTCGCCTTTCCCGCCTTGCTCGCGCTCGCGGCCTGCTTCGGGGGCTCGGCGCCCGACCAGCTGCTGACCCTGACCGCGGCCGAGGCGCGGCCGGCGGCGACGCCGCGCACCGCCGGCCAGGGCGAGGCGATCACCGTCGCCGTGCCGAGCCTGCCGCAGGCGCTGCGCACAACCCGCGTGCCCGTCTATGTCAACGAGACGACGATCCAGTATCTGAAGGACGCCGTCTGGGTGGAGCAGCCCGGCGCGCTCTTCGCCCGCTTGCTCGGCGAGACGATCGCCGCGCGCACCGGCCGGGTCGTGCTCGATCCCAGCCAGTACAGCCACGATCCCGGCACGCGCATCTCCGGCACCCTGGTCCGGTTCGGGCTCGATCCCAATGCCATGCAGGTGGTGATCGTCTACGACGCCGCCATGGCCCGCGGCGGCCCGACCGGCGGCGTCGTCACCAACCGCTTCGAGGCCCGGCTCCCGGTCGCCGAGGCCACGCCCGCGGCGGTCGCCCCCGCGCTCAACCAGGCGGCCAACCAGCTCGCCGGCGAAGTGGCGGCCTGGATCGGACAATAGTCGCGCGGGCTCCGGCTCTGCTGGCGGCGGCCGGGTTCATTCAACCGCGCGGCCAGATGGCCAGGGTCTGGGTCCACACCTTCACAACTTGAAACAGCAGGCGGCCCTCAGGCCAGGCTCTTGCTGGCCTGCTCGTACACGTCCTTGCTGAGCCCGGGCGCGGCGACGATGCGCTCCAGCTCCGCGCGCATCTTCGCGCCGCGCTCCGCGCCGAAGCGGCGCCAGCGGCCGAGCGGCGGCACCATGCGTGCCGCATTTTGCGGATTGAGCTTGTCGACCGCCAGGATCGAGTCGGCGAGGAAGCGGTAGCCGCGGCCGTTGCGGCTGTGCAGCGCGCGCTGGTTGACGCCGAACGCGCCGATCAGGGAGCGCAGCCGGTTCGGGTTGGTCAGGCTGAAATCCGGATGGCGGAGCAGGTCCATCACCGCCTGCAGCGTGTCGTCGCGGCTGGACAGCGCCTGGGTCGAGAACCATTTGTCGATGACCAGGGCGTCGCCCTTGTAGCGATCATAGAAGTCGGCGAGCGCCTGCTCCCGCTCGGGCGCGGTCGAATTGGCGAGCAGCCCGAGCGCGCCCTGCCGGTCGGTCATGTTGTCCGCCTCGGAAAACTGGCGCAGCGCCAGCGCCGGCACGTCCGCGGCGCCCGAGGCCATCAGGAAGCCGAGCGCGACCGTGCGCAGCCGCCGCGCGCCCTTGGCCGCCGGCGACAGCTCGAAGCGATTGGCCGCGGTCGCGGCGTAGGCGGCGCGCCAGAGCGGCTCCAGCTCCTTGCCGAGCCGGGCGCGCAGCCGCTCGCGGGCAACGTGGATCGCCTCGGGATCGACCGTCGCCATCTGGTCGCCGATGAAGCTTTCCGTCGGCACGAGCACTGTCTCGGCGACAAAGGCCTGGTCGAGGTCCGGATTGGTGAGCGTGTTGCGCACGGCCTCGACGACCGGGGCGTGACGGTTCTCGCCGGTGGCGACCGCGTGCAGCAGGGTGTCGAGCATCAGCTGCTGCATGGCCTCGTAGCGGGCGAAGGGATCGTCGTCGCAGCCGGAGAGGAAGGCGAGATCGGCGGCGCTGCGGTCGGTCTCGAGAATGATCGGCGCGGAAAAGCCGCGGTTGAGCGAAAGGACCGGCGCTTCGCCGATCCCGTCGAAGGCGAGCTCGATGCGCGGCGCGCCGAGCACGACGATCTGCTCGGACAGCTTGTCGCCGCTGTCGGCGCCGAACAGGGCGAGCTTCAGCGGGATCGGCAGCGGCCGCTTCCTCGGCTCGCCGGGCGTCGGCGGCGTGTGCTGCTCGAGGGTGAGCAGGGCGCGCGCGCCGTCCCGCTGCAGCGAGGCTTTCACCCGCGGCGTCCCCGCCTGGCTGTACCAGGTGCGGAAGGCGGCAAGGTCGATGCCGCTCGCTTCCTCCATCGCCAGCACGAAATCCTCGCAGGTCACCGCCTCGCCGTCATGCCGCTCGAAATAGAGGTCGCAGCCGGCGCGGAACTTGTCCGGACCCAGGATGGTCTGCAGCATCCGGATCAACTCGGCGCCCTTGGAATAGACGGTGGCGGTGTAGAAGTTGGAGATCTCCAGATAGGAATCGGGCCGCACCGGATGGGCGAGCGGGCCGGCATCCTCCGGGAACTGGGCGGCCCGGAGCGCGCGGACGTCCTCGATCCTTTTCACCGGCGGCGAGCCCATGTCGGCCGAGAAGCTCTGGTCGCGAAAGACGGTGAAGCCTTCCTTGAGCGAGAGCTGGAACCAGTCGCGGCAGGTGACCCGGTTGCCCGACCAATTGTGGAAATATTCGTGCGCGACCACCGCCGCGACCGCGTCGAAATCCATGTCGGTAGCGGTGTCCGGATCGACCAGGATGTAGCGCGAGTTGAAGATGTTGAGGCTCTTGTTCTCCATCGCCCCGAAATTGAAGTCGGCGACGGCGACGATGTTGAAGACGGCGAGATCATACTCGCGGCCATAGGCCTCCTCGTCCCATTTCATCGCCGCCTTCAGGCTGGCCATGGCATGCTCGGTGCGCGGCAGGTCGCCGTCGCGGACCCAGATGGCGAGGTCGACCTCGCGGCCCGAGGCGGTGGTGAAGCGGTCCCGGTTCGCGACCAGGTCGCCGGCGACCAGGGCGAAGAGATAGCAGGGCTTGGGGAAGGGATCGTGCCACTCCGCCCAGTGCGTGCCCGCTGCCTCGTCCTCGCCGGACGCCTCCAGGTTGCCGTTGCAGAGCAGGATTGGATAGGCGGCCTTGTCGCCGCTCATCCGCACCCGGTAGCGGGAGAGGATGTCGGGCCGGTCGGGGAAGGGGGTGATCCGCCGGAACCCTTCCGCCTCGCATTGCGTGCAGAGCATGCCGCCGGATTCGTAGAGTCCCATGAGCTGGGTGTTGGTGCGCGGGGCGATCGCCACCTCGGTCTCGATCACCGCCTTGTCCCCCGGCACGGGGATGCGGATCACGTCATTCTCGAACCAGTAATTGACCGTCTCGCCGTCGAGCCTGACGTCGAGGATATGCAGGCCCGAGGCGTTGAGTCTGAGGGGTGCGCTGTGCTCGCCTTCGCGCTCCACCTCCAGCCGCGCGCGCACCACAGTGCGTTCCGCATCGAGGGCGAAGTCCAGAGCCACCTCTGGCACGCGCCATTCCGGCGGCCTATAATCTTTACGGCGGGTGACATGGGGGGCGGCGGATGCGAGCGCGTCGAGCATGAACTCCGCTCTAGGACGCTGAAAAGGGCGGTGCAATCACCGGCCTCGAACGAACCACAGCCGACCGTGCCGCGCTTGCGGCGGACCGCGAGGCATTGAAGGGAGCCCCATGACCACCGACCTCATCCTCGCCGGCCTGCACCATCTGCTCGCCTTCGGCCTGTTCGGCGCCTTCTTCGTCCTGTTCGTGACCGTGCGGCCCGGGCTGGGCGGAGCGGTGCTGCACCGGGCGGCGATCGTCGACCGGCTCCAGGGCGCCTTTGCGGGCCTGCTCGTCATCGTCGGCGTGCTGCGCGTGATCTACGGGATCAAGGGGCCCGATTTCTATCTCTCGAGCTGGACCTTCTGGGCGAAGATGGGCGCGATCGTAGCGGTGGGTCTGCTTTCCGTGCCCCCGACGCTGAGGCTCATCGCCTGGCACAAGGCGTCCAGGGCCGACGCGGCCTATGTCGTGCCCGACGCGGAGATCGGCCGGGTCCGCTCCTGGCTCGGGGTCCAGTTCCTGATCTTCGCCTCGGTCCCGCTCTTCGCCGCGATGATGGCGCGGGGGATCGGATTGTAGGAGGACCACGGGTTGCAAAAGCTTGAGTCATCCCGGCGTTCGCCGGGATGACTATCAAGCATCCAGCCGGGTCACGACTACGTTTTGGCTGTTCATCACCGCACTCCCGAAGATCGTCATGAAGGCGATGTCGGTGGCGTCGCGGCCGACGCCGATCCGCACCAGCCCCTCCGCCGGGGCGAGCCCGGTCGCGTCGAGGAAATGCCAGCCGCCGTCCAGCCAGACCTCGACCACGGCGTGGAAATCGGGCGGCTTCAGGCCCCAGGCATAGCAGGAGGTCAGCCGCGCCGGCACGCCCGCGGCGCGGGCGAAGGTCGCCATCAGATGGGCATAGTCCCGGCACACGCCCTGGCGGGCGACGAAGGCGTCGGCCGCGGTCGTGGTCGTGTCGGAGGAGCCCGGCGCATAATCCATCTCGTTCCGGATCCAGTCGCGCATCGCCAGCAGCTTCGCGCCGCCCGCCAGCCGGCCGAAGCGCCCCTCGACGAAGGCCTCGAACTTGTCAGCCTCGCAATAGCGGCTCGGCCACAGATAGGGGATCGCCTCGGGCGGGAGCGCGGCGAGCGGGCAGATGGGCAAGGTGTCGAGCGGGGCGGCCTGCCGCTGCACATCGACCGTCGCGCGATAGGTGGCGCTGAACCGCCCCTCGGCGGTGAGCCAGGTGCGGCGGCCGATCCCGTCCTCGCCGGCGACCGGCTTCAGCGGGCCGTTCGCGCCGTCGACGACGAGCCGGTCCTCGACCAGCTGCTGGTCCGGCAGCTGCGCGGCCTCGACGGCGAGCAGCACGTCGGCCGGCGCCGGAAAATGATAGTCGAGCGCGACGTCGATCCTGAGCCGCATCAGGGTCCCGGTTCCTCCATTTCGCTTCGGCAACGCGCGAGGCGCGCGGTTGAGCCGGGACCCTGAACGATTATTGTTGCGGCCGCTACTGGCTGCGCACTTCCGAGATGTGCAGGCGCGCGCGGGCATTGGTGCCGGAGCGGTAGCTGCCCACCCAGATCTCGTAGCGGCCCGATCGCGGCCGCGCATAGCGGATGGAGGGGTTCAGCCCGCGGACGCCGCTGTCGTCGTCGCAGCGCCAGCGGCCGTCCGGCCCGTTCACCACCAAGGTCGTGTCGGCGCTGGAATCGACCGAGATGATCAGCGGCAGGTTGCCGTCGGTGTTGAAGACGAGCCGGGCATCGGGGCTCGACGAGATGAAGCCGCGGCAGACGCCGCTGCCGCGGACCCGGACGGCGTTGATCGTGCCGCCGGAGACGACCGGGATGATGCGCGGGTCGGGGGTGAAGCCGGTGCGCAGGGTGACGACGCCGAAATTGGGGCGCGCGTTCACATTCTGCGCGGCGGCGGGGATGGCGAGGATGGCGGCGGCGGAGGCGGCCATCGCCAGGACATGGACTTTCTTCATGGACAGACCTTCTCATGAGCGGGCGAGCCAGCTGCCGGCGCGCGGTTGCAGGTTCCCGCTCCGCGCGGCCAGGGCCCGCGAAGTCGGATGGACCGGCCGGACCCGCTTCCCGACGGGTCCGGGCGGAACTCGTGTCTAGCGGCTTCGGACTTCCGAGATGTGCAGGCGCGCCGGCTGCGAAACGCCGGACGAATAGGTGCCCACCCAGATTTCGTAGCGGCCCGATTGCGGGTTGTTCAGGCGGACCGAGGGATTGACGCCCTCCCCGCTGTCGTCGTCGCAATAGAATTCACCATTGGGGCCGTTGACGACCAGGGTCGTGTCGGAGTCCGCGTCGACCGAGATGATCAAAGGCAGCGAGCCGGCCTCATAATGGAGCCGCACGTCGGGCGCGTTGGTGATGAACCCGCGGCAGCCGGAGCCGGCGCGCTGGGCGGAGATGTCGCCGCCGGCGCGCAGCGAGATGATGCGCGGATCGGGGGTGAAGCCGGATTCGAGGGTGATCTCCCCGTAATTGGCCCGGAGGCTGGTGTTCTGGGCGAGGGCGCCCGTGGCCGGGATGAGCGCGACAGCGGCAAGAAAGAAGCGTGCAGTCTTCATGTTAACTCCCCTTGAAGGACGCGCCGGCATGACGCGCCCGAGCCGAAAGGCCCTCTCCCCGTTTCGGTGGGATAACGATAGGGGAGCGAAACTGTCCAGCGACTTAATCGGGGATTCAACGCCCGTTCATTCACTCGGAGGGGGCGGTGCGGCCTTGCCCGAACGGAGCGCGATCAGCAGGCCGGCGACGGCGAGCAGGCCGCCGCCGATCGCCAGCGGCGACCAGCGATAGCCCTCGAAAGCAGTGGAGATCGCCATGGCAAGGATCGGGATCAGCACACTCGACCAGGCCGCCCGGGCCGGACCGATCGCGCGGATGATCCGGTAATAGAGCCAGAAGGCGAGCGCCGAGGCGACGACGCCCAGATAGACGAGGCCGAGCCAATAGCCGAGGCTGCGCTCGATCACCGGCGGGCCGACCGTCGCCCAGGCCCAGCCGGCGTCCATCGCCGCGCCGTAGAGCATCGCCCAGTCGAGCATCGGCGCCACCGGCCGCGACTTCATCCCGCCGGCCAGCTGCATCACGTTGGAGGCGGAGGCGGCGAGCACGGCGATGAAGACCAGGCCGAGGCCGAGCAGAACCTCGCCGGTCGGGGTCGGGCTGTGCCGGATCTCCTGCACGAAGAGCAGGCCGACCCCGGCCATCGCCACCAACGCGCCCAGCAGGAAGCGCGCGCTCACCTTCTCGCCGAAGAACAGCCAGGCGAGGCCGGAATTGGGCACGACGAGCAGGGCGAACACCACCGCGGCGAGGCCGGAGGTGATGTAGAGCTCCGAGGCGTAGACGAAATTATAGTTGAGCACGAACTGGAGCAGGCCGAGCAGGGCGGCGAGGCCATGGCCCCGGCCGATCGCAAGGCTCATCCCGCCGAGCCGGACGATCAGCATCATCGCCGCGCCCGCGATCAGGAAACGGTAGCTCACCGACCAGACCGGCGGCACCACGCCGAGCTGGTCCTTGATGACGATCCAGGTCGAGCTCCAGATCAGGGTGATCAGGAGGAAGGGGAGGAGGACGGCCGGATCGCGGAAGCCCCTGGGCGCCGCCTCGTTCACCTTGCCGGGCTCACAGCGCGCGGATCGCCGCGGCGAGCGCGTCGACCTGGGCCGGCTCGCTGTCCCAGCTCGTCACCAGCCGCGCCTCGCCCGGGCCCCAGTCGTAAAAGTCGAAGCCCTGGCCGCGGAGCGCCGCCGCCTCGTCCGCGGTCACGCGGATGAAGACCTCGTTCGCCTCGACGGGATGGATCAGCCGGTCGGGCCCGGCCGCCTCGGCGAGCCGCGTCGCAGCAGCGTTGGCGGCGCGGGCGTTGCGCAGCCAGAGGTCGTTCTCAAGCATCGCCAGGAGCTGCGCGGCGAGATAGCGGCCTTTGGAGAGCAGGTGGCCGGCCCGCTTGCGGCGATAATGGGTCGCCGCCGCCAGCTCGCGGTCGAAGAAGATCAGGCATTCGGCCGAAAGCCCGCCATTCTTGGTGAAGCCGAAGGAGAGCGCGTCGACGCCGGCCTGCCAGCTGAGCGCGGCCGGGCTGCAGCCGAGTCTGGCCACCGCATTGGCGAAGCGCGCGCCGTCGAGATGGAAGCCGAGCCCGCGCGCCCGGGCGAGCTCGCCCAATGCGGCGGTCTCGTCGGCCGTATAGACGCAGCCATATTCGGTCGCATTGGTGATCGAGAGCACGTGCGGTTGCACCTGGTGGACGTCGTCCCGGACGCCCGCCAGCAGCGCCTCGACGGTCGCGGGCGTCAGCTTCGCCCCGGGTCCTTCGCCGAGCAGCAATTTGGCGCCGTGCGTGTAGAATTCCGGGGCGCCGCATTCGTCGGTCTGGATATGGGCGTCGCGGTGGCAGAGGATGCTGCCATGCGGCGGGCACAGCGCGGCGAGCGCGAGGCTGTTCGCGGCCGTCCCCGTCGCCACCCAGAGCGCCTCCACCTCGGTCCCGAACAGCTCGGAGAAGGCGCCGTTCAGCCGCCGGCTCCAGGCATCGCCGTCATAGGCGGTGTCGAGCCGGTTGGCCGCGTGCAGGGCCGCCAGCACTTCCGGGCAGGCCGCCGCCGCATTGTCGGAGAAGAACCGCATGCCCGCGCTCTAGCCGCGACCGCCCCTCCAAAGCAAATATAAAGATATCTTTATATGTGAATTTCGAAGCCCGGAGCGAGAGAGCGCAGCGGCCGCGGCGGGGCGCCGGAATTCCACGCACGCGGCGTTTACCACAATTTAGTGCGGCGCGGATAAGGCATCCGGATTGAAGGTCTGGAAGGACGAGATGGGCGTAGAGAATTTCGGCAACGCCGCCGCTGGCAGCAAGAGGGCGGCCAAGCGCGCGCGGGTGTTGCTGGCGGCGCGTTTGGAAACGGATTCGGGCGAGATCGAGGCGCGCCTGCGCGACCTCTCGCAGAAGGGCGCGCTCATCGAGTGCCACCAGATTCCGCCCGTGGGCAGCGAGGTCGTCTTCGTGCGCGGTGCCACCCGCGTGCCGGCGCGCGTCGCCTGGGCCGGCGAGAACCGGATCGGCCTCGAATTCCATCGCGAGATCGACGAGCATGAGGTGTTCGTCCAGCTCGGCAAGCGCCCGGCGCCCAGGCCGGTCAGCTTCACCCGGCCCAGCCTGTCGCGGGCGACCTCCGACAGCGCGCTGACCGCCAGGGCCTGGGGCGCGACGGTCGGCCTCACTCTGCCCGAGAGCGATGGCTAGGATCGTGTGATGCAGCAGGTCATCCCCGGCAGCTGGTCCTTCCCCTCGGAGTTCGGCACGCCGTTCCTGTCCGGCGAGCTGACCACCGAGGTGCACCCGTCCTCCGAGCTGACCAGCCGCAAGTCGGAGCGGGTCTCGCTGGAAATGGGGGCAGGGCTCCGCCAGCGCGGCGGCACCGGCGTCGCGATCCAGATCCTCGACCTCTCCACCGATGGCTTCCGGGCCTCGACCCACCTCCAGCTCGCCAAGGGCACGGACGTCTGGCTGCGCCTGCCCGGGCTCGAGCCCTACCAGGCCAGGGTGATGTGGGCGAAGGGCAATTTCGTCGGTTGCGCGTTCGAGCGGCCGCTGCATCCGGCGGTGCTCGACATGATCGTGAAGAAGTCCGGAAGGCCCTAGGGCAGGCGCCAGGCGCCGGCGGCCAAGGTCCGATTCGGACCGATTCGAATTTTATCCACAGGCATGCTACGTCATCCCGGCGACTCGGGGGAGGCGTCAAAGTGGAATCTGACTTTCGCTATTTCATGCGCCGTGCGGCCGAGGAAGAAAGGCGCGCGCGCCATGCGGTGACCGCCGCTGCGAAGGAACGCCACACCGAACTCGCCGAATTGTTTTCCGCCAAGGCCAAGCGGACGATGCGCATCCAGGAATTGCAGCTCGTCCAGCCCTGAGCGCGCCGGCCGCGCCTTTGCCCCGCCTGCCCCAAGTCACCCCGGCGAGGGCCGGGGTCCATGCTGCTGTCGTACCGGTCTCGCCGGCCGTCGGGATGCCAGCCTGCGCTGGCATGACGGGTGATGGATGCGGGGGATGGTCGGAAAAGCGATGGTGCTGCCGGTGAGGATTGAACTCACGACCTCAGCCTTACCAAGGATGCGCTCTACCACTGAGCTACGGCAGCACGTCGCTTTGCGAGGAAGCGGGCCTATGGCCGCGCGCCCCGTCCTGTGTCAAGGCGGGAGCCATGGCCAGGCATGACGAGGAGCGCGCGAAACGCCTCGCCGCGGCGCTCCGCGAAAATCTGAAGCGCCGCAAGGCGCAGGCGCGGGAAGGCGTCGAAGGCTTGCGGCCGGAGCCGGTGAAGAAGGATGCCGCCGAGCAAGAGCCGTCATCCCGGACTTGATCCGGGATCCATCTTCCCTTGGCTGAAGCCGGAAGGAAGGTAGACCCCGGCTCAAGCCCGGGGTGGCCAACCTCCTCCTGCGGCGCTCAGAGCGGGGCGCATTGCCTCTCGAGCCAGGCCCTGGCCTCGCCCTCGAGCTGCGGGCCGACGATCGCCAGCACCTGCGCGTGATAATCGTCCACCCACTTGCGCTCGTCGGCGGAAAGCAGGCCGGTGTCGATCAGCCGGCGTTCGATCGGCGCGAAGGTGAGCGTCTCGAAGCCGAGCATCTTCTTCTCGGCCCCTTCGATCTCGACCTCGACGACGAGGACGAGATTCTCGACGCGCATCCCGTATTCGCCGGTCTTGTAATAGCCGGGCTCGTTGGAGAGGAACATGCCGGGCTGGAGCGGCTCGTCGCCGCCGGCCTGGCCGCTGTTCGGGGGGGCGATGCGCTGCGGCCCCTCGTGCACCGCGAGGAAGGAGCCGACGCCATGGCCGGTGCCATGGGCGTAATCGAGCCCGGCATTCCAGAGGAACTGGCGGGCGAAGCTGTCCAGCTGCCCGCCGCGCGTGCCCTCCGGGAATACGGCGCGGGCAACGGCGATATGGCCCTGCAGCACGCGGGTGAAGCGGTCCTTCATCTCGGCGGTGGGCGTGCCGACGATCACCGTGCGGGTCACGTCGGTAGTGCCGTCCGGATATTGGCCGCCGGAATCGACGAGATAGATCTGGTCCATCTCGAGCGGCCGGTTGGTCTCATCGCTCACCCGATAATGGACGACCGCGCCGTTCGGCCCGGCGCCCGAGATGGTGTCGAAGCTGAGGTCCCGGAGGTCGCCGCCCTGCTGGCGGAATTCCTGCAGCTTCGCCGCCGCCGACAATTCGTCGACCCCGCCCTTCGGCGCCTCGATCGAGAGCCAGTGCAGGAAGCGCGACAGAGCGGCGCCGTCGCGGGCCTGGGCGGCGCGGTGGCCCGAAATCTCCACCGGATTCTTGATCGCCTTGGGCAGCACCGCGGGGTCGCGGCGCGGGACGATATGGGCGCCGGCCTTGTCCAGCGCCTCGAAGATCGCGGCGACCGAGCGCTCGGGATCGACCGCGATCGTCTTGCCGGCGAACTCGGCGAGCGCGCCCTCGAAGGCGCTGCGCTCGTGGATGCGGACGCCGTTGCCGAGATGCTGGCGGACATCGTCGCCGATCTTCTCCGAGGCAACGAACAGGTCCGCCGTGCCGTCGTCGCGGACGAGGGCGAAGGAGAGGGCGACCGGCGTCCGGTCCACGTCCTTGCCGCGCACGTTGAACGTCCAGGCGGTCGAATCGAGCGCCGCGAGCACCGCCGCGTCGGCCTTTTGCTCCTTCAGCCAGTCGGCCATCTTCTGCCTTTTAGCCGCCGAGCTCTCGCCGGCATAGGCGTCGGGATGGACGATCAGCCGCGCCCGGCTCGGCTCCGGCCGGTCCGCCCAGACCTGGTCGATCGGGTTGCGGCCGACCGCGACCAGTTCGGCGCCCTTGTCGGCGAGCGCCTCCTTCGCCTTGTTCACCCAGTCGCGCGTGTGCAGCCAGGGATCGTAGCCGATCCGGCCCCCGCTCGGGGCATGCTCCTTCAGCCAGTCGGCGATGCTGGTCTGCGGCACCGACTGGTAGGACCAGAAATTGCCGTCCACCTGGTCGCGCACCTGCAATGTGTAGCGGCCGTCGACGAAGATCGCCGCTTCCTCGGGCAGCACCACGGCCGAGCCCGCCGAGCCCTGGAAGCCGGTCAGCCAGGCGAGGCGCTGGGCGTAGGAGCCGACATATTCGCTCATATGCTCGTCGGTCAGCGGCACGACGAAGCCGTCGAGCCGGTCGGCCTTCAATTGCTCGCGCAGGGCGTTGAGGCGATCTTCGTAGGTGGACATGGGCTTCTCCGGGGACGGGCGCGTTGCCGCCCAATTAGGATGCTTGCAGGGCCTGCGCCAGCCCGCCCGCTCAATTGCTGCGGGTTATGCAGCCACCGGCGCGCGCCGCGGCCAGGGCGGCGTCGCGGGCCCGCGCGAGCGCGGCGTCACCGGGCGCGAGGTTCGATGCGCTTTGCGCCGCCGCGACCTCCTGCACGAGGTCGCCGCAGCGCAGGCTGCGTGCCCATTCGCTGTCGTCATTGGCGACGATCACGAAATCCTCGGGGTGGATCGGCAGATAGCGCACGTTGAAGCGAACGCCGGCGGGCGGATAACGCACCGCATTGGCCGAAGGATAGACGTTGAAGCCATCGCTTCGGAAGCTGGTGCGGACGATCCCCCCGTCGGCCTTCCGGATGACGACGTTGAAGCCGACGACCGGCTCCTGGTTGCGCATATCGGCGGTGGCAAACTGACCGGTGACAATCCCCTCGCCGGTTTCGCCATTGTGGTAGATCAGGGGCGTGGTGAGCCAGGAGCCGAAGAACACGAACAGCATGAAGGCGACCATGGCCAGCGGCACAAGAGCGGTGCCAGGGCGAACCTTCTTGGGGCCGCTGCGGCGCTGTCCCTGAAGAGAGGAATTCGGGGCCGTCACGGCCTCGGCCACGGCGGCCTCGATGACCCGGCGCCGCCTTCGCCTGGCACGGATCCACGTGATGATCACGACGAGGATAAAGAGGGCGAGACCGGTCAGCAGCCAGTGCCGCAATGCGTCCGAAAGCAGATGCGCCAGAAACGCCACGGCCGCACCCATACAGGCTTGTCCGCCGCCCCACCAGCGCGCCCGAACGAGATGGTTGCCGCTCCCGGTCGCGCCGCCTAAGCCTGACGCCGACCTTCAGTGGAGAGCCGCGCATGCGCCTCGTAATTGCCGCCTTGCTGTTCGCCGCAGCGCCAGCCCTGGCCCAGACTCAGAGTGAGACCATGAACACGTCCAATTCCAAGGCCACCCAGCTTCCGCCGCCGCCCGTCGCCGAGCAGCGTCCCTATTCGTTCGAGCGCCACGGCGTGACCATCCAGGACCCCTGGCACTGGCTGCGCGACTCTTCCTACCCGACCGTCGACGACGCCGACGTGCTTTCCTACCTGCGCGCGGAGAATGCCTATTTCGAGGCGGCGATGGCGCCGCACCGCCAGCTTACCGACACTCTGTTCGCCGAGATGCGCGGCCGCATCCCCGAGGACGACAGCTCCGTCCCGCAGCGCGACGGCGACTGGAATTACTGGTGGGCCTTCCAGCCCGGCGCCCAGTACCGCACCTGGTACCGGATCCCCGTCATGGCCGGCGGCGCCCCGCAGACCGTGTTCGACGAGGCGGCCGAAGCGCAGGGCAAGCAATATTTCCGCATGGGCGCGCTCGAGGTCAGCCCGGACGGCCGCTACGCCGCGGTCATGGTCGACGATGACGGCTCGGAACGTTTCCAGTTGCGCATCCGCGAGATCGCCACCGGCCGCGACGTCGAGACCGTCACCGAGGTCGGCATCGGCTCCCCGGTCTGGACCGCCGACAGCCGCGGCATCGTCTTCACCGAGGTCAACGAGAACTGGCGCTCCTACCGCGCCCGGCTGCACCGGCTCGGCCAGCCCGTGGCGAACGACAGGACGCTCTACGAGGAGACCGAGAATATCGCCTTCGCGGTCGGCGTCGGCCGCACGCAGGACCGGCGCTTCATCCTGATCCAGACCGGCGAGAACAGCTCGAACGAGACCCGTTTCGTCCCCGCCGACAATGTCGAGGCGCCGCCGGTGCTGATCGCGCGCCGGCGCCCGAACATCCAGTATTCGGTCGATTCCAGCCACGGCAAGCTGTGGATCGTCACCAATGACGACCATATCAACTTCCGCCTCGCGGAGGCCGACCCGGCCGCGCCCGGCACCTGGCGGACCGTCATCCCCGGCTCGGACAGCGTCTACATCCGCGGCGTCACCGCCTTCCGCGACCATCTCGCGGTAACCGAGCGGGTCAACGGCCTCGACCAGATCCGGCTGCGCACCTATCAGGGGCAGGAGCGCCGCATCCCCTTCCCCGAGGCGAGCTACACGGTCGGGCTCGGCAACAATCCCGAATATGCGCCGGCTTCCTACCGGCTGAACTACAGCTCGATGGTCACGCCGCCGACCACCTATGATTATCACCCCGCGCAGAACCGGCTGGAATCGCGCAAGGTGCAGCGCATCCCCTCGGGCTACGATCCCGCCCAATATGTCACCGAGCGCATCCTGATCGCGTCCCGCGACGGCAAGCAGATCCCGGTCTCGATCGTCTATCGCCGCGGCTTCGAGAAGAATGGCCAGGGCCGCGTCTTCCTCTACGCCTACGGCGCCTATGGCATCGCCATGCCGCCCGGCTTCTCGACCAACCGCATCTCGCTGCTCGACCGCGGTTATGCCTATGCGATCGCCCATATCCGCGGCGGCGACGAGATGGGCTATGGCTGGTATCTGGACGGCACCCGCACCCACCGCACCAACACGTTCAACGATTTCGTCGACGTCGCGCGCGGCCTGATCGCGCGACGCTACACGCGCGCCGGCCGGATCGCCGCGCAGGGCGGCTCGGCGGGCGGCGAGCTGATGGGCGCGGTCGTCAACCAGGCGCCGGAGCTGTTCGGCGCGGTGGTCGCCGACGTGCCCTTCGTCGACGTGGTCAACACCATGCTCGACGACACCCTGCCGCTCACCCCGGGCGAGTGGAACGAATGGGGCAACCCGATCACCGACGCCGCCGCCTTCCGCTACATGCTGAGCTACAGCCCCTATGACAACGTCACCCGCCAGGCCTATCCGCCGATGCTGATCACCGGCGGCCTCAACGATCCGCGCGTCACCTATTGGGAGCCGGCCAAGTGGAATGCCCGGCTGCGCGCCATGCGCACCGACCGCAACCTCCAGCTCATGAAGATCAACATGGGCGCCGGCCATGGCGGCCAGTCCGGCCGCTGGACGCGGCTGCGCGAGGTCGCAGAGGCCTATACGTTCGTGCTGACCCAGATGGGCGGAGCGGAGGCGGTTCCGGGCGGGCCCCGGGCGGCGCAATGAGGGCGCTGCTCGCGGCCCTCGCGCTGGCCGTTGCGGCGGTCCCTGCCGCCGCCGCCGCGCAGACGGCGCGCCCGGGCACGCCGCCGCCGTCCGTCTCTGCCGAGGTGGTTCGCGACGGCGACGTCTGGACGGCCGAGTTCCGCTTCGCCGAGCGCTCGCCCGTCTGGCTGTTCGCCCATAGTTCGGTGACCCGGGAGGGCAACCGGCCCTGGCGGCCGGGCAGCTGGACGGTGCTGACGCCGGGCGTGCGCATCGAGCGGCGCGGGCGCCACGACGTCCTGTTCGCCGAGCGTGGAAACGTACCGTCCGTGGTCCGCGTCCGCTTCACGCCGGTCACCGCCGATCTCGTCGCCGAATATGATCCAGCCCTGGTGTTCAGCGACGGCTCGGTGGCGCTGTGGAGCGGCCATTTCCATCTGCTCCCGGTCGCCTCCCTGCGCGCGGTCGAGGCCCTGCCGGTCGACCTCAACGGCCAGAGCTTCCGCGGCAACGGCTCGCAGGTCACCTTCCGCGACCGGCACGGCCAGGTGCTGCACATCGGCCGCCGCTTCGATTCCGCCACCCTGATCGGCGGCAAGCTCTACGTCCTGTTCGGCCCGCTGCGGGCGACGACGAGCGAAGGCATCGCCACGGTGATCGATCCGGCTTTGCCCGACTGGCTGAAGCGCGAGCTGACCGCGTCCACGCCCGCCATCATGGCGCGCCTGACCGACATGCTCGGCCCCCATCGCGGCACGCCGCCGACCGTGCTGGTCAGCTGGCGCGGCCCGACCCCCGGCGTCACCAGCATGGGCGGGAGCACCCTGCCCGGCCAGATCGGCATGACCTTCGAGGGCATCGGCGTGGTCGCGGAGGACCAGGCCCTGCGCCACGGCGCCCGCTGGTTCATTGCCCACGAATCCGCGCATTTCTGGCTCGGCAATGCGGTCCATTACGAGACCCAAGGCGACAGCTGGATCATGGAGGGCGGCGCCGACATGCTCGCGGTGCGGGCGATCGCCGCCATGGACCCGGCCTACAATCCCAGGATCAAGCTGCAGGTCGCGGTCAACGAATGCGCCGGCTTCGCCGCCCCGGCCGATCGCCACTGCCGGCGAGCGGGGCGACAACCAGGCCTTCTACGCCTGCGGCGCCGTCTTCGCCCTGATCGCGGAGGGCGTGTCGGGCCGGTCCTATGGCGACTTCGTTCGCCCGCTGATCGACGCCAACCGCGCCGACGGCGTGCTGACCGCGGCGGAGTGGCTCGCGGCCCTGACCCAGGCCGGGGCCGACGCTTCGGTCGTGCGGGACATCCAGGCGATGCTGCGCAGCGGCGTCTCCGACCCGAAGGCGATGCTCGCCTCGCTCCTCCGCCGCGCCCGCATCCCGTTCACGCCGGGCCCGGACGGGGTGCCGAGGCTGACGTGACGCCCTTCGAGAAACGGATCACGGCCGGGCCCGACGACATTGACGAGCTCGGCCATGTCAACAATGCGGTCTGGGTGCGCTGGATCCAGGACATGGCCACCGCCCACTGGTATGCGGTCGCCCCGGTCGACCATGTCGAGACCTATATCTGGGTCGTGATCCGCCACGAGATCGACTATCTCCGCGCCGTCCTCCCCGGCGAGACCGTGACCGGCCGCACCTGGGTCGGCGAGGCCCCCAAGGGTGCGCGCTTCGACCGCCATGTCGAATTCGTCGGCGAAGACGGCAAGCCGCGGGTCCGGGCGAAGACCACCTGGGCGATCATCGACAAGGCCACGGGCCGGCCGCTGCGGGTGCCCCCGGAAGTGGCGGCGCCGTTCCTGGCCTGATAGGCTCCGCCTATGCGCCGCTGGATCAAGCGCCTGATCGCCCCTCTGGCTTTGCTCTCCGTCGCCGTTCCGGCGCGCGCGGAGAGTCCGTTCATCATCTTCTTCGACAGCGGCAGCGTACACCTGGATCAGGCGGATAGCGCCATCCTGGACAATGCGGTCGCGGTCATTCGCAATTTCGACGTCAGGTCGATCGAGATCAGCGGCCATGCGGACCGGGTCGGCTCGGACCGGGACAATGTCGAGCTTTCGCGTCGCCGGGCCGAAGCGGTGCGAGCCGCGTTGCTGGCTCGAGGCATGTCCCGCCGAATCGAAGTGACCATTGTCGCGCAAGGCGAGAGCCAGCCGCTCGTGGAAACCGGGGATGGCGTCTCCCATGCCGAGAACCGCTACGTCACGATCATGCTCGTCGGCAGGTGCGTCAACCTCGACAATACACGCTTCGACACGCCGGACTGCCGGACACAGCTTCCCGATTGAGATGGCGCATCGCCTAGAATAGCTCTTCCCCGTTCCGGAGAAGCTAGAACTCCCGGATCGCCTTCACCACTGCCGGCACCGCCCGCCCGCTGACCGCGAAGCCCATATGCGAGCAGTCGATCTCCTTCTGCGCGTCGCTCTCGCCAGGCAGGCCGCGGGTCGAGCGGATCGAGACGATGCCGTCCTTGCGCGACCAGAGCGCGAGGGTCGGCACCGGCGGCTTCTCCGCGAGCACGGTCTTGATCGGCGGATCGTCCACGGGATGGCCGGCGATCCATTCGTAGAGCCGCCAGACATTGTTGCTGCGCGGGTCGCCGGAGAAAGGCGAGCCCATCGTCACCACCTTCTCGACCAGGTCCGGGCGGACCTTGGCGACCTCGCGCGCGAAGACGCCGCCGAGGCTCCAGCCGACCAGGATCACCTTCTCGCCCTTGCCGAACGCCTCGATCTGCCGGGCCAGACGCTCGCGCATGTCGGCGGTCACGCCCTTGTTGAGGCCGAGCCCCCAGCCGGTCACCCGAAAGCCCGCCGCGGCCAGCGCCCGCTGCAGGCCGAGCGTGGTGCGGTCGTTGGCGACGAAGCCGGGGACCACCATCAGCTTCGGCCCGTCTTCCGGCCCGCGCTCGCCCAGCTTGCCGAACGCCTTCCACATGCGCAGCCAGAGCGCCGGCCCCTCCCGCAGGAAGAGACCGAGCCGCGGCTTCGCCTCGTCAGAGATACTCGCCCCCCATCAGCTCGCGCAGAGGTTGTGGCAACCTCACCCGGCCGTCGGCGGTCTGGTGGTTCTCGAGCAGGGGCACGAGCACGCGCGGGCTGGCCAAAGCGGTGTTGTTCAGCGTGTGCGTGAACCGCACCTTCCTTTCCTCGTCGCGCCAGCGCAGGTTTGCCCGCCGCGCCTGCCAGTCGTGCAGAGTCGAGCAGCTGTGCGTCTCGCGATATTTGCCGAGGCTCGGCACCCAGCTCTCGATGTCGTTCATCCGGAACTTGCCGTTGCCCATGTCGCCCGTGGACGCCTCGATCACCTGATAGGGGATGTCGAGCGCCCGCAGCATGCCCTCGGCATTGGCGAGCAGCCTCTGGTGCCAGCGCGCGCTCTCCTCGGCATAGTCCCGACAGATCACATATTGTTCGAGCTTGTAGAATTGGTGGACGCGCAGCAGCCCCCGCACGTCGCGCCCGGCGCTCCCCGCCTCGCGGCGGAAGCAGGGCGAATAGCCGGCATAGAGGATCGGGAGCTTGTCCGCCTCGATGATCTCGCCGCTGTGCAGCGAGGTGAGCGCGATCTCCCCCGTGCCCGCCAGATAGAGATCGTCGGCGGGCATGTGATAGGCCTCTTCCTCATGGCCCGGGAAATGCCCGGTCGCGACGAAGGCCTGCGGCCGGGCCAGCGCCGGCACGGTCATCAACGTAAAGCCGTCCGCCGCCAGCCTTTGCTGGGCCCAGAGCATCAGCGCCTGTTCGAGCATCGCCAGCCGGCCCTTGAGGCAATATTGCCGCGAACCCGCCACCTGGGTGATCCGCGCCAGGTCCGCCCAGTCGTTCTTCTCGATCAGGGCGACATGGTCGAGCGGCTCGAAGTCGAAGCGTGGGATCGTCCCTTCGGTCCGCACGACGACATTGGCGGTCTCGTCCGGCCCGACCGGCGCCCCCTCCCAGGGGATGTTCGGCACGCGCAGCAGCAGGGCGTCGAGCTCCCCTTGCAGCTCGCCCAGCGCGCCCTCCACCTCGCCGATCTCGGCGCCGATCGCCTTCGCCTTCGCGCCAAGCGCCGGCCGCTCCTCGGGCGCCGCGCTCTTGAAGCCGTCGCTGATCGCGTTGCGCTCGGCCCTGAGGCCGTCCACCCGCGTCTTCAGCCCGCGCACCTCGCCGTCCAGCGCCAGCAAAGCGTCGAGATCGAGCGCCACGTTCTTCTGCGCGATGGCGGTGCGGACGGCGTCGGGATTGTCACGGATGAAGGCAAGGCTCAGCATGCGCTTCGCGTAGCCGCCATTCGTCCGCCTGCCAACAGCGCGAAACCGTGCGCGCTTGGTTGAACGATCCGAAACTGCCTTATATAGGCCGTGGCTCTGGCCATCTTCCGGAGACGTGGGTGAGTGGCTGAAACCAGCGGTTTGCTAAACCGCCGTAGGGGGATTACTCCTACCGAGGGTTCGAATCCCTCCGTCTCCGCCAGCATTCCGCTCCCCTGAATCCCGCAAAAATTGCCTCCGCGGACTCGCTCTGGCGCGTGATCGACTCGTCTCGCCGCCGATTCATGGACTGGCAAGGTTCGCCGGCGCTAATTTGGCGCGGAGAGCGAGTGGGGGTTTTGCCATGTTGAAATCGCTGATGAATCTGGCCGCGGCCGGTGCGTTGTTCGCGCTTGTCGGGCCGGCGACCGCGCAGGAGATCCGCGAGGTCGATCCGAGCGCGCCCAGCAGCTGGAACAATCCGGAGACACCGGACAGCAATGCGCCCGCCGCAGCGGAAACCGCCGGCGAACCCACCAGCGATGCGCCCGAATGGACGCCGACCGAGGGCCAGGCGCCCGCCGAGGCCGATGCGGCGGCGACGCCCGCAATCACCGACATCAACTCCGTCCCGGTCACCGGCCGCGCCGGCACCGTGCCGCGGCGCGACGTGTTCAACGCCGCCGAGGGCGTGTTCGGCCGCGGCGCCCGCGGCCTCGCCGGCATCCTCGAGAACATCCTGCGCGACCAGGGCGAGCCGATCGCCTACATCGCCGGGCAGGAGGCGAGCGGCGCCTTCATCTTCGGCGTCCGCTACGGCTCGGGCGTCATGCACCATTCGATCGAGGGCGCGCGCGACGTCTACTGGACGGGCCCGTCGCTCGGCTTCGACTTCGGCGGCGACGTCAACAAGGTGTTCGTGCTGGTCTACAACCTGCACGACAGCCAGCAGCTCTTCCGCCGCTATCCGGGCGGCGAGGGCCATGCCTATTTCGTCGGCGGCTTCTCGGCCACCTATCTGCGCCGCGGCGACGTCGTGCTGATCCCGGTCCGCCTGGGCGGCGGCCTCAGGCTCGGCGTCAACGTCAACTACATGCGCTTCTCGGAGCGCAATCGCTGGCTTCCCTTCTGACCGAAGCGGGGCGCAAGCCCCGCCGGTTGCCCGCAATCCGGCGCGTCGCCGCGCTTGCGCTGCTGCTGGCCAGCGCGGCGCCGGCGCTCGCGCAGATTCCGTTCCGCACGCCGCATGCGGGCTCGCAGCACATCCTGATCGAGGGCGAGCTCGGCGGGCGCGGCCCGTTCACGCTGCTGCTCGATACCGGTTATGTCGCGCCCTTCACCATCGCCCTGTCGCAGGGCGCGGCCGAGCGCGCCGGCGCCCGTCCGGCCGGAGGCGAGCCGTTCATCTCGCGCGCGGCGGTGGGCGGTCCCGTCCGGCTGGACCGCTATTCGCTGCCGCGGCTCGCGCTCGGCCCGGTGCGCGTCGCCAATCCGACTGTCGGCGTCACGGAGGCGATCGACATCGTCTCGCGCGCCTTCGGCGTCCGGATCGACGGAATCGTCGGCCATGACTTTCTCCGCGGCCGGGTGATCGCGATCGACTATGCCTGCCGCAACGTCGACCTCGAGGCGGCAGCGCCCAATGCACCGCCGACCGCGGCCTTCACGATCGCGCCGGTCCGGCCGGTGATCCTGGTCCGGGCCCGCATCAACGGCCGCGGCCCCTATCAGCTCGTGCTCGACACCGGCGCCGGCCACACCATCCTCTCGCCCGGCGCCGCGGCCGCGGCGGCGGTCGCGACCGGCGGGCCCACCTCGCTCACGGGCGCCGGCGGTGAGGAGGGCGGGGCCTGGCACGGCCGCGCCGAGGTCGCGGTCGGCAGCGCCCCGGCCCGCCGGATCGCCCTGATCGTCGCACCTTTGGTCGACCGCGTCGCCCGCGAGGCCGGAACCAGGATCGACGGCATCGCCGGCACCAATTTGTTCGGCCAGGGCCGCCTGGTCCTCGATTATCCCGGCCGCCGCGCCTGGCTGCAGCCGGCGCGGCCCTGCGCCGCTCGCTAGCGCCTCAAAACGGGTCTCGCTCCTTGTGCTCCTGCGAAGGCAGGAGCGTTGCGAGTTTCGTCCGGCCAGGTGGCCAGGGCTCCTGCCTTCGCAGGAGCACAAGGGTCAGGCGACGAACCGCCAGCTCAGCGTCTCGCCGGCCTGAAAGGGGATAAGGCTGGTGCCGGCGGCGGGCAGGCGGTCCGGCACGACGGTCCCGGACCGCTCCAGCGTCACCGTCCCCTCGTTGAGCGGCAGCCCGTAGAAACGCGGCCCGTGCTCGGAGGCGAAGCCCTCGAGCCGGTCGAGCGCGTCCTCCGCCTCGAACACGCCGGCATAGGCCTCCAGCGCATAGGGCGCGTTGAAGATGCCGGCGCAGCCGCAGGCCCCCTCCTTCTTCTCCACGGCGTGCGGCGCGCTGTCCGTGCCGAGGAAGAATTTGGGCGAGCCCGACACCGCCGCCCGCCGGACTGCCAACCGGTGCCGCTCGCGCTTCGCGACGGGCAGGCAATAAGCATGCGGCCGGATCCCGTCCGCGAAGATCGCGTTGCGGTTGAGGAGCAGATGCTGGGGAGTCACCGTCGCGGCGACATTCGGGCCGGCGCCCTCGACGAAGGCGACCGCCTCCGCCGTGGTGATATGCTCGAACACGATCTTCAGCGCCGGGAAATCGCGCACCACGCCGGCCAGCACGCGCTCGATGAACACGGCCTCGCGGTCGAAAATATCCACCTCCGGGTCGGTGACCTCGCCATGGACGAGCAGGGGCATGCCGATCCTCTGCATCGCCTCCAGCGCCGGGCGGAGCGTCCTGATCTCGGTGACGCCATAAGCGCTGTTGGTCGTCGCATGGGCGGGATAGAGCTTGGCCGCCGCCCAGGCGCCGCTCTCGAAGCCGCGCACCAGCTCGGCCGGCTCGGCGCGGTCGATCAGATAGCAGGTCATCAAGGGCGTGAAGTCCGACCCGGTCGGCAGAGCGGAGAGAATGCGGGTGCGATAGGCCTCGGCGGAGGCGACGCTGATGATCGGCGGCGCCAGGTTCGGCATCACGATGGCGCGGGCGAACTGGCGCGCGGTATAGGATGCCACCGCCTCCAGCATGTCGCCGTCGCGCAGATGCACGTGCCAGTCGTCGGGGCGGCGGATCGTCAGGCGGGTTGGCGCGGTCACGCCGACTCCCTAACTGGAGTATATGGCCGGCACCACCCTTCCCGAACGCGCCTTGCTCCGTCTGTCCGGCGAGGATGTGACCGGCTTCCTGCAGGGGCTGGTCACGAACGACGTCGCCTTGCTGGCGCCGGACAAGCCGCTCTGGGCCGGTTTGCTCACCGCGCAGGGCAAGGCCCTGTTCGACTTCATCCTCTGGGCGCCCGAAGGTCCCGACCGTGCCGATGACATCCTCATCGATTGCGAGGCCGACCAGGCCGGGGCGCTCGCCCGCCGCCTCTCCCTCTATCGCCTGCGCAGGCAGATCAGCATCGCCCCCGAGGCGAGCCTCGCGGTGCACTGGCGTGCTCCGGCGAAGGCCGGAGCGCCGGACGAAGGGGTGCCCGATCCACGGCTGCCGGAACTCGGCAAACGCTGGCTCGCCCCGGCCGGCGACGCCGCTGCCGGCTGGTTGGAGCACCGTCTTCGCCTCGGCGTCACCGAAGGGATCGCGGAGCTCGGCAGCGACAAGACGCTCTGGCTCGAATGCAATGCCGCCGAATTGCAGGGCGTCAGCTTCGGCAAGGGCTGCTATGTCGGCCAGGAGAATACGGCGCGGATGAACTGGCGGAACAAGGTCAACCGCCGGCTGGTCGTGGTCCCCGCCGACGCGCCCGGCCCCCGGGCCCGCATCCACTATCCGGACCTCGGCCTGGCGGTCGAGCATCGCCGCACCGACGATCTGGCGGACGCGCTGATTCCCTCCTGGCTCGCCGACGCCCTTGCCTGATCGCCCGCGCGCCGGATAGGCTCGCCCCCGGGGCATTGGGGGGAAAGCTCATGGCAGGCGGCAAGACCGATCATCCGCTGGAGCGGCTGGTCTTCTTCTCGGACGCGGTGTTCGCGATCGCGATCACCCTGCTGGTCATCGAGATCCACCCGCCGCATCTGGAGCAGGACGGCGCCCGCCCGACGCTGGAGGCGCTGGCCCGGCTGATCCCGAGCTTCATCGGCTTCGTGATCAGCTTCGCGGTGATCGGCGCCTTCTGGTCCGGCCACCACCGCGCCTTCAGCCTCGCCGCCCGGCTCGGCCCCGGCATCCTCGTCTGGAACCTGCTGCTGCTCGGCACGATCGCCTTCATGCCCTTCGTCACCGGCTTCATGAGCGGCAATTACGGCAAGGTCGGCCCCGCCGTCTTCTACTGGTCCTGGCTGGTGCTGACCGCCCTGCTCAACCTCAGGGTCAACCGTATCGCGACCGGCCCGGCGATGCGCGCCGACGGGGTGAGCGAGACGGAGGCCGCGACGGTCCCGCGCCGCAGCCTCGCCGTCCTGTTCGGGGCAATCACCGCGCTCGCGCTCAGCTTTTTCGTGCCGCTCTACGCGCCGGTCGGGATGGCGACGATCCCGCTCTGGCTGCTGCTGTTCAGGCTGCGGGGTTCGGCGGCCTGACCGCCAGTTTCGCCATCGCCGCCGCCCGCCGCTCGAGGCTCGCCGCCGGCCAGAGCGCGGCGCTGTCATAATAGGCCTCGAAGGCGGGCACGCCGTCCGGCAGCTGTACCCATGGCAGCTTCGAGCGCGTGTAGATATGGACGTCGGGCGGCAGCGAAGCGGGCGCGTCGAGCGTGCCGATCCGGACGAAGCGGAGCACGTCCACCGCCCCGCCATAATTGCTCCAGAGCGCCACCTTGCAGTCCGGGCAGCGCCAGACCTGCTGCCCGCGCCCGCTTTCCGAGGGAGTCAGCACCGGCTCCGGCGCGCCCTGCAATGTCTCGACCCGCTCGCTCTCGAGCAAGGCGTTGAGCACGAAGGCCGACCCCGTCTCGGTCTGGCAGCAGGTGCAATGGCAGCAATGGACGAACATCGGCGCGTCGTTGAGCCGGTAGCGCACGCCGCCGCACGCGCAACCCCCTTCGAGTCCCGTCATGGCCATGCTCCGTTCATTTCCCGCGGCCCAGTCTGCCACAGGCGTGACGGCAGGAAAACGGGCCCCCGCGAAAACAATGGCCTTGACCATGGACCCGCCGGCCCCGCCGCTCGTTGCGCCCCCGTCAGGGAAATGATGCGATCAGGGAGATTGACCCGATGAGGATCCTGAAGCTTGCCATCGCCGCCGCCATCGCCTGCACCGGCCTGGCCGCGGCCAGCGCGCCGGCCGCCGCGACTGCGGCCGCCGCCACCGCCGACCAGCGCGGCGACCGCTGGGATCGCGACGACCGCCGCGACCGCCGCTGGCGCGGCCAGCGCAGCCGCCGCGACCGCTGGCGGGGCCATCGCGGCCGCTACGGCTACAACCGCAGCTGGAACCGCGGCCGCCACCACGGCTGGAACCGCGGCCGCCACCGGGTGTGCCAGTGGCGCTGGCGCTACGGCGCAAGGCGGCGGGTGTGCTGGTATACCGGGCGGCGGTGGCGCTGAGCCCGCCGAGCCGATGAGCGCCGGCGTGCAGCGCCGCCGTTCATCGGCGTAGAGCCGGGCGAAGCCGGACGGCCTGCGCTCCGGGACTCGTCCCGGGGCGACAGGACCAACGTCACGAATTTACTTCGTGACGGCCCCTATCTCGTCATTGCGAGGAGCCCGGCGAAAGCCGGGGGACGAAGCAATCCAGTGAGCCCCGGAAGCAATCTGGCTTGCTTCGCTCCGCTCGCAATGACGGTCGAGTGCACATCTCACCCCCAGGCCCAATCCCTCCAATCCCGACCAATCCCCGCCTTGCAATGTAGGATAATAAGCTATTCCTGACTCGCTCCCTTCGCCCCCGAAAGGAGCGCCCCGATGCCTGAACCCATCCCCGTCATCTGCGACCGCTGCGCCGCCCGCGGCCGCATCGGCGACGAGCTCTACGCCACGTTCCGCGACCTGGTCGACTTCAAGCCCGTCCCGCGCAAGCAGCCGCGCGCCGACGGCTGGACCCCCGAAGTCCAGCGCTTCTACGTCGCCGCCCTGGCCCTCACCGGCTCGGAGCGCCAGGCCGCCCATGCCGTCGGCAAGGCCCCGTACGGCGTCACCCAGCTGAAGAAGGCGAAGGGCAATGAAGGCTTCCTCGCCGCCTGCGCGAAGGCCATGGCCTTCTTCGGGGAGGAGCAGGGCCGCCGCCTCTCCGAAGGCCTGCTCGCCGCCGCCAGCTATGCCGGCCATCGCCACGCGCCCGTGCCCGCGGCCTGGTCCGGCGCGGCGACGCGCCGGCGCGCCTTGCCCGCCCCCGCCGGGAAGGGCGCGAAGACCCCGGAAGAGGAGGAAAGGGACCGCAAGGAGCTGCTCCGCGTGCTTCTCGTCAAATATTATCGCAAGCTGAAGGCCGAGCGCGAGGCGCGCCTGCGCGGCGAGATCGTCGCCGCCGATTTCTACCTGCGCCAGCTCACCCATATCGAGGTCGCGGTGGACGTGGTCACCCAGGGCGACGGCATGGCCATCCTCAGCGAGGCCCGCCTCGACGGCCACGACCTGCTCCGCATCGCCGAGACCAATATGTCGCGGCTGCTCGACAAGGCCCGCCACCTCTACTGGATCCGGCAGGGCGACCCGCCCCGCCCGGACGTCCCGCCCCACCATCTGCTCCAGGAGCATGACGGCTTCGCCACCGAATATGGCGAGAACGACCCCGGGCTGCGGCCGGGGCATGAGGAGAAAAGGCGGGAGATTACGGAGCAGATGGAGCGGGATGCGGAGGCTCAGGTGAAGTGGGAAGCGCTGGCGCGCCAAGATTACGAGCGCCGACGCGACAGCGACGCCGCATCGTAATCGGAGAGCCGGGCCGAGCCGGACGGCCTGCGCCCTCGAGGGCGACAGGACCGACGTCACGGATTCACTCCGTGATGGCTGCCGATGCCTCGCCGGAAACACGCAGACGCGTGAACTGTCCCAGCCTTTGAGCCGAGGCCCGCCGAGACTATGAGGCCCGACGCGATAGCGGCGCGGCCTCATAGGCGAAGAGCCGGGCTCGGCCGGCCAGCCTGCGCCCGACGGGTGACAGGACTGACGTCACGGGACAATGGTCCCGCGGCGGCCCCCGGGTTCCAACGACAGGGCACTGAACTCCGCACCTCTCAAGCGTTCGGAGGCGCGGCGGGATTACGAGCGCCGACGCGACAGCGATGGTTCGTCGTAGTCGGAGAGCCGCGCCGATCCGGACGGTCTGCGGCCGCTAGACTAATATTGATGCGCCACCTACGATTCGCGCCATTGAGACGCGGGGCTTCTGTTTGATAAATCTCCTTGAACCCATTCTTGGAAAACTCACGCAAGGGGTCATTTTTTCATGTGCCCTCGCGGAGCGATATCCGAATGATCCCGCATACGGGTTGGTCATTACAGCTCGGTGTGATGTCGCTCAAGATAAGGCGCCTGTCCTGAATTATGTCCCAATCGTGCCGCTAACTGCGTGGCTTCATTGCGATGGCTTGCAAGTGCTGCTCGATAGAGCCCGAAGGGATGTCGATGGCCGCCTATCAAGTTCATTACGAGCCGCCGGTCTTCCTCAGAGTCTTCTATTTGCTCAAAGCCCGAGAGCGATCCTAGAGAGGATCTACCGAGCACCCGACGCTCCTAGAGCGCTCAGTAAAGCTGAGCCGAAATTTGCAGCGTCGGTCGACTTATGTGAGGCGCTTCACAACCCGACAGACGGACCGGAAACCCTGCTGGAGTTTCTGTGCGCCAATTTCTCAGGTCTGAAGTCTGGCCTTCTCCGCGAGCTTCTGGCCGGCGCACTTCTAGGTTATTATTTCTTACCGAGGGTGCATCATGATGAGGCGCCGCTCGGATATGTGGCACTCTTGCGAGAAGTATCGCGCCTCCCCAGCTCTCTAGGTCAGCGTGTTGCGTCGGGCGTTGAGGAAAGCGAACTGTATGGTGAGGTAGCGCAGGCGACGCAGCACCTTAGCTTTGCGTGCAATAAATTTGCCATGCCCGTCGGTGAGGTGCCGTCCCCGCAGATTGAGCACATCATGCAGGCTCTCTCTAATCTCTTTGGCCGGATTGGTCTAAGAGATTACCGACAAGAATATATCGACGAAATCTGCGCCTTTATGCCCGAGGGGGTTAAGCAATGAGATATATCTCAATTGAAATGAGCGCGGTTGATGAAATTGTCTCGAACAGACTACTTCAATCCGTTGACTTTGAGCACGGGAAATCACTTACATTGCTAATAACAGGCGGAATTAAGACCGCCACACTTTCCCCAAATCTCGTTCTCACCTGGATTGGAGACGGCCTATTTATAACCGGTACTGAAGTGCCTAATGATGCGCGTTTTTTTGTAATCGATATTGAGCAATCTGCGATGTTCACAGGTCTCACGGAAACTGAGGCTTTGATGGCATTTCAGAAATCCGTGCGGTTTGCCAAGAAGCTGTGGCAGGGAATGTCGTTTACGTTTTCGGAATTGATGATTAGTGGCTCTACTAAAGCAGTTTTGTTTCCTTTCCGCGCATACAGACCAACCCCGTACAAACTTGTAATTGAGCGCGAACCGATGGCGGATCGCTTGAGCAAGAGGGGACATGCAGGTCGCTTCCTGCTTCTCTACAAGTCTGGTCAGGAACAAGGGGACGCCAAGCGAGAGGAGGCTGGTCTCACCAATTTTCGTAAGGCTTACGACGCGGTTAACGACGTTCGAAAAATGGTCCGAGAGGCGCATACGCCGGCGGAGCGCAGCGCCGGAACCGAGCAGTTGCAGGTTACGGAACTCAGAGAGGACGGATTCTCGGGATCCCTTTATCGCAGGTATGAGGACTGGCTTCCCCTTCTTACCACCCAGCAACTCAAGTTTGTCCAGGCCGGAATCTCGGGACCCGTGCGAATTGAAGGGGCCGCGGGCACCGGCAAAACACTCTGTCTCATGCTTAAGGCGGTTCATGCCCTTAGGTTTGCAAAACAGGAGGGATGGGCCAGCCACGTCGTATTCATCACCCATAGCGACGCAACAAAGCGCGCAGTCCATGAGGTACTGTCGGTGATGGATTCCGATGGCTTTGTCGATGCCGACAGGACCCTATCTTTGCACTCCCTCAAAGTTTGTACGCTTAGTGAGTTATGTGCAGAGCACCTTCGCCAATCAATTAGCGAAAGTGAATTTATCGACCGAGACGCGATGGAATCCAAAGAACTCCAATTGCTCTATATTAGCGAGGCACTAGAGCGCACTAACCGGGACGATCTCTCGGCTCACTCGCGATTCCTGAGTGCGGAGTTTCTTGAATTTCTACGCACAGAGGACAGCTGGAAAATCGTAGAAATGCTACAGCACGAGTTCAGTGTACTGATAAAGGGGCGCGCAGCGGAGAATTTTGATAACTACAAAAAGGCTAAATCGATAACCTATGGACTTCCTGTAATAAACGACGCTGATAAGGGGTATGTATTTACAATCTTCCGCGCATATCAGCAGCAATTAGGAGACGCGGGGCAATTTGACACGGACGATGTCGTGCTTACAACGATTGGCCAGTTGGATACGCCAATTTGGAGACGTCGTCGTCTTCGTGACGGATATGATGGCGTTTTCATTGATGAAACACATCTGTTCAACATAAATGAACTTCACCTGTTTCATTATTTTACTAGATCAGAAGGCCCCTATCCCATCATATATTCCGTGGACCGGTCTCAGGCTGTGGGCGACCGAGGTTGGACCTCCCAAGAAATCTCCGAAACACTGGAGGGGCATGCTGCCGGGGGCGGAATTGCTCGACAGAAAGTAAACACCGTCTTTCGGTCTTCTCCCGACATTGTGAATCTTTCCTTTTCCATTCTCACATCCGGCGCCACGTTGTTCACTAACTTTGACAACCCGATGGAAGCAGCGTCATCCGGCTTCACGGAAGAAGACGAAAGGCTTGCCTGCCCACCAGTCTATATTGAGGTGCCGAACGAGGCAGCGCTGATTGAGGAGGCGTTCGATCGTGCTGAAGCCCTTCATCGAGACATGGAATGCCGGCGAAGCGACATATTATTGGTGGCGCTTGATCCCGTGATCGTGGCCCAGCTTCATAGCTATGCTACTGAACGCAATAAGGCGGTGGTACTCCTGAAGCGACGAGGGGACCTACAGGCGGTTGAAGCTGCGCGCCAATCGGGCCAGCTTGTGATAGGGCATGCGGACTATGTAGGTGGTCTGGAATTCGCCGCCGTTGTCTTGGTCGGGATAGATGCAGGGAGAGTTCCGCCAAGCGGCATTGACAAGAATGAAAGCAGCAAGAATTTTCTTCTCTATGCTGCCCACAATCGACTCTACGTGGCTGTCAGCCGCGCCAAATATAGAGTGGAGATTATGGGTGAGAAGGCTCGAGGGCCAAGTCGACTGATTGTGCCCGCAATGGAAGCCGGCTTGCTCCAACGAAGTGGAGAGACTCTCGGAAACTAAGCATTTCCTTCGGCCCCGACGCTCATCGCGGGCCAGGTTGGCGCCGATAGCAACTTTGTTGAGACAAGCGACGCTTCTCAGTAGTGAGAGGCGCCGGTGGCGCAAGCTGCCGGGAAATCTCCCTACTCCTCCCCCATCCGAAGCGCCGCGATAAACGCCTCCTGCGGGATGCTGACCGAGCCATACTCTCTCATCCGCTTCTTCCCCTCCTTCTGCTTCTCCAGCAGCTTGCGCTTGCGGGTGATGTCGCCGCCGTAGCATTTGGCGGTGACGTCCTTGCGGAGGGCGGCGATGGTTTCGCGGGCGATGATCTTGCCGCCGATCGCGGCCTGGATCGGGACCTTGAACATGTGGCGGGGGATGAGGTCCTTGAGCCGCTCGCAGAGCTGGCGGCCGCGGGCCTCCGCGGCGCCGCGGTGGACGATCATCGACAGCGCGTCGACGGGCTCCGCATTGACGAGGATGTTCATCTTGACGAGGTCGCCCTCGCGGTGGCCGATCTGGTGATAGTCGAAGCTCGCATAGCCGCGCGAGATGCTCTTCAGCCGGTCGTAGAAATCGAACACCACCTCGTTCAGCGGCAGCTCGTAGGTGACCTGCGCCCGCCCCGCGACATAGGTCAGATTCTTCTGGATGCCGCGCCGGTCCTGGCAGAGCTTGAGGATCGGCCCGAGATGCTCGTCCGGCACGTAGATGGTCGCCTCGATCCACGGCTCCTCGACCGCCGCGATGCGGTTCTGGTCCGGCCAGTCGGCGGGATTGTGGATCTCGATCACCTCGAGCCCGGCCGCGTCCGTCCCCACCTTGCGCTGCGAGCCGACCGAGGCGGTGGCGTCCTTCGATTTGGTGAGATGCACCTCGTAGACGACGGACGGCGCGGTGGTGATCAGGTCGAGGTCGTACTCGCGGGTCAGCCGCTCCTGGATGATCTCGAGGTGCAAGAGGCCGAGAAAGCCGCAGCGGAAGCCGAAGCCGAGCGCGGCGCTGGTCTCCATCTCGAAGGAGAAGCTGGCATCGTTCAGCCGCAGCTTGGCGAGCGAATCCCGGAGCTTCTCGAAATCATTGGCGTCGGCGGGGAACAGCCCGCAGAACACCACCGGCTGCACCTCCTTGAAGCCCGGCAGCGCCGCGGCCGCCGGCCGCTTCGCGTCGGTGATCGTGTCGCCGACCCTGGTCTCGCCGATATCCTTGATCTGCGCGGTGATGAAGCCGATCTCGCCGGGGCCGAGCTGGCCCATCTGCTCGATCTTCGGCCGGAACACGCCGACCCGGTCGACCAGGTGGCGCGTGCCCGCCTGCATGAAGGCGATCTCCTGGCCCTTGCGGATGCTGCCGTCGATCACGCGGATCAGGATGACGACGCCGAGATAGGGGTCGTACCAGCTGTCGACGAGCATCGCCTTGAGCGGCGCCGCGGGATCGCCTCTGGGCGGCGGGATCCGCGCCACGATCGCCTCCAGCACCTCGCTTATGCCGATGCCCGACTTGGCGCTGGTCAGCACGGCGTCGTCCGCGGGCAGGCCGACAATGTCCTCGATCTCGCGCCGCACCTTCTCGACGTCGGCCGCCGGCAGGTCGATCTTGTTGATCACCGGCACGATCTCATGGTCGTGCTCGATCGACTGGTAGACGTTGGCGAGGGTCTGCGCCTCCACCCCCTGCGCCGCATCGACGACCAGCAGCGCCCCCTCGCAGGCGGCCAGCGAGCGCGAGACCTCATAGGCGAAGTCGACATGCCCCGGCGTGTCCATCAGGTTCAGGACATAATCCTGCCCGTCCGCGGCGCGGTAATCGAGCCGCACCGTCTGCGCCTTGATCGTGATCCCCCGCTCCTGCTCGAGCTCCATATTGTCGAGCACCTGCCCGTGCGTCATCTCCCGCGCGGAGAGCCCGCCCGTGGCCTGGATCAGCCGGTCGGCGAGGGTCGACTTGCCATGATCGATGTGAGCTATAATGCTGAAGTTGCGGAGTTTTTTCAGGTCAGTCATGTTTGGCGTTTCTGCGGGTACGGGCGCGCCCTAGCAGGGGCGGCCGGCGGTGGCAAAGGCGGCAGGCAGCCGGTGGCCTGTCGGCGCGGGGGATGTGCCGCCACAACCCGCAACGGATCAATAAGCACTTTCAGGTTTGTGGCTCGTTTCAGTCCGTTGTTTGCTGATGGTCACGTTGGCGGTATGTCGACCCAGCCACATTTCAGATTCTGGGGTGAGCACATGAAGCCCGGGATGAAGCTGACCACTCACGATGCTCTCGTCGTCGCGGCAATCTACGTCATCATTTTGATCGCTGGGGCCACCGCTTGGTTCCATGTCTTTCGCCAAGGTCAGGCGGCTCCATCCGTTGATTTGCTGACCTCGGTGCTGACGGCTGTCTGCGCTGCCGCTGCGTTCTGCGGTCTGTTTTACATCCGCAAGCTGTACAAAGACGTCTTCGCCTCCCTGTCGCCTGAGCATGACGACGCAAGGACTTCGCGAGCTGCAACTTACATTTATTACCGACGTTTATCTAGTTAGGCCGTGAAGGACTCTCACCGGCCACGACTTCCCCCAGCGCGATTGCCCGCGGACCCTCCTTCTCCGGAGTCGACGGAGTATGCTGACCCCGGCCCCTGCCGGGGCAGGCCCAAGTTTGGCTGGAGGGAAGGTGGGCCTGAGGCGAGGGGAAAGGACGTCACGGACCATTGTCCGTGACGTCGATCCGGTCACTGGCGCGCCGGTCGGCCGGCCTTTCGCGGCTCTTCGCCTACAACGGCGCCGCTGCGCGCCGGCGCCGTTAGGCTCGGCGCTCAGGCGTCAAACTCCACCACCCGCCACCATTTCCCCAGCGCGATCGCCTGCGGTGGCTCCCCCGCCCGGAACCGGCCGACCGTGCCGACGAAATACATGTCGGCGAAGCGGGCGGACTCGAGGATGGCGAGCACCGGATCGCCTTTCGCCCCATTCGGCAGGTCCTCGCCGACGGTGAAATAGGGCTCCGGCTCCTCGTCGTCTTGGTCCCACCAGACAATGCCTTTGATGCGGCGGTCGGTGACCGGGCGGCCGAGCCTTTCGAGTTGCAGCCGGATCAGGCCGCGGAACGTTGCCGCGGTGCGGCGAAAGCTGGCCTCGTCGGATGTCATCACGCCCGCACCCGGCGGGCGCCGCTGGCGGTGCCTTCGCTGTCGTCGAAGTCCACGATCCGCCAGAGCGGGTCGAGCCGGATCATGCGGGGCGCCTTTTCCGTCAGCATGTCGCAGAGCGTGACGACGTGGACGAGGTCCGGCTCGTCCGCATCCTCGAGGATGAGCAGCACCGGACAGTCCCGGCCATCCTGACAATCGCGGACGCTGGCCCCGACGAGGATGATTTCATCCTGCTCGCCATCGTCCCAGACCAGCGCCCGGATGCGGCGCGCCGTGAAGGCGCGGCCGTGCGCGGCGAGGCGCTCCTCGATCATCAGCAGGAGCAGGTCGGCCTGTTCGTTGAGCCGCGGGTCGGGGACGTAGAAGTTCATGGCGCCGGGTCCGGGTCGTTGTCGTTACCGGGCGCCCCGGCCTCCCGCCGGGCCCTGTCCTCCCACTCGCGCTGCGCCTCGGCCGCCAGCCGGCGCTGCTCCTCCCGTCGCCGCTCCCACTCCTTCCGGTCCCCGTCCCGCTCAGGATCGTAATCGTCGCGGCCGGTGGCGAAGCGCTCGTTGTGCCGGCCGAGCGGGGCCGGGGGCGGGCGGTCGGCTTCGCCTCTTTCCTGCCAGAGGGCGCGGCGGCGCTTCTCGAGCAGGACGCTGCCGGGCGTGGCGCTGACCTGGAGCAGGTCGACGCCTTTCGGGCTGAGGGCGGCGAGCAGCTCCCGGGTGCGGCCGCCAATGTCGAGGATGAGCTCGATGAAGGTGAGCTGGCGGACATAATAATCCGCCTCGACGATCCGCCCCTCCAGCCGGGAGATGCGCTCGGCCTGGAGCTTGATCAGATAGCGCCTGAAGATCTCGTCGAGCAGCCCGTTCTTCTCCGCCTCGTCGAGGTCGGGTTCGTTCGCGGCCTGGCGGGCACGGGCCTCGCGCAGCTCGCGCGGGTGGCGCGGTTCGGGGCGGGGCGGATCGGGACGGACGGGCGCGCGCAGGAGGGGCGGCGGATCGGCGGCAACGCGGCGCATGTGGTAAAGCGCGAGCGCCCGGTCCCACGCGGCGGTGAACTCGCCCGGCTCGTCGGAATTGCGCAGCGACCAGGCGCCGCTCTCCCTTTTGCCGACGGCGCGGGCGGCGACCGGAACCTTTCCCCTGACCGCGAGCCAGGCGATGAAGCCGCGCTGGATGTGCGGGTGCCAGCCGTCGTGGCGGACGGTCTTGCGGACCACCGGCGTGAAGTTCAGCAGTGCGGCGATTTCGGGGTCGTCCGCGGCCCAGTCGGGTTCCTCGTCCATCGACCAGCCTAGACGATACGAACTCCTACATTGCAAGGCTGCGGCGGCGGGGAGATTGATCCGTTCTGGAGGGAGTCTCGTCATTGCGAGCGGAGCGCGGCAAACCAGTGCTGCCTCTGCGGTCCGCTGGGTTGCCGCGTCCCCCGGCCTATGCCGGGGTCCTCGCAATGACGGGGAAGGGGCTGGATACGGGGTTTCATCCGTCTGGCGCAGGCCCGGGCGGCGGCGCTATGAAAGGGGCCGCAGCAAAAGGGGACCGGGATGCGCAGGCCGACCGCTCCATATATGCCCGAACCGTCCGCGCCCGCGGAGGCGCCGGAGACATTCCCCAACGCGCCGGACCCGCTCGCCGATTTCCTGCCCTGGGCGAAACGGCTGCACGACGAATGGTCGGTGTTCCGGCGGACCGTCGAGGCGGGCTCGATCCGGATGTGGGAGCATGGCCATGAGCGCACGCAGGAGTGGCGGGACGTGCTCGAGGCGCGGATCGCCGAGTGCGAGGCCCTGATCAGGAAATGGGAGAGGTAGGCAGGGCAGGCCGTCACGGTACCATTGTGCCGTGACGTCAGTCCTGTCGCCCGATGGGCGCAGGCTGGCCGGCCGATCCCGGCTCTTCGCCCAGGCGCGGCGCCGCTTTCGCGTCGGCGCGCTCAGGCTCGGCGGGATTCGGCTTTACCCCGGCCCGCCCGGAATTGGCGGCGGACCTGCCGGCTGCTGCTGCTGTTGCACGCGCGGGCCCTGGCCGGGCGGGCGGAAGCTCCAGGTGAGGGAGAGCTGGATGCGCTGCGGCGAGGGCGGGGCGAAGAGGTCGCGGGACTGGGTGAAGAGGCCGGTGGTGATCTGCTCGCGGCCCTTCACGAAGCGGAGGTTCTGGACGGTGAGCACGCCCGACAGCCGGTCGGTGATCTGGTGCGACCAGGTGAAGGTGCCGAGCGAGAAGGCGTTCACCCGGGTGAAGCCAGTGTCGGTCGGGCCGAAATAGCGGAAGGTGAAGTTGATCCGGTCGGACCCCGCCCGGCCGTCCTGGCCGTCGCGATATTCGAGCTGGGCGGTGCCCGACCAGGTGGCGCTGTGCCGGCTCGGCAGCGGGCCGCCGGCATCCTCGTCGAGGCTCTGGTCGGAGACGTTGGCGGTGAGCACGTAGCGCAGGCCGTTCAGGACCGGGCCGCGCGCCGAGAGCTCGGCGCCGGTCAGCGCCTGCGAGCCGAAGTTGAACGGCCGCGTGACCAGCACGCCGTCGGCATTGACCTCGCCGCGGAACGACCAGATGTCGGTGGTCGTCCGCCGGTAGGCGGTGAGCTCCAGATTGTGGCGCGCGACCTGGCCGCGCAGGCGGACCTCGTAGCTGTCGGTGAATTGCGGCTCGAGCGCCGGATTGCCGGCCTGGGCGGTGGTCGCGTCCTGGAAGGTCAGCGCCGGGTTGAGCTGCTGGATCGGCGGATAGGTGATCCGCCGCGAATAGCTGGCGGTGCCGGTCAGCCAGGGCGCGAGCTGGCGCTCGGCATGGAAGCTCGGGAAGAGGTTGGTGGTCTTGAGGTCGGGCACGCCGGTGGTGCCGCCGAGATCATATTCGCGGCCCTCGAGGCGCAGGCCGGGCATGATCGTGAAGCCGGCCAGCTCGAACTGCCAGGTGACGTAGCCCGCATATTCGAACCAGGAACCGTCGACCAAAGTGGTGGTGGCGAACGGAGCGCCATTGGGGAGGGTGCCGGTCGCGGCCTGGAACAGCCGGTTGCTGGTGGTGACGAGCTGGGCGCCGACCGAGAGCCTGTTGGCCCCGCCGAACGGGCGCACATAATCCACCTTCCCGGTCCAGTTCTCGTCGGACATGGTCTGCAGCTGGGCGAAGATGTTGGCCGGGCCGCCGACCGGATCGGTTGAGAACATCCGGTCGAAATCGCCCGAGAAGCGCGCCCATTTCACCGAGGCGGTCAGCAGCTCGCCCTGGCGGGCGGTGGTGCCGCGATAGTCGAGGCCGAGGTCGCGATAGTTGAAGTTCGCCGCGTTGGACGAGAAGATGTCGGCGCTGCCGCCGGGCACGGCCGCCGCGGTCAGCACCGAATCCCTCGTGCCGAGGAAGTCGGTATGGGCGAGGGTGCCGGAGAGGGTGATCGTGCGCCTGTCGTCCGGCCGGTAGCTGGCCGAGCCGTTGCCGTAATAATAGCGGCCCTGGTCGATCTGCTCCCCGTCCTCGGAGGAGAGGAGCAGGGGGCCGCCGGGCTGCAGCAGGAAGCGGTCGCGCTCGAAATCGGCATGCTGCTCGAAGCGGCCATGGCCGACATTGGCCTGGAAGGTCCAGTTGCCGGCGCCGTAGGTCGGCGAGACGCGGACGTCGTAGCTGCCATAGGAGCCGACGCTCGCCGTCGCCGAGCCGCCGAGGCCGTTCTGGGTGTTGCGCCGGGTGATGATGTTGACGATCCCCCCCGTCCCCTGCGCCGGAAATTGCGCGCCGGGGTTGGTCAGCACCTCGATCCGCTCGATCTGGTTGCCCGTCATGTTGCGGAGCTGGGTCTGCGGATCGGCGACGCGCCGGCCGTCAATCAGGATCGTCGCCTGGCCGGCGCCGATCAGCCGGACGCTGCCGTCCGCCTGCACCTCGACGGAGGGAATCCGGCCGAGAATGTCAGTCGTCGTCGTGCTGCGCGCCTCGGGCGTGTCGCGGACGATATAGGTCTGCCGGTCGATCGAGCTCTGCTGGGTCGGCGCGGTGACGACGATGTCGTCCTGGCCGGGCTGCGGCTCGGGCTCGGCCTCAGCCTCGGGGGCCGGCGTCGGTGCGGGCGCGGGCGCCGGTGCGGGCGCAGGCGGCGGGGTTGGCGTCGGCGGCGGCGCCCCCTGCGCCCAGGCGGCCGCCTCAGGCGCCAGCAGGCCGAGCGCCACGCCGGCGCACAGCATCATCTTGCGGTTCTTCCCCCACCCCTTGGTCACGCTTTTACTACCTACTCAGTTGGAAACTGATCCAGCTGTATCAGCGGAGCAATACACCCGCAATTGATTTGTCTTGCGCAAAACGGAGGAAAGAATGTGCAGGACGGATGGAGAAGCTGTGCAGGGCGGACGGGAAGGCCGTCACGGGACCATTGTCCCGTGACGTCGATCCGGTCGCTGACGCGCCGGTCGGCCGGCCTTCGCGCTCTCTTCGCGCAGCAGCGGCGCTGCTGCGCTCGGGCGCTCAGGCGTAGCGCGAGCTGCTGCAGGGGCTCGTCGCCCCGCGGCCGTCGGCGCCCCATTTGCGGAAGCCGTTCGAATCCACGTGGAAGCGCTCCCCGTTGTAGAAGCCGAGCCCGGTATTATAGGCGCGGCCGTCGCGGGCATGGGCGGCGCAGACCTGGCGGATCATCTGGGCACGGGTCACGCGCGGGTTCACCGGCGCAAGGTCCAGCGCGAAGAAGTTGCGGTGGGCGCTCTGCGGGGCGCCGGCCGAGCAGCGGTTGAGGCGGTCGTTGCGATAGCCGGAGACGGCCTCGACGTCGCCGAGCGCGGGCTCCACCTCATCGCGGATGAAGCGCAGGGTGGTCGTGATATGCGCCCACTTGTCGCGCGGCGCCACCTCGAAGCGGTCGGCATTGCAGGCGCGCCAGGACGAGGAGGTCCGGACCAGCTGCCAGATCGGCACGACATTATCGAGCCCCTGGGCGGCGAGATGGGCGCGGAACGCCTCAACCTCGGCCCGGTGGCGCGGATTGCCGGCGAGCCAGGCATAATAATCGGCGCGCGACTGGCCGGGGGCCATGTCGCCGCGCGTCTCCGGAGCCGGCGCGGCCACGGTCGGCACCGCCGGGCGAGACGGCAATTCGCGGGCCTCCAGCGCGGTGCGCGGGGCACCGGCCGGGGTCCCCGCGGGCGCAGCCGGAACCGGGATGTCGAGACGGGCATGGGCCGAAATCGGCACGAAAAGGAGCATCGCCGCAATCGCGGCCGCTCGAACAAATTGTCGCATGGGGGCCACGTGGCGGCGGCGGCTGGCGGGATCAACCCGAGTCCATGCTGCAGCGCGGTAAGTCGAGGCCAACGCAGGTTAAATCGAGGAACGTTCAGGCAGATTCGCACGCCCCCGTCCCTTTCGGCCCCGGCCGGCATCACTCCCTGGGAAGAGGACGAAATGGGGCCCTGCGGCGAGCCGGACGTCAGGGGCGGTGAGCCGTTTTCGGCGCTTCGGGCTTTGGCGATTCGGGCGCGGGAACCGGCGCGGAGGCAGGCGGGAGGGCCGGCTGCGTCAGGACCGGAGTGACTGGCGGCGGCAGCGGCGGGGCCTCCGGGTCGCCGCCGCGTTCCAGCACCGCGCAGGGGCTCTCGTTGCCGGCCGGGCCGGCGCTGCCCCAGCGGCGGAAACTGCGCGCGTCGATATGGAAGCGGGTGAAGGAATAGAAGCCGAGCCCGATCCCGCCCGCTGCGCCCCACCGGCTGTGCGCCGGGCAGATTTCCTCGAACAATTGCCGGCGCGTGGTGGGCCTGAGCGGGATCAGGTCGAGCGCGAAGAAATCGAGATGCGAGCTGCGGCCGGCGCCGCGCGCGCAGGCGTTCAGCGCCGGGTTGCGATAGCCCGAAACCGCCTGGACCGGGCCGACCGCGGGGATCACCCGGTCGCGGATGAAGCGCAGGGTCTTCACCATGCCGGGCCAGAAGGTGAAGGGCGGCACCTCGAACGGCTCGCCATGGCATTCGCGCCACATCGAGGCGGTGCGGATCACCTGCCAGGTGGGCAGCACGCCCTTGACCCCGGTCACCTCCTGCCAGTTCTCGAAGGACAGGACCTGCGCGCGCCGCCCCGGTCCCCCGGCGGCGAGCCAGCGAACGTAATCGGCCTCGTCCTGCCCGACGGGGATTTCCTGGGCGTGGAGCGAGGTCGCAAACCCCCCCGTCATTGCGAGGAGCGAAGCGACGAAGCAAACCAGCCGGCGCCGGTGTTTCCCTCTGGATTGCCGTGCTACGCTCGCAATGACGGACTGACTCATAGTCCCTTCATATAAGCAAGATCGATAAGTGACAGCCCCGCCCGCCGCCGGTTACCCTCGGGCGAGGAGACTGCCCATGAAGCTGCCCTTCGCGCTCGCCGCCGCCCTGCTGCTCGCCGGGCCCGCCGCCGCGCAGACGCTGCTGATCGGCAACAAGGGCGAGAATACGCTTTCCTTCGTCGACCTGCGCACGGGGCGGGAGCTGGGGCGGACGCCGACCGGCGCCATGCCCCACGAAATCGCGGTCTCGCCCGACGGGCGGCAGGCGGCGGTGGTCGCCTATGGCGGGCGCACGATCGACATTTTCGACGTGGCGACGCGGTCCAGGCTCCGCACGATCGATCTCGCGCCGAACCAGGGGCCGCACGGCCTGATCTGGCTGCCGGACGGGCGGATCCTGGCGACGACCGAGCGCAGCCGCTCGCTGACCATCGTCGACACGCGCGCGGGCGACCGGGTCTCGGCGATCGAGACCGCGCAGGAGGGCACGCACATGGTCGCGGTGACCCCGGACCGGCGCCGCGCCTTCACCGCCAATATCGGCTCGGGCACGGTCAGTGTGCTCGACCTCGCCGCGGGGCGGAAGCTGTCGGACATCGCCGTCGGTGGGCAGCCCGAGGGCATCGCCTTGACCCCGGACGGGCGCACGCTCTGGGTCGGCGACCTGCAGGGCGCGCGGGTGCAGGCCTATGACGCCCGGACGCTTCAGCGGCTGGCGGAGGTGCGCACCGGCGCGGTGCCGATCCGGGTGCTCGCCAGCCCGGACGGACGCTGGATCGTCACCTCCAATCTCGGCGACGGCTCGCTCTCCGTGATCGACGCGCGGAGCCGGCAGGTTGCGCGCACGATCAGCGTCAGCGGCGACCGCGCGGCTGGTCAGGTCACCATCCTCTTCTCCGCCGACGGGCGCCGGCTCTACGCCGCCGAGACCGGGCGCAACCAGGTCGCCGAGATCGACCTGGCGAGCGGGCGGGTGCTGCGCCGGCTGCCGGCCGGGGCCCAGGGAGACGGGCTCGCCATCGCCCCCTGAGCCTGCGCCGCGCCGCAGGGGCGATGTAAAGGCCGTGGCAAGGATGATCGGCCGTTAACCATATGCCTTGGGCGAAGATTAGCTTTGATCTGACATGAGCGAGCCTTCGAAGAGTCCCCGTGGGGGCCTGGAGGACCAGAAGCATGTTCGGATTTGGCCGCAGGAAAGCCGCGAATTCGCGTCGCGGCGGAGGTTTCCTGAGCAGGCTCGCCCGCGATTCGCGCGGCAACACGCTCGCCATAGTCGGTGCCGCCCTGATCCCGCTCGCCGCGATGATCGGCTCGGGCGTCGACATGAGCCGCGCCTATATGGCGAAGACGCGCCTGCAGATGGCCTGCGACGCCGCCGCACTCGCCGGCCGACGGGTGATGCAGAACGACCAGATGTCGAGCGAGGTCACCACCGAGGCGACACGCTTCTTCAACTACAATTTCAACCAGGGCCAATATGGCACCGCCGCCTTCACGCCCGCGGTCTCGCGGCCATCTTCGGGCACGGTGCGGGTCAGCGCCTCGACGACGATCCCGACGACGGTCATGAAGATGTTCGGGTTCACCAGCCTGCCGCTCAGCGTCACCTGCGACGCCCAGCTGAGCTTTGTGAACACCGACGTGATGCTGGTGCTCGACGTCACCGGCTCGATGGACCAGTTTATCGATGGCACCAAGAAGATCGTCTCGCTGCGCGAGGCGGTGATGGCGCTCTATGACGAGCTCTCGCCGATCCAGACCCAGCTCGAGGCCAATGGCATGCGGCTGCGCTACGGCATCGTGCCCTATTCGACGACGGTCAATGTCGGCGCGCTGATCCGCGCGGTGAACTCCGATTATCTGGTCAACACGATGACCTACAATTCGCGCGTCGCCAATTTCGACCGGCAGGTCGCCGAATATACGTCAACGCCGCAGCCCCCGGAGGCGCCGGTCACCCAGACCTTCGGCAGCTCCATCTCGCAGTCAAATTGCGACAGATATGGCCGCAACGTCAGCTTCTCCGGCTTCACGCCGAGCGCGACGGCGGGCGGCGGGCCGCCGCCGGCCGCGACCTGGACGCGCACCTACTCGAACAACGAGAGCGCCGGCGTGGACTGGGGCTGGTCCGGCGCGTCCGACACGAGCGGCGACAACCGCTCCTGCCGGCGCCGCTATGTCGAGACCGACACGACCTATGTGGTCTCGGGCTATCATTATGAATCGTCGGGCTGGATCTACCAGGAAGAGCCGCTGGACGTGAGCCAGTACAAGATGGGCAACACGATCAGCTATGCGACCTCGATCCCGCGCCACGACCAGTCCGGCTCGGCCGAGGCCGAGACGGGCGGCACCTATGACATGATCGAGGCGGTCGCCAACAACGTGAGCGGCATCTCGACCACCAACATCACGTGGAACGGCTGCATTCAGGAGCGCGACACGGTCAACACGATCACCGCCAGCTCGGGCTATACGATCCCGGCCGACGCCTATGACCTCAACATCAACCTGATCCCCCATAACGACGCCACGCGCTGGCGGCCGATGCTTCCGCAGCTCTACTGGCGGGCGGACAACCACGCCAATATCGGCAGCGCGCCCTGCCCCTGGGCCTCGCAGCGCCTGACGGCCATGAACCGCGGTCAGATGGAGAGCTATGTCCAGATGCTGACGCCGACGGGCAACACCTATCACGACATCGGCATGATCTGGGGCGCCCGCCTGCTCTCCAACCAGGGCATCTTCTCGGCCGACAATCCGGACACGTTCAACGGCATGCCGGTGTCACGCCACATCATCTTCATGACCGACGGCGAGATGGACACCGAGAACGACCTGATGGCCTTCCAGGGGGTCGAGGGCGACGAGCACCGGATCGGCGGTACGCCGACGCCGTCGGACAACGATACCGGACTCTCCAACCCGTCCAGCATGGAAAGCCGGCACGTCCAGCGGATGCGCATGGTCTGCAATGCCGCCAAGGCGCAGGGCTTCTCGATCTGGGTGATCGCCTTCGGCACGGCGCTCCAGCCGCACCTGCTGGAATGCGCGAGCAACGCCAACCAGGCGTCGGTGGCGAGCAACCGCACCCAGCTGATCGAGCGCTTCCGCGAGATCGGCTCCAACATCGGCGCCCTGAGGCTGACGCAATGAGGCGGCTCATGACCTTCTCCCTGCTCCGCCGCCTGGGGCGCGACAGCAAGGCCGTCACGATCGTCGAGTTCGCGATGGTGGCGCCGGTGATGCTGCTGCTGCTGCTCGGCCTGTTCGATCTCGGCTACCGTGCCTACGCCTCGTCGGTGCTGCAGGGCTCGCTGCACGACGCGGCGCGCATGGCGACGGTCGGCGGCTACAGCATGAACCAGATCGACAGCAGGGTGAAGACCCGGCTGTCGAACTTCGCGACGCGCTCCACGGTGACCACGGCGGCGGCCAGCTATTACGAATTTTCGGGGGTTTCCCAGCCCGAGAAGATCGTCGGCGATACCGTGCCGCTCAACAGCTACAATAGCGGCGATTGCTTCGAGGACGTGAACGGCAACAACGCCTATGACACCGACCGCGGCCGCAGCGGCACCGGGAATGCGGACGACATCGTCCGCTACCGGGTGACGATCAGCTTCCCGCGCATCTTCCCGCTCGGCTACCTGATGGGCTGGCCCAGCACGCAGACGCTGAGCCAGGAGACGGTGCTGCGCAACCAGCCCTATGCCGGCCGCAACATGACGACGAACCGGATCAGCGTCGCAGTCAACGGAACGGTGACCCAATGCTGAAGCCCTCGCCGCTTGCCCTCCGCTTCGCCGGCTCGCTCCGCGATTGCCGCAGCGGCGTCGCCTTCCTGGAGTTCGCCTTCGCGCTGCCGGTCGTGCTGGCGCTCGGCCTGCTCGGGCTCGAGACCGCCAATTATGCGATGTCCAACCTGCGCGTCAGCAACATCGCGATGCTGACCGCCGACAATGCCGCGCGCGTGCGCGAGTCGATCGACGAGGGCGACATCGTCGAGCTGATGACCGGCGCGAAGATGAGCGGCAGCAACATCAATTTCGCGCAGAACGGGCGGATCATCCTGACCGACCTGGAGCGGCACTCCACCGCGAACCTCCAGTGGGTCCGCTGGCAGCGCTGCGACGGCGCGCTCAACCACACCGCCACGCCGGCGGCGCTGCGGCCGATGACCTCTGGCGGCACCGTGATCAGCAACGGCACCGAAATCTACAATAGCGACCGCTTCACGGCGTCGAGCAACCCGAGCAGCGAGGCCAAGGCGTCGCTGACCCAGGTCGGCAGCGGCAGCAACGTGATCTCCGCCGCCGCCGGCACCGCGGTGATGGTCGTCGAGGTCGCCTACAACTACCAGCCGGTCATCCCGAACAGCTTCCTGACGGGCCGGCGGATCACCTATGTGAGCGCGTTCAACGTGCGCCAGCGGACCGACCAGACCCTGCGCAACATCAACCGCATCACGCCGAAGAGCTGCAACACCTTCGCCGCCTGACATCGGGCGCGGCCTCGGCTAGGCTGGCCGCATGAGCCAGCCGATCAGCGTCGACGTGCCCCACAATCTCGGCGCCGCCGAGGCGCGACGGCGCATCCAGGCCAATCTCCACAAGCTGGAGGGCAAGCTGCCGGCCGGCGCGACCGTGACTCCGGCCTGGGAGGGCGAGCGGCTGCGGCTCGACGTCGCGATGCTCGGCCAGCAGGTTCAGGCGAACCTGGAGGTCTTCGACACGCGCGTCACCATCACCGTCCTGCTCCCGCCCGCGCTCGCTTTCTTCGGCGAGGCGATCAGGGCAGGGCTGCGCCAGTCCGGCGCCGCCCTGCTCGAGGACCGGACGAGGACGGACTAGCGTCGACGGCGCGGGGGCGGGCCCTCGGCGCGGGTCAGCGAGCTGATCCGGCAGCGCTCGCCGCTGCCGACGATCAGGGTCGACGTATTGTCCAGCGTGCTGCCGTTGAAGCGCGTGTCGAAGCCGATCCTGAGCGCGGCCGGCAGGCTGATGCAGGGGCCGTTCAGCTCGGCCCGGTACCAGCGCCGGTGGGTGCCCTGCAGATAGACGACATCGTCGCCGACGGGGCGGAAATTGCGGATCGTCCCGAAGGACGCGAACGGAATGCGGACCTGCTCGGCCTGCGCGTTCGGCGCGGAGACGCGCTGCGCTTCCAGGGGATGCGCCGTGGCCGGTACGGCGGCGGCGAGCAGAGCGGCGGTGAGAGGCAGAAACAGACCCTTCATGGCGCATTCCTCCTGCAATGGTAGCCTTGCCTGGACGGGCCGGGCTGAACGGCGGCTGACCGAGGCTTGCCACGCCCGGGCGGGGCGCTAACCTCCCGCCGTCCTAGGAGAGGAAGCGGATGCGCCATATTGCGGTGATCGGGTCCGGGCCGGCCGGCTATTACAGCGCCGAGGCCCTGCAGAAGCTCTATGGCGACGAGGTCCGCATCGACGTGATCGATCGCATGCCCGTGCCCTATGGCCTGATCCGCTTCGGGGTCGCCCCGGACCACCAGTCGATCAAGGCTGTGCAGAAGCGTTACGAGAAGGTCGCGCTCTCGGACAATGTCCGCTTCTGCGGCAACGTGCTGGTCGGCCGCGACGTCTCCATCCCCGAGCTGCTCTCGCTCTACGACGCGGTGATCCTCGCCACCGGCGCGCCGGCCGATGCGCCGCTTGAGATACCGGGCGGGGACCTGCCCGGGGTGATCGGCTCGGCCGGCTTCGTCGGCTGGTATAACGGCCATCCGGAATTTGCCGGCCTCGCCCCGCCGCTCCATGTCGAGACGGCGGTGGTGGTCGGCAATGGCAATGTCGCGCTCGACGTCGCCCGGATCCTGTCCAAGACGCCGGCCGAGTTCGTCGGCTCGGACATCGTCGCCCATGCCTTCGAGACGCTGGGCAATGCCTCGATCCGCACGATCCACATCCTCGGCCGGCGCGGCCCGCACCAGATCGCGATGACCCCGAAGGAGCTGGGCGAGCTCGGCCATCTCGAGGCGGCGGCGCCGCAGGTCGACCTCGAGGACTTCCCGCCCGAGATGGACGATGCCCTGCTCGAGCCGGGGCAGCGCAAGTCCGTCACCCATTTGCGCGAATTCGCCTCGCTGCCCCGGGACAAGCCCAAGACGGTGATCTTCGACTTCTTCGCCAGGCCGGTTCGGGTCGAGGGCGACGGCCGGGTCGAGCGGATCGTGGTCGAGAAGACGCGGCTCGACGAGCGCGGCGCGGCGGTCGGCACCGGCGAAACCTACGAGATTCCCTGCGGCCTGATCGTCACCTGCATCGGCTACAAGACGCCGCCGATCGAGGGCGTGCCCTATGAGAAGGATCGCGGCCGCTTCGCCAATCATGAGGGCGTCGTCGGCGGCGGCCTCTATGCGGTCGGCTGGGCGCGGCGCGGGCCCTCGGGCACGATCGGCACCAACCGGCCGGACGGCTACGAGGTGGCGGAGAAGATCCAGGCCGATCTCGCCAGCGTCACCGGCCGCAAGGAGGGCCGGGCGGGGCTCGACAAATTGCTCGCCGCGCGCAATGTCGATCTCGTCACCTTCAGGGACTGGCAGAAGATCGAGGCGGCCGAGGCGGCGCGCGCCCGCGAGGGCAGCCCGCGCGAGAAGTTCGTCGCGATCGAGGACATGCTCGGCGCCCGCAACGGATAGGACATAAATGAGCACCGAACCGACCAAGACCCCGTCCGCCCCGTCCTCCGGTCCGCAAGGGCTGCTGATGGGCGGCGTCATCCTCGTTCTCGTCGCGCTGGGCGCCATCGTCTGGCTGATCGTCAGCGGAACGGGCGCCTCGCCGGCGAACAATACGGCCGAGGCCGCCACCAACGGCGCCGCCCCCGCCGCCAGCGCCATGCCGAACCGCGGCCGGCTGCTGCCCTCGGGCCTCAGGATCGAGACGATCCGCGAGGGCAGCGGGCCGCTCGTCACGCGCACCGATACGCCGCTCGTCCGCTACGAGCTGCGCGTCGCCGGCCGCGACCAGGTGATCGAGAGCAATTTCGATCAGCCGCAGCCCATCCCGATGCCGCTCGACGCGGTCATCCCGGGCTTCGCCGAGGCGCTGACCCAGATGCGCCCGGGCGGCGAGGCGCGCTTCTGGGTGCCGCCGAACCTCGGCTATGGCGCCAATACCCAGCCCGGCGCGCCGTTCGGGCCGAACGACGTGCTGGAGTTCCGGGTCCGGGTCGAGGGGCTCGCTCCTGCCGGAGGGCGGAGCGGCACGCCTGCGCCGACCGGGAATGTTGCGGAGGCGCCGCCGGCCGGCAACAGCGCCCGTTAGGGCCGGGGCAGATCGGCATTGCCAAACGTTTCTTGGCGAAAGATAGTCGTCGCGCTTGGTCTTTCCGGGGGGGCGACGAAGTGCGCGGGGGATCAGTTCGGTTTTTTACTTCAGCTTTTGCTGTTGATCCGCGAGGCGGCGCGTGAGCACTGTACCGCCGCCCAATCTCGGTCCGCTGGCGAAGCCGATCCGGAACTGGGGCAATGACGATCTGCTGCTGAGCGACGAGGCGCTGCAGGCCTTCAGCCGGGAGCATCCATCGGCCGTCCCCGTGTTCAGCTGGCAGGCCCTGCGGGATCTGTTCAGCGAGCATGAGAAGGTCGCCAACAGCTTCCGCACGAAGAACCGGGCGCGGGGGCTGATCGGCGCCGCCTGCGGCTTTTCGAGCCTGCTGATCACGGCCCTCACTCCGGTGGTCGCCACCCAGGATGGGCGTGCTGCCTGGGGGCTGGGCCTGGCTGCAATCATCCTCGCCCTGGCCGGCGGCGTCATTGGCTATTCCGGCGTGCTGATCGGGCGCAGCAAATGGACCTGGCTCAGCCATCGCTTTCTGACGGAGCGGAGCCGCCAGCTCCACTTCCAGTTCATCGTCAACAATATCGGGCTCGCGGCACAGGTCGTGGCCGGCGATACGGCGGCCAGGACGGCATGGGACGATCTGCGCGCCGACACGATGAGGCGGTTCATGCAGCGCGTGAGCCGGGACCGGGAGATGTCCCTCGAGCGCATGCGGGAGGACATAGCCGAGGACAATCCCTGGCTGGAGCCGAACTGGGCGACTCCCTCCCGCGTGCCGCCAAAGTCGGCTGCGCTGGACAAGGTCTTCGCGCTGCTGGACCAGCAGCGTTTCGGCATCCAGATCGACTATACGCAGCGCAAATTGCCAAGAAGAAGCATCCACTCCCCGCGCATCCGGCTCACGGTCCTGCGCTGGACGATGGAGGCGCTGACCGTCTCGGCGCTGGCGCTGGCCGTCGCTCTCGGCGTGCTGCTGCTGGGTGGTGCGATGCCGTCGACCGAGGCGGTGCGCATCATCGTCGCGATCAGCGGCGGCATGACCGCCGCGGTGATGACGTTGAGGATGCTGGAGGAGGGGCTGCAGCTGCGGGCCGAGGCCGAGCGCTACGAATGGTATCTGGCCGCAGTGAAGCTGCTCGAGGGTCGCTATGATGTCGCTTCGACAGCGCGGAAGGTGGAGCTGCTGCGCGACATGGAGAGGCTGTCCTACCAGGAGTTGCGCCGATTCACCGACAGCTTCGCCAACGCCCGTTTCGTGATGTGAGGCGGGCCGCCCCAGCCTTGCCAAGCCGGGCCGCCTGCCTATAGCCTTGCCGCCGGCACTATGAGGGGCGCATGGCCGGCCACGTCTTCATCAGTCACGGCTCGGAGAATAGCGACGAGGCCAATGCGCTCTGCGCCTTCATCGAGGCGCGGGGCGTCAAATGCTGGATCGCGCCGCGCGACGTCAGGCCCGGCATCGATTATTCGGAGGAACTGCAGGGGGCGATCGAGAATTGTGCGGCCTTCGTCGTCCTGGTCACCGACATGGCGAACAAATCGCCTTATGTCCGCGCCGAGACCGAGATGGCCTTTTCCTGCCACAAGCCGATCTTCCCGGTGCGGCAGGCGGACATCAAGCCCGCCGCGGGGCTCGCGCTCTTCCTGAAGATCCGCCACTGGACCGACGCCTTCGGCAAGCATCGCGACGCGGCTATGGACCGGCTGGCGCTCGAGCTGCAGACCGTCGTCGGTATCGCCCCCTCGGCGCCGGTGCCGGTGCCCGCTCCGCCACCGATCGCCGCCGCGCCTCCGCCTTTGGCAGCGGCGCCGGCGCAGGAGCGGCCGGCGGCGGCCGGATCGCGGGCGGGGCGACGGCTGACGGGCGGGCAGGCGGTGCTGCTTGCCCTGCTCGCTGTCGTGCTGGTCGGCGGCGCGATTTTCCTGGCGACACGTCCGGGACAGAAGCCGGATCAGAATGTTGTCGCGGAGCAGCCGGTCTCGCCGCGCGTCGGCGACAATCCCGCCGCCAACACGACCCGCATGGCGCCGGTGCAGACCTTCGATCCCGTCGTCCCGAACGGCGAGATCGACGAGCAGGCGATGCGCAACGCGCTGAACGAGGCGCGCAACCTGCTCGAGCAGGGCCGCGATCCGATCGGCGAGGCGCTCTCCGTTCCGAGCCAGTGAGGCGCGCTGCCCCGCCCTCAGCAAAGGCCGCTTGCGCTCCCGGAAACCCCTCCCTATAGACGCCCGGCCCCGCGGGCCTTCATGAGGCCCCGCGTATCGGTCGGGGAGTAGCTCAGCCTGGTAGAGCACTGTCTTCGGGAGGCAGGGGCCGGAGGTTCGAATCCTCTCTCCCCGACCAAATACGTTTTGTCGTTTAATTTCAACGACTTACGATGACAACGAGCGGGGCGACTGTAACAGCTTTCCGTAACAGTCGCGGTGAGCGGCCACGCCCAGAAAAATATCCCGAGGACCGCGCTCCTCGACCTTTCGAAGCGCGTGCTGACGACCTACATGCCGCCCTCCCGATACGCCTTCAACTCGCATGACCTACAAGAAGCTTTCTCCCCGCCGCTTGGCGCACCTTGCCGGTCCGCGCCGAGGGAAACCGCCCGTTCGAGCACAGACCCGGGAGGTCCGTCAGCTGGTCGATGACGAGCACGAGCTGTTGCAATCGCTTATCCGGGACGCGGACGTCAGACGGGCCTTCTGGCGCGGCGCGGGCCGTCAGCTTGAGCCGCTCGTAGTATGGACGGATTTTGACCACACCTATCTTCACACCGAGCTGAACCCGAAACACCTGCGACCATGGGAAGACCTGAGCGAGTATCTGAAGATGCAGCTCGGGTTCCTCGTGTGCATGGAGTTCGGCGGATATAGCTTCACGGTGAACTTGCCGGAACCGTTGGTGGCGGACTGGAAGCAGCATGGTCGGTCTGTCGAACGCATGATCCAACGGCGCCTGGGGGAACAGCTCAAGGCCTCTGGGCTGGTCGAGCTACCCTATGCCTACGCGATTGAAACTCGCTCCAAGAGCACGAAGTCACGGACGCACCTTCATCTCTATGGCTTCTTCCTCGCTGAGGATCCGCTTGTCTCCGTCCGGTTCAAGGTGGCCGCCGAGAATGGTCTGCGCCGCCTCCATGGTCGGCTGGTCGGCAAGGGCTCGGATGTGGATGTCGAGAGGTCCTATGACGTGGACACCGGCGATGGCCGCGGTCGAGGCCGGTGGGTCGGCTACTACCTAAAGAGCGTTGAACGCTGGGACGCTCGGGTTCCCGGCCGCCGGCTATACATGAGCCGACCCCTTACCCAGGCAGCACGCGAGTTCTGGGAGCTGCTGCGCATGGATGTCGTAGTGGAGGTGCCCTGACCGCTGCTGACACGCATGACGGTGGGCAACGCAGTCAACCTAATGAAGCCACCCGCATGCCATCGACCGGGCTGTCAGAACCTCATTATCGTCAACATGAGATCGGGGTTACCGAATGAAACTCTATACCGCTCAAATCAGCGCGACAGGCGAAGAGCTCTGCATCGCAGCGCGCACTATGAACCATGCCGCGGACGTGTTCGTCACCTTCTGGATCGCGCGCACTGGGGACGCGCCCGGCCAGTTCTACATTAGCGATGGGGCTCCCAGTGAATACCAGAACAATGTCGTGGTCGAGGCTGTGGCCCAAGGTGAAGGGTCAGGGGTTATCGTGCGTCAGAATGACGGTTCGATGTTCTTCGACCCGGCGATGGGACGCTGAACATGGGAAAGCGTCGCCAGAAGCGATCGAAGGGCTCGGTGGTCTATAACGTCTACAGGGTCGTCAGCCCTGCCCACGAGACGCAAATCGTGTTTGCTGGGGGTATTTGGGGCGCGGTGGGCGTGTTGCTGCAATGGCGAGCAGCAATGGGGATCGGTGAAGTGCCCTTCACGATTGATCCAAATTGGGCAGCGACGCTCTGCCGGATTGGGCGGCAGCACATCGATGAAGCCCGAGCGGCGTGTCGCGGGCCTTGCCTAGGTGTGCGCTACCGTGCGGATGATGGCTGGGGCCTCGCCGAGCCGCCCTACGACCCCGACGAGGGCCTTTGGGCGCCCGGATGAACGGCCGCTCATTAGGCGTCTCGCGAGAGCCTTGCCTGAAATTGGTATTCCATTTTCGTGCAAGGTGCGCGCTCGCTGGCGAAGCTTGGCGAACCGCGCCTACTACAGGAAGGCAGCGCGCGCGGAGCAATGCGAAAGTCGGCGGATTTCGCTGCTGACATTCTCACCCGCGCTGTTTACGGTGCATTGGAACAAAGAGGGGACGAAATGTCCGCAAGCCTGTCTCCCTTCGCCGCAAAGCGAGTTGGAACGCTCAACAAGTTCTATACGCGGGCCGAGATTGGCGAGCTTCTGGCGACGGAGCTCGGGTCGATCACACCTCGATCTGCGGTTGATCTCGGGGCCGGAGAAGGATCGCTCTCCCTCGCAGTAGTTCGAAGATGGCCACACTTAAACGTCACCACCGTTGACATTGACGACGCCTGCGTTGGTGCCCTTCACGAGCGGCTCCTTAGCGAAGGCGTTCAGTCTCACACGCATCGAAGACTGGACATCCTCGACGACGATTTGCCCGCGCATTTAGATCAGGCTCCGTTTGACATCGCAGTTTGTAATCCGCCCTTCTATCGACCGAAGTGGGACCGGGCGTTCGCGCGCATCCTTCAAGCGGCGGATTTCGCGGAGGCATGCCCTGCGGTCACCGACGTAACTGCGGAAATCCTGTTCTTTGCGCAAAACCTCCGTCTGGTTCGAGAGGGTGGAACACTGGCCCTAATCGTCCCTGCTGGGCTCGCCACAGGCTGGAGCGCGGTCGCATTTCGACGAGCTATCCTCGAGAAGCATACGCTCAGGACAGCCATCCAGCTTCCGCCATACTCCTTCGCGGATACAGAAGCTCACTGCTTCATATTGATCCTCACCAAGGGTCAAGCGGATCCTCAGGAGATCAAGCTCTTGCGGATGGATGACCGCAACGAGGTCTCTGACGCCCTTTGGATTGACCGGCCAGCCGCAGTGAAACGGCTAGACTGGAGCTACCATGCCGCTCACCGTGAATCGCGGGATGCGTCGTTTACCCTCCGTGAGCTAGGTGCGCAGGTTCGTCGAGGATCTATCACTACGGTTGAAAGGAGAGCCGCGAGCTATCCGGTGTTTCACACTGGAGACTTTCCGTCGCCTGGCGAATTGGTTGCCCTGCCTGAGGTCGCTGGGAAGTTCCTAGGCTCGAGGTTAGTGATCGCGCAGACGGGCGACATTTTGATGGCGCGGGTTGACCGAGACCTGCATCAAAAAATTACCATGGCCGCGGCTGGCGAGGCGGCGATCACGGATTGCCTCTACCGGGTCCGTCTCCCCGAGGAACACCGAATGCGCGCTTTCAAGGCATTATCTTCCGCTGACGGAAGGGAACGCATTCGGGCCGTTACAAAAGGTGTTGGAGCGCGCCTGCTTGGCAAAGGCGAATTGCTCGATCTCCCGCTTTTTCCCCAGCCCTAGGGTTCACCGAAATACCCCTTGAGAAACTGGAGCGCCTCGCGCTTGTCGCGCTCGCCAACAGATTGAAGGATCCCCAGCACGTTGATCTTTCCGGTGCCGGAGTCCCAATAGTTCTTCTTCATCACCTGGTGGCGACCGCATAATGCCTGCCAGCAAGCGGGATCATCGGGATCGGCGTTTGGATTGATCGAATGTGGGGTGACGTGATCCGGCGTCAGCTTGACCGTGCCGCCACCGATAGGGTCGCGGTCTCCTTCTCTTAGGCCGCAACGTTGTCCATCCTCAGTCCACTCGCAGGCGTCGCCGGCGCGCTGCAATACCGCGCTCCAACAAGGCCGAGAAGCAACGGTCCGCCTGCTTGCACGTTCGCGTCGTTCAGCGTGAGGCATGACATACTCTTGCGGCGCCAGCTGCTTCCAATCGCGCCAAGATAGAATCGTATATCCCTTGTCCGTTCTGAGTTCAGACAGCCGCTGATGCCAATTTTCAGGAGCGCGGCCGGTCTTCGGATCGATGGCTGCTTTGATTATCTGGTCGCGAGTTACCACCAGGCCGATGTTGTTCAAGAACAGAGCTTCAATACGTTGGCTGACCGTCTTCTGGTCGTAGTGGCCCTCATCATCGCTGTAGACCTTCTCCGCTGGAATCATGCCTAATGTCCTCCGGCCGGAGGGATGGCAGGCGCGGACGTTCAAGTCCATCGCGATAGCGAGCTGGACTCGCACTACCCCTCGAAGGGCCAAACACGCGCCGGGGGTAGGACCATGTCTGTGGAAACTGGGGACATTCCCGTAATCGGCGTTGACCGTGTCGCGCTCGCCATGTAGCAAGTTCTCCAAATGTTCAGGTTCGTGGCGTCGCTCGGCACCCATCTGACATTCCTTCAGGTGAGAGAATATGTCGCTCGCGGGAGAGAAGATCGATACGATGGGCGCTGCAGTCGAGGGGCGCGCGATGTCCATTGCCGATCTATCTGAAGCGGAGTTCGTATCGATCCTTCAGCGGCATTTGTCGCCGAGCAGCCCGATTAACGAGCTACAGCTCTTGAAGGGTCGCGCCGATCAGGTCGAACAGATTAGGCGGGCGTTCCATTCTCCAGGTCGTCAGGTCTTCATCCACGGAGATCGTGGCGTCGGGAAGAGTTCGCTCGCGATTACGATGGGAAACTACTTGTGCGGAGACGCGCGTCGTCCCGTTCAGGTCGCCTGCAACGGCCAGACCTTCTTTAGCCTCATCCGCGACATCGGCAACCAGCTGCTTAACTTTACACCGGCCTCGCCCAGCCGGCTCAGCAGGGGTTCCGTCGGCGTCCAGAGCTTCGGCATATCCGCGACGCTGGAGTCTCAGCTACAGACTCGCGCTGTTCCCGAGCTATCGTCCTTGAACGAAGCTTTATCGGTCATTCGCTATTGCGCCGACCTGTCGTTCGAAGAGCCCGTCATCATCGTCGATGAGTTCGACAAAATCTCAGGCCCTGAGGACCGCGAGATGTTCGCCGACTTTATTAAGCAGCTCGGGGACCAACGTGTTCCGGTCAAGGTCTTCTTCACCGGTATCGGGCAATCGCTGGATGGGCTACTGGCGGACCATCACTCTTGCTACCGATACCTTGCGTCGGTTCACCTGAAGCCGCTGCCTTGGCAAGGTCGTCTCGACATTATCGATGACGCTGCCTTTGCTCTCGGTATCGAGGTGGACCCCGCATCAAGATTTCGGATCGGTGCCCTGAGCGACGGTTTCCCGCATTATATCCATCTCGTCTGCGAGAAGCTTTTTTGGCGCGCGTTCGATGACGAAAGCCAGGTCAAGGCCACGACACCAGACATGTATATCGACGCCGTCCACGACGCCGTCCGAGACATAGAGCCAACGCTGGAGAAACTCTATGAGGAGGCGACGCAGAAGTATAACGACGACTATCAGTCGGTGCTCTGGGCAGTGGCCGACCACCACGAGTTCAAGAGGCGCAGCGTGGACATCTACACGAGCTACTGTGACATCATGGCACAGAAGGGGAGTGAACCGCTCGATCGGACGAAATTCAACGCTCGAATGGCTTACCTGAAACAGCCAAGTCATGGCGAGATTCTGATCGGTTCTCGCCAAGGATGGTATGAGCTCCGCGAGCCGATCCTCAGGGGTTACATTCGGCTCCGTGCCGAGGCTGAAGGCATCGAGCTGGCGCAAGATCATCCACAGCAAGAGGGCGCGCGACGGTTGCGGCTCTACGGTCAGGCCAAGCTTCCCGGCGTCTAATGGACTGCCACCGGTGCGCCGAAACAAGCGGCCGCCTCCTCACATGGGTATACCCCGGCGAGACGCGCAAAGGAGACACCGGCCTCTTACACCGTGTGTCTCGATAGGGTTGACTCCGTCATTTTGGAACAGCATGACGAGATGGTCTAGAAGCTATTGAGACAGGAGTAGGCCATGTTGGTCGGGTATGCGCGAGTCAGTTCGGTCGGTCAGTCGCTTGAGGTTCAGCTTGAAGCGCTCACCGCAGCCGGGTGCGAGAAGCTATTCTCGGAGAAGCGGAGCGGCACCAGCACCGACGGTAGGGACGCTCTGTCCGACGCGCTGTCATTCGTTCGTGATGGAGATACGCTGGTCGTAACGCGCCTCGACCGCCTAGCTCGTTCAGCCGGTGATCTGCACAACATCGTCAAGCAGCTGACTGCGAAGCAGGTCTCGTTCCAATGCCTGCAACAGGCAGGAATGGACACCACCAGCTCGACAGGAAAGCTGCTCCTCGGTGTGCTCGCGTCGATCGCCGAGTTCGAGGCTGACATCCGCCGCGAGCGTCAACGCGAGGGTATCGATCGCGCCAAGGCGGCCGGGGTCTACAAGGGCCGCAAACCCACCGTGGACCCTGCCGCGGTGCGAGCGCTGCGCGACGAAGGTCTAGGGGGCAGCGAGATCGCGAAGCGCCTCGGGATCGGTCGCGCCAGTGTGTATCGAGCATTGGGCGGGTAAGGCCGCGCTCCGCACGCTCTCAGCCGGTTGCAAGAGAAAGTCCTAGACCCCGGCGAGCCCTGCCACCCGGATGGCGCCTAACAGGCGCTCCGCCGCGTGATCACCCATCCACCGGGTCTGATCTGGTTGTAGTTTTGTTGTATGTTTGTTGTGTGAAAACGGCCTCTCTTGCGAGAGCCATTAACCGGGGAATCCCATTTTCCGCAGATTTCCGCCATTTTTCGACGTTGACGAAAATTGACCGTGGTTGACTCATTCAACTAGGTGGGCGTCCGCTTACGACCCATTGCGGACGTTCAGCGAAGAGACGTAAAGTCGCGCCATGTCTGAACCGACAGCTTTGGTGCGATGTGGCGTGATCTCGATTGCGCTTGGGTGCCTTGCTATCGGCGCGACCCCGGCCAACGGCCGCACATGGCCCGGAAGCTGGTGCCAAATGCCCGCTTCTCAGCATCACTGGACAGCCCCACAGGCGCGCGAGCGCGACGACATAAATGTGTCCTATATCAGGAGGAGCGAACTGGCCGGGGCATTGCGGCGGCTGAGCCGGCAATCTGTCATCCGGATTCAACCGCAGGAATTTCGGCGCTTAGCTCGCGACAGTGAGCCTCCTTCCAATCGCTTCCTGTATCTAGCGCGTGCGGGAGTGCAGACGCGGATCGGGATGCCCGAAAATGAGTTCTTCGATGTGGCCGAGAATGCGGGCCACCAGGTTACCGATCGCGGCTTCCCCGACGGCTTCAAGATCGTCTCCTTGATGATGTCAGGATATATCGCGAACCGTAGAAAATACGCGGTGCTGCTTGCCTCACCGGAGCGCATACCTGCTCTAACCGTTCACTGCCTAGGCGGCACATAGTCAGGCTTGGCTGACTGGAGAGATGTCCGCTTTCCACCCTTAGCTGCCGGGCAGCTAACGACCCATTGCAGACGTTGGCTTTGTGACTGTATCCATGCGGCCGCGATGAAGCCAAGGAAGCATCCGGCTCGTGGAGCGGTCAAATGACACCGGAGGGCAAGCGCGCGCGAGCGCGGCGCATTCGAGAGTGCGCTTTAGGCTTCGAAGATGAAATCTCGCGAACCATGATCGAACTGGCCGAGACTCTGGAGGTCGCCGCCGCACAGCAGGAGGCGGCAGAAGCTGACGCGAGAGCGCAGCGCAATCAATCCGGCAAGCAACGTTCCGCCTGAACGATTCCGACCTTTCTCCTCCCCTGCCAGACCTCGATGCGGTGCTTGTGGCCGTCCATGCGTGCCTGTTCTAGTGCCGCTCCATCTGTGTCAGCATCTATATATCCCGGTCCCAAAGAATATGGCCCTCTTCGTTGAGCAGATAAAGTCGATAATCGGGCATGTCGCAGCCTCGCCAGCTGAGTGAACATACCCGTTACAGGGCCGTTGCGATAGCGGTATCACGCTGTCATTCCCCTTCGCTCGGAGGCGCTCGCATCTGCTCAATCTCTTTAGTGCCACGCTGTTCGAGCCCGATCAGAGCGTTGCGAGCCTCACTGTTCGACTTGATCAACTCGTCGAGCTTCACCTGAAGGGCGGCCCCGTCTCGATCTTGAGTCGCCTGGAGCACCGGAAGAAGGAGGAGCGTCACAATACTAATGAGGAGGTTCGCGCCGGCCAGCCATTGGGGGTTTGCGCTGAAATAGGCTGCCACGCCTAGCGCGGCGAGGACTAGACAAATGCCAAACATCGCTATGCTGCCGGCAAAGCGCGCGCAGCCCGTGGTGAAGCGGTCAAACACCCTAACGAAACCTGGCCATGACGCGCTTCACCGTCGCGATTGACGAAGCGGTGATGCCCCGATCGAGAACAGCAACCGGGCTCGCGCGCAACAATGCTAAAGGGCCATCGGCCGGGGGTCCGGCTCTTCCTCGGGAGCTGACACCTTACCAAGGCCCAGATAAGCCGGGTCGAGCCGTGCCACTTGGAGAAGCCTCTGCATATCTGGAATTCGCAGAGTGCGTCCGCCCTGCACGATCAAGCCATCGCGCCTGAGCAGCTGGAGCATCCGATTAACATGGACCGGCGTGAGCCCAACCAATTCTGCCAGGTCGCTCTGCGTTATCAGGAAAGGACAGCTATCATTTTCCGTGTAGCCACGTGCCTGCATCCGCAAGAAGATCTCCGCGAGGACATGCGCGAGACGCTCGTGGGCGGGTTTGGTCCCGATCGCGGTTGTGAGCTGTCGAAGCATTGCCGCCTGAAGCAGTTCCTGCCGCCAGACGGCGCGTGCAAGTGCCGGGTGCCCCTCGGTCAGCCCGTCGAACAGCTCGCGCGGCAGGCAGGCGAGCCGAACCCGAGATAGGGCCATTACGGAATAATCGAGAACGCCCGTGTGCGATACGCCGCTGTCGCAGAGATCGCCCGGCAGGAAGATCGTGTGAAGCTGCCGGGGGCCATGGCTAAGCTGTGTGTATGACGCCGCCCAGCCGTCAATGACCATGGTTACATAAGGAGACCGCTCGCCCTTGCGAAGAATGTCGTGGCGCTGACCCGCGCCGACTTCCTGAGCGGAGCCTCTCGCGGAGCCCTCGAAGAAAGCCTGATAGATCAGCTTGCTTAGCATCGGACCGGTTCAACGAGCACTTTAACATATTGGTTCCGAAACGATCCGGTGGCGCACGCCATGCCCCTCCAAAACTGCGATGATCTTCCTAATCTATGTTGTGGAACATGTGGCCACTAAGCTAAAGCAGTTCCATCGCTGGCACTCACTCGGTAGCCAGCGACTGAGAGACCTGAGCACCCGCCATCGACGGGAGAGCCCATGCCAGATCCGAGGAAGTCCGCGCTGGAACCAATGCTCCGCAAACTCGAATATGGGGCATTCCTGAACGGGGAGGACCGGGATGCGCTGCTCTCGCTCCCGCATATGAACAAGACCGTCGAAGCCCACACTTATATTCTTCGCGAGGGCGATAAGCCGACCCACGCCTGCCTGATGCTGAGCGGCCTCACCTACCGCCACAAGATCGTCGCGAACGGGGCGAGGCAGATCGTCTCTCTCCATATGGCCGGCGATCTTGTCGATCTTCAAAACGCATTGCTTGGAACGGCAGATCATCATGTGCAGGCGCTGACGCGGTCCGACGTGGCGTTCATCCCTTTAGAGGCCATCAAGAATATCGCTTTCGACCGTCCGGCCATCGGTCAGGCTATGTGGTATGACACGCTGGTCGACGGCTCCATCTTCCGCGAGTGGATCGCCAATGTCGGTCGACGCGACGCCCGCACGAGACTGGCCCATCTGTTCTGCGAATATGCCCTGCGAATGGAGGCGGCTGGCCTCGGTGATCATAACGAGTGGGAACTCCCGATGACCCAGGAGGTCCTTGCCGATTGCACGGGTTTAACTCCGGTCCACGTCAACCGCATGTTGAAGAGCCTGGAGCAGGACGGCCTGATCAGCCGCACCCGCAGGTCTGTCACCGTGCGCGATTGGAAGGCCCTTGCCGCCGCTGGCGATTTCCAAAGCGCATATCTCCATTTGCCTGCGCATAAGCTCGCGCTGACTCAATGACTGCTTTCCACTCGCAGCGGCCGGTCAGCTTTCGACCCAAAGCAGACATTCAACTAATCTTCTGAAGATCGTTCAGGAGTGATCGTGCGGCAGTCCCGAGAGGGCGGTTCCGCTGATGAACGACATAAATGGGTATCGATCCGGGCAGGACCGCGGGATCATCTATCGGCAATCGCTTCAGTGCGCCGCTCTTCAGATACTGCTTCACGACGTGGAGCGGCATGGTCGCCCAGCCGAACCCGGCGATCAGGAAGTCCAGCCGCCTCCCCAGATCAACGAACCGCCAGACACGCGGGCTGACGACGCTGTAGCTTGGCCCGCCCTGGTTCTCAGGGTCGGTCAGCACGAGTTGCACATGCTCGGCAAGCACCTCGCGTTCCAGCCGCCGCTTCTCTTGTGCCAGCGGGTGCGAAGGCGCCGCAACCGGCACCAGTTCGATGGACGTGACGGGATAAGCCTGCAGATCCTGCGCCCGGTTCGGCATCAGCAAGCACAGGCCAAGGGTAGCGGCTCCCGACCTCACCCGCCTTTCCGCACCCCCCAAAGCTTCCGTGAACAGGGTGACCGCCAAGTCCGGAAACCGCGCCTGTAATGCCGCGAGGCTCTCAATCACGGGCTCGCTCGGAACCATATTGTCGACGGCGAAGGTGAGTTCCGGCTCCAATCCTTCGGCAATTGCGCTGGCGGTTCGCTCGAAAAGCTCGGCCTGCCAGAGCACCTGGCGCGCCTGGGAAGCGAGCGCGCGTCCCGCCTCTGTCAGCACCGGCGCACGTCCCGATCGATCGAACAGCTGGACCCGCTGCATGTTTTCCAGTGTCTGCACCGCGTGGCTGATGGCTGATTGCGCGCGTTGGAGCTTCCTTCCAGCCGCGGAGAAGCTTCCCGTCTCTTCGATCGTAACCAGCACCCGCAGCTGGTCTAACGTCAATGTCCCGAGCACTACCTATCTCCGTAATAGATGGATCGCATCGATTTTTTATCTCTCACGCAGCATGTCTGTCGAGCCTATCTCCCGTTCAACAAAGAATACGGAGACGTTCGATGACCACCCATTCTACCACCGCCACGGTGCCTACGAGCAACGCCAGCCGCTACCTTCAGCAGCTCTGCAAGCACTGGTCGCACAACCTGGCGGTGACGTTCACGGCTCAAGAGGGGACGATCACCTTCCCCGCGGATGTGCGTGGAAAAAGCTTCCCTGGGGAAGCCACCGTGACCCTTCAAGCGCGCGAGACCGCTTTGGACGTGCTTGTGGAGGCTACGGCTCCCGATCAGCTCGAGGGTCTGAAGGGGGCCGTTGCAAGCCACCTCGACCGCTTCGCCTTTCGTGAAGCGCCGCTCGCTTTCGACTGGTGCTGAACTCCGAGAATTTGGAGAAATATGATGACGACACGTCTGCCCACCTATTTCATCAGTCATGGCGGCGGCCCCTGGCCCTATCTGGATGGCCCGTTCCGCCGCATGTTCGATCAGCTGGAACAGTCGCTGGTCGATATTCGCCGTGAACTCGGCGATGCGCCTCGAGCGGTGCTCGTCATCTCCGGCCATTGGGAGGAGAAAGGCTTTGCCATTTCCTCCAGCCAACAGCCGGGGATGGAATATGATTATTCAGGCTTCCCGCCGCACACCTACCAGATCAAATACAAGGCGCCCGGCTCCCCCGAGCTGGCTGCACGCGTTCAGGAGCTGCTGGCGGACGGTGGCATCCCCGCCCGCCTCGATCCGCAACGCGGCTTCGACCACGGAACTTTCAGCATAATGAAGCCGCTCTATCCGGGCGAGGATATTCCGTTGGTCCAGCTCTCTATCGATGTTGGCTACGATCCCGAAGTTCACCTGCAACTCGGACGGTTGCTGACGCCGCTGCGGGACGAAGGTGTGCTGATCATCGGAAGCGGCCTCAGCTATCATAATCTGACGGATGCGAGGAGCAGCGAAGGCATGGAGCCGTCACGCCAGTTCGATCAGTGGCTTCGGGAAACCTTGGTTCGCTCATCTTCTGAAGAGCGAACTGACCGGCTCATGAAATGGGAGCAAGCGCCCCTCGCCAGAGCTGCTCACCCGCGAGAGGATCATCTTATCCCGCTGATGGCCGTGGTCGGTGCTGCCGAGGATGAGCCTGGTGCGGTCGTATACCACCAGAAGGATTTGTTCGGCGGCATCACTGCCTCAAGCTTCCGCTTCGGCAATGTCCCGACCGCTCACTGAAACAACGGAAACAGGAGAAACAAAAATGTCCAAGCTCGACAAATGGTCTCCGTATGCTCTCGCGGCTCTACGGATCATGACCGCCTTGCTGATGCTCCAGCATGCTTTCATGAAGTTCTTCGCCTTCCCCGCCCCCATGCCCATGCCAGGCCCTCTTCCAGGCATCATCGTCGCATCAGGGGTAATCGAGCTGGTGACCGGAACGCTCATTGCTTTGGGCCTGTTCACCCGGCCTGCCGCCTTCCTGGCCTCGGGGACCATGGCCGCCGCTTACTTCATGGGCCACGCCACGCAGGGCTTTTGGCCGGTGCTCAACCAGGGGGAGACAGCCATCATGTTCTGCTTCGCTTTCTTCTACCTAATCTTCGCCGGCCCCGGCGCATGGAGCCTCGATGCGCTCCGCAACCACCGCAACAGCGACACGGCGGCCGCCTGAACCACCTCTCCCCAACCCGGATCGAAAAGGATCATGACAATGAAGATCGCAATCATCGGTGCAGGCAATGTCGGCACAGCATTGAAGACCGGCCTCTCCCGCACCGGGCACGACGTCGGCACCGTCGGCCGGGACGATAACGCCGCTCACGCCGCTCAGGCCGCAGAGCTGATCATCCTCGCCGTTCCGTTCGCAGAAGTCGGCAATGTGGCCAGTCAGCTCGGTAGCGCAGCATCTGGCAAGATCGTCATCGATGCCACGAACGCGCTCTCGCCGGCAATGGAGCTCGCGGTCGATACCTCGACCACCAGCGGTGCCGAGGAGCTTCAGAAGAAGCTACCTGAGGCGAGAGTGGTGAAGGCGTTCAACACCACGTTCGCGACCGCGATGGCAACAGGCCAGATCAACGGTGAAAAACTCGCAGGTCTGGTCGCTGCTGACGATGCTGAAGCCAAGGCGGCGGTGCTGGGTCTGGTGCAGGAGCTCGGTTTCGATCCGATCGACGCAGGTCCCCTGTCGGCAGCGAGACTTCTGGAACCGCTCGCGCTGCTCAACATCAAGCTGGGGTTCGTCCAAGGCTACGGCCCTGCCAGCGGTTTTCGCCTCGTCCACTAGGGCCAGTCTCTTCAAGGATAGCAGGATGAAAGTTGAAGGAATCACCTGGCACGCCGTTACGCTCGACGAGGGTGCCTTCGCCGCCTCAAAGAAGCTTTACACGGAGACCTTCGGCCTCACGCCGATGATGGAAATGGAAGGCGTTGCCGTTTTCCAGATGCCAAGCGGGTCGCTACTGGAGCTTTATCTCCCCACAACGGTCCCGCCTTACGGCTATAATGACAGCCTGGCCTTCGGATTCCGCGTAGACGATATCGAGGCTGCCTCTGCGGAGATTGAAGCAGCAGGCGGTGAGCTTCTCGGCCAGATCACCCGCGTTGAAGAGATGGGTTACGCTTACCGGCACTTCCGCGGTCCAGATGGCCGCGTCTACGGCCTGAACGAGCAGAAGTAGATTAGTCGGACTGAGTGTTCGCGGTGGAACCGCAGACACTCGCCCGCTCCCTGCGTGTGAATATTGAGATGAATGTCTGCCTTCCACCCATAGCGGACGTGGCAGCACTCGACTCTCCGCTCGCCCGTCATACTGGCTAATGGCGCAGCCGGCGGCTTACCTACCTCGGATGAAGGCGTCCGTGTTGACCGTCATTTCGCAATGCTGGTCGCGGCCGATTAGCTGCCAGCATCCCGGATAAATTCGGTCGTAGGCGCGCTTCTGCTCCAAAATGCCAGGAACGAACGCTGCCATGAGACCGGCCACAACAATCGCTACGGCGAGGATCCATGTCTGTTTTCGGCGAGACTGCCCCTCGCCGGTCGGCTGGGTCAATGCTTTTCGTTCCCGGGTCACCTGCGATGCATTTTCTTCCACGAGTCACTCCCCAAAATATGGAAAAGTGTCATATGGAATAACCACATATACTTCAATGGCGCATGCCGAAGACGATCTTCTCAGGCGCCAATCAGGTGGTCGTCGAAGCGCTTCGGCAAGTTCGTCGCGATGCTGGGCTCACCCAGAAGCAGCTCGCCGACCGCGTGCATCGAGATCAGAGCTGGGTCAGTCTCATCGAAGGTTCGCAGCGTCGAGTGGACGTCGTGGAGTTCATCGACATAGCGAGGGCTATGGGTGTCGATCCTTCCGAGCTGCTGACTCAGATCGCTGAGAAAATGCCGCCGAGCCGGCCCGGCTAGGTAGCGACGCTCGGCACAATAGGCGAAGCAAATGCCAACCGGGAAAGGTCACTCGTCGAGGAGACGGAGAGCTATCGCAGCCGATGCGGTAGGCTGGATTTACAACAGCAAGGCTGTTCATTCGGTCCCATGGACGCCCCAATACGTGAGCGAGTCGATCGCGGCGCGACGTTCATTGAGGTTGCCAACGTCGAGCGTCCCGTAATGACCTGTAATCGAGTTGTCGGCATGCCCGAGCAGGGCCTTCAGGACGTCCTTGTTGACCCCCTTTCGGCGGCACTCGTCGGCGAATGAATGTCGGAAGCTGTGCAAAGCCAGACCGCGTCGCTTAACTTTGATCCGGTCGAGATAGCGCTGCCAGAAGCGCGAGGGCCGATAGCTCATGTCACCACGCGGGCCGGGCTTGATCTCGGGAAAGAGCTGTGTGTGGCCGAACTGGCACGTCTGGTTGCGATAGTCGATCAACCCAAGCTCGATCAAAGTGCGATGCACAGGCACCACGCGGCGGGATGAGCTGGTCTTGAGGCTCTTCGTGACTACGCCAGCATCTTCATTGAAATCGAAGACCCAAACGCCCTCCTCTTGCCGGAGGTCCGTGCAAGTCAATTGGGCAATTTCTCCGGCGCGCGCGCCTGAATACAGGGCACAGAGCGGCAGCCAGTAGCGCCAGTCTCGCACTCGGTGATGGCCAGCGACATGCTCCTTTTGCTCATGGCACGAAGCGAAGAGCGGGCTGGAGAAGACGGCGCTCAGTTCGGCCTGAGTATAGGGCGGGTATTTCGCCTTCGCCTTGTCAATTTTGGGAAAGAACCCCCGCGTGGGATTGTCCTCGACGTATGCGTTCTCGATCATCCACACGAAGAGCGAGCTGACCGCGGAAAGCTCGCGCGCGACTGTGCGAAGCGAGCGAACGTCTCCACCGATTTGCTGCCACCGTGCAGCCGCTTCGGCGAGCGTCAATCCCTCCAGTTCTGGGCGCGTGACCCACCGATGCGGAATCTGCGACAGCACTCTCTTGAAGTCACGAATGTCCGCGCGACCGATCTCGGCGACCGCACGCTGTTGACCAACAAAACCTGCAAACTGCTCAATCACTTTGCGTTCGGTGGCGAGCGTGTCGCAGTTCTTGCCCGCGCGCTCCATGTCCGTCTGATAGAGCGCGAATAGGTCAAGTAGGGCCTCCCCAGGCTTCGCTCGCTTCAGCCGGCCGCCGCCAATGCGCTCCAACACCACCTCGCGGCTGGTGGCCACCGGACGACCATCTAGCGTCTGCGCGATCGTCCCTCGCGCGTGCTGGACGGCCTTGGTCACGAAGACGACCAATTCGCCCCACAGCTCGCCTCTGACGCCTTCAACGGGCGCAAGATCCCACTGCATCTTGCGGCACACCGCGGCGGCCAGCCGCTCCATGTCTGCCACGTCTTGCTCACTGGGGAGAAGCTCGACCTGGGCGATCTTTCCAAGCCGAAGCCGCGCCTCACTGGCGGCATCGAGGCCCTGCGACAGCTTCTGGCTCAGGGCTCGCCGGTGGACCTGCACGAAACGATCATGCACGAAATCAATGACGGCCTCCGCCAAGTCGAAAGAGCTTGGCAGGGCCGCGACAGGCGTGACACTCGATCTGATGGAGTCCCATTCCCGGTGCTGCTCAGCGCGGGCGCTCACCAAACGTGCAGCTGCGACGCGCCTGTCTGGCGTTCCCAGCGACAGCCACACCTCCCGCGGAGCGTGACCCGCCCTACCGACCAGGATCGATCGCACATCGCCCGGTGTGCTCTCGCGATAATACCAATTGACCGAGCCCCTCCGCTGCGCCAGATACTGCAAAACCGCGACCTCTCGTAACACGTTGCCGTAGCAGCTCGTGCTTCGAAAGCTCCTGAAAATCAATAGCATATTGCGATCAGAGCGTTAGATCAGCTTTGAGTTCGTATCCTCTCTCCCCGACCAGTTACGCTTGAAAAGGACGCGGGGCGTCCTTTTCACCGTAACTCCGCCGGAGGCCACCACCACAAATCCCCCCTAGCGACACTACCAACGAATCCGCTTGCGCCAAGTGGATTAGTGTATTAATACACTGAGTCGGTTATGTAGACAGGGAGGGGACCATGCCTGGCTCGATCCGCATTCGCTCATCCTTATTTCTCGCGCTGCTCGCCCTGGTGCTTTTCACCGGCTTCGCGGCCACGTCGCGCGCCCAGACCCCCGCCACGCACGGCGTCGAATATCGCGGCGGCCGCTGGTTCGACGGCACCCGCTTCGTGCCGCGGACTGTCTATGTGGTGGACGGGCTCTTCCGCAGCCGCGCGCCGGCCCGGGTGGATCGGGTGGTCGATCTCGCGGGCGGCTTTGTGGTGCCGCCCTTCGCCGACGCGCACCAGCATCTCTACGCGCCGATCGAGCCCACCATCCGCGCCTATCTTCGCGACGGCATCTTCTACGTGAAGGACCAGGCCAATGCCCCGCTCGGCCGGCAGGCCATCCATGCGGCGCTCAACCGGCCGACCTCGTTCGACTATCTCAGCGCCAACCAGGGCTGGACCTCGCCCGGCGGGCATCCGGTCGAGGTGATCCTGCGCGCCGCACCGGCGGGCACGCCGATGGGCGACATGATCCGGCAGCGCATGGATCCCGATTTCGCGATGCTGGTCGACACGCCGGCGGACGTCGCGCGCCATTGGCCGCTGTTCATGGCCGGCACGCCCAGGCCGGATTTCGTGAAGGTCTTCCTGTTCTATTCGGAGGATCATGCCCGTCGGCGTGCGGATGCGCGCTTCGAGGGGAATCGGGGGATGGATCCGGCGCTGGTGCCGGTGATCGTGCGGCTCGCGCACCGGGCCGGGCTGCAGGTCTCCGCCCATGTCTATACCGCCGCCGATTTCCGCGCCGCGGTCGAGGGCGGGGTGGACCAGATCGCGCACCTTCCCGGCGGCCATCTCTCTCCCGACGCCACCTTCCTGCTCACCGACGCGGATGCGCGGCGCGCCGCGCGGCGCGGCGTAACGGTGATCACCACCATTACCCAGCATGGCGACGCCGCGCTCACCGACCGGCTGGTCCGCAACCAGTTCGCGCACAACATCCGGCTGCTGCGCCGGGCCGGCGTGCCGCTGCTGCTCGGCAGCGACCGCTTCGGCGACACCGCCGTCACCGAGGCCGCCGCGCTGGCGCGCTCCGGCCTGTTCACCAACCTCGAGCTGCTGCGTCTGTGGAGCGTGACCACGCCGCGGGCCATCTTCCCCAGCCGGCGGATCGGGCGCCTGGCGGACGGCTACGAGGCCAGCTTCCTGGTCCTCGGCGGCGACCCGCTCGCCGATTTCGCCAATACGCGCCGGATCGTGCGCCGCGTCCGGCAGGGTGTCGAGCTGCCGCCCGCGCGCTAGCTGTGGCGATGAATTATTGAATTTTATTAGGGCGCCCCGGTAAAACCCGCAGGACTATGCTAACCACGTCTTGAAACCATGCGGGCTATTGCCGTCATCACCGGGTGGTTTCTGGTCCGACCTGGCGGCGGCGGGTCTCGCATATGCGGGCCCGCCGCTTTTCATTCGGCCCGTCGCATTTACGCAAGAGACCGAAATGGACGATCCGGTCCTTATCCGGTCCATCTCAAGTAGATATGAGAATTAACCAAATTAATACAGTAATATAGGTAGGTTGACTTGCCGACGGCCGCGGCCTTTCTTCCTTTCGTCTTCGATCCGAAGACAAATGAAGGGAGGAAGCAATGCGGAAAATTGCCTTGTCCTTTATCGCGCTGGTTATGGCCCTGGCGATGCCGGTCATGCGGGCCGAGGCCCAGCAAACCTGTCAGCCAGGCATGGACTATATCGTCTACCAGCATGACGGTCCCCCGCCGGGCGGGCCGATCGTCGGCTATTATGTCGTGTGGTGCAACGGCAGTTCCCAGCTTTATGGCGCCTGGGGCACGCACGAGGACTTCCAATGGTGCGGGTGCCCGGCCTGACCGTCACGGGGCTCCTCCGCCCCCGGCGGGGGAGCCCCTCAGGCCAGCAGATGCTTCTGGATCTTGCCCGCGGAGGTGCGCGGGAATTCGGCGACGAAGTCGAAGCGGCGCGGCACCTTGTAGGGCGCCAGCCGGGCGCGGCAGAAGGCGTCGAGCGCCGCGCCGTCCGGGCGGGCGCCGTTCGGGGCGAGCTGGACGAAGGCGCGGCCGACCTCGCCCCATTTCGGGTCCGCCTCGGCCAGCACCGCCGCATCAAGGACGTCGGGATGGGCGGAAAGGACGTTCTCGACCTCGGCCGGATAGACATTCTCGCCGCCCGAGATGAACATCTCCTTCCGCCGCCCGGCGATCCAGTAAAAGCCGTCCGCGTCGCGCCGGGCCAGATCGCCCGAGCGCAGCCAGCCGTCGGCGGTGAAGGCGGCGCGCGTCGCCTCCTCGTTGCGCCAGTAGCCGGGCGTGATTCCGGGCCCGGCGAACTGCAGGTCGCCGACGGTGCCATCGGGCAGCGGCCGGTCCTGCTCGTCGACGATGCGGGCACTGCACAATAATTGCGGGGTGCCGACCGAGCCGATCCGCTCCCAGGCGTCGGCCGGGTCGACGAGGAAGGCGGTGGGCCCGGTCTCGGTCATGCCCATGCCGTTGCAGACGCGTACGCCGAGGTCGCGGCAGCGGACCGCCAGCGCATCGGGCAGCGGCGCGCCGCCGCAGCCCCAGTGGCGGACATGGCCCAGGGGCGCCGCCGCGAAGCGCGGATGGTCGAGCAGACTCTGATAGACGGTCGGCACGGCGAAGAGCGTGTCCAGCCGCCGCGCCTCCAGCAGCGCGATCATGGCGTCGCCGTCATAGCCATGCATGACGATCACCCGCCCGCCCGCGATCAGAGTGGGCAAGGCGTGGAGGTTGATCCCGGCGGTGTGGAAATTGGGCAGGAAGCTCAAGGTCGTGTCGGTCGAGGCGAGGCCGATGGCCGCGCCGATATTGACGTAGTTCGCGACGGCCATGCGGTAGGTGTAGATCACGCCCTTGGGCCGCCCGGTCGTGCCCGACGTATAGATCAGATACCAGGTCTCCGCGGCGGGCCAGAGTCCGCGCCAAGTCCCCGCCGGCGCGGCTTCGAGCGCCGCCGGATAGTCGCGGTCGAGATGCACGGCGGGCGGCGGCGCGGCGAGGCCGGCGGCGGCTTCTTCCTCCTCCGCGCCGTGGAACAGCAGGCTCGGCCCGGCATCCGCGATCAGGCCGTCCAGCTCCGCCGGCGGCATCCGCCAGTTGAGCGGCACCAGGATCGCGCCGAGCCTGGCGCAGCCGAACAGCAATTCGAAAAACTCGAGGCGGTTGCGGCTGAGGATCGCAACCCGGTCGCCCTTGCCGACGCCGCGCGCCGCCAGCAGCGCGGCGGCACGGGCGGCGCGCGCGTCCAGCGCGGCATAAGTGAGCGTCCGCCCCGTTGCTGCATCCTCGAGCGCGACCTTGTCTGCGCTCAGCGAGGCGCGCTTGGCGATCAAATCGGGGATGTCGACGATCATCCGGGCCGCCTCCGGAGCCCGTCCGATACCAGGTCGATGGCGCCGTCGGCGACCTCGGCGGGCGTCATGTCCTCGTTCCAGATGCCGTAGCGCATGCCGAGGAACACGCTCATCCCGATCAGGGCCCAGGCGCGCAGCTCGTCCGGCCCCTCGACGATCTGCCCCTTCGCCGCGGCGCCGGCGAGGCCCTCGCGATAGCCGTCGACGAAGGTCAGGTAATGCTCCCGGTAGACGTCCTCGGCGACGAACTGCGCCTCCTCGATGATCCGGTAGAGCTCGGGATGTTTGCGGGTGAAGGCGATGAAGGCCGCGAGCCCGATGCGCTCGGCCGCGAGCCGGTCCGGCGCGCCGCGCACCGCCTCGGCGACATGGGCGCGGGTCGCCTGGCTCATGTCGCGGACGAGGGCCCGGAACAATTCCTCCTTGCTCTCGAAATAGGTGTAGAAGGTGCCGAGCGCGACGCCGGCGCGCTGCGTGATGCCGGTGATCGCCGCCTCGTGGAACCCGCGCCGGCCGAATTCCTGCGCCGCCGCCTCCAGCAGCTTGCGCACGGTCCGTCGCCCGCGCTCCGTGCGCGGCGCCTTGTCCGCCGATACCGCGGCCTGGCCGAGATCGTTCATGCACCCCTCCGAAGCGGGAAATTGAACCGCCTTTCAACTCAGCGCAAGCGGCCTTTGAAAGCGCCTCGTTTTTCCCTTATTCATATTGGCCCGATTGCGGTGGAGGTGGTGATGCGACTCCTGACCTATCTGCTGCTTCCCGCTCTGGCCCTCGTCGCCGCCATGCCCGCGTCTGCGCAGACGCAGGATCCGATGCAGATCATCGCCGCCTTCCGCGAGGCGACCGGCGGTGCCGCCTGGGACGGAATGGAGGGCGTGCAGCGCACCGACACGCACAGCGGGAACACGGTGCTGACCTGGGTCGACCTTCGCCGCCCCGCCTTGCGGACGGAAAGCCAGGACAGCCAGGACCGGCATGTCGAAGCCTATAACGGGCGCGACGTCTGGTCGCGCGGCGGTCCGGTCGAGGGCGGCGTCGAGGTGAGTCGCGGCCTGCTCGATCAATATCAGGCGGCCACCGACGCCTTCATCGCCGCCCAGGGCTATTTCTTCCCGGACCGCTTCCCCTTCGCCGCGCGCTGGGTGCGCGAGGAGCGCGACGGCAGCGCCGTCCTCGACGTGGTCGAGCTGGCGCCCGACCGCGGCTTCGTGCGCGATTACTGGTTCGACCGGGCGAGCGGGCTGCTTGTCCGGATCACCGTCCCGGACGATCCCTATGCGACGCGAATCGAGCTGGGCGACTATCGCCCGGTCGGGCCGGTGCGCGTCGCCCACAGCCGGACCGTCCGGTCCTGGCGTGGCGGCGTGCTCGATCGCGGCCGGCTGCAGCGGCTCGAATTCCGGCCGATCCCGGCGCGGATGTTCGAGCCTGGCGCGGCACCCTGAGAGGAATGAGGATGAAGATGATTTGGGCCCGGTACCTGGTATTCTGTGCAGTGGCGCTGGCCGCCACGCCCGCGCAGGCGCAGCGGAATGGCTCGTCCGCCGCATTGAGCTGGCAAAACCCCATCGAGGCCGGCTCCTGGGGCGGCATCGTCCGCAACGGCCCGGGCCAGAGTCATGCCCGCCTCGCCTCGCTTCGTGAAGGCGAGCGAGTCACCCTGCTGGCCAATACCGGGGTGGTCTGGAACGACTATCCGTGGTTCCTGATCCGCTTCCGCGACGGCCAGCTCGGCTTCATGTGGGGCGGCATATTGTGCAGCCGCGGCCCGCAGGTCGAGGGGACCTACCAGCGCTGCGGACGCTAGGCGATCCTCTCCTGCACCTGCAGGGGAGGATCCTCAGGCCTCAGTCATCGTCATAACCGTTGCTCTCGGTCGCGGTAGTCGCCGCGGTCGCGCCCGGGCCGTCCACTTCCCAGAAATAAGGCTGGCGCTGGCGGTTGCCGGTGACGGTCTCGTTCAGCGTCGCGGCCTCGTAGAGCCGGCCGTTCAGCATCACCCGGTCGATCTGCTCGGTGTTGCGGATGTTCTGGGTGGGGTCGGCGTTCAGGATGACGAGATCGGCGAGCTTGCCCGGCTCCAGCGTGCCGAGATCGCGGAAGCCGTAGATCCGGGCCGCGTCCACGGTGCCGTGGCGCAGCGCCTGGACCGGCGTCGCACCGCCACGGACGAAGGACCAGAGCTCCCAATGCTCGGCCATGCCGGGCTGCTGGCCGTGGCCGCCGATCGAGACGCGCACGCCGCGCGCCGCCAGCCGCTCCGCCTCGCGGGCATTATATTGATCGACCCACTGGTCGGCAGGGGCGGTGCGGTTGCGCACCCGGCCGGCCAGCGCCGCGGGCGGCGTGTGGCGGGTGAGCAAAGGATGGTTCCAGACCTCGGTCGCCTGGCTCCAATAGGGATCGCCGGCAAGCCCGCCATAGGTGACGACCAGAGTCGGGTTGTAGCCGACCTGGGTCTGCGACCAGAGGCTGACCACGTCGTCATAGAGCCGGCGCTGCGGGATATTGTGCTCCAGCGTCGAATTGCCGTCCTGGATCAGGGTGATGTCCATCTGGAAGAGCGAGCCGCCTTCCGGAACGACCAGGATATTCTCGGCCCGGGCGGCGGCGGCGACCTGCTGGCGCTGGTTGCGGCGCGGCTGGTTGTAATTCTTGATCGAATGCGCGCCCTCCAGCCGCAGCCGGCGGACATGGCCCAACGCGTCGGCATAGGAATCGATCAGCGCGTAGCGACCCGGGCTGCGCGCGCCGTAGACGATCTCGCCCGAGGAATAGGTGCGTGGCGCGAGGATGATGCCGGCGCGCTGCATCTCGCTGGACGGGAAGATCTCCGAGGCCGCGCTCGACGGATCGTGGACCGTGGTGACGCCCATGGCGAGGTGGGCCATGGCCGACCAGTTCTGCTGCGGGATGATGTCGTCGTCGCCCTGGGCGCCATGGGCATGGCCGTCAATCAGCCCGGGGATGATGGTCTTGCCGGAGACGTCGACGGTGCGCGCGCCGGCCGGGATGGCGACCGAGGCACGCGGGCCGACCTGACGGATGCGGTTGCCCTCGATCAGGATCACCGCGTCGTCGATGATCCCGCCGGCCTCGTTGGCCATGGTGACGACGCGCGCGCCGACCAGGGCGGTCCAGCCGGTCGGCACGTCGGCGGGGACCGTGATGGCGAGCGACGTGCCCGTGGTCGGAGCGGTATAGGCCGGGCCGCCCGGGACCGGGGTCGCGCTGAACAGGGTGGGGCCCATCGTCCAGCTCAGCCGGTTGCCGGCCCATGCCGGATAATTGGCGCCGCCGGTGCTGACGCGCACCAGCGGCAGCTGCGAGGCGCGGGCCGACAGCTCGAGCATCCGGTTGGCGCCGAAGAAGGGCAGGGCATAGAGATTGTAATTCTCGCGGAAGGCGAGGGTGCGGCCGTCCGGCGACAGCTCATAGCCCGTCACCATCTCGCCCTGCGCATGGTCGCGCCGGTTGCCGCCATTGAGGTCCACGCTGACCAGCTTCAATTTCTGCTGCTCGTTGACCTCGACGAACAGCCGGTCGGAGGCGCTGCCGAATTGCGGGTTGCCGCCGTCGGCGAGGATGCGCGTCGCCGCGCCGCCATTGACGGGGATGCGGAAGATGCCGGTCTCGGCCGACCAGCGGTTGGAGGTCAGGCCCTGGCTGCCGCCCGCCTCGTAGACGATCAGCGCGCCGTCCGGCGAGAAGCGCGGGCGCCGGTAATGGCCCGGATTCTGCGTGACCGTGCGCATGTTCGAGCCGTCGGCATTGACCGTCCTGACCTCGCCGAGGCGGCGGTCGTTCCAGGAGACGAAGACGATCCGGCTGCCGTCGCGCGACCAGGAGGGGAAGAGCTGGAAGTCGCCATCCGGCGGGGTCACCTGGCGCGGCGTGCCGCCGGCCGTGTCGGTCAGGTAGAGCCGGCCCAAAGTCTCGAAGACGACGCGGCGGCCGTCGGGCGAGACGGCGGCGAAGCGCGGCATGCGGGTGGTGACGGTTGCGGGCGCGGCGTCCACCTCGGGCCGTGGCGGATCGATGACGACGCGGTTGTCGGCGACCCGAAAGGGGATTTCCGCGGCGGCGGAGCCGTCGCGGTTCACGCGCCGGATCTTGCCTCCGGCCCAGAACACGATGGCGTTGCTGTCGGGCGTCCAGGCCATGTTCGGATAGACGCCGTGCACCGCCCAGGTCTCCTGCAGGTCCTGGTCGAGATCGGCATAGACCTGGCGCTGCTCGCCCGAGCGCAGGTCGCGGACGAACAGCCGCGAATGGCCGCCGGTGCGGTGGACGAAGGCGAGCCAGCGGCCGTCGGGCGAGGGCGTCGGGCGGACGGCGCCGCCGGGCCCGCCGGCGATCGTGCTGCGCTCGCCCGTGTTCATGTCGAAGCGCTCGATCGCGAACACCTGCTGGTTCGAATCCTGCGCATATTCGAAGGTGTTGCCGGGGGTGGTGTTGCGGCTGAAATAGATGGCGCGGCCGCCCGGCGCGAAGGCCGGCTCGCCCAGCTCCTTCTGAAATTGCGGATTGGGCCGCTCGACCAAAGCGACGCCTTCGCCGACGCCGGAGACGTGATAGAGCCAGATCTCCCCCGTGCCGAGCGAGCGCTGCGTCGTGAAATGCTTGCGCGCGGCGATATACTGGCCGTCCGGGCTCCAGGTCGGCGCATTCAGGAGGCGGAAATTCTCCCGGGTGATCTGGCGGACGCCGGTGCCGTCGGCGTTCATCACCCAGATATTGTCGCCGCCCCCCCGGTCCGAAGTGAAGGCGATCAGCCGGCCGTCGGGCGAGAAGCGCGGCTGCATGTCGAAGGCGAGGCCCGAGCTGATCCGCCGCGGCGTGCCGCCGCCGATCGGCATGGTGTAGATGTCGCCGAGCAGGTCGAAGGCGATCGTCGACCCGTCCGGGCTGACGTCGACGTTCATCCAGGTGCCTTCGGTCACGTTGATCGGCACCTGCCTGAGCCGCTGCCCCGGCGGCGCGTTCACGTCCCAGGCCGGCGCATCATTGTTGCCGCCGCCCCGGCCGCCGCGCTGCTGGGCGATCGCGGCGGTCGCGGTGGTGGAAAGAAGCAAAGCGGAAAGCGCGGCAAGGCTGCGGAACATGAGCAGAGACCCCCTCAGGACTCGGACGAAGAGCGGGGTTGGTGCACTATCCGCGCAACACAGGCAAGGCGGTGTCGACGGGCGACCTGTGAGAGGCTAATCTCGCCTCATGAAGCGGTTCATTCTCGCCGCGCTCCCTGCAGCCGTCCTCCTGCTGCCAGGATCGGCGAGCGCCTGCGGCATTCATCCGGCCTATGCGCTCATTCACAGCGCCTTGCCCAACCCGCTTCCCGCCGGGACGGTCATCGCCGACGCAGAGATAGCCCCGGACGGCGCAGGACCGGCTCCCGTCCTCCACGCAACCTTTGCCCGGGTGCGGCGCATGATCCAGGGTGAGGCCGCGCCGATGCTCATCCTGCGCACTGGTCGTCCGAACAGCTGCAAGCATCCGCTCGCCAATGGTAGGACAGGCCTGATCATTGCCACTCCGGAGGGCCGTCAGGACGGCATCCCGGTCGTCAGGGCGATATTCGTGCATGCCAACGACGGCTTCCGGCTTCCGGATGGCTATCAGCTTCCTCCGCCCGGCCCGCCCTGTGAGCCTTCCGACGACGAAGTGTGCATCGTGGACTGAAGAGCTAGTCCCCGAACGCCGCCTTCAGTTCATCCAGCCACGGCCCCGCATTGCCGTCGCTCGGCGCGCGCCAGTCGCCGCGGGGCGAGAGCGCGCCGCCGGCCGAGACCTTGGGCGAATTGGGGATGGCGCTGCGCTTGTACTGGCTGAGCTGGAAGAAGCGGAACAGGAAGACCTCGAGCCATTTGCGGATCGTCGGCAAATCATATTGCCGCTTCAGCGCCTCGGGATAATCGAGCGGCCAGAGCCCGGCCCCCGCATCCTTCCACGCCTCGTGCGCCAGGAAGGCGACCTTGGAGGGCGGCTGGCCGTGGCGCAGGATGTGCCAGAGGAAGAAATCGTGCAGCTCGTAGGGGCCGATCCGGTCCTCGGTCGACTGCATGCCGCTCTCGCCGTCGGCGGGGATCAGCTCGGGCGAGATCTTGGTGTCGAGGATTGCCTGCAGCACGCGGTTGGTGGCCTCGTCGAACTGGCCGGTCTTGATCACCCATCGGATCAGATACTGGATCAGGGTCTTCGGCACGCCGGCATTGACGCCATAATGGCTCATCTGGTCGCCGACTCCGTAGGTGGACCAGCCCAGGGCGATCTCCGAAAGGTCGCCCGTGCCGACGACGAAGCCGCCGCGCTGGTTGGCGAGGCGGAAGAGATAGTCGGTCCTCAGGCCCGCCTGCACATTCTCGAAGGTGATGTCGTAGACCGGCTCGCCGCTGGCGAAGGGATGGCCCATGTCGCCGAGCATCTGCGTGGCCGCCGGGCGGATGTCGATCTCCTCGCCGGTGATGCCGAGCGCGTTCATCAGCAGCCAGGCATTGCCCTTGGTCTGCTCGCCGGTCGCGAAGCCCGGCATGGTGAAGCCGAGGATCGTCGAGCGCGGCAGGCCGAGCGTGTCGCAGGCCTTGGCGGCGACGATCAAAGCGTGGGTGGAATCGAGCCCGCCCGAGACGCCGATGACGAGATGCGTGCCGCTCGTCGCCTCGAAGCGGCGGACCAGGCCCTGCACCTGGATGTTGAAGGCCTCGTAGCAATCCAGGTCGAGCTGCTCGGGCCGGTTCGGGACGTAGGGGAAGCGGCGGAGGGTGCGCGCGAAGCCGATCTCGGCCATGGCCGGCTTGTGCTCGAACCAGCAGGTGCGGAAGCGGCGCTCGGGATGGCCTTCGAGCCGGGCATTGTCGTGGAAGGTGCCGAAGCGCATCCGCTCGAGCCGCAGCTTCTGCACGTCGATGTCGGCGATGGCGAGCTCGGAGCCGCGGTCGAACCGGCTGGTCTCGGCGAGCAATTCGCCCAGCTCGTAGATCGAGCCCTGCCCGTCCCAGGCGAGGTCGGTCGTGCTCTCCCCCGGGCCCGAGGCGGAGAAGACATAGGCGGCGGCACAGCGCGCCGCATGGCTCGCGCAGAGCAGTTTGCGCTCGTCCGCCTTGCCGATCGTGATGTTGGAGGCGGAGAGGTTGGTGAGAATCAGGGCCCCGGCCAGCGCGCCCAGGGTCGAGGGCGGCTGCGGCGCCCAGAAATCCTCGCAAATCTCGATATGGAAGATGAAGTCCCGGAGGTCCTCGGCGGCGAAGAGCAGGTCGGTGCCGAAGGGCACCACCTGGCCGGCAATCTCCGCCTTCAGCCCCTCCAGCCCGGCGCCGCTCGCGAACCAGCGTTTCTCGTAATATTCGCGGTAATTGGGGAGGAAGATCTTCGGCACGGCGCCGAGGATCGTGCCGCGCGCGATGGCGAGCGCGCAATTAAAGAGCCGGCCGTTCCGCCGCACCGGGGCGCCGACCAGCAGCACCGTCCCGAGTTCCGCCGTTTCCGCGGCGAGCCGCCTGATCCCCGCCTCGACCGCTTCGAGGAAGGCGTCCTGAAGAAACAGGTCATCGACAGCGTAGGAGGAGAGGTTGAGCTCCGGGAAGACGGCGAGGTCGACGCCCTTCGCGTCCGCCTCGCGGGCCAGGGCGATCGTCTCCTCGACGTTGAACGCCACGTCGCCGGCCGAGGCGCGCGGACTCGCCGCGGCGACGCGCACGAAGCCGTGGCGGTGGATCGCCCCGAACGGCGGTTTCGTGCTTTCCGCCTCACTCATTTACAGCATCTCCGTCATCATCCCGACCGCGACCTCCAGCGCCGCGATCCGCGTGGCGCCCCGGCCGACCGGGCCGAAATGCGCCTCGCGATGCGCCGTTATACGTCCGTTCCGTGCGCAGGCGAAATGAACGAGCCCGGGCTCCTCGCCCGTATCGGCGAAGCCGGTGATCGCCAAGGCGATATTCGCGCGGCTGCGGGACAAGGCGCCCTCCGCCATCGCCACAGCGACCTCCTTCGAGACCGCCCCCCTCGCCGCGATCAGGGCGGCGGGGACGCCGAGCATCTCCGTCTTGGCCTCCTCGCTATAGGTGACGAAGCCGCGGTCGAAGGCATGGGCGACGCCCTGCACGTCGGTCAGCAGGCTGGCCAGCATCCCGCCCGTGCAGCTCTCCGCCGTGGCCAGCACCAGCTCGCGCTCGCAGGCCTTGGCGAGCAGCCGCCGGGTCGCTTCCTCCAGCGCATTGGGCAGGACCGGGGAAAGGGTTTCGGTCTCGCTCAAGATTCCTCCTGATCTCGTTGAAACAGGCGGAACCGGCTCCCGCTCCGGTTGTTCCACTTGCGCAATCAGGAGCTGGCGTCATGCCGACCAAAACCCCCCGTCGCCCGGCCGCCGCGCCGCGCGAAACCGAAACACGAGACGAAAGCGAGCCTCTCATGAAGTGGAACCGCAAGACCGGGATCATCGCCGCCGGCGCGGCCGCCGTCGTCGGCCTCGGCGCCGCCTTGTTCGTCCGCCGCCGCTGGCGCCGCGACGAGGAAGAGGTGCCGGCCCCCGCCACCGCCCGCGGCAAGACTGCGCCCGGCCCGGTCGGCCAGTCCGGCGCCGCCCGCTCGGCCGGCCCCGAGGCGATGCGCGACCCGCCCAGGGACTGGGAGAAGGTCGATCAGGCCGTGGACGAGAGCTTCCCGGCGAGCGATCCGCCGGCGGTCAGCCCGCACGTCGATTGAAGCGAATTATCCACAGGTCATCGCAAAGACTTCGGTAAGGTTTCGGGCGCATTCTCCCCTGGCTTGGGGGAGGGAATGCGATGGCGTCAGCCGCCCAGATCATCGAGCCGGAAGCGGACCGCCGCAGCGAGCCGCGCCTGGCCTGCGCCGGCGAGGAGTCGGTGCTGGTTTTCCGCGGCGCCTCCTATCCGGCGCCCGTGCTCAACATCTCCTCGCGCGGCACGATGATCGAAAGCGACATCAGCCCCCGGCTCGGCGAGAGCGTGATGATCCATTTCGCGGGCTGCAGCCCGATCTACGCCTTCGTCCGCTGGGCGAAGGACGGCCGCGTCGGCCTCAATTTCGGCTGCGAGCTGATCGTCGGCTGAGCCCGGCCGTGCCGGCCCGCACTTGATCCCGGTCCCGCGCCGGTCCACACCCCGGCGCTGACCAGAGGATCATCGTATGCGTCTCGCTCCTTTGCTTTGCGCCACCGCGCTCGCGCTCGTCGCCGTCACCGCCGCCGCGCAGGGCGACGCCCCGCCCGCCGGCAACGGCCTCAACGGCCTGTCGGAAGCGCTGGAAGGGCTGAGCGACAACAACGCGCAGGCGGCCGAGCCGCCGCCGGCCGAACCCGCCGCCAACAGCCAGGAGGCAGTGGTGAGCGAGCCGGCGACCGCGGCCCCCGCCGAGGCCCAGCCCGCCCCGCAGGAAACCCAGCCTGCCGCCGAGCAACCCCCGGCGCAGGATCCCGCACCGCCGCCACCGCCACCGCCTCCACCGCCCCCTGCGCGGCCGCCGATCGTGATGCCGCCCGAGCCGCTGACCCGCGCCCAGCTCGCCGAGCTGCAGGCCGCGGCCACGCGCGGGCGCCTGCTCGGCATGATCGAGCGGGCGGGCCGGGCCGGCACGCAGGACATGCTGAGCCACGTCTCCAATCCCGACGGCGCGGGAATCAGCGGCTGGATCGCCGAGGCCGAGGGCAACGGCACCTCCGTCACCTTCTATGCCGACACCGACGCCGGCCCGGTCATTGTCTACCGGGTGACGTTCAACGGCGGCCGCGCGGTCGACCGCGACATCCACCTCGCCGGCACGCGGCCGGCGCTCAATCCGCTTCAGGCGCGCATGGCCGCGGCCCGCGCCGTCGCCGCGCGGCAGGAGCACCGGCCCTGCGGCGCCGACCAGTTCAACTATTTCGTGGTGCCGCCGCTCACCCCGGACGGCCCGGTCGACGTCTACCAGATCAGCCCGCAGACGCAGCGCAACGTCTACCCGCTCGGCGGCCATTTCCGCACGTCGGTCGCGGCGGACGGCAGCGTCGTCGCCACCCGCGGCTATACCAATGCCTGCGTCAGCGCGACGGTCACGGATCCGCCGGCCGGCGCGCGGCCCGCGCCGATCGCGGTCACCCATCTGATGGACCCGCTGCCGCAGGACATCCATCCCTTCCTCTCGGCCTGGACCGGCCATCCGCTGCTGGTGGTGGCCGGCGATCCGCAGCGGCTGTTCGCGGTCACCCCGGAGGGCATTGCCGAGGTGCCGCGGAGCGGCCCCGGGCGCTAGTCGCCCCGGTCGCCCTCATTGCGGGGCTTCTTCGTCCCGGCATGCTGGCGCACGTCCCGGCTCAGCGAGGCGCCGACGTCGTCGGACTCGCCGAACGTCCCGTCCTCGTTGCGCCGCTGGAAGCGTTTGTCGCCCTTGTGGGGCTCGATCAGTTCGCGCTGGCTCATCATCTTCTCCTTTCCCGCCGCCAACGGCTGAGGAGTCGGAACGATCCTGTTAACATACATCATATTCAGTTACTTAGCTGGAACGAGCACCGTTTCCTCTCGTTTGTCAGCCATCCCGTTCACCCGGACGGGCAGCAACGCAAGACAAACGAGGAAGCAGAAAATGGCTGACAACAATCAGAACCAGCAGGGCACCGGTGGCATGGCGCAAGGCGGCCAGGGCGGTCAGGACCAGGGCGGCCAGGGCGGCGGCCAGCAGGGCGGCATGGGCGGCGGCCAGGGCCAGCAGGACCAGGGCGGCGGCGGCCAGGGTGGCGGCCAGCAGGGCGGCCAGGGCGGCGGCCAGCAGCAGCAGCAGCAGCAGGAAGAGCGCGAGCGTGAGCGTGAGCGCGAACGGGAGCGTGAGCGCGAATAGCCCCTGACGTTAACTTCTCCGGGCGGCCGCCCTCGTTGGGGGCGGCCGCATTCTTAGGGAGGCAGAATTGGCCCGCGACGAACTCCAGGCGGAGGCCTGGCCAGACATTCTCGACCGGCCGCAAATCTCCTTGGTCGGCGACATCGACAAATATTCGGTCGAGCGGTTCCTCGACCAGCTGAGCAAGGCCGAGCAGGCCGGCGGCGACGTGGCGCTCGAGGTCACCACGCTCGGCGGCGACCCGGAAATGGCGCGCAGGATCGTGCTGGAGATCGACCGCGCCCGCGCCCGCCTGGCCGGCCGCTTCCTCTTCCTAGGCAAGACCGTCGTCTATTCGGCCGGGGCGACGATCATGTCCGCCTTTCCCTGCCGCGACCGCTGGCTCACCGCGGACACGATGCTGATGATCCACGGGCGCAAGCTCGACAAGACGGTGGAGCTCTCCGGCCCGATCCGCGCCAGCATCCCGATGGTCGAGGCCCTGCTTTCCCAGCTCAAGGTCGGCATCGCCCATGAGGAGGAGAATTTCCGCCGGCTGATCGACGGCTGCGACGTCAGCCCCGAGGAATTGCGGCAGAAGGCACTGCACAACTGGTATCTGAGCGCGGAGGACGCGCTCGGGCGCGGCCTCGTCGCCGGCATCCTTCCGAATCCGCAGGGGCCAGCCGGATGAGCTGCGCGGACGCAGGCTCGACGTGCCGGACCTTGCCGCGCTGATGCGCGTTGGACAGTTTACCTCCGATGATCTGCATATGGAACGAATAGCGGCATGATCGACGCCTACCTTCTCAAGCTCCGCGCCCGCGACGCGGTCAGCGAGGAGGAGGAGGAGGCGATCCGCAGCCTGTTTTCGGAGGTGAAGGAGGTTGCGGCGGACAAGACCGTGGTCCGCGCCGGCGAGCGCCTCCATTTCAGCATCATGCTGCTCGACGGGCTGCTCTGCCGTTACAAGGATCTCCGCGACGGCTCGCGCCAGATCAGCGAGCTGCACGTCGCCGGCGATTTCGCCGATCTGCACGGGTTCACCCTCAAGAAGCTCGATCACAGCGTGATGACCCTGACTCCCTGCCGGATCGCGCTGGCGCCGCACGAGCGGATCAGGGCGGTCGCGACGGAGCATCCGCATCTCGCGCGCCTGTTCTGGCTGACCACCAATATCGACGCCGCGATCCACCGCGAATGGGTGCTCTCGCTCGGCCGGCGCACCGCGCTGGCGCGGGTGGCGCACCTGTTCTGCGAACTGAGGGAGCGGCTCGCCATCGTCGGCCTTGCGGACGAGACCGGCTTCGAGCTGTCCCTGACCCAGACCGATATCGCCGAGTGCATGGGGCTGACTCCGGTGCATGTGAACCGCACGCTCAGGGAACTGCGCGAGCGCGGCCTCGTCGAGTTTCGCAGCCGGCGGGTGACGATCCTCGACCTTGCCGGGCTGAAGCGCGTCGCGGAGTTCGACCCCGGCTATCTCGATCTCGAGCCGGAACCGCGTTAGCGGGGGGAGCCTCATGCCGCTTTATTATTTCAACATCTACAATGGCAACGGCCTCACCGAGGACGAAGAGGGCCGCGAGCTGCCCGACCTGGAGCCCGCGCGCCTCGAGGCGCTGCAGGGTATCCGCTCGATCCTCGCCGAGGACGTGCTGCAGGGCCGGCTGGACCTGCGCGGAAGGATCGACGTCCTGGATGAGCACGAGGAAACCCTGTTCTCGGTCGCCTTCAGGGAAGCGCTCGAGATCAAGGATGCTGTCCCGGCTGCGGATAACGCCGGTTAATGACTTGTGTTGTGGCGAATCGGTCCGCGACAAGCATATGTTTTCCGTCGGTTTTTCAGCCAACGGGGGACCCGGAATGCCGGAATATCGGCTCTATCTGCTCAACCGGCACAGCGGCCATATCGACGGCGTGGAGGAGTTCCGCAGCGCCGACGATATCGAGGCGATCTGCCTGGTCGGCCAGAAGGAACGCGATGTGCCGACCGAATTGTGGTGCGGCGGCCACAAGGTTGCCCGGTTCGACACCCAGCCCGAAATCTCGACAAGGACACGCTAGCGTCGAGCGCGGTTCCGTCAGTCGTCGGACGAAATCACCTCGACCGCTTCGGTGAACGGCAACCCGTGGACGATCGCGCCCGAGCCGTTCTCCACGTCAATCCGCATGTGCAGCGGCACCCGGCCCTCGAGCACCTCCGCCGCCAGGATCGACCGCGCCGAGTGGCGCGCCTGATCGCGCGCCCGATCGAGCCCCTCCAGCTCCACGCCTTCGGGATCCAGGAGCACGTCCTGGCCGTCGCGCAGGTGGAAATAGAACCGGGCCATCACCCTCGCTTCGTCCAGCGGGTCTCTTCACGCGGCCCCTTGCCGCACCCGGAACAAACTAATGGAAATTATGCTCTATTTCTCAACATATGTTAGGCTTCGTGTTTGGACCTGTGTTAAGGCTGGGCCCCCGGCGGAGCGATAAGCGAGCGTTCTGGCAGGGAGAAGCGGATCGTGGCCTTCACCCCTCCGCGGAAGGCGCAATGACCGAGCTACGCCCAGAACTCCTGCAGATGCTCCGCAAGTTCCGGATGCGCGCACCTCTGGACGAGGGCGACGAGGAAGCGCTGCTTGGCCTCCCGTACCGGATGCAGACGATCGAGCCCGGCGTGTATTTCGTGCGCGAAGGCGAGCGGCCAGACCGATCCTGCCTGATTGTCTCCGGCTTCGCCTATCGCCACAAGGTGACGATCGAGGGGGCGCGGCAGATCGTCAGCGTCCACATTCCCGGCGACTTCATCGATCTCGAATCGGCCATGCTCAACGTCGCCGATCACAACATCCAGACCCTGACCCGCTGCGAGCTCGCCTTCGTCCCGGGGTCGGCGATTCGGGAGCTGGCCATGGCGCATCCCAATGTCGGCATGGCGATGTGGATCGATACGCTGATCGACGCTTCAGTCTTCCGTGAATGGGTGGTCAATGTCGGCCGTCGCGACGCCCGCTCGCGCATCGCCCACCTGCTCTGCGAGTTCGCCCGCCGGCTCGAGGTTGCCGGCCTGGCCGAGCAATATGGCTACCAGCTGCCGATGACCCAGGAGCAGCTCGCCGACGCGACCGGCCTCACGCCGGTCCACGTAAACCGGGTCCTGCGCGCACTCGACCGGGAAGGCCTGATCGAGCGCGACCGCCGCTATGTCGGCATTCCGGACTGGGAGCCGCTGCGCCGCGTGGCCGGCTTCTCCGAAACCTACCTGCACCTCGATCAGGTCCGCAGCGCCGCCTGAGAAGCCTGGCCGGTCCGACAACATTTATTTTCAGTTATTATCATATGATGGGATTTATTGCCGCTCATAGGTTAAGCAGGGTGATCGCCGGGCGGAACCTTCCGGGCCCCGGCGGCTGAGAGACCAGTGCGCTCCCGCCCTGTTGACGCGGAGTAGCGCGATGACCGACCCCAAAGCCGTCCTTGGCCTCATGCTGAGAAAGTTCGAGCGCCGTGCCCAGCTGGCCCGGGAGGATCTCCTGGCGTTGCTGGATCTCCCTTTCCGGCTGCAGACGATCGAGGCCTCGGCCTATGTCGTGCGCGAGGGTGAACGGCCGACCCAGTCCTGCCTGATCGTCTCCGGCTTCGCCTACCGCCACAAGGTCACCGCCGAGGGCGCCCGGCAGATCGTCAGCGTCCACATTCCCGGCGATTTCGTCGATCTCGAGGGCGCCTTGCTCAACGTCGCCGACCACAATGTGCAGGCGCTGACCCGGTGCGAGGTCGCCTATGTCAAGCGCGAGGCGGTGCGCGACCTGATCCTCGCTCACCCGAAGGTCGGCATGGCGATGTGGGTGGACACGTTGATTGACGGCGCCGTCTTCCGCGAATGGGTGGTCAATGTCGGGCGCCGCAATGCCCACTCGCGCATCTCCCACCTGCTCTGCGAGTTCGCGCGCCGGCTCGAGGTGGCCGGCCTGGCCGAGGAATATCGCTACGAGCTGCCGATGACGCAGGAGCAGCTCGCCGACGCCACCGGCCTCACCCCGGTCCACGTCAACCGCATCCTGCAGCAACTGACCCGCGAGGGGCTGATCTCGCGGCAGAAGCGCCACATCGCCATCCCGAACTGGGAGAAACTGCGCAGCGCCGCCGGCTTCACCGAAACCTATCTGCATCTCGACCAGGTCCCGCGTGGCCTTGTGGCGCCCGTCGCGGCCTGATTTTCGCAAGAGCGATCAAGCGTTTCGTCGAAAAAGGGCTTGCGAATCAACGCGCAGGCGCCAACGGGTGCGCGCGGGGACATTGGCTTTATGGGGGCGACGGGGGCAGGCTGCACTCGCCGCCTGGAGGGATATTCATGAAAAACAAGCGTTTCGCGCTGGTCTCGGCGCTGCTGATCACGGCTGCGACGCCGCTGGTCGCCCAGACGGGCGACGCGCCCGCGCCGCGCCCGAGCGCCGCCTCGCGCTTTGCGCCCTGGGGCGTCGATCTCGCCGCGCGCGATCCGGCGATCAAGCCGGGCGACGATTTCTGGCGCTACGCCAACGGCAACTGGTTCCGCGCCAACCCGATCCCCAATGATCGCCAGGCCTGGGGCGTGGGCTCGGTGCTCAGCGAGGACGTCGAGGCGCAGCTGCGGGACATCGTCGAGACCGCCAATCGCGGCACCGACCCGGTCAGCCGCCAGGTCGCCGCAATGTATGCGAGCTGGATGGACGAGGCGGGGATCGAGGCGCGCGGCGCCGCCGTGCTTCGCCCCTGGCTCGACCGGATCAACGCCGCGCAGAGCCGCGACGATCTGATCCGCCTGTTCGCCACGCCGGGCTTCCCGTCGCCGGTCGGGGTCGGCATCACCATCGATACCCAGGATCCGACGCGCTACGTCGCCGGCGCCGGGCAGGGCGGCCTCGGCATGCCGAACCGCACCTATTATCTGAACGAGGGTCCGCAGTTCGACCGCTACCGCGCCGCCTACCGGACCTATGTCTCGACCATGCTGCGGCTCGCCGGCATCGAGAATCCGGAGGCCAGGGCCGACGCGATCATCGCGCTCGAGCGCCGCATCGCCGAGGCGCACTGGACGCCCGAGCGCAGCCGCGACGTCACCCAGTCGATCAATCCGATGACGCCCGCCCAGCTGCAGGAGCTGGCGCCCCAGTTCAACTGGCCCTTGCTGCTCCAGACCCAGGGCCTCGGCAACGTGCAGACGATCATCGTCCGCCAGACCACTGCCATCCAGGCCGAGGGCCGGCTCTTCGCCGAGGTCGACCTGCAGACCTGGAAGGACTGGATGGCCTTCCAGTTCATCCGCGGCGCCGCGCAATATCTGCCGCGCGCGTTCGACGAGGCGAACTTCAACTTCTACTCGCGCACGCTCTCCGGCACCCAGCAGCAGCGCGACCGCTGGAAGCGCGGCCTCGGCGTGCTCAACCAGACGCTCGGCGAGGCGGTCGGCGAGATCTATGTCCGCCGCCACTTCCCGGAGACGAGCCGCCGGCAGATGGCCGAGCTGATCGGCGACCTGCGCGGGGCGCTCGCCGAGCGGCTGCGCGCCAATCCCTGGATGGACGAGGCGACCCGGACCGCGGCGCTCGCCAAGCTGGACAGCTTCGATCCGAGGATCGGCAATCCGGTGCGCTTCATCGACTACAGCTCGCTCCGGGTCGCGCCGGACGACCTGCTCGGCAACATGATCCGCGCCGCCGAGTTCCAGCGCAACCTGGCGCTGTCCCGCCTGCCCAACCCGGTCGACCGTTCGCTCTGGGCGATGACCCCGCAGACGATCAACGCCTATTACAGCCCGCAGACCAACCAGATCACCTTCCCGGCCGCGATCCTGCAGCCGCCTTTCTTCAACCCGACCGCGGACGCGGCGGTGAACTATGGCGCGATCGGCGCGGTGATCGGCCATGAGATCGGTCACGGCTTCGACGACAATGGCCGCCGCTTCGATCCGCAGGGCCGCCTGCGCGACTGGTGGTCGCCGCAGTCGGCCGAGCGCTTCACCGAGCTCACCCGGCGCCTCGGCGCGCAATATTCCGCCTTCCAGTCGGCCGGCCAGAACATCAACGGCCAGCTCACCATGGGCGAGAATATCGGCGACCTGGGCGGCATCGAAATGGCCTATGCCGCCTATCAGCGCTACCAGGCCCGCCACGGCCGGGCGCGCGTGATCAACGGGCTCACCGGCGACCAGCGCTTCTTCCTGGCCTATGCCCAGGCCTGGCGGAACCAGGTCCGCGAGGATGCGCTGCGCCAGCAGGTGCTGACCGATCCGCACAGCCCGCCCGAATGGCGGGTCAACGGCGTCGTCCGCAATGTCGACGCCTGGTACCGCGCCTTCAACATCCGCCCGGGCGACCGGCTCTACCTGCCGCCCGAGCAGCGCGTCCATATCTGGTAATGCAGCCACAGGGGTCGGGCGGATGCCCGGCCCCTTTTTCGAATCCCCGACCTTCAAGGAAAGACCTTCATGCCCAGCCGCAAATTCCTTCTCGTCGCCTCGCTCCTCCTCGCCGGCGCCGCGCCCGTCATCGCCGGCGCCGCCCAGCCCGCCCGCCCTGCGGCCGGCAAGGCCCAATATGGCAGCTTCGGCATCGACCTTGCCGCCCGCGACATGGCGGTGAAGCCGGGCGACGACTTCTTCCGCTATGCCAACGGCACCTGGCTCCGGGCGACGCAGATCCCGGCCGACCGGACCAGCTGGAGCCTGTGGACCGTCCTTTCCGAGGATATCGAGCGGCAGGTCCGCGCCATCGTCACCGAGGGCGCCACTTCCCGGGATCCCGGCCAGCGCAAGGTCGCCGACTTCTACGCCGCCTGGATGGACGAGGCGGGCATCGAGCGCCGGGGCACCGCGCCCCTGCAGCCCTATCTCCAGCGCATCGCCGCGATCCGCGACCGCGCCGGCCTGCTCGCCGTCTTCGCGACGCCGGGCTATCAGTCGCCGGTCGGCGTCGGCATCATCCCCGATCTCGCCAATCCGACGCGCTACACCGCGATCGCCGGCCAGGGCGGGCTCGGCATGCCGAACCGCGATTATTACCTCCGCGAGGGCGAGCAGTTCGACCGCTACCGCGCCGCCTACCGCAATTATGTGATCCAGCTCCACCGGCTCGCGGGCATCGCCGATCCGGAGGCCAGGGCCGACCGCATCATCGCGCTCGAGCGCAGGATCGCCGAGGCGCACTGGACGCCGGAGCGCAGCCGCGACATCCAGGCGATCAACAATCCGATGAACCGCGCCCAGCTCGCCCAGCTGGCGCCGCAGTTCGACTGGCCCAATTACCTGCAGCGCCGCGGCCTCGGCAATGTCGACATCGTCATCGCCACGCAGACGACGGCGATCACCGGCATCGGCCGGCTGCTCGACGAGGTGCCGCTCGACACCTGGAAGGATTATCTGACCTTCCACTTCATCAACAGCTACGCGCAATATCTGCCGCGCGCCTTCGACGAGGCGAAGTTCGATTTCTTCAACCGCACGCTCGGCGGCCAGCAGCAGCAGCGCGAGCGCTGGAAGCGCGGCCTCGGCTACGTCAACGCCTCGATGGGCGAGGCGGTCGGCAAGATCTACATCGAGCGCCACTTCCCGGCCGAGAGCCGGCGGCAGATGACCGAGCTGATCGGCAATCTGCGCGCCGCCTTCGCCGAACGGCTGCGCAACCTGGAGTGGATGGACGACGCCACCCGCCAGGCCGCCCTCGCGAAGCTCGACGCCTTCGAGCCGCGCATCGGCGGGCCGGCGGTCTGGATCGACTATACGAATTACCGCGTCGACCGGAACGACCTGCTCGGCAACATGGTCCGGGCGGCCGAGTTCAACTGGAACCTGCAGCTGTCGCGCCTCCCGAACCCGGTCGACCGCCGGCTCTGGGGGATGAACGCGCACATCATCAACGCCTCCTACAATCCGCTGCAGAACCAGATCACCTTCCCGGCGGGCATCCTGCAGCCGCCCTTCTTCGACCCGAACGCCGATCCGGCGGTCAATTACGGCGCGATCGGCGCGGTGATCGGCCATGAGATCGGCCACGGCTTCGACGATCAGGGCCGCCGCTTCGATCCGCAGGGCCGGGTGCGCGACTGGTGGAGCGCGACCTCGGGCCAGCGCTTCATGGAACGGGCCGCCCGGCTCGGCGCGCAATATAGCAGCTACCGGCCGCTGCCCGACCTCGCCGTCAACGGCCAGCTGACCATGGGCGAGAATATCGGCGATCTCGGCGGGCTGGAAATGGCCTATGCCGCCTATCGCCGGCATGTCGCCCAGCATGGCGAGCCGCCGGTGATCGACGGCCTGACCGGCGACCAGCGCTTCTTCCTCTCCTGGGCGCAGGTCTGGCGCAGCCTCGACCGCGAGGGCCTCGCCCGCCAGCGCATCCTGACCGATCCGCACAGCCCCGAGGAGTTCCGCGTCAACGGCGCGGTCCGCAACATCGACGCCTGGTACCGCGCCTTCAACGTCCAGCCCGGCGACCGGCTCTATCTGCCGCCCGAGCAGCGGGTTCACATCTGGTAAGACATGGAAGGGGCCGGGCGAAAATCCGGCCCTTTTCATTTCGGGCGCAGGGGCGGATGATGCCGGCATGACGCTGACCCTGCTCGCCGCCGCCCTGCTCGCGCATGCCCCGTCCCATGACGAGTTCACCGTACGGCAGGTGTACGAAGGGTGCACCCGGCTCATCCGGCGAGGTGCGGCGCTCCGGCATTCTTCGCTAAGCCCCGAAGAGGCGATGTGTGACGCGGTCGTCACGATGCAGCTCGCCGTCCTCGATGCGCAGACCTCGCTCGCCGAAGATGGCGAGGCAGTTAGCCGCAGCTTCTGTTTGCCGGACAATGTGCTTGGCAGCGCCGAGCCGGCACTGGCGCTGGCGGAGGCTTTTATCGCCTATGTCGACCGCAATCCCGCCGTTCGCGATAGCGAGCTAGCCCAAGTCTTCGATAAAGCCATGATCGAGACTTGGCCCTGTCCGGCCTGAACCGCGCCTCAGTAGCCTCACGGGTTCGGCCGGCCGCGCGGCCGCCTTGCCAGCCGCCCGGTCAGCGTCCAGCCGCGGCGGCCGGGCCTGACCACCTCGTCCAGGAACCAGCGCCCGCCTTCCCGCACGAAGTGGAAGCGGAGCAGGACGGGCCGGCTCAAGTTGCGGAAACGAGCGGTGACGGTCTGTCGGTCGGGCCGGCGCCGGGGCTCAAGTGCGAGGTCGAGGCCGGCCAGCCGCCAGTCCACGCCGTCGATCCAGAAGTCCGCGCCGTCCAGTTCCTCGCCGCCCGCCGCCTCGTCAAAGGCGTGGAGAAGGCGGCGCAGGCGGGTGCTCGCATAACTGTCGAGTGCGATGGTTCGGTTGCCGTGCTGATATTCGCCGTAGCGCGCCGCCACGAACGCCATCGGATCGGCGACGCCGGGATAAGCCGGCGGCTCCGCCCGGCCCAAGGCCACAGCCAGCGCGAGGATCGGGGTCCACATGCGGCAATCCTCCCCGGCCGCCAGTGCAGCCGGGAAGGGCTGAACGCAGGCTTAAAGCGGCAGGGTCCTCAGTCTTTCTCTTCCTCGAAGCTCACCGCGACGTCGGCATTGGCCGACAGCCGCACCGTGTCGCCCTCCACCCCGGCGACCAGGCCCTTTGAGAGGAAATGATGGTGACCCTCATGGCTGCCCTGGCCGCTGTCCTTTTTGGTCAGCTTGATCTTGTCGCCCTCGACCCGGTCGACGGTGCCGACATGCACGCCGTCCGCGCCGATCACTTCCATGCCTTCCTTCACGTCGTCGAAACCGGCCATGTCCTTCACTCCTTCCAAGGGGATCGCGGGAAATTCGTTACGCGGTCTGAACGGCTTTCACCGTCTGCTGTTCCGGCGGACGGTTGGCGAGCCAGGCGTGGAGCAGGGCCACGACCTGCGCCCCGTCGCCGACCGAGGCGGCGACGCGCTTGACCGAGGAGGCGCGCACGTCGCCGACCGCGAACACGCCGCACCGGCTCGTCTCCAGCGCCAGCCGCTCCTCACCGACCGTGGCGCCGGCCTCGGCGCCGGTCAGCAGGAAGCCGCGCGGATCGCGGGCGATGCCGGCAGAGGCCAGCCAGTCGGTGTTGGGCTCCGCGCCGATGAAGGAGAAGAGGTGGCTGACCGCCCGGCAGGTCTCCTCGCCCGAGGCGACGTTGCGCCAGCAGACCGAGGAGAGCCGGTCATGCTCGCCGTCGAGCCGCGAAATCTCGACCCCGGTCACCACCTCGATATTGGGCTGCTGCGCGATCCGCTCGACCAGGTAATGCGACATGGTCGCCGAGAGCGGCCGGCGGGTCAGCAGCCAGACCTTCTTCGCCTGCCCGGCCAGATAGACCACGGCCTGCCCGGCGCTGTTGCCGCCGCCGACCAAAGCGACCTCCGCCCCGGCGCAGAGATTGCCCTCCATCGGCGATGCCCAGTAATGGACGCTGGCGCCCTCGAACCGGTCGAGCCCCGCCACGTCGAGCCGCCTGTAGGTCGCGCCGGTCGCGATCACCGCCGCCCGGGCGCGGACCCGCTCGCCCGTCGCGAGCCGGATCTGCAGAGGATCCATGCCGCATTCCAGCTGCACGGCCTCGTCCGGGATCGCCATCTCCACGCCGAACTTCTGCGCCTGGTTGAAGGCCCGGCCCATCAGCGCCATGCCGGTAATGCCGGTCGGGAAGCCCAGATAATTCTCGATTCGGGAGGAGGCGCCGGCCTGGCCGCCGAAGGAGCGGCAGTCGAGCGTCAGCACTTTCAGCCCCTCCGATCCCGCATAGACCGAGGTCGCCAGCCCCGCCGGCCCCGCGCCGATCACGACGACGTCGTAGAGCATGTCGGGGTCGATCGGCCCGACCAGGCCGAGGCAGCGGGCGAGCTGGCCCTCGTCCGGGTTGCGGAGCAATTTTCCGCTCGGGCAGAGCACGATCGGGAGCTCCTCCGGCGTCACCTCGAACCGGACGACCAGGGTGTGGGCGCAGCTGTCCTCGTCCGGATCGAGCTGCTGGTAGGGATGACCGTTGCGCCGCAGGAAGTTCACCAGCCGCAGCACATTGCCGTTGCCGGCATGGCCGACGATCACCGGGCCGCCGCCGCCGCTTTCGATCAGGCCGACGCGGCGCAGGATCAGGGCGCGCATGATCCGCTCGCCGAGCACCGCCTCGGCGATGATCAGGGCGCGCAGCCGGTCGGGCGACACCGCCACCGCCTCGACGTCGGTCAGGGCGTCCGCGTCGACCAGCACCGGCCGGCCGGACAGCTGCGCGAGCTCGCCCATGAACGATCCGGTCTTGTGGGTGACGATGGGCACGGGCGCCATGCCCGGCATGCGCTGCGTCACCTGCACCTCGCCGGCGAGGATCAGCATCAGGCCATGCCCGGTCTCCCCGGTCCGCTGCAGCGGCTCGCCGGCGGCGAAGCGGACCGGCTCGCCGAAGCGCCGGAGCCGGGCCAGCTCGGCCTCGCTCAGGGTCGGGAACATCTGCGCGCCGCGCTCGGCGATCAGGCTCTGCTGCGGATTGGTCATGCGGGCTCCCGTCAGGCGACTCATGGCAAAGTGAGATGCTAGCACGCCCGTCAACCGCAACCGCAATGCGAGCTTGAAGCGGCCCCGAATTCCGCGCAGGCTGCCGGAAAACTGGGGAGTTTCCATGCGCCGCTTCGCCACCCTCGCCACCCTGACCCTGCTCGCCACCGCCGCCGCGGCCCAGCCCGGGCGCTGGACGCCGCGCCCCATCCCCAATGCCACCGAGCCGGCCGAGGTGATCGCCAATGCCCCCGCCGCGGTATGGCGGCCGATCGCGCCGGAAAATCTGCTGGTCATGGACCTTCAGGAAGGGGGCCGCGTGATCATCGAGCTGGCGCCGGCCTTCGCTCCCGTCCATGTCGCCAATATGCGCCGCTACGCCCGCGCCGGCTGGTGGAACAACGCCACCATCTACCGGGTGCAGGACAATTATGTCGCGCAATGGGGCAATGGCGACGCCAACGTCCCGCTCCCCGAAGGCGTGGTCCAGCGTCCGCCTGCCGAATATGAGCGTCCCACCGCCGGGCTGACCCCGCGCGCGCTGGGCTTCCCGGACAGCTATGCGCCGATGACGGGCTTCGTCGACGGCTGGCCGATGGCCTGGGATCCGGCCCGGCGCAGCGCCTGGCTCACCCATTGCTATGCCACGGTCGGCGTCGGCCGCGATCTTCACCCGGACACGGGCACGGGCGGCGAACTTTATGCGGTGATCGGCCATTCGCCCCGGCCGCTCGACCGCAACATTGCCAATGTCGGGCGCGTGATCGAGGGGATCGCCCTGCTCTCGGCCCGGCCGCGCGGCACCGGCAATCTCGGCTTCTACCAGGCCGACCGCGGCGAGACCCCGATCCGCATCGCCCGCGTCCGCATCGCCGCCGACATGCCCGCGGCCGAGCGCCCGCGCTTCGAGGTGATGCGCACCGACACGCCGACCTTCGCCGCCTATCTCCGCGGCCGCGCCAATCGCGGCGGCCAGTTCTTCCGGGTGCCGGCGGGCGGGGTGGATATCTGCAACGTCAACGTGCCGGTGCGGAGAAGGGCGGGCTGAACCTCATTCCGGCCGGTGCACGACGATCTCCAGGCCTTCTTCGGCCGAGGGGGGCACGAAATAGGAGGTGATCAGGTCGAAATGCGCGTCCGTCGGCGCGAATTCGTGCGCACCGCTGGCATTGCGCGCATGCATCCGCGCCCGGCACAGCTCGTCCGGCACGTCGAGCCAGTGCAGCACATGCGCCGCGCCCGCTTCCTCGGCGACGCCCTTCATCCAGGCGCGTTCGCCACCGTGTTCGCCGGAAAGTCCAGCACCACCGAGACGCCCGCCCGGAGCAGGTCGACCACATGCGGCCCCATCGCCGCGCGCAGCTTCGCCGCGCAGCGGACATAATCCGCCACCGTCGCCATCTCGGCGCCGAACAGGGGCGCGGTCCATTTGTCCTCGCTGACCACCACGGTCAGCGAGGCATCGCCGAGCTGCGCGGCGAGCGAGGATTTCCCCGCGGCGATCTTGCCGCAGAGCATGTGCAGGGTGGCGGCCATCCCCCAGCCTAACCCAGCCCGATCTCCCGAGTCACCCCGATCGCGTCCAGAAAGGCCGCGTCGTGGCTCACGACGAGCAGCGCCCCGTCATAATCCCCGAGCGCCGCCTCCAGCATCTCGATCGACTCCACGTCGAGATGGTTGGTCGGCTCGTCGAGGATCAGCAATTGCGGCGGCTGCGGGCCCGAAAAGGCGATGGCGAGGCCGGCGCGCAGGCGCTCGCCGCCGCTATAGCTTCCCGCCGGCCGCAGCGCCTCGCGGTTGCGGAAGCCGAACCGGGCAAGCGCGGCATGGGCGTGGTTCGCGGTCAGCGCCGGATGGTGGTGGCGGAGCTTGCCGACCAGATCGAGCGCCGGATCGAGCCCGGCGACATGCTGGTCGAGCATCGCGATGGCGCCCTCCGCGCGGCGCACCGTGCCGGACGTCGGTGCCAGCGCCCCGGTGACCAGCTTCAGGAGGCTGGTCTTGCCCGCCCCGTTGGGCCCCGAGAGCGCCAGCCGCTCCGGGCCGCGGATCGTGAAGGACAGGGGGCCGAACAGCCGGCGTCCGCCGAGGTCCAGCGCCACCTCCTCGAAGGCCAGCAATGTCCGGTTCGCGGGCAGGCCGGAGGCCGGCAGCTCGATGCGGAGCGGGGTCAGGATCTCCACCTTCGCGCGCGCCGTGGCCAGCGCCTCCTCCGCCTCGCCGATCTGCCGCTCGCCGAGCACCCGCCCGCGGCCGGCGCTCTCCTCGGCCTTGCGCTTGAGGCCGCCCAGGATGATCTTCGGCGCGCCGCCCCGCGCGGCCGCCGCGCGTCCGGCCCTGTCGCGCCGCGCCTGCCGCTCGGTCCGCGCCTGCGCCGCGCGCTTTTCCTGGACCAGTGCGCGCTCCGCTGACTCCAGCGCCGCCCCGGCCCGGCCGAGCGCCGCCTCCCGTGCCGCGGCGAAGGCGGACCAGCCGCCGCCATAAGTGAAGATGCCGGCGGCGGAGAGATGGACGATCCGGTCCATGCCCTCGAGCAGGCGCCGGTCGTGGCTGGCGACCAAAGCGCCGCCGCGCCAGTCCGCAAGCAATGCCGCCACCGCCGCCCGGCCCTCGCGGTCGAGATTGTTGGTCGGCTCGTCGAGCAGCAGCAGGTCCGGGGCCTCGACCAGCAGCCGGGCGAGGCCGAGCCGGGTGCGCTCACCGCCGCTCAGCGACGCTGCGTCGCGGCCGAGGTCCGCGCCGGGGAGCCCGACGTCGGCCAGCGCCGCGTCCAGCCGCTCGGCGAGCGTCCAGTCCGCCTCGGCCATGTCCTCGGCCGAGCCTTCGCCCTGCGTCAGCCGCTCGAGCCGCGCGAGCGCGCCGGCCACGCCGAGCGCGGCGGCGAGCGTTCCGTCCGAGGGCTGGATTTGGCGCAGCACGCCGATCCGTCCGGCGCGGATGACATGGCCCGCGGCTGGCCTGGCCTCGCCGGCGGCGATGGCGAGCAGGGTCGACTTGCCGGCGCCGTTGCGTCCGACCAGGCCGATCCGCTCGCGGCCGATCGAAAGGCTCAGGTCCGAAAAGAGCAGGCGCCCGTCAGGCGCGGCGGCGGCGAGACAATCGAAGGTGAGAAAAGACATGGGGCACCTGGATGGCGGGGAAGGGAAAAGCGGGCTTCCGATCCGTGTTCATCCTGTCCTCCATGTCCTCGCGCGGCATTGCGCGGGGCCCATGTGGCGGCGTCGGGCCGGCGATGCAAGCCCGCCGGCGCCTGGCTCACCAGAAGGCGATCACCGCCGCATAGAGGCCGAGCCCGATCATGACCGGCGCGGTGAACAGCATCGCGACGCTGCGCCCGAGCTGCCAGCCGTCCATGCCGAGGCCGTGCAGGATGCGGCCGAGGATGAAGAGGCCCGCAACGATGGCGAGCCAGAGCTGGAACCCCCGCGCCGCCTCGATCAGCGCGATCAGGATCAGCACCACGGGCGCATATTCGGCGAAGTTGAGCTGCGCCCGCATCCGCGCGATCAGCCGCGGATGGCCGCCGTCGCCGACCGAGATCTTCTCGGACACGCGCAGCTCCGCAATGCGCCAGGAAAGCCAGAAATTGACCAGCGCCGCAGCGCCGGCGGTCGTCAGAGCGATCGGCAGCATGATCATGGCAAGCCCCTCCCCAGGGGGCGATATCTGGCACGCCGCACCCGGCCCCGCAACCGGCGCGGGCGCGCTCAGAGCGGCCTGAGCCCGACCTTGCGGAAGCGCACGATGCCGGCGCCATATTGCAGCGCGATCGGCCCTTCGCGATGTGTGGCGTCGCGCGCGCCGGCGACCGTGGTCCGGCCGTTCATCGCCACGTCGAAGCGGTCGCCGCGGGCGCGGATCGTCATCAGGTTCCACCGGTCGCCAGCCCGCACCGCAGGCGAGACCGGGGCGACATTGACGATCGCGCCGGTGGCGTAGGTCGGGTCCGGCCGCGTGTCGAAGATGTTGATCTCGTAGCTGTTCGCCACGCTGATCGCCGCGCGGTCCTGGCAGCGGATGAAGATGCCCGAATTGGCCTCCGGGCTGACCCGGAATTCGACGCGCAGCTCAAAATCGCGGAAGCTTTCCCGCGAGACGAGGAAGCTGATGCCGCCCCGGTCGGCGATGATCGCGCCGCGCTCCACCCGCCAGTTGGCGTCGCCGACCGTGGTCCAGCCGTCCAGGCAGCGCCGGTTGAACAGCCGCCGGAACCCGGGGCGGGCGAAGGCGGGGGCGGGGAGCAGCAGGGCGGCAGCGGTGCCAAAGATAAAGGTGCGGCGATTGTTCATTGCTACTTCCCCAATCGGGCCACCCCCAGCCTAACTGACCTGCCTCCACCTCCGCAACGGGCGCGGGCATGGCCAAGGTGCCCTCACTGCTCTAGCATCGAGGGAATGCTCGCTTTGGTCACCGCGCTCCTGCTTCTCCCCGCCCCGGCCACGGCCCAGCCGGCCAGCAACCGGCTGGTCGAGCGGATGCAGGCGATCGACCCCGCCACCGCCACTCCCGCGGCGTGCGAGGAGCGGATTGCACAGGCGCCCGCCCTGAACGGACCGGACCTCTTCCACGCGTCCGCGATCTGCTTCCATGCGGGGCGGCTCGTCGAGGGCAGCTTCCTCCTGAACGCGGGCCAGACCAGGTCGATCGCCGATATGGCGCTGATCGTCCCCGCGACCCGCGCGGACAGCGAAAAGCAGGCCGAACTGTACGGCTTCATCTATTTCAGTGCCGGCGGCCCCGGCAGCGACGAGGTGTTTCGCGACCCGGCTCTCAGGGCGCGTTTCTGGCGCCTCTATGACGCTTGGTCGCCCGCATTCGGCCCGGCCTACGATCCCGGCTGGAACGCGCGGCGAAGTCCGGACGCCGCAGCCTATCGGTCGGCGATCGCCGAGATCAGCGAGGGCAGGCGCCGGCAGCTGAACGAGATCGCCCGCCTCTATGCCGACGACGCCTATTACGCGCTGCATCGCCGCATGCAGGAACTGCAGGCGCGAACCCAGGGGCGGTATGTCGAGGGCACAGCGGATTACGATCTGTCACGCGACCTCGATCGGCAGATGAACGAGCGCGCCGTCGCCCTCGGCTTAAGGGAGCGGGCGAGCCCGCCGGAGCCGGGCGATCAGTCGCTGCCCCCCATGCCGCCTGCCTCCCCGGCGGCGGATGAGACCGTACAGCCCGCCGCTTCGGATCCTGTTTCCCGGCGATGCGCCGAGATGGCCGAGCGGATGACGATAGCCGCTGAGTCGCAGATCGCGCGAGTGTTGGTGACGGTGAGCCCCACCTGGGGAGTGATTTGGCGGGCAGACCTCACCGGCGGACGCGACCCGGCGATGCGCTTCACCTGCTCCGCGCGAACTACCGCTTCCGAGCCTCTGGGCGAGGGCCCGGGGGCGATCGCCCCGCTTCCTGATCGCCCCCCCGCCGCCTCCGGCACAACCCTGACCGTCAGCGCCACCTCTCCACCGGCGCCCTGATCAAATTCCGCCAGACATAGCCCCAGGGAATGAGCACCGGCGCCAGCGCGAGCGGGAGGAGGCCGACGAGGATCAGGTCTTCGCCCAGCCGCGGCGCATTCACCCCCGCGAACCAGTGCGGCAGACCGATGAAGGCCAGCCAGACCATCTTCCAGCCAAGCTCGAAGAGCAGCACCGGCAGCACCTTCAGCGGATGCAGGACGCCGATGATCCCCATGATCCAGAGCCCGCCCTTCACGCCCAGGAACAGATGGCGCTCCGGGCTGTGGTCGAGCAGCAGCGGCAGGGTCACCAGGAAGCCGTCGACCGCGAAGAAGAGATAGACGGCGCGCAGCGCATAGAGGCGAGCCAGCGACACCTCCTGGTCGCCCCGCTTCCAGATGCCGGGTGCGGGCCGGGACGACGCGGCCATCTCAATTCTCCTCCGCCGCGGGCCGCCGCCAGCGCGCGCCCGGCTGCGTCACGTAGGTCCTGACGACGTAGCGCCAGGGGATGACCGGGATGAGCACGACCGCGAGCAGGCATTCGATCACCGACTGCATCGTGCGCGGGTCCATGCGCCCGGCCGTCCACAGGGGAAGCGCGACCATGGTCAGCCAGATCGCCTTCCAGAGCAGTTCGAACAGCAGGACGGGCAGCATCTGCAGCGGATAGCGGAGCCCGAGCGCCGCCAGCACCGACACGCCCGCCATCATCCCGGCGACGACGCTGTTCATCAGCGGCCAGTCGCTCCGGTGGCTCAGCAGCGACGGCCAGATGACGAGCAGGATGCCGATCGCGACGAAGGCATAAGCGGCACGCAGCAGGTTCAGGCGGAGCAAAGAGACATGGGTCATGCGGGGCTCCCTTCGGGGGCGGCGGGAAGACTGGGACGGAAGCGCCGGCCGAAGCGCACCCGGACCAGCCAGAAGGCCATCACCGCAAACGGCGCGAAGGCGGGGACGAGGAGGAAGGGCGAGCGTTGCCAGGCGGCCGGCAGCACGTCCTGCTGGCCGAGGAAGAAGGAGCCGGTGGCGATGAAGAAGGCGAAGCACATCCGCCAGAGGTGGCGGCTGAGCCGCTGCGCCCGGCTCAGCGGGGCGCGCAGGATCGCGTTGAGGTCGAGCAGGCCAGCGAGCAGGACGAGGCCGGTCATCGCGAAGACCGGGCCCCGTCCGACCGGGGTCGCGCCGGCGCCGGTGAAGGCGCCGTAGAGCATCAGCGCGCCAAGCCCGAGCGCGGCGGCGCAGGCGATGACCTCGAACCGGCCCGTCCGCCCGTCGCCGCGGCGCGCGGCCATCCACGAGGTGGCGACGAAATAGCAGACGATGAGCCCGCCGATCGGCGAGCCCGGCGGGTTGCGCCAGGGCTCCAGCAAGGCCGCGGTGATGCCGAGCACGAGCATCGCGCCGAAGAAGAGGGTGCCGGACCAGGCGTGCAGCCGGCCCCCCTTGCGCGCCGCGACGGCGATCGTGCCGGCGGGCAGGGCGAGCACGCCGCCCGCAATGTGAATGGCCATGACGATGTTCATGCTGCCTTCGCCTCCTCCGCCGCGTCGGGCAGAAATTCGAGGATGTCGCCGGGCTGGCAGGCGAGCGCGGTGCAGATCGCCTCGAGCGTCGAGAAGCGGATCGCGCGCGCCTTGCCGGTCTTCAGGATGGAGAGGTTGACGATGGTGATGCCGACCCGCTCGGCGAGCTCGGTCAGCGTCATCCTGCGCGCGTGGAGCAGATCGTCCAGCTTGACGAGGATCGCCATCAGACCGTCCCTTCCAGATCCTCGCGCATCCGCGCGCCTTCCGCGAACACGCGGGCGAGCACGAAGACGAGCAGGATGGCGAGCAGGCCGGCGATGGAGGGGCCGGCGCTGATGTTGATCGGATGCGCCGGGGTCGAGATCATCCGGACGATGATCGCGATGACGAGGCCGAGCACCTGCAGGACGATCAGGATCCATGCGATGGTCTGCAGCCGGGCCGCGTTGGCGAGGACGAAGGGGTCGCCCTCCCGCACCGTCCCGACCATCGCGAGCAGGCGGGTGAGGATGAGGTGGTAGAGCGGGATGGTGAAGAGGCCGATCACGGCGATTCCCCGCATCCCCCAGACGATCCGCGTCGCCTCGGGCGAGGGCGTCAGCTTCAGCGAGATCATCAGCCAGTGCTCGTGCGGCATGACGAACAGCAGGACGAGCACCGCCACCGCGAACAGCCAGTTCAGCACGATCAGGATCCGGAGCCCGACCCAGGCGATGGGCAAAGCGGCGGAATAGGGATGCGACATGGACGGCCTCCGACGAATCAATATCGAAAAACGATAATGATATTATCGAAAGTCGTCAAATTAATTATCGATAGTCGCTTAATCAGGGCATGCGCAGAGGGCTGGCGCGACGCGGCCTTGCCTCACCGAAGGAGGTGGAAAGCTGCTAGCGCAGCACCATCGTGTCGCCGCGGATCTCGACGCTGCCGAGGCGCGACAGATAGGACTGGCCGAGCAGGGAGACGGGCAGCTCCTCGGCCACCGCGGCCTGCACGCCGCGCGCCTCGATGCCGCCGATCGCGATCCGCTCGAGGGTCACGGGCACGACCTCGACCGGGCCGCCGACGCCCATGGCCAGCGAACGCTCGGCCGGCAGCTGGATGCCCGCGCGCTGCGCATCCTCGGCGCGCAGCACCACCCAGGAGGCGCCGGTGTCGACCATGAAGCGGATCGTCGCGCCGTTGACCTGCGCGTCGGCGTAGAAATGGCCGTCGGGCCCGCGCCTCAGCTCGCGCGGCGAGGGCAGGCTGACCGGATCGGCGGACGAGATGCGCCCGGGGCGGGACACGGTATTGGCCACCGCGTCCGTCTCGTTGCCGGCCGCGGCGGGCTTCTCCCCGCTCCTGAGCACAGGCGAGAGCAGGCCGACGCCGATCAGCGCCAGCCCGGCGAAGACAAGGCCGTTTCCCGCGGACATGGCCGCGAATCTAGGCCGCGCGGTGCAAAGACCGGGTTAACGCCCGCCGCCGCTCCCGTCTTCGCGCGGCTCAGGCCGCGTGCTGGTGGTGCGGGTCGGGGATCAGCCGCCGGCGCACGGTGCGCACGATCTGGCTGCCGCCGATGCCCTGCGAGCCCTCGAGGGGCAGCGCCGTGCCGCAAAAGGCGCATTCGGCGAGTATCCGGCCGATATGCCAGTGCGACCGGCCGCAGCCCGGACAATAATTGGTCTCCTGATCGCGATAGACGACGTGATATCCACGCTGCGCCACGGGGGGAACCAGGCTCCCGCCGCGTGCCTCGAGCACATTATTATACGCGCTGGCCATGAGCCTGCTCCTTGTGTTCTGCTTTCGGTATGCTTCAACCCGCGAACCGCCTCGCGGTTGCATAACGGCCCCGACACGAACGGAACTTCAGCAGCTTAAGTGCTTTCTGGGCCACATGGCTTTTCTGCCCGCCTCAACCCGTAACGACCGCCGCGACCTGATCCTCGCGCGCGCCGAGGCGAGCCGCATCCGGCGGCTCGAGGAGAAGCGAATCCGCGAGGCGCAGGCGATGGTCGCCCGCTTCTTCGGCCTCGACAGGAAGGCGCCCGCGCCATGAGGAGCCGACGGGGCCTCAGGAAGCGGACCCTCGTCGGCAGCGCGGTCGCGCTCGTCGTCCTCATCCTGGCCGCCTCGATGCTGATCCCCGATTATGGCGACAACCGCGCCGTGGCCGAGCCGGTGCCGCCGCAGGCGCTGAACCGGATCGCGCAGAAGAACGACAATGCCGCGCTCAATGCGGCCGCCGCCATGCGCGCCAGATCGGCCCGCGAGGCACGCATCGCCGACGCGCGCCAGGACCAGCAGGACCGCGCCAAGGCCGTCCAGCCGCAGCGCTGACCGAACGTTCCCGAAGGCATGGACATGCGCCGCCCGCTGCGCTTCAATGCGCGCGGGGGAGGGCGATCTATGTCCGCACTGGCCATGGCAATGCTGCTGACGGGCGCCGGGGATGTGCAGAGGCAGCGGCCGCCGCGCAACCCGCCGCCTCCGGTTATGGTCCCGATGATGCCGCCGGTGCCGCCCGCGCCCTATATCCCGCCGCCGGTCATGGTCCCGCCGCCGCCCGCGCCGCCCGTGCCGGCCGCCACGCCGCCGCAGCGGGCGCGCGCCAATCTCGCCTCTTATTTCAGCGAGGACGATTATCCGGCCGCGGCGCTGCGCGCGCATGACGAGGGGACGACCGGCTTCCAGCTCACCATCGGGCCCAATGGCCGCGTCACCGACTGCCAGGTGACCGCCTCGAGCGGCTCGTCCGCGCTCGACAGCGCGACCTGCCGGATCATGCGCTCCCGCGCCCGCTACACGCCGGCGCGGGGCTATGACGGCAACCCGACGATCGGCCGCGACGCCGGCCGCGTCACCTGGCGGCTGCCCGAGGAGGAGGGGCGGGCCGGCCTGCCCATCGCCGCGCGGCCGGCCCGCCTGCTGACCCTGGAGGCCAGCCGCATGACCGCGGCCGATTTCCCGCGCGGTGTCCAGCCGGCCGGCGCGCAGGGGTCGAGCGGGCTGCGCGTCGCGATCGGCCGCACCGGGCGGGTGATCGGCTGCGACGTGCCGGAGACCAGCGGCGCGCCGGCGCTCGATGCGGCCGCCTGCCGGCTCTACGCCGCCCGCGCCCGCTACGAGCCGGCGCGGGATCTGGCCGGCGCCGCGATCTGCGACGTCGACTGGCTCTCGGTGGACTGGCCGGCGGCCGGCGCGATCGGCCAGCCTGCGGCGCGGCGGGCGCCCGCCTCTCCCGCGCCCGGACCGCTCCGCGGGCAGCTCAATGCCACACTCTGCCCCGGCTGGAGCCCGCGCTGAACGGAGGCGGGACGATGTCCGCTCTGGCCATCGCAATGCTGCTGACGGGCGCCGGCGAGGTGCAGAGGCAGCCGCCCGAGCCGCCGCCGATGATGCTGCCGCCGCCGCCCATGGCCGTGCCGCTGCACACCCCGCCGCCGCCGCGCTACGGGGCCCCCTCGGGCCAGCCCGAACGGGTCCGGGCCAAATGAACGCCTATTTCAGCGTCGACGATTATCCGGCGTCTGCCCTGCGGGCGCGCGCCGAGGGCACGACCGAGGTCCTGCTGACCGTCAATCCCGACGGGCGGGTGTCGGGCTGCGTGGTGAGCGAATCCAGCGGTTCGGCGGCGCTCGATATGGCCACCTGCCGCATTCTCCGCAGCCGCGCCCGCTATTTTCCTGCGCGCCCGCCGGTTCGCATTCCCGCCTTCGAGCCCGACAGGGTGCGGATCATCTGGCGGCTGCCGCCGCGCTGATCCTCAGCTAGCCGTCATGGTCCGGCGCCGCCCCGCGTCCCTGGGCGGGATGGGCGGCGTCGTGGTCGTTCTCGACCTCCTCGCGGCTCGGCCCGGCCAGCTTGGAGAGATTGTCCCCGCGCATGCCGCCGGCGACCTGGCTGACGAAAGAGTGCGGGCGGAGCTTGCGGGTCGGCTTCATGGCCGCCTGCATGGCATGAGCGCGCCCTGCCCGCCAGCCCTCGCGGCACGCCTAGGCGTCGCGGCGCAGCCGGATTACACTGGCGGCCATGAGCCCGGCCCTGCTCCTTGCCGCCACGCTCGCCGCTCAGGGCAACGCGGCCCCGGCGGCCGCCGCTGCCACGCCGGTGCCGCCTTCAGCAGCGCCGCCCCGGCCGACCGACTGGCCGCTGCCGATCAGCGACGACGATTATCCCGCCGCCGCGATCCGCGGCGACGAGGAGGGCAAGGTCAGGTATCGCCTCGACATCGGCGCCGACGGCCGCGTTGCCCGCTGCACGGTGACCGGCTCCAGCGGCTCCGCCACGCTCGATTCCGCCACCTGCCGGATCGTCACCCGCCGCGCCCGCTTCGCGCCGGCCCGGGACAGCCAGGGCAATGCCATCCCCGACGCCCGCGACGGCGAGGTCACCTGGCGGCTCGGCGAGCAGGGCGACGAGGACTGAGCGCGTCGCAGGGGCTGGTCATTCCGTCATTTTGCGGGCATTTCGTGACGCCGGCGTCATGAGACTCGCAAAGACAGGCGCCTTTTCTCGGGGGAAACTGAAATGGACATTCAATATCTGCTCACCCTGCTCGTCATCGGCGCCGTCTGCGGCTGGCTCGCGGGCCAGATCGTCAGGGGCTATGGCTTCGGCCTCGTCGGCAACGTCGTCGTCGGTGCTCTCGGCAGCTTCATCGTGGGCTATGCCCTGCCGGTGTGGCTCCACGTGGCGCTCCCGGCTATCGGCACCAGCTGGATCCTCAACGCCATCGTCTGGGGCACGATCGGTGCCGTCGTCCTGCTGCTGCTGGTCGGGATGGTGCGACGGCGCGCCTGACCCTCTGGCCTAACGCGTCGGCGCCGGGCGCGGCTCAGCCGTCCCGGTTGCCGGCGCCGGCCGGCGCGAGGCGATATAGGCAAGGAACATCGCCCGCCCGCCATTCCTGACCCGCTCGACATTGGCCGCGGCGGTCTCGGCGCCGCGCTCGGCGGCGATCGCGCGGCGCACCGCTTCCAGCTGGCTGGCGCAGCCGGCAATGGCGGCGTCGGTCAGCGCCTCGGGCGCGTCGCCGGACTGCAGCCGCGCGTCGATCCGGCCCTTCACGCAATCGCCCCAGGCGCGGCCGGCCGTTCGCCAGGCCGGGACCGGCGCACCCGAAGCGGGCGGCGTCGCGGAGGCGGTCTGTAGCAAGGCGGCGACGGCGAGCAGCATCATTCTGTTTCTCCTGAACTTTCCCCCGCCTATGGCGCCGCGCCACGGGTGACAAGCCGGCCCTCGGCGCCGGGCCCTGTCCCGGCACGCCCTGCCGCAAGGCTGCCGGCGGCCGCATATCCTGCTAGTAGGGGGCGATGACCGAGCCCGACGCGCCTTGGCACGCCCATATCTATTTCACCGAAGCCGACCGCGCCGCCGCCGAGGCGCTGCGCGACGATTTCATCCGGATGGCCGATGCCGGCCGCGACATCCTGTTCGTCGGCCGGATGATGGACGCGGGCGTCGGCCCGCACCCGATTCCCCAATATGAGATCCACTTCCACGAGGCTTCGGTCGGCGCGATCGTCGCGATGCTCGAAGCGTCCGGCCTCCGCGCCCTGGTCCACCCGCTCACCGATGACGACCTGGCCGATCACACCGCCCACGCCCGCTGGATCGGGGCGCCGCTCGAGCTGGACGTCACCACCCTCGATCCGCCCGGCCACAACCAGGGCATCCCCCGCTTCGGGATCACCGACTTCTAGGGCTTCGATATGAGATCCGATCTGCTCGTCATCGATCCGCAGCGCGCGCCGTCCGCGGTCCAGCGCGGGGAGGTGAGGATCGAGGTCATCCCCGGGCCGCGCTAGGCCCCTAGTCCCGGGACCCGACTGACGTTATCCCTGCCTCCGATGAACCCGGTCACGGCCACGCAATATACTCGCGACCGCGCCTGGCTGGGTTACCCGCTCGCGATCCTGTTCAGCCTGGCCGCGCTCGGCCTGCGCATCCAGCTCGGCGACACGCTCAGCGGCTTTCCCTTCCTCACCTTCTTCGTGGCGGTTATCCTGTCCGCCTTCCTCGGCGGCGCCGGCCCGGGCCTGACCGCGGCCATTCTCTCGGCCTTGTTCGCCGATTATTATCTGATGCCGCCGCTGCACAGCCTCAGCCTCGCCTGGCCCTCGGGCTGGATCGCGATGGGCTTCTTCCTGTTCACCACCGGCTTCATTGTCGTCCTGATCAACGCGATGCTGAAGGGCTATGCGGTTCGCCAGGAGGCGGAGCAGAAGCTCCGGAGCCTCAACGCGGAGCTGGAGGCCCGCGTCGCCGAGCGCACCGCCCAGCTCGAGGCGGAGGCGGCCGAGCGGCGCGAGGCCGAAGCAGTGATCCGCCAGATGCAGAAGATGGAATCGATCGGCCAGCTCACTGGCGGCATCGCCCATGACTTCAACAACATGCTGGCGATCGTCACCGGCTCGCTCGACATGGCGAAGCGGCGGCTGAAGGGCAACGAGGATCCCAGGATCGCCCAGTCGCTCGACAATGCCGCCGAAGGGGCGCGGCGCGCCGCCGTGCTGACCCAGCGGCTGCTCGCTTTCTCCCGCCAGCAGCCGCTTGAGCCGCAGGCGCTCGACGCCAATCGGCTCGTCTCGGGCATGTCGGAGCTGATCCGGCGGACGATCGGCGAGACGATCGCGGTCGAGACCGTGCTCGGCGGCGGGCTCTGGCCCTGCTTCGCCGATCCCGCCCAGCTCGAAAACGCCCTGATCAACCTCGCCGTAAACGCGCGCGACGCCATGCCCGACGGCGGCCGCCTCACCATCGAGACCGCCAACGTCCATCTCGACGATCTCTATGCCGCCGCCAACGTCGATGTCGCGCCCGGCCAATATGTGATGGTCGGCGTCACCGACACCGGCGTCGGCATGGCCGCCGAGGTGGTCGAGCGCGCCTTCGATCCCTTCTACACCACCAAGGGGCCCGGCCAGGGTACCGGCCTCGGGCTCAGCCAGGTGTTCGGCTATGTGAAGCAGTCGGGCGGCCATCTGAAAATCTACTCCGAGCCCGGCCGCGGGACGACCTTGCGCCTCTATCTGCCGCGCCATTTCGGCGATGCCGCCGTCGCCGTCGAAGCGCCGCGCCCGGCCATGGCCACCGTGCCGCAGGGTCGCGCCGACCAGCTCATCCTCGTCGTCGAGGACGAGGAGCAGGTCCGGACGATGACCGTGGAGGCGCTCAAGGACCTCGGCTATGGAGTCGTCGACGCCCCCGACGGCGCCGCGGCGCTCGCCCGGCTGGAGGCGCTGGCGCGGATCGACCTGTTGTTCACCGACGTCGTCATGCCCGGGATGAACGGCCGCGAGCTCGCCGACCGGGTCTGCGCGGCCCGGCCCGGCACCCCGGTCCTGTTCACCACCGGCTATACGCGCAACGCCGTCGTCCATAACGGCATGCTCGATCCCGGCGTCGCCTTCCTCGCCAAGCCCTTCACCGTGGATCAGCTGGCGCGGAAAGTGGCGGAGGCGCTGGCCAATACCGGGTCATCCCGGCGAACGCCGGGACCCATGAACTCGGTCGAAGCGGAATAGTGCTGACCCTGCGAACCTTCCACCGGAGGGCGTTCATGGGTCCCGGCTTACGCCCGGGATGACCAGCGAGGCTCAGCCCCTTACCCAGCGCACCCGCGGATCGTTGAAATCCATCACGTCGTTCAGCTCGTGCACGTTGCGATAGCCGTAGCCGACGAGGTTGATGAAGGTCTGGATGTTGAGCGCGAGCTGGACCAGCTTGGTCATCACCGGCTCGCGATTGTTCGAGAAATTATTGTTGCAATAGATGAGGATCGGCCGGTCGCTCCGGCCGATCACGCGGCGCAGGCTGGCCGCGTTGAAGTCCGGCAGCGGCAAATTCACCGCCCCCTGGATATGGCCCTGGCGGAAGGCGGCCTCGGAGCGGGCGTCGAGGATCAGCACGCCCCGCTCGCCGCGCCGCCGCTCGAACTCGGCCCAGTTGATCAGGCGCGTCTGGCGGTAGGGCTGCACCCGGGCGGCCAGGCGCTGGAAGCCCCGATAGTCGATCAGCGGATTGTCGCGCTGCACCGCCGGCCGCGCCGGCTGGGCGGCAGCGGTCGGCACCGCCGTGGCGATGACGAGCAAGGCGGCGAGGATCGGTCGGAGCATGGCAGGCACTCCTTCGCTTGAGGGATGATCAGCGGGCGCGGGACGAGTTGCCGGCGGCGGGCGCGCTGCTCACCCAGCGGATGCGCGGATCGTCCATCGTCACCACGTCGTTGAGCTCGCGGATGTTGCGGTAGCCATAGCCGTAGAGGTGGGTGAAGGTCGAAAGGTTGAGCGCCAGCCGCCCGGACTTCAGCGCGACAGGCGGCCGGTCCTCGCGGAAATTGTTGTTGCAGTAAATCAGGATCGGCCGGTTGCGATCGGGGCCGATCACCTCGGCAAGCGCTTCCTCGCTGAACTCGGTCAGCGGCAGGTTCACGGCGCCCTGGATATGGCCGGCAGCGAACTGGCGCTCCGAGCGGGCGTCGAGGATCAGCACGCCGGGCCGGCGGGCGGCGGCGGCGAACGTATCCCAGTCGATCAGCCGGGACAGGCGGTAGGGGCGGACCTCCTGGATCAGGTCGCGATAGCCGTCATAGCTCATCTGCGGGTTGAGCAGGGGCGCGGCCGGTGCGGGCCGGGCGGTGGCCGGCGCGGGATGCGCGGCGGCGGGGGCGGCGGTGGCGAGGACGAGCAAAGGGAAAGCGAGGACGCGATACATGGCAACCTCCATCGGGATGGGCACCCTGGCGGGTCCGCCATTGCTACGGGTCCGAAACTGTCGTGCCCCTGAATGGCGCGTTCATCCTAGAGCAGGGCGAAGGCCCGCACCGGGAACGTGCCCATGCCGGCGACCCTGGGCGGCACCGCGCTGAAGGCGAAGCCCTCTGCCGGGAGGGCCGCGAGACTGGTCATATGCTCGCAGATCAGCACGCCGGCGCCCAGCAGGATGGTGTGGACAGGGCGCGCGCGGGTGGACGTGTCGTCGATATTGTAGCTGTCGATCCCGACCAGCCGGGCGCCGCGTTCGGCCAGCAGCCGGGCCGCCGCCTCGGTCAGGAAGGGATGGCCGCTCGGATAGGCGTCGGTCCGCCAGTGCCGGTCCCAGCCGGTCTCGACCAGCACCGCCTTTCCGGCGAGGTCGAGCCCCTCGAACAGGCCGGCGTCCACCGCCTGCGCCGCCGCCTTCACCTTGAGGCCCGGGAGCGCGGCCAGCCGGTCGAGTTCCAGTGCGGCCAGATCGTCGCCGTCCGCATAACGGTGGAAGGGCGCGTCGAGATAGGTGCCGGTATTGGCGACCATGTCGATCCGCCCGATCTGGAAGCTCGAGCCGTCGTCATAATGCTCGGCCGAGCCCTCGCGCGTCCAATAGTCGCAGATATGGGGCCCGGGCAGGCCCTGATAGGTGATCATGCCATGCTCGATCACATGGCTGAGGTCGACGAGCCTTTGTGTTTCCATATCGTCCAGAGCGCTCCTGCTGCGAACAGCATCCAGATCAGGTTGAGCGTCGCCGAGGGCAAGGCGCCGTGCCACCAGCCGTTCACGAGGAAGCCCGCCGCGCCGATCAGGTTCATCCACTGGAACAGGGCGGACTGGCCGGTCAGCCTGCCCAGCGTGACCAGGATATAGGCGCCGAGGACCAATACCGCGCCAGTCCAGCCGGCGATCTCGACGGCGAGGTCGGTTGCGCTCAGGCCGCCGCTCCCCGCGCCAGGTTCCGCAGCACGTAATGGAGGATGCCGCCGTTGCGGAAATATTCGAGCTCGTTGGCGGTATCGATCCTGACCCGCGCGGCGAAGGTGAAGCTCGTGCCGTCCGCGCGCGTCACCGTGACGCCGATCTCCTTGCGCGGCGTGAGCTCGCCGACGCCGAGGATGGTAAAGGTCTCGGTGCCGTCGAACTCGGGCACCTCGTCGACGAACTGGAGCGGGATCACGCCCATGCCGACCAGGTTGGAGCGGTGGATCCGCTCATAGGTCTCGGCGATCACGGCGCGGACGCCGAGCAGGTTGGTGCCCTTCGCCGCCCAGTCGCGCGAGGAGCCCGTGCCATATTCCTTGCCGGCGATGATCACGAGCGGCGTGCCGGCCTCCTTGTAGAGCATGGCGGCGTCGTAGATCGGCATCTGCGCGCCGCTCGGGACATGCCTGGTGATGCCGCCTTCTATGCCGGGAACCATCTTGTTCTTGATGCGGATGTTGGCGAAGGTGCCGCGCATCATCACTTCGTGATTGCCGCGCCGGGCGCCGTAGCTATTGAAGTCCGCGCGGCTAACCTGATGTTCCGAAAGGTATTTTCCGCCAGGGCTGTCGAGCTTGATGGCGCCGGCCGGGGAAATGTGGTCGGTGGTGATGCTGTCGCCCAGGATCGCCAGCGGCCGCGCGTCGACGATGTCGCCGGGGGGCGTCGGGGTCATGGTCATGCCCTCGAAATAAGGCGGGTTGGCGATGTAGGTGGAGCCGGCGGGCCAGCCATAGGTGGAGCCGCCGATCACCTCGATCCCCTGCCAGCGCACGTCGCCTTTGTAGACGTCGGCATAACGCGAGCGAAACATGTCGCCGTTTACGTACTGGTCGATCATGCTCCGGATCTCGTCGTTCGACGGCCAGATGTCCTTGAGATAGACGTCCTGCCCCTGCAGGTCCTTGCCGATCGGCGCCGTGACCATGTCGCCGACCACGCTGCCCTTCACCGCATAGGCGACGACGAGCGGCGGCGAGGCCAGGTAATTGGCGCGGACGTCGGGGCTGACCCGGCCCTCGAAATTGCGGTTGCCCGAGAGCACCGAGGCCGCGACCAGGTCGTTCTTGTTGACTGCCGCAGAGATCGGCTCCGGGAGCGGCCCCGAATTGCCGATGCAGGTGGTGCAGCCATAGCCGACCAGGTCGAAGCCGAGCGCGTTGAGGTCCTCGGTGAGGCCGGCGCGGTCGAGATAGTCGGTCACGACCTGCGAGCCCGGCGCGAGGCTGGTCTTCACCCAGGGCTTGCGGTTAAGGCCCCGCGCCCGCGCCTTGCGCGCCACCAGGCCCGCGGCGACGAGCACCGAGGGGTTGGAGGTGTTGGTGCAGGAGGTGATCGCGGCGATCACCACGTCGCCATGGCCGATGTCGTAATCATTGCCCTCGACCGGGAAGCGGTTGCCCAGGGTCTCCGGCTTGTGGCCATATTCCTTCGCGAAGTTCGAGACGAACTCCTCGTCCACCTGGCTGAGCAGCACCTTGTCCTGTGGCCGCTTCGGGCCGGCCAGCGACGGCTCCACCGTCGCCATGTCGAGCCGCAGGGTCTCGGTGAAGACCGGGTCGTCCGCCCCTTCCTCGAGCCACAGGCCCTGCGCCTTGCAATAGGCCTCGGTCAAAGCGATCTCGTTTTCCGGCCGGCCGGTGAGCCGCATATAATCGAGCGTCTTGGCGTCGATCGGGAAGAAGCCGCAGGTTGCGCCATATTCGGGCGCCATGTTGGCGATCGTCGCCCGGTCCGCGACCGACAGCGCCGAGACGCCGGGGCCGAAAAACTCGACGAACCGCCCGACCACGCCCTTGGCGCGCAGCATCTGGGTGACGGTGAGAACGAGATCGGTGGCAGTGATCCCCTCCTTGAGCGCGCCGGTCAGGTGGAAGCCGACCACTTCGGGGATGATCATCGAGACGGGCTGGCCGAGCATCGCCGCCTCGGCCTCGATCCCGCCAACGCCCCAGCCGAGCACGCCGAGGCCGTTGACCATGGTCGTGTGGCTGTCCGTGCCGACGAGCGTGTCCGGATAGGCGACCTCGTCGGACCCGCCGACTTCCTTCGTGCTCCACACCCCGCGGGCAATGTACTCCAGATTGACCTGGTGGCAGATGCCGGTGCCCGGCGGCACCACCTTGAAATTGTCGAAGGCGACCGCACCCCATTTCAGGAACTGGTAGCGCTCGATGTTGCGCTGATATTCGAGCGCGACGTTCTCCTCGAACGCCATCGGCGTGCCGAAGGCGTCGACCATCACGCTGTGATCGATGACGAGGTGGACGGGGACGAGCGGGTTGATCTTCTGCGGGTCGCCGCCGAGCTTGGCCATGGCGTCGCGCATCGCCGCGAGATCGACCACCGCCGGCACGCCGGTGAAATCCTGCATCAGCACGCGCGCCGGGCGATACTGGATCTCGCGGGTGGAGCTGCGCTCCGTCTGCCAGTCGACCAAGGCCTGGACATCCTCGACGGTGACGGTGACGCCGTCCTCGAAGCGGAGCAGATTCTCGAGCAGCACCTTCATCGAGAAGGGGAGCCTGTCGACATTGCCGAGCTTCGCCGCGGCCTTGGCCAGCGAATAATAGGTGTAGCTCCTGCCGCCGACGTCGAAGCTGCTGCGCGTGCCGAGCGTGTCGTGCCCCGTGGAGGTCATAGTTTCGGGCCCCTTCCCAAGGATCGTCGTGAAAATGGGTACGCGCCGGGCACGCCCGGCTGTTGCCGAGGCGACTAGCAGAGAGGGGGCGGAGGGGGAAGGGAGGGGGTGGTGGCGAGCGGGAAGACCGAGCGCCGCGTCCCGGATCAAGCCCGGGATGACGATGGGGGGCAGAGTCGCATCCGGTCCGGATCAAGTTCGGCTCAACGGCCGCCGCCATCATCCCTCGCTGAGGGCCAATCGGCGGGGATCGCCGGCTTCTTGCCGCCGCGCGAACCCGCCTCTGCTCCGGCGCCGCGCTTGTCGTGGCTGTGGGCCTCCTCGGCGAAGGTGCCGCGCAGGCCCATGGCGGCCGTGATCGCGGCCAGAAGGATGGTCCCCAGGATCCACAGGTAGAGCTGCTGCCGGGCCTCGCCCCACAGGTTGCGCAAGAACTCCAAACGCTGCCTCCAGCCACCACGCGGTCACAGGCCGGGCTAGCATGGTTGCGTTAAGGCTCGGTAATGCGTCGAGCCCTCCTCCGCCCATGTGCAATCTCGGCACCACCAAGGCGAAGGCCGCGGAGATTGCCTTCAGCCACCCATGCCGAGGGACGCGTCATGGGCCGGCACGCGCGAATTGCTGGGGAGCGACGAGCGTGAAGCGCTGCGACGCGAGCACCCGGTCGCCCAGGCGGATCTCGATCGTCCAGATGCCGGGGATGAGCTCCCATGCCTCCTCGAGCTTGTAATCGGAATAGGACGTGCCGCCGACCTGCACCTGCTGGGGCGACGTTGTCTCACGCAGCGGGGTCCGTGCGCCCGGCGGCCACCCGCCGGGCGCGGGATAGCGCGTGATCCGCTGGACCGTGACGGGCTCGCCTTCCGGAGAACCGGCGATCCGGTAGGAGATGCCGAAGGTGATGCCCGGACGCATGGGGATGCGGGTGGTCGCCTCCACCAGGCGCTCGTCCTGCGTGTCGCTCTGGAGCACGCCGTCCGCGCCGCGGTGCGAAGACGAGACGCCCCGTTCGTAAATGCCCGCCTCGAAGATCTCGATGCCGCGCACCTGCGGCGCCTGCGCGGCGGCGGCGGTCGCGCAGCCGATCAGCCCGACTGCGACCAGAGCCAATTTCATCATTGCACCCCCCTCAGCGTAGCCCGCGGCGGACCGGCGGGCGGCTGGAGCGACATGGTAGAAAAGGTGGACGCCGGATCAAGTCCGGGATGACGGGAAGGGGGTGAGACGGCCCGGCCGGCGAGGCTGGGGATCGGCTTGATGCCGGCCCCGCAGCTGACGTCCCGACGCTGCGGTCAGGGGTTGAAGGGCGGCAGCCGGCCGGCCCGCCAGAGGTCGTCCAGGTCGACGAACTGGTGGACGAGGGTGCAGCGGCAGCTCGCCTCGGTCGGGAATTCCTCGGAATAGTCGACCATCAGCCGCCGCGGCGGGCCGGCGCGCAGCAGCAGCGCCCGGAGGGTCCCGGCGGAGGAGCGGGCATAGATGCGGGTGTAGCGGGAAAGGTCCGTCTCCCCCGCCGGCAGCGCGACCCTCGGCTCCGCCAGGTCGAGCATGCGGGCCTCGGTGGGCGTCGGCTCCCGGACGGCGCCGAGCGGCAGCAGGGTGTCGAGCCGGCCGAGGCGCGGATCGCCGCTCCGCCGCGCCCACCAATAAGACGCTGCGTCGCGGACGCGCATCCCGTCGTCCGAGCGCTGCAGGTACAGGATCCAGAGGCCGCCGGGCTTTGGCGCGCTCATCGTCCCGCAGACGGCGCTGTGCGACTCGCTCGAGAAGCGGATGTCCGGTTCGGCCATGGCCCCCGACAGGAGCGCCCAGGCCCGCGCGGTCGCGCGCCAGTCCTGGCCGGCGCCGTCCACGGAGGTTATCCGGGCAAGGACGACCGCGTCGGCCTCAGCGTCGCGCAGGGCCGCCGGTGGCGTGGGGATGCGACAGGCATGCGCCTCGGCGGGCGCGAGCAGGGCAAGCGCGGGCAGGAGGATGGCAAAGCTGGCAGATTTCACATCATTCTCCCCTGGCCCGGGGATAGCCTCTGCGCGACTACCGAAACATGAATGAACAGCGAGGTCTTCTCCGTTCGGGAAATCGTCCGGATTGGTTCATCATTGTATTTTGATTGCCGACGCCGGCGTGACTAGGGGCGGCTGACGGCCGGAATGCGCCTTGCGCGCCGTGGAAAAGCGCCTAACATGCGGGTGTTACGGGGTGTACGGGGAAGCGGCTGCAAGGCCCTGCGTCACGATCGCCTCACGCGTCCATGTACGGACGCTTCCTTCCCTGTCCCGACCCCGCGCAGGTGGAGGGAAGAGACATGACGCCAGCACGCAGGCTCAGCCGCCGTTCGTTCCTCGCCAGGGTCGCCGGGGGCAGCGTCCTCGCGGGCGGCGCCCTGCTGTTCGTCTCCGGCCGGGCCGAGGCGTTCCAGTGCACCGACGCCGACCCCGCGCCGCCGCGCGGCGATCCGTCCGGCGGCGGCCGCCGCTGCGCCAACACGGCGACCCGCCCGCGCACCGGCTGCAGCGACGGCGACCGCGGCCGCGGCTCGGATCCCGGCGCCTATGGCCGCCATTGCCGGCCGGCGACCGGCTATACCGACAACGATCCGGGCGATCCGACCAATGGCGGCCGCGGCTATCGCCGGCGGGAATGCAGCGATTCCGACAGCGGCTCCCGGGCAGACAATGCGGGCGAGGGCCGGCATTGCTGATCATTCTGCTGGATTAATGCAGGAGAGGATCGAATCCGGCGGCCTCAGCCGGTGAAAGCCCGTCCGCAGGAAGAACGGGCACCTGCTGAAAAAGCTGAAGAAGCGGGCCCGGCGGGAGGTGCACGCCGCCTGTGGCAAGGGCAATGCACGGGCGCTGATCGAGCGGCGACCGGCTGATCGGCATGGTGCAGCGGCGCCACGAGCGCGAGAAGCTGGCGCGGGCTGGACGCCGGGACCGGACGGCAGGCTGGTCGTGCCGCCTGGCTGGCGCATGCTGCCCGAACTGCCGCCGCCGCCCTGGCGGGGACGTGATCGCCAGGCCATCGATGAACCGCCGGTCGCAGACGGCCGGAACGGTGCCCGATAACATGGGTTTACACACCGGCACGCGGCTCCGTCGGGCCGCGCCCCAGCAGAGAGGATCCGACCATGGGCGAATATGAGAAGAACCAGGACATTGGCGGCGGCAAGCCGGATCAGGGGCAGGACCAGGGCGGCGGCAAGCCGGACTTCGACCGGCAGCAGGATCAGCAGGGCGGCAAGCCCGACCAGGGCCAGGACCAGGGCGGCGACTTCGGCGGGCCCGACAAGGGCGGCGATTACGGGGACAAGCCCCAGCAGCAATAGCGCCTGTCGCTGACGCGATGAGGGCCGCGGCCGGATCTGGCCGCGGCCCTTTTCGTGCGCGTCGCGCCCCGCGATCTGCTAGGGGCTAGCGATGGAAGGGGCGGAAAGACCCTTGCGGGAGAGGCGGCGGCGGGCGCTGGTCCGGCTGGCGATCCTGTTCGTGCTGCTGCTGAGCCCGCTGGGCGCGCCGGCCGTGGGACTCCTGCTCACCACGGTCTGGGAGCCCAACTTTTTCACCACTTATCCGCGGCCGTGCGTCCTGCCCCATATTCTCACTGACTATTTCACCGGCATGCTGTTCGTGTCGCTGACCCCGGGCAGCCTCGTCATTGCCGCATTGTGGCTGGTGCTGGCGGGCGGCGTGGTGCTCGGCTTCCTCGTCTATGCGGTGACGGCGGCCTGGCTCTACGGAGTCGAGCGGGCGGCGGCGGAACAGGACGCCGCGCCGGACGACGACGGCGCCGTGCTCTGACCGAATTCAGCGCGCCACGCCGTAGCGCAGGAACACGCAGTCCTTCGCGATCGGGCGCGCCTCGCGCAGGACCAGGCTCACCTGGCGCGCCATCGGCCGGAAGAAGGGGATGCCGCCGCCGAGCAGGACGGGGTGGACGTTGAGGCCGATCTCGTCGACCACCCCGCCCTCGATCAGCTGCGAGGCGAGGTCGCCGCCGCCCATGACGATGATGTCGCCGCCCTCCTTTTGCTTGAACTCGCGGACGAAGGCGGCGGGGTCGGTGGCGACGAGGGTCGCGCCCTTCGGCGCCTCCGTCATGGTGCGCGAGAAGATGAAGGTGCGGATCGGGGAGTCGCCGGCATCGCCGCCGCCGCCGGACCTGGCCGCGAAGTCCCAGGTCTTGCGGCCCATCAGCAAGGTGTCGACGCCCTGCCAGCGGGCGCCGCTGATCTGCGCCGCGTCGTCGCTCCAGCGCAGCCAGTCGAGGCCGCCGTCCGGGCCGGTGAGCATGAGGTCGAGGCTGCAGGCCGCGCCCCAGGTCACCTTGCGCATGGCGGACCTCCCGTTCAGCCCTCGACGACGATCTCGCAGTTCAAAGTATTGGCGATGAAGCAGCGCTCATGCGCCTCGTGGTGGAGGCGGTCTATTTCCGTCTCGTCCGGCGTCCGGCCGGCAAAGGCGATGCGGGGGCGAAGCGCGATCCTCACGATCGCATATTTGCCGGGGCCGGTGCGGCCCATCTCGGCGACGGCCTCGTCCTCATAGCTGTCGACGACGAGCCCCGCCTCCTGCGCGAGGCTCAGGAACCAGAGCATGTGGCACGAGGCGGCCGAGGCGGCGAGCGCCTCCTCGGGGTCGACGCCGGCCGGGTCCGAGCGCGGCACCGGGACGACGTCGGGCGAGGCCGAGGCGAGGACCTCGGCGCCGCCGTCGAACCGCCAGAGGTGGCGGCGGCTGTAGCTGTTGTCGGCGAAGCCGCCGTCCGAGCGCCAGGCGATGGTCGCCCGGTGCCGGCTCATGGCTCTTGTTGCCGCATCGTTAGGGCGGAAAACCCGTGTCCACTTTTCCGCACGATGCTAGGCCGACTTGACGAAGATGTCGGCCTGGTCGCCGCCGGCGTCGTCGGTGGTCTTCGCGCTCTTGCCGCGGCCCGGCGAGAAGCTGACCGGCGTGGCGATCAGGGGCGCCTCGTCCAGGCCGAGCGCGGCGCGGCGCGCGAGCCGGCCCTCGAGCTGGGCGCCGGCGTCCATGCTGATCGTCTCGTAGGTGACGTCGCCGAGGATCCTGGCGCTCGCCTCGACGAGCAGGGTGCGGACATTGACCTGGCCCTCGACCGTGCCGGCGAGCCGCGCCTCCTCCGCCTGGATGTTGCCGGCGATGATCCCGGCCTCGCCCTGGACGAGCTGGCTGCAGCGGACATTGCCGTCGATCCGGCCGTCGACATGGAGCTGCGCGTCGGTGGCGAGATCGCCGCTGACCAATACCTCCGGACCGATGAAGCTGAGCCCGGCCGGGCCCGAGCGGGACGCCTTGGGCAAAGCGGCGCCGGTCTTTTCACGCGAGAACATGATGGTGAGCCTCCCCTGTGCGCGGCGAGTGTGGCCGGGGCGGGCGGAGAGTCAAGCAAAGTGCGGCGAGGGGAGGGATTAAAGAGGGTTAATCCGGGGATACCACGGTAGCTACTCTCTCTCCCGTCATTCCAGCGAAGGCTGGAATCCCGACGGAGGTCGTGCCGGGCGACGAGACAGGCTGGATTCCAGCCTTCGCTGGAATGACGGAGGGAGGTGGTATCACCACACGGCCCCAGACAGTAATGGGGGCCGGCATTGCTGCCGGCCCCCACTGTCCCTTTGCATCCGGTTCCGCCGAAGCGGGCCTTTTGCAATGGGCGGTTTCGAGGGCGGTAACCGGGACAGGTCCCGGCCCCGCTTCCTCCGGAGTCCGCCGAAGGCCGAAGCCTCGGCGGGTTCCCCGCTGGCTCCCCGGCAGGGCCGAAGCCCTGACGGTTCGCCGGCTGGCGGATTTGGAACTCGCGTTCCGCTTCCTTGCCCTGGCGCATTCATGGACCGAAGCCCCTGAACCCGCGTCCGGCAGGATCCTTGGCCGAAGCCTTGGTTCCGCCTGGCAGTCCATGAGCCGAAGCCCTGGGTCTGCCGGTTTCGCAGCTCCCGGGCCGAAACCCGGTCCTGCCCGACCCCTCCGGAGCCGAAGCCCCTTCTGAGCCGGTGGCAGCGCGCTTGTCCGAAGACATCGCTTTCTGCCGGGCTAGTCCTGGACCCGAAGGTCCGGTGTCCGGCCTGGCCGTTCCGCAGACCCGAAGGTCTTTGGGCCGGCACCGGTTCCTGTCGTGCCCGAAGGCCGTTCAGGTTCCGGATGGGCGCTTCACGAAGCCTGCCGCCTTAGCATCCGCTGAAGGGCAAGCCCGTCCTCGTCCGCTGCGCGGCGGCTTCGTCAGCCGCCCTGCCGTCCGCGTCTGCCGACCGCCAGTCCGAAGACGGGGCCAGGCATCCGCCTGGGCTGTGGCTGGGAAGGCTCTCCTCCGTTGCCGGAAGATCGTCTCGGCCACGACCTGAAGCTGTCATGGATTCCGAGTCGGTCCAAGCGGATTCCGCCTGTGGATAACGAGGATAACGTGCATAAGTTTTGGCCCCGGAATCGGCGGCATTTTCCGCGCCCGCCGGCCCCGCTTCGCCGTTCCGCCGCGGCGCACGCGCCGCTTGCCCCGCGCGCCCCGCCCGCATAAAGGAAGCGCCAATCGGAGCGGGTCGCTCCTGTCGAACAGAGGGTCAAGGCTGCATGGACGGTCGGTTCAACACGATTGCCGGATGGGTGCTGGGCGCGGGGATCGTCTTCCTGGGCGCCAATCTGCTCACCGCCGAAATCTTCAAGAGCGAGCATAGCGAGAAGATGGGCTTTCCGGTCAACGGTGCCGAGGAGACCAAAAGCGGCGGCGCGGCGGAGCGGCCGATCGCCTTCTACCTGCAGACCGCCGACGCGACGCGCGGCCAGAGCCAGTTCTCCAAATGCGCGGGCTGCCACACGATCAACCAGGGCGGCGCCAACGGCACCGGCCCGAACCTGTGGGGCGTGATGGGCGAGCCGATCGGCCAGGGCCATGGCGGCTTCGCCTTCTCCGACGCGCTGCGCAACAAGGGCGGCAATTGGGACTGGGAGAATATGAGCGCCTGGCTGGCCTCGCCCCGCGCCTTCGCCCCGGGCACCAGGATGGGCTTCGGCGGCATGTCCAATCCGCAGGACCGTGCCGACCTCCTGCTCTACCTGAACGCGCAGGGCGGCCACCTGACCGTACCGCCGCCGCCCGCCGAGGCCCCGGCCGCCGGCAACGAGTCGGCGGGCAATGCGTCGGCCGGCAACGAGGCCGCGCCGGCCGGCAATGCCGCCGCGCCCGCGGGCAACGCCGCAGCGCCCGAGGGGAACGCGCAGTAAGAGCCGGTCACCGGGCCCAGGGGTCAGGGCGCAATTGGAATCGGTCGGATCGACCACACCGAGAATTGCCCGGCTATCCGGAAACCTGATTGAGCACCGACCCTAGGCATATTCGCTGAGGCGAATCGCCGCCACGGCGGCGGCCATGTCCGGCGCCTGCCGCGCGAGCGCCTTGTCCGCTTTCTTCAGCACGCCCCTCAGATGGGGCTCGAGCCAGGGCGCCGCCTCGGCCGGGTCGCGCCCCGCGAGCCGCTGGAAGATCACAGTGGCGGTGACCAGGGCCTGCTCGCTCAGATAGCCCTTGAGCGAGCTCCGCCAGCCGGTGGCTCGTCCCGTCCCGAACGTCTCGAAGGAGCGGGCGGCATTCGCGAGCAGCACGCCGAAGCCCATATAGCACGCAGCGAGATCGGTGTGCAGTTCGTGCAGCTCCCAGCCGCCGGGCGGGGCCTCGCTCGCCGTCGCCATCAGATAATGGCCGAATTCGTGCGCGAAGGTCGCCGCCAGCCCGGCCCGGTCGCGGGCCATGCCCGGATCAAAGGTGATGATGGCGTGGCGCCCCTCCGGCCCCTCGCCGATCCGGAACGTGCCGCAGGGTGTGCTGCCGGACACGGACAGGCCCATGCCGATCGCCGCGCCGCCGGCCAGCGGATGATCGCTGTCGCCGGCCTCGAGCTGGCACGGCCAGTCCGCCATCCCTGCATGCTCGCGCACCTGTTCGAACAGCTCTTCCGTCGCTGCCTGGACCCGGCTTTCGGTCAGCGGGAAGAAATCGGGATTGGGCAGGATCAGCGGCCGGTCCCCGACCGGGCCGAACTCCCGGATCAGCCATTTGAAGGTGGCGAGCTGGAAGTCCAGCTCATCCTGGTCGATCGGCAGCCGGGCGCCGAACGGCCACATCGTTCAGCAATCGGGCCCGTCGGCCGAGCCCGCATAATGGCGGCAGACATGGTCCCAGGCTTCCTCGGCGCTCTCGCAATAGGAGAAGAGTTTGAGGTCGTCGGCGGAGATCACGCCTTCCTCGGCCAGCGCCTCGAAGTCGATCACCCGCTCCCAGAAGGCCTTGCCGAAGAACAGGATCGGGATCGGCTTCACCTTGCCGGTCTGGATCAGGGTGAGCAGTTCGAACGCCTCGTCGAACGTTCCGAAGCCGCCCGGGAAGACCGCGACCGCGCGGGCGCGGAGCAGGAAGTGCATCTTCCTGAGCGCGAAATAGTGGAACTGGAAGCTCAGGGCCGGCGTGACATAGGGATTGGGCATCTGCTCGTGCGGCAGCACGATGTTGAGCCCGATCGATTCCTTGCCCTCGTCCACCGCGCCGCGGTTCGCCGCCTCCATGATCGAGGGGCCGCCGCCCGAGCAGACCACGAAATGGCGCTTGCCGTCCTCGTCCGGATCGTGCCGGCTGGCGAGCCGCGCCAGCTGGCGCGACACGTCATAATATTTGCTGTTCGCCTTGAGCCGCTCGGCGGTGCGGCGCTGGCTGTCGGTCGAGGCGGCGGCGATAAGGGCGTCGGCCTTGTCCGGCTCCGGGATGCGGGCCGAGCCGTAGAAGACGAAGGTGGAGGCGATGTTCGCCTCGTCGAGCAGCAATTCCGGCTTCAGCAATTCGAGCTGGAAGCGGACCGGGCGCAGATCCTCGCGCAGCAGGAAATCCATGTCCTGGAAGGCGAGGCGATAGGCCGGGTCGACGGTCTGCGGGCTGAGCGTGGTCTGCGCCGCGGTCGCGGCCTCGGTCCGGGCCGGCTCGAACACGCGCTTGGGGGGAACTGGGTCGGTCATTTCGGAGGGCTTTAATTGGGAATTCGGGCTTAGTCATCCCAACGGCGCACCCTCCCGTCATTGCGAGCGCAGCGAAGCAACCCAGTTCGGCTTTGGAGGCCCACTGGATTGCTTCGTCGCTTCGCTCCTCGCAATGCCGGGCCTGCTAGTGGACGATGCTATCCCAGAGGTCGGTCCAATCCGGGTTCATCGCTTCGATCAGCGCCAGCTTCTTCTTCCGTGAACCCGCCTTGATCTGCTTCTCCCGGGCAATCGCCGAGAGCATTTCCTCGTGGATCTCGTACCGGACCAGCATCTTGCAGCCATAGCGGCCCGTGAAGCCGGTGTTGCCCTCCCGGTGCTGCCAGACCCGCTGGACGAGGCCGGAGATAACGCCGGTGTAGAGCGTCCCGGCGCGGCGGCTTGCCATGATGTAGACAGCGGGCTGCTTCATCAGAAGCCGTCATTGCGAGGAGCGAAGCGACGAAGCAATCCAGACTGCATCCACTTCGGACTGGGTTGCTTCGCTTCGCTCGCAATGACGGATGAGGCGCAGCCCCGACCCCCTACCGACAGTAAGGCCCGTTCGGGCCCATGTCGAAGTGCAGGTGGTTGTAGTGATAGCGGTCGGACTCCGGCGAGAGGCCGATGTTGAAGCGGCGGCAGCCGCCCTGGTGGACTTGGCGGAGGAAGCGATGGACGCGGTCGTCGTCGCCGCGCCAGCCCTGCTCGACCGTGATCCGCCGCCCGTCCGCGAGCACGAAGCCGGAGACGTCCACCGCATTGGCGAAGGCGTGCTGGGAGAGCCGTTCGCCGGGCTGGCTGTTGCGGGTGCGGCAGGCATAGGTGCCGAACGTCTCGATCCTGACCACCGGGCTGCCGAGATGCTGGTCGGCGGCGGACTGGACGGATTCCCGGCTCCAGCGCGAGAATTGGCGGGCGAGCGGGCAGGTCATCGCGCGCAGGCCGGTGGCGGGCGTGCCCATGTCGACGAGCTGGACCGCGCCGACGGCCGAGCAGCCGCCGGCGAAATGCTGGTCGGGCAGGCGGCGGAAGCGGATGCGCTCGCGGGCGAGGTCGATATGGCATTGCAGGAGGTCGGCGCTGCCGCGGTCGGCGAGCGGGCGGGTCGGCGTGCGCGGCTGGCGCCCGCGGTCGGCGCGCGGGATGCAGCCGCCGAGCGCGAGCATCGCGAGCAGAAGCATCCCCCACCGCATCGCCGCGAGCCTCCGGGCGCGCCGCTTTTCGGTCAAGCCGTTTGAGTCGAAGCGTTTATCCGGCGGGCCGGGCGGCGGCCGGCGCCGGCAGGCGGAAGGTGATCGTGGTGCGGAAGATCGTGCCGGCGGCCGGCGCGCCATTGGCCAAGGTCGGCGCCGCGCGCAGCCAGGCGCTGAGCTGCAGCGCGGCGAGCTGGAATTCGGGCAGGAGCGGCCCGGGGTCCGAGCCCGTGGCGGCTGCCGGGTTGATGCAGAACAGGCTGAGGTCGCCCTGCACCCGGCAGTCGAGGCGCATCCGGCCCTCCAGCCCGATGGCGAGCGCGCCGCGCGGATAATAGGCCTCGCTCTGCGCAGCGGTCATCAGCCCGGCAAAGGTGACGTTGGCGACCGGGCGCTGCACATATTCGAAGAGGCGCGCCGGGGGGACGACGTCGGCGGGCATGATCCGGCCCGTGATCGTCACCGCCAGCGCGCGCCGGTTCGCGGCGGCCTGCGCAGGCGCCAGCCGGAACTGGTAGAGCGAGCCGAGGCCGAGCGCGGCGGCGCGATAGGGATCGGCTACGGCCGGATCCTGGCAATGGGTGACGCGGCCGCTGGACCGGTCGACGAGGCAGCGCACGCTGAAGGGTGCGCCGCCGGGCGGAATGGGGGGGCGGCCCGCGAGCAGGAAATGCCGCGCCGCGGCCCCGGGCCGGACAAGTATATTGGCCTCGTCGAAGGGCAGGAGCTCGGCGTCGGCGGGGATGGTCGCGGCGACCGGTGCCGGCGCCGTATTCTGGCCTGGCAGGACGAAGTTGCCCGGCGGCGCGCCCGGCTGCGCGGCGGCGAGGACGGCGAACATGGACGCGAACCAGGACATGCGGATTTCCCCTATCGGCCGAGCATAGGCCGCGGCCGCGCTTGACAGCAAGGCGGGCTGCTTTATCCCCGTCGGCGGGCCACGCCGTCCCAACGCGGCGCGTGCTCTCTGCAAGGAGAGTCGACATGACCGATCTGTTGCCGGAGGCTGCCGGCGCGCCTGCGCGGCTCGACAAGCCCCACGTCCGTCCCGCACGGCCTTTCTTCTCTTCCGGCCCCTGCGCCAAGCCGCCCGGCTGGTCCCCCGAAAAGCTCGCCACCGGCTGCCTCGGCCGCTCGCACCGCTCGAAGCTCGGCAAGGCGCGGCTGCAGCATGCGATCGACCTGATGCGCGAATTGCTGCGCCTGCCGGCGACGCACCGGATCGGCATCGTGCCGGGCTCCGACACCGGCGCCTTCGAGCTGGCGATGTGGACCATGCTCGGCGCCCGGCCGGTCACCTGCCTCGCCTGGGAGAGCTTCGGCGAGGGATGGGTGACCGATGCGGTGAAGCAGCTGAAGCTGGAGCCGAACGTGCTCCGCGCCGATTATGGCGCGCTGCCGGACCTCTCGCAGGTCGACTGGTCGCACGACGTGCTCTTCACCTGGAACGGCACCACCTCGGGCGTGCGCGTGCCGGACGGGGACTGGATTGCCGGCGACCGCGAGGGGCTGAGCTTCGCCGACGCGACCTCGGCGGTGTTCGCCTCTGATCTGCCCTGGGAGAAGATCGATGTCGCCACCTTCTCCTGGCAGAAGGTGCTCGGCGGGGAGGGCGGCCATGGCGTGCTTATCCTCGGCCCGCGCGCGGTCGAGCGGCTGCAGAATTACACGCCCGCCTGGCCGCTCCCCAAGCTCTTCCGGCTGATGGCGAAGGGGGCGCTCAACGAAGGCGTGTTCAGGGGCGAGACGATCAACACGCCCTCGATGCTCGCCGTCGAGGACGCGATCTGGGCGATGGAATGGGCGGTGATGGAGGGCGGCCCCAATGCGCTCATCGCCCGCTGCGAGGCCAATGCCGCGGCGCTCGACGCGATCGTGGAGGCGCGGGACTGGCTCGGCCATCTCGCCGCCGACCCCGCCAGCCGCTCGAAGACCAGCGTCTGCCTGACCGTCGAGGGCGCGGACGCCGAGTTTATCAAGCGCATGACGAGCCTGCTCGAGCTGGAGGGCGCCGCCTACGACATCGCCGCCTATCGCGACGCCCCGCCGGGCCTGCGCATCTGGTGCGGGGCGACGGTGGACGTGGAGGACGTGGAGGCGCTCGGGCCGTGGCTGGACTGGGCGTACCAGGAAGCGAAAGCCGTCTAGCCGTCATCCCGGCGAAGGCTGGGGTCCAGGCGGCGTTTGTGCCCCTCTCGGATCAAGCATGGATCCCAGCCTTCGCTGGGATGACGAAGGAAAAGAAGAATGCCCAAAGTGCTCATCTCCGACGCCATGGATCCGAAGGCGGCCGAGATCTTCCGCGCCAATGGCGTTGAGGTGGACGAGAGGCCCGGCCTGTCGAAGGACGAGCTCAAGGCGATCATCGGCGACTATGACGGGCTCGCCATCCGCTCGGCGACCAGGGTGACCGCGGAGCTGCTCGAGGCCGCCACGAAGCTGAAGGTGGTCGGCCGGGCCGGGATCGGCGTCGACAATGTCGACATCCCGGCGGCGACCGCGCGCGGGGTGGTGGTGATGAACACGCCCTTCGGCAATTCGATCACCACCGCCGAGCATGCCGTCGCCCTGATGTTCGCGCTCGCCCGCGAGCTCCCCGCCGCCGATTTTTCCACCCAGGCGGGCAAGTGGGAGAAGAACCGCTTCATGGGCGTCGAGCTGACCTCGAAGACGCTCGGCCTGATCGGCTGCGGCAATATCGGCTCGATCGTCGCCGACCGCGCGCTCGGCCTCAGGATGCGGGTGATCGCCTACGATCCCTTCCTGACCGCCGAGCGGGCGGTGGAGCTGGGCGTCGAGAAGGTGGAGCTCGAGCAATTGCTTGCCCGGGCCGACTTCATCACCCTGCACACGCCGCTCACCGAGCAGACCCGCAACGTCCTGTCCGCCGCCAATCTGGCGAAGACGAAGAAAGGCGTCCGCATCGTCAATTGCGCGCGGGGCGGGCTGATCGACGAGGCGGCGCTGAAGGCGGCTTTGGACAGCGGCCATGTCGCGGGCGCGGCGCTCGATGTGTTCGTCGAGGAGCCGGCCAGGGAGAATCCGCTGTTCGGCACGCCGGGGCTGATCGCGACGCCGCATCTCGGCGCCTCGACCACCGAGGCGCAGGTCAATGTCGCGATCCAGGTCGCCGAGCAGATGTCGGAATTGCTGGTCACGGGCGGCGTCACCAACGCGCTCAACGTGCCCTCGCTCACCGCCGAAGAGGCGCCGCGCCTCCGCCCCTATATGGCGCTGGCCGAGATGCTCGGCTCGCTCGTCGGCCAGCTCGCGCAGGACGATTTCACCCGCATCTCGATCGAGACCGAGGGCCATGCCGCCGCGCTCAACCAGAAGCCGATCGTCGCCGCCGTGCTGGCCGGCTTCATGCGGGTCTTCTCGGACAGCGTGAACATGGTCAACGCGCCCTTCCTCGCCCGCGAGCGCGGGCTCGACGTGCGCGAGGTGCGGCACGACCGCGAGGGCGCCTATCACACTCTGGTCCGGGTCTCGGTCGATACCGGCACGGGCAAGCGCTCGGTCGCCGGCACCCTGTTCGGCGAGGCGCAGCCGCGGCTGGTGGAATTGTTCGGGATCGCGGTCGAGGCGGAATTGCAGGGCGACATGATCTACATCGTCAACGAGGACAAGCCGGGCTTCATCGGCCGGCTCGGCACCGTGCTCGGCGAGGCGGACGTCAACATCGCCACCTTCAACCTCGGCCGGCGCGGCGCGGGCGGCGAGGCGGTCTGCCTGGCCGCGCTCGACGGCCAGATCCCGCCCGACCTCGTCCAGGCGATCGGCAAGATCACCGGGGTGAAGCGGGCGATGCCGTTGCGGTTTTGAGATCCTCCCCGGCACGGGGAGGGGGACCAAGCGAAGCTTGGTGGAGGGGGCGGCGTGCGGGTCTCCGGGCCCCCTCCGTCAGCGCTTCGCGCTGCCACCTCCCCGTGCCGGGGAGGATTTGGAACTTGGAACACGCCCCGGTTTAAGGGATTGATGCGCGAGGGAGGGAAGCCCCATGCGCCTCATTCTCGCCTGCCTGGCCGCCTTGCTCCTCGCCGGCCCAGTCTCCGCGCAGCGCCAGCCCGAATGGCGGACCGCGATCGAGACCGATATCATCCTCCATCCCTTCCGCTACGAGCCGCGGACGCTGCGGCTCGTCGCCGGGCGCCCGGTGCTGCTTCGCTTCGTCAACAACGGCCGCGCCAACCTCAGCTTCCGCGCGCCGCGCTTCTTCGCCGCCGCTTTGGTCCGGCCGCGGGACCGGCGCTTCGTGGTGAACGGCGGCTTCCGCCTGCGGCCCGGCGAGCGGCTCAGCATCGCCCTGGTTCCCGCGCCGGGAGTCTATCGCGCCCGCAGCGGCTATCTGCTGCACCGCCTGCGCGGCATGAGCGCGCGGATCATTGTCGAGTGAACGGTCTTGAAAGAGCATCCGTGTATTACTAGCATAATACACGAGGAGAGTTGCGAATGGCGAAGGTGAAGATCCCGAAGCGCGTCGCGGGCGTGAAGGTGCCCAAGAAGGTGCGCAAGCAGGCGAAGAAGGCGCTGAAGCTCACCGAATCGGCCGCGGTCCGCGAGCTCGCTTTGGCCGGGCTGACGCTTGCCGCCCAATCGGTCGTCGAGAAGGCGAAGCGCGCCGAGGCGCGGCCGGGCGCCGGCGCCGGAGACGACGCAAAGGCGAAGCCCGATGCACTCGATCTCGGTCTCGTGATCCACGCCGCCGTCGCGGAGGGCGCGCGCCGCTTCCTCGAAGGCTTCGAGGAAGGCGCGGCCGCCGCTGCGCCGAAGCCCGTGCGGACACGGGCGAAGCGGACGGCCAACCCCTAGGACTATTGATTACGGCCCGCTTCCTGCCCGCTGCTCAGTAGCGGGGCTGCGGCTGCACCCGCTGGACCGGCTCCGGGCCGCCGCGCAGCTGGCCGCGAATCGCGCCCTGCGGATGCGCGGCGGTGTGGACGTTCACGTAGAAGTCCTGCGCCGCCAGCACCATGTGCCGGGCGAGCTGCTGGTCGACCGGGGCGCAGCCCTGGCTGCGGCCGTTGGCGTCGGGCGTGGTGAGCGTGACCACCGGCGGCCCCGCCGCGCCCGCGGAGCCGCGATGGATGTGGGCCGCGGTTGCCGGGTCGATCGCCCGCGCATAGAGGTTCCAGCAGACCGAACCGCTGGCCGGGACGACGCGGAGCTCGACCGTGCCGTTGCCGTCCGGATCGCCGGGCCCCGGTATCTCCTGGATGCCGGTCATCGAGACGTAGAGCCGCGCGCTCTGATTGCCGGGCTGCATCGAGCAGGCCGCGAGCAGCATCGTAGTCACTCCGGTCAGCATCGCCTTCATCTCGTCTCTCCCTCTCACTCGCCCTCGCTCCAGCGCGTCAGCAAGGTATTGGCAATGGCGAAGGGCGGCGGCGCCTGGAAGGGCGCGTCCGGATTGCCGGCCAAAGCGGCGAGGACGCCGGCCCGGTCGCACCAGAAAGCGTCCTCCAGCTCATTGCCGTCGAGCGTCAATCGGTCGGACGCCGCCTTCCCGATACAGGCGATCATCAGCGAGCCCGGGAAGGGCCAGGGCTGGCTCGCCACGTAGCGCACGTCGGTGACCGCGACGCCTGCCTCCTCGGCCAGTTCGCGCGCCACCGCCTCCTCGATCGATTCCGCCGGCTCGACGAAGCCGGCCAAGGCCGAATAGCGGCGCGGCGGATAATGGGGCGAGCGGCCGAGCAGCACCCGGCCCTCATGCTCGGCGAGCATGATCACCACCGGATCGACGCGCGGGAAATGCTCGGCGCCGCACTGCCCGCATTGCCGCCCCCAGCCGGCGCGGAAAAGGGCCGTCTTATGGCCGCAGACCGAACAGAAGCCGTGCCGGTTGTGCCATTCGTTGAGGCTCCGCGCCGCCCCCCAGATGGCCGCGTCCCTTGAGCTCATCAGCGCCAGCAGCCCAAATACGCTCCACGCCCGCTGCCCGAGCTCCATCCGGACCAGCGGCGCGAACAGGGGCCGGCCGTCCTCGAGCCCGAGGAACAGCAGGTCCTCCGCGCCCTCCACCGGACCCCAGCGCAGCGCCCCGGCTTCGTCCAGCACCGGATCGACCACATCGAGCTGCAGCAGCCGCGCGTCGCCATTGGCCATCAGATCGGCCAGCCGCTCGGCGTCGAGGCGGAGATGGTCGGCCCGGTCGAGACCGGCGCCGGTGAAACCGGGCTGGGACATGGGTCTGGATTAGCGTCCGAACACGTCCCGTGCAAAGGCGTCGGTGCGTTCGGTGGCGACATGGCCTGGCTGGCCGAAGCGGCGGAAGATCCCGGCGTGGCTGCCCTCGACCGACACCACCTCGGCGGGCGTGCCGGCGCGGCGGAGCGCGGCGGCGAGGTCCCGGGACTGGGCGCCGCTGTCGTCGGGGCGGCTGGCGATGTGGAGGATCAGGAAGCGGCCGGCATTGGGCGCGGCGGCGTGCCGGGTCGGCGAGACGCGGGCCTGGAAGGCGCGGTCCGTCCCGAAGGCGCGGGCGTAGAGCCGCCTCAGGAAGGGGCCGCCTCGCGCCATCTGCGCGGGGACGTCATATCCGGCGCCGTCGAGCAGGACGATGCCGTCGAGGATGGTGACGGGCAGCCGGTGCGCGGCCAGATAGGAGGGGTCGGTGCCGACCAGAGCGGCGAGATGGGCGCCGGCGCTGTGGCCGCTGACGATGATCTTGCCCGGGTCGATGCCGAGCTCGTCCGCCTGCCGGACCAGCCAGGCGATCGCGGCGGCCACGTCCTCGGCCTGCTGCGCCGGATCGGCGTCGGGCACGAGCCGGTAGTTCAGGGAGGCGAAGGCATAGCCCCGGGCGCGGGCATGCGCGGCCATATGGCCCGCCATCCCCTTGTCGCCGAACGCCCAGGCGCCGCCATGGATGAAGATGAAGAGCGGCGCGCGGTGCCCGGTCGGAGCCGGGATGAAGTCGAGCCGCTGGCGCGGGGATGAGCCATAGGCAAGCTCTTCCTTCCCGGCCGGCCAGGCCGAACGCTGCGCCGCGAGCGGGGCGGCGAGGAAGCAGGCGAGGAGGAGGGCGAGAAGCGCACGCATCGGCACGGACCTTCAGACCAGGAGGGCCTTCTCCCTAACGCCGCCGCCCGCCTTTCCCTTCTCGCGCCAGGCGAGGCCGCGAGCGGCGAGTTTGGCGAAGAGGGTGGGGAGGCCGGCCTCGGCGATGGTCGCGGCGGCGTGCCAGAGCCCAGCGGGCCGCGCATCGGTCCGCGCGCACATCAGGGTCATGGTCAGCGAGAAATGGGTGAAGACATGTTCGACGGCGCCGGCCTCCTCCCAGTCCGCTTCTGCTGGCGGCGTCTCGGGCAGTGCCAGCATCCCGCCGAGCAGGCCTTTGGCGGGGCGGCGGACCAGCAGCACCTCGCCGTCATGCTCGAGCCAATAGGCCTTGCCGTGGCGATGCGGGCGGGGCGCCTTGGGGGCCTTGACCGGGTAAAGCTCGGGCTCGCCCTCCGCATAGGCCTGGCACCAGCCCTGTACCGGACAGAGGCCGCAGGCGGGCCCCCGCGGCGTGCAGATCGTGGCGCCGAGGTCCATCGTCGCCTGGGCGAAATCGCCGGCGCCCCCGGCGGGGGTCATCGCGTCGACCAGCGCGCGGATGCGCGGCCGCGCCTGCGGCAACGGCGCCTTCAGCGCGTGCAGCCGCGACACCACCCGCTCGACATTGCCGTCGACCACAACCGCGCGCCGGCCGAAGGCGATCGCCGCGATCGCGGCCGCCGTGTAGGCGCCGATCCCCGGAAGCTTCAGCAAAGCCGCCTCATCGTCCGGAAAATGGCCGGCATGTTCCCCCGCGACGGCACGCGCGCAGGCGAGCAGGTTGCGGGCGCGGGCATAATAGCCGAGCCCCGCCCAGGCGGCCATGACGTCCGCATCCTCTGCGGCCGCCAGCGCCTCCACCGTCGGCCAGCGCGACGTGAATTTCTCGAAATAGGGCTTCACCGCCGCGACCGTGGTCTGCTGCAGCATCACCTCGCTGAGCCAGACGCGATAGGGGTCGGCGCGCTCTCCCGGCTCGGCCCGCCACGGCAGGCGGCGCTTATCCACAACATACCAACACAAAAGCGCTTCGGCGGCATCGACGGGCATGGGCCGCCTATGCCATGCTCGCCGGCAGAGTGGAAAGCAAAGTGACCAGGACGGGCGTGAAGGGCCGGAAGGCGGCCGCCGAGCCGCAGCGGGCCCGGCGCGCGCGGGCCGTGGCGGATCTGCTGCCGGCCGCGGGCGGCGCCGCCTTCCGCCGCTTCGGCTTCGTCCAGTCCTCGATCGTCAGCCGCTGGCGGGAGATCGTGGGCGCCCGCTACGCCGCCGTCTCCGCCCCCGAATCGATCCGCTTCCCGCCGGGGAAGAAGAGCGCCGGCACGCTCACCCTTGTCGTCGAGGGGGCGCATGCGCCGATGATGCAGCACGTCGCCCCGGCGATCCGGGACCGGGTCAACCAGTTCTTCGGCTACGAGGCGGTGGCCAGGGTCGCGATCCGGCAAGGTCTGGTTCAGGTCGAGAAACGGAAGTCCCGGGCCGCGCCGCCTTCGCTGCGCCCGGTCACGCTCCCGGTGGACATGAAGGATACGCTGCGCGACATCGCCGATCCCGAGCTGCGTTTATGCCTGGAATCGCTTGCGCGCGGGCTCGCGGCTGGCGATGGAGCGCCAGCAGTGACGGCGATCCCGGTCGTCGGCAAGATTGGAGAGAAGAAGAGATGAAGAGCTTGTTCATGGCCGGCTCGGCCGCCCTCGTCCTGACCCTTGCCGCCTGCGGTGGCGGCGGCGGCAACAATACGGCCGGCGTGACGCCCCCGGCCGCCCCGGTCGCCAATGTCGCGGCGCCGGCCGGCCAGGACTGGACGCAGACCATCGCAGAGACCGAGCGCGGCTTCCTGATGGGCAATCCGAACGCGCCGGTGAAGCTGGTCGAATATGCCTCGATCACCTGCCCGCATTGCGGCGACTTCTCCAACCAGGGCGGGGCCGAGGGCATCCGCAATTTCGTGCGCAGCGGCCGGGTCAGCTGGGAATATCGCCCCTATATGATCTTCCCGACCGATCCGGGGCTGTTCGCGCTGCTGCGCTGCAACGGGCCGGATTCCTACTTCCAGCTCGTCGACCAGCTCTATGCCGAGCAGCAGAACTGGGCGATGCGCGGCCAGCGCTATCTCGAGGCGAACCGCGCCGCGGTCGAGGCGATGGACCTGCAGACCCGCGCCGCGACCCTGGTGCGCGAGACGGGCGTTGACGCCTTCTTCCGCCAGCGCGGCATGACCCAGCAGCAGATCAACCAGTGCCTCGCCGATCCGCGCAACCTGCAGCGCGTCGCCGACGACACCCAGCATGCGGTGCAGACCGACAATCCGCCGGGCACGCCGACCTTCTACATCAACGGCACCCAGCAGCAGAATATCGGCTACTGGAACCAGCTCGAGCCGCTGCTGCGCACGGCGACGGGCGGCTGAGGCCATGAGGCGCCCGCTCCTCGCCACCTTCGCTGCGCTCGCCGCCATCACCGCGCTGGCCGGGCCGGCGACCGATGCGGCGGCGCAGCGGCGCGCCGCCGCGGTGCAGGACTGGACCCGGGTCGCGGCGCGCACGCCCGAAGGCGGCTTCCGGATCGGCAGTCCCGATGCCCGGATCAAATTGGTCGAATATCTGTCGACCACCTGCGGGCATTGCGCCGCCTTCTCGCGGGAGAGCGCCGCCCGTCTCATTCCCGTCCATGTCCGCTCGGGCCGGGTCAGCGTCGAATATCGCAATTATTATCTGAACGGGCTGGACGTCGCCGCAGCGCTGCTGAGCCGCTGCGCCTCGCCGGCCGGCTATTTCGCGATGACCCACGAGCTGCTCGCCACCCAGGCGACCTGGACCGCCCGGATCCAGAGCGTCCCGGCGGCCCGCCGGCCGCAGCTGCAGGCGATGGCGCCGCTCCAGCTCACCGGCGAGTTGATCACCATCCTCGGCCTCGACGCAGTGGGGCAGCGGCACGGCATCGGCCCGGCGGCCCGCCGGCAATGCCTGACCCAGGCCAATCTCGACCGGCTCGAGCAGCTGCACGACCAGGGCGCCCGCGCCGGCGTCCAGGGCACGCCCACCTTCTTCATCAACGGCGCGATCCAGAATGTGAACACTTGGGCGGAGATCGAGCCGCGGCTGCAGTGACGGCCCGGCCAAGGGGGAAAAGTACAGTCAGGTGAAGGTCAAGCGGCTCAAACTGTCCGGCTTCAAGAGCTTCGTCGAGCCCGCGGAGCTGCGCGTCGAGGACGGCCTCACCGGGATCGTCGGGCCGAACGGCTGCGGCAAGTCCAACGTGCTGGAGGCGATCCGCTGGGTGATGGGCGAAAGCTCGCCCAAGTCGATGCGCGGCGCGGGCATGGACGACGTCATTTTCGCCGGCACCGCCTTGCGCCCCGCGCGGGACTTCGCCGAGGTGACGATGCTGGTCGAGCGCGAGAGCGGCGACCAGGAAGGCGACGTGCCGCTCGCCCCGCCGGGCGAGACCGAGATCACCCGGCGGATCGAGCGCGGCGCCGGCTCCGCCTATCGGGTAAACGGCCGCGACGTGCGGCAGAAGGACGTCGCCCTGCTGTTCGCCGACGCGGCAACGGGCGCGCACAGCCCCGCTTTGGTCAGCCAGGGCAAGATCAGCGCGGTGATCGCCGCCAGGCCGACCGAGCGCCGGCTGATGCTGGAGGAGGCGGCCGGGATTGCCGGCCTGCACGTCCGCCGCAAGGATGCCGAGCAGAAGCTGCGCGCCACCGAGGCGAACCTGATCCGGCTCGACGAGATCCTCGCCGACATGGAGCTGCGCGGCGCTGCGCTGAAGCGGCAGGCGCGCGCGGCCGAGCGCTATCGCAAGCTCTCCGACCAGATCCGCGTCGCAGAGGCGCGTCTCGTCTTCGCGCGCTGGCGCGAGGCGGCGGAGGCGGCTGAGGTCGCGAAGCGGGAATCGGAGGCGGCGGATGGCGCGGTCGCGAAGGCGGCCGAGGCGCGGCTGGCGGCGGCCGCCTGGCAGAATGACGCGGTCGGGCGGCTGGCGGATCTGCGCAAGGCCGCGGAGGCCGCGCGCGAGAAGGCCTCGGAGCTCGGCCACAGGCTGGCCGCGCTGCGCGCCGAGCGGGACGGGGTGACGCGGCGGATCGCCGAGCTGGAGGGCCGGCAGCGCACTTTGGCCGCGGACCGGCAGCGCGAGGCGGCGCTGAAGGCGGATGCGGCGGCGGCGATCGCGCGGCTCGACGAGGAGCTGGCGGCGATCGCCGCGCGGCTCGAAGAGGCGGAGAGCCGGCGCGGCACGATCGACGTGCGCACGGTCGAGCATGAGGATGCAGCCCGCGCCGCGGAGAGCGCGCTCGGCCAGGCCCGCGCCGTGCAGGCGGCGGAGCAGGCCGAGGCGCGCGTCGCCACGGCGGCGCTGGACGCGGCCCGCGCCAGGCTTGCCCGCGCCGAAGCCGAGGCGGCGCGGCTCGCCGGGCAACTGCAGGAGCTGGGCGGGGATGCCGATCTCGTCCGCCAGCTTGCACAGGCACAGAACGACAGGGACAATGCCGAGAAGGCGATCGCCGAAGCCGGCACGGCGGTCGCCGCTGCCGAGACCCGCCGCGCCGAGGCCGCCGCCGCCCGCGACACGGCGGAGAGCGAGGCTGCTGCCGCGCGCGCCGCTCTCGCCGCGCTCCAGTCCGAGGCCAGGGCCCTGCTCAAGGCGGTCGAGGGCCCGGGCGGCGACCGCGCGATCAACCATGTCCGCGCCGCACCCGGCTACGAGCGGGCGCTGGCGGCGGCGCTCGGCGAGGATCTGGAGGCCGGGCTCGGCCCCGAGGGCACGCGCCGCTGGACGGGGGCCGCGCCCTTGCCCGGCGATCCCGCTCTGCCCGAGGGGACGGACGCACTCGCCGGCCATGTCGAGGCGCCGCCGGCCCTGCTTCGCCGCCTCAGGCAGATCGCGGTGGCCGAAACCGACGCCGGGCAGGCGCTCGCCGTCGGCCAGCGGCTGGTCACGACGGACGGCCGCCTGCGGCGCTGGGACGGCTATGTCGCGACCGGCATGGGCGCCGCCGCCGCCGAGCGGCTGATCCGGGTCAACCGGCTCGCCGAGATCGAGACCGCCATGCCGGCGGCCGCGCAGGCGGTCGAGGCGGCCGAGGACCGCACCCGCGCCGCCATGGCGGCGATGCAGGCCGCGCGCGAAATGGCCGATGCCGGCCGCCGGGCCGAGGCCGAGGCCGCGGCCAGGGCGCGCGAGGCGGGCCGCGCCGAGGACCAGGCGAAGGTCGAGCTGGAGCGGCTGGAGCTGCGCCGCTCGGGCCTGGGCGAGCGGGCCGCGCTGGCCGAGGCCGATCTCGCCGACGCCAGGCAGGCGCTGGCCGGGGCCGAGACGATCGCCACCGCTTTGCCCGACGCCGCCGCCACCGAGGCGAAGGTCGCCCTGCTCCGCGAGGAAGCCGAGCTGCGCCAGGCGGCGCTCGCCGAGGTCCGCGCCGAGGCCGCGACCTGGGCCCGGGCGGTCAGCGCCGACAAGCAGCGCGCCGAGGCGGCCCGCAAGGAGCAGGCGGACTGGTGCGCCCGCGCCGCCGAGGCCGAGAGCCACGAGGCCGAGTTCGCCGCGCGCATCGCCGAGGCCGGGACCGAGGCTCAGCGCCTGGCCGAGGCCCCGGACACGCTCGGCGCGCAGATCGAGGCGCTGACCACCGAATCCACCGCTGCCGCCGAAGCCGCGACCGCCGCTGCGGCGCACGAGCGCGCCGGCGAGGAGACCCTGCGCTCGACCGAGGCGAAGCTCGCCGAGGCCGGCGAGGCGCAGGCCGCCGCGCGCGAGGCCCGCGCCGGCGCCGCCGCGCGCGCCGAGGCGCAGGACGCCCGCCGCATCGAGATGGCGCGCATCTCCGGCGAGAAGTTCGAATGCTCGCCGCCCCTGCTGCCCGAGAAGATCGGCTTCGACGAGGCCAAGGTCGCCGAGGTGGCGATCGAGTCCGCCCAGCTCGAGCGGCAGATGCAGGAGCGCGAGCGGATCGGCCCGGTCAATCTCGTCGCCGAGAGCGAGCTGCAGGAGCTTGAGGAAAGCCGGCTGACCAGCCAGGCGGAGCGCGAGGAGCTCGGCCTCGCCATCAACCGGCTGCGCGGCTCGATCGGCAGCCTGAACCGGGAAGGAAGAGCGCGGCTCCTGGCGGCCTTCCAGGACGTGGACCGCCACTTCCGCAGCCTGTTCACCACCCTGTTCGAGGGCGGGCAGGCGCATCTCGAGCTGGTCGAATCCGACGATCCGCTCGAGGCGGGCCTCGAGATCATGGCGCAGCCGCCCGGCAAGCGCCTCGCCACGCTCACCCTGCTCTCCGGCGGCGAGCAGGCGCTCACCGCTGTGGCACTCATCTTCGCGCTCTTCCTAACCAATCCGGCACCCATCTGCGTGCTGGACGAGGTCGACGCGCCGCTGGACGACGCCAATATCGAGCGCTTCTGCGACCTGCTCGACCGGATGACCGCCGAGACCGACACCCGCTATTTGATCGTCACCCACAATGCGGTGACGATGAGCCGCATGCACCGCCTGTTCGGCGTCACCATGATCGAGAAAGGCGTGTCGCGGCTGGTCAGCGTGGATCTGGGCGGGGCGGAGAGGTTGCTGGCCGCGGAATAAAGCTGCCAACTATTGCCGGGGGGCAGGGACAATGCAGGAAGCTTCGCCGACCCTGTTCGGCCATCCGCGCGGCCTCGTCTATCTGGCCTTCACCGAAGCCTGGGAACGTTTCTCCTATTACGGGATGACCGCTCTCCTGGTCCTCTACATGGTCGGCCAGCTGCTGACCCCGGGCCATGCCGAGCATGTCCTCGGCCTCGCGGGGCTGCGCGCGCTGCTCGAGAGCAACGGGCCGATGTCCGACCAGGCCTTCGCCTCGCTCGTCTATGGCTGGTATGGCGGGCTCGTCTATTTCACCCCGATCCTCGGCGGCCTGCTCGCCGACCGGCTGCTCGGCACCAGGGCGACGGTGGTGCTCGGGGCTTTGCTCATGGCGGCGGGCCATGTCGCCATGACCTTCGACGCCAGCTTCCTGATCGCGCTGGGCCTGCTGATCCTCGGCTCGGGCTGCCTCAAGGGCAACATCTCCGCCCAGGTCGGCCAGCTCTATCCGGTCGAGGCGGAATCGCTGCGGACGCAGGCCTATACGATCTTCTCCGCGGCCATCAACATCGGCGCGGTGGCGGGGCCGATCGTCTGCGGCGCCGTCGCCGCAATTCATGGCTGGCATGCGGGCTTCGGCGTCGCGGGCGCCCTGATGATCCTTGCTCTGGTCATCTACCTTGCCGGCCAGCGCCATCTGCCCGGCGGACGGGAGCGCAAGGCCCGGACGGACTATCCGCCGCTGACCGCGGCCGAGCGCCGGCGGGTCTTGCTGCTGATCCTGCTGATCGTCATCGCGATCCTGCCCCTGATGGCCTACATCATGATCTGGAATATCGGCGTGCTCTGGGTTGACCGCCATGCCGAGCTGTCGACCGCCCTTGGCGATGTGCCGGCGAGCTGGTTCAACTCGGTCGACAGCTTCTTCTCGATCATTGCCGTCCCGCCTCTGGTCGCGCTCTGGCGCTGGCAGGCGAAACGGGGCCGCGAACCCGGCGATATCGGCAAGATCGGCATCGGCATGGCGCTGGTTGGCGCGAGCGCCCTGTTCATGGTCGCGGGCTCGCTGATCGCCGGGCCGGACGGGCGCGCCTCGGTGCTGTGGCCGCTCGCCGGCTTCGCTGGCATGGGCATCGCCTTCCTCTATTACTGGCCCGTGCTGCTTGCCCTGGTCTCGCGCGCGGCGCCGGCGAAAGTGAATGCGACGATGATGAGCGCGAGCTTCCTCGCCTTGTTCGCCGGCAGCGTGCTCATGGGCTGGCTGGGCAGCTATTATGACGAGATGCACCCGGCCCTGTTCTGGACGATCGACGCCGCCATCGGCTTCGCGGGCGCGCTGATCATCCTCGTCGTCGGCCGTCCGCTGGCGCGGGGACTGGCGGTGGATGAGAGGAAGCGGGAGCAAGCATGAACCAGTCGGCCCGGCTTTCGCCGGGATGACTCGGCCTGGCGATAGCCCTAAGCTTCATCCCATGGCCGACGCCGACATTATTCGCCGCTTCGTCCCGCCGCACCCGCCGCGCACCGAGGGGCCTGTCGCGGCCTGGCGCGGTTTCTTCGGGGAGCGGGCGCGGACCGCGGTCTATGGCTGGTCGGAAGCGGCGTTCGGGGCGCCCTACCTCAAGCGCAAGGTGCTCGGCTACACTGTCCACATGCCGCTGCGGCCGGAGCTCATCCAGCACGTGCTGCTCGACAATGCCGCGAACTATGTGAAGCCCGACCTCGTCAAGCGCCTGCTGGCGCGGACGATCGGCCAGGGCCTGCTCTCCTCGGACGGCGACCTCTGGCGGGACCAGCGCAAGATCGTCGCCGCGAATTTCGCGCCGGCGCCGATCGACCGGCTGATCCCGACCTTCGCCGCCGCCGCAAACGGCGTCGCCGCCCGCTGGCATGACGGCGAGGTCGACGTCGCCGCCTCCGGCGTGGCGGTGACCATGCGGATCATCGCCGACAGCCTGTTCGCCGGCGACGCCCGGCTCACCACCGAGGCGGCGGTCAACCATATCAAGGCGGCGCTGGACGGGGTCGGCGAGGCGCGGCTGCAGGTGCTGCTCGGCCTGCCGCTCATGCCCTGGAGCCTCAAGGGCAAGCGCGCCCATGCCGGGCAGCGTTACCTGCGCGAGACTTTGGGCCAGGTGGTGAAGGACCGCGGCCCCGGCGGCGGCCCGGACGATTTCCTCGGCACCCTGATCCGCGCGCTCTACGCCAAATTCCCGCCCGGGGAGGCGTTCGCGCTCGCCGTCGACAATGCCGCGACCTTCTACCTGGCCGGCCACGAGACCACCGCCAATGCCCTGGCCTGGACGCTCTTCCTGCTCTCGGAGCAGCCGGCGCTGCAGGAACGCTGCGCCGCCGAGGCCGCCGCCGCGCTCGCCGCGGGCGAGGCCGATCCCGAGCTGCCCGAGCGCCTGCCACTGCTCCGCCGCGTGCTCGAGGAAAGCTTGCGCCTCTACCCGCCCGCCCCGCGCTTCGACCGCCAGGCCGCCGCCGCGGACCGGATCGGGGATTATGCGGTGAATCCGGGCGACATCGTCTCGATCTGGCCTTGGCTGCTGCACCGCCACCGCGCGCTCTGGGACGATCCCGACGCCTTCGATCCGGACCGCTTCCTGCCCGGGGCCAGGGCGGCGCGGCACCGCTTCGCCTATCTCCCCTTCGGCGGCGGCCCGCGCCTCTGCGTCGGCATGCGCTTTGCGACGATCGAGGCGCTGGCGGTGCTCGCTCACTGGCTCCGCGCCTGGCATTTCGCCCCGCTCCCGGGCCGCGAGGTGCAGGTCTCGGGCATGATCACGATGCGGCCGAAGGACGGCCTGCCGCTGATCCTCTCGCGGCGAAGCCACTAGAGCGCGGCGGCGGGGGCGGCTAGGGACGACAGGATGAGCGCGGGAACACAGCGCCGGGTCGTCCCGGTCATCCTGTCGGGCGGGGCGGGGACGCGGCTGTGGCCGCTGTCGCGCCGGGCCCGGCCGAAGCAGATGCTCGACCTGGCGGGCCAGGGGCCGATGCTCGCCCAGACCGCCGAGCGGGTCACCGACGCCGGGCTCTTCGCGCCGCCTCTGGTCGTCGCCGGCAAGGACCAGGCGGCCGGCATCTCCGCCGTCCTGCCCAAGGCCGGGTTGATCCTTGAGCCCGCCGCGAAGAACACCGCGCCGGCAATCGCGCTCGCCGCGCTCGCCGTGGACGAGGACGACATCATCCTCGTCCTGCCGAGCGACCATCTCGTGACCGAGCCCGAGCGCTTCCGCGAGGCGGTGCGCACGGCCCGGCCTTATGCTGCGGACGGCTGGATCGTCACCTTCGGCATGAAGCCGGAGCGGGCCGAGACCGGCTATGGCTATATCGAACGCGGCGCCGCGCTGGACGAGGGCATCCACCATGCGGTGCGCTTCGTCGAGAAACCCGACGCGGCCACCGCCGGCCGCTATGCGGCGAGCGGGCGCTACGACTGGAATGGCGGCATCTTCCTGATGCGCGCCGGCACCTATCTCGCCGCCTTGCAGCAGCATGCGCCCCGGATCGCCAGGGCCGCGAGGGCGGCGATGGCGGGCGCGACCAGGAAGGGCCGCCGGCTCCATCCCGATGCCGCCGCCTTCGCCGACTCCCCGTCGGAATCGATCGACTATGCGGTGATGGAGAAGGCCGACCGGATCGCGGTCGTGCCGGTCGCGATCGGCTGGTCCGACGTCGGCAGCTGGGAGGCCCTGCTCGACCGGCTGGAGAGCGACGCGCAGGGCAATGTGCTCAAGGGCGACGTGCTGGAAATGGGCACGAAGAATTGCCTCATTCGTTCGGAAGGTCCGCTGGTCGCGGCCGTCGGGATCGAGGATCTGGTGGTGATCGCGACCCCGGACGCGGTGCTGATCGTGCCCCGTGCGCAGAGCCAGCGGGTGAAGGACGTGGTCGAGGCGCTGAAGGAAAAGGGACGGGGCGAATGGACGTAAGGACCCTCGGCGGCAGCGACCTGAAAACGCCCCGGCTCGTGCTCGGCGGCAATGTCTTCGGCTGGACCGCGGGCGGCGAGGAGGGCTTCGCGATCCTCGACCGCTTCGTCGCGGCCGGCGGCACGATGATCGACACGGCCGACGTCTATTCCGCCTGGGTGCCCGGCCACAAAGGCGGCGAATCCGAGCGCTTTATCGGCGAATGGCTGAAGCGGCGCGGGCGGCGCGACGACGTGCTGATCGCGACCAAGGTCGGCATGCTGGCGGGCGAGGGCGGCGAGAAGCTCGAGCCGGCCCGGATCGCGGCAGCGGCCGAGGCCAGTCTCCGGCGGCTCGGCACCCATATCGACCTCTATTACGCCCATCAGGACGACGAGAAGACGCCGCTCGCGGACACTCTGGGCGCGTTCGACGCTTTGGTGAAGGCGGGCAAGGTCCGCACCATCGGCGCCTCCAATTACAGCGCCGCGCGGCTCGCCGAGGCGCTCGACATCTCCGAGCGCGAGGGGCTGGCGCGCTACGAGGTGCTGCAACCCGAATATAACCTCATGGTCCGCGACAATTTCGAGGGCGACCGGCAGCGGCTCTGTATCGACCGCAAGATCGGCGTGCTCCCCTATTTCGGCCTCGCCTCGGGCTTCCTCACCGGCAAGTACCGGTCCGAGGCGGACAAGGCGAAGAGCATCCGCGGCGGCCGCATGGACGCCTATCTGAACGGCCGCGGCTTCCTGATGCTGGAGGCCCTGGACGAGGTCGCCGCCGAGGCAGGCGCCACGCCCGCGCAGGTCGCCCTGGCCTGGCTCGCCGCCCAGCCGGGGGTCACCGCCCCGATCGCCAGCGCCACCAGCCGGGCGCAGCTCGACGAATTGCTCGGCGTGCTCACGCTGGAGCTGACGGGCGAGCAGCTGGAGCGGTTGACGGAGGCCGGGGCCTAGCGGGCGCCCGCATCCACGATGGGCACATAGACGTGCTGGCAATTGTCGCGCCGCCCGTCGCTTCCCCTGACCCGTCCCCGTTCAAAAGAAATTTGCACCTGCGGCCGGTTGTCGGTTTCTCCGATCTCGCCGCAATAGTCGCGCGGACAACCGTAGCGCACCCGCACGTGAAATCTGCGATCGTTCGGGACGGGCAGAATTCTCACTTGCAGAGTTTCCATGTCGAGAAGCGGAAAGCTGCGGTTGCTCAGCGCAAAGCTGCGCTCCGGCCATCCATCATAGGCGACGGCGATGCGGGTCAAGCGCCCACCATCTCCCATGGTGTCGATGGTCAGGCGATAGGCACGCCCTGTTTCATCGACACCGCTCTGTTCGATCCTGTGAGGCAGTGTCGGTTCGGTGTGGTCCAGGGTCATAGCGACCCGCGGCTCCATCCGGAACTCGAGCGGTGCCTGATCGAGCCAGCGAAGCGCGTCAGCATCATTGGCGAAGCGCGCGCGCAGGGCCCGCTCTTCGCCGGGCAGCGCTGCGCAGCGCAGGCGCCGCCGCTCCGCCGTCGGAATCCCTCGGTGCGCGCACTCATAGCGGCGGCCGAGGAAGTCGATCATCTCGATCGGTGGATCATTGAAGTCGAAAGCGTCGCCGTCCGCCGCGCCTGGTTGCGCGAAGACCTGGCGTGGAGCGATAAGTGGCGGCCCGGGGCTCACGACCGGGGGCGCGAGGGCCTGGGCCAGCAGGGCGACGAGCAAGACCATGGCCCGATCCTATCATCTGCGCGACAAACCGCGACGACTTTGCACTTGCGGCGGCCCCGGCGGGCGGGTCATCTGCCCGCTCCATTGCCTCCGGTCGAGGAGTATGCGCGATGCGCCGGTCTTTTTCCCTCATCCTGATCCTTGCGGGCGCCAGCCTGGCCGCACCCGCCTCCGCCCAGCCGGGGCGCGGGCTGTTCGTCAGCCCGGCCGGTGAGCCCTTCCGCCGCAGCGACAGCGCGCCGCAGCCGATGCGGGCCTGGTTCGAGCAGGCCGACAGCGATCATGACGGGGCACTGGGCTGGGCCGAGTTCGAGGCCGATTTCGTCCGCTGGTTCGGCCTGCTCGACGCCGATCATGACGGCGAGGTCGCACCCGCCGAGGTCGAGCGCTACGAGCAGCAGATCCTCCCCGAGATGCAGAGCCGCACCGGCGGCGGCAGCTTCCGCCCGGGCATGCGCATGGGCGGGAGGCGCAATGACGGGGTCGGCGGCGGCGGCCGGCGCGGGATGCAGAATCGCGGCGGCAGGCGCGGCGCCCCCGGCATGGGCGCGCTGGCGATGATGTCGGGCGCGGCCCGCTTCGGGCTGCTGCCGATCGCCCATCCGGTGATGGACGCCGACACCAATTTCAACCGCGGCGTCACCCGCGAGGAATTCACCCAGGCCGCCGCCCGCCGCTTTGCCATGCTCAACACGCAGAATGACGGCCGGCTGACCCTGGCGCAGCTGATCGAGGTCCGGCGGCAGGGCTTCGACTCCGGCCGCCGCGACTCGCCGGGCCTCGGCCCGGCCGAGGACAGCGAGGGCGAGCCGCCGGCGGAAGACGAATGATTGAATTCAGCGGCGCTTCAGGTCGCCGCGCGCTATAGGCCGCGCCATGATCCGGAAGCTCATGCTCGCGGCCCTGCTCCTCGCCTCGTGCGGCGGGAGCAATGCCGATACCGCCGATGCGGCCGCCCAGCGCCGCACTCCCCGCCCGGCCAACGCCCAGACCGCCCTGTTCGCGGGCGGCTGCTTCTGGTCGGCGGAGCGCGACGTCGAGGCGATCCCCGGCGTGGTCGAGGCGGTGTCCGGCTTTGCCGGCGGGCGCGTCGCCAATCCCGGCTACATGCAGGTGGTGCGCGGCGGCACCGGCCATCTCGAGGCGGTGCAGGTCACCTACGATCCCGCGCGGATCAGCTACGGCCAGCTCGTCCGCCGCTTCCTGCGCACGATCGACCCGACCGATTCGGGCGGCCAATATTGCGATCGCGGGCCGAGCTACCAGACCGCGATCTTCGCCCTGAACCCCACCCAGCGCCGCGAGGCGCAGGCGGCGGTGGCGGAGGCGAACCGGATCCTGCGCGGCCGGGTGGTGACGCCGGTCCGCGCCGCCGCGCCCTTCTACGCGGCCGAGGCCTATCACCAGGATTATGCGCGCCGGAACCCGGCCGCTTATGGCCGCTACCGGGTCGGCTGCGGCAAGGATGCGCGGCTGCGCCAGGTCTGGGGCGCCCAGGCCGCCACGCACTAGTCTGGGCCGCGGTCAGTTCGTCCCGAGCGCGCGCAGCCAGAGCGCGCCATTCTCCGCCTCGAGCAGCGCATAACGCTGGCCGGAGACCATCCGGAAGGTCTGCCGCCGCACGCCGATATAGCAGATCAGGGTGCGGGTCTCGTCCCGCTCCGTGGTCTGGCTCCATTCCGCGCCCGGGCGCAGGCTGACCTGGTCGGTCACCTGGCTGCGCGGCCGCCGGGCCCCGCAGGTCGCGAGCTGCCTTGTGTCGTTGCGGACATAATAGCTGCCGGCCGCGAGCGCCGTGGCCGGCGCCGAGACCGCGGCCAGCACCAGGGCCGCCATGATCGATATGCGCATACCGCCTCTCCGTCAGGCGGACCCGTCGCGACAGGCGACTCCTCGCTCCGCCCGAGCGCGATTATCGCCGAAAACGGCAGAAAATTCCAGCGGGCAGCGGCGGCTCAGTTCGCGCTGGAGAGGGTCAGCGTGCCCGCGCCGGTCTTGCGCAGCGCATAATGCTGGCCCGATTGCATACGGAAATTCAGCTCGCGCGCCGCGCCCTGGCAGATCAATGTGCTCGGCCGGTCCGTCCGGCTGGTCCCGCTCCATTCGCCGCCGGCGCGCAGGACGATCGGCGCCGCATAATTGCTGCCGGCGTGCCGGACGCGGCAAGTCTGCGCTTCGCCGGTCTCGTTGCGGACATGGAAGCTGCCCTCGGCAAGGGCGAAAGCGGGGGCTGCCGCGAGGGTGGTGCCCAGAACGGCGGCGGCGACGATGAGTCCACGCATGATTTTCTCCTTATGAGGTCAGGAATCGACGGTCCGAAGCCGGATATCGCCGCTGCTGGTCTCGATCAGTTCATAGAGAATGCCGGCGCGGACGCGAAAGTTTGTCCTGTTAAAGCGATTGGTCGAGCAGGACAGAGCGCGCTCCCCATCGCCCTCCAGGCGCTGCAGATAAATCCGGCCCGGCGGAATCGTCGCCGCCCAGCGGCGACCGCCCCGGGTCACTTCAATTGCGCACCGCAGCACGGTCTGGCTCGCATTGCGAATCCGGTAGGTGCCCTGGGCGCCAAAGGCCGCGCCGGGCATCGAAGACACCGCCAGAGCCAATACGGCCATCGTCACGATCGTCGTCCGCATCATCCTCTCTCCGTCATACCCTAACGCCGTCCCAGCACGCCGAGCGCCGCCACGGTCATCGCCTCGGTCGCGGTGGAGATCACGGTCTCGGCCTCGGGGGCCCAGAACGGGCTGTGCAGCGAGGGCAAGGGCGGGCCGCCATTCTGCGCCGCCTCCCAGCGCGCCCGCGGGACGCCGCCCACCCAGAAGATCAGGCTCTCCAGCCCCGGCGCGGCGAGGCGGAAGCGGCCGAAATCCTCGCCGGCCATGACCGGCCGCATGCGCTCGACCCGCTCCGCCCCGAAATGGGCGCGGAAGCGCTCGACCGTCTGCCGGGTGAGGCCGTCGGTGTTGACCGTCGCCGGGGTCGCCTCGGCCTCGCGCACGGTGACGGTTGGCATCCGGTCCTCGGGCACACCGGCGGCGATCGCCTCGCCGCGCGCGATCCGGGCGATGCCGTCGAGCAATTGCCGGCGGATCTCGGGCGTGTAGCTGCGCACCGTGATCAGCAGCCGCGCCTCGTCGGAGATGATGTTGTGCTTGGTCCCGGCCTGGAAGCTGCCGACCGTGACGACGGCGCTGTCCAGCGGGTCCAGCTCGCGGCTGACCAGGGTCTGCAGGCTGGTCACGATCCGGCTGGCGAGGACGATCGGGTCGCGCGTCGTGTGCGGGGCGGCGCCATGGCCGCCGACGCCGCGCACGACCATGTCGACGCTGTCGACATTGGCGAGGGCGGGACCGTCCGAATAGCCGATCATGCCCGCCGGGAGCGTCGCGCTGTCGTGGAAGGCGATGGCGTAGGCCGGCCGCGGGAAGCGGGTGAAGAGCCCGTCCTCCAGCATCGCCTTGGCGCCCTGGCTGGTCTCCTCGCCGGGCTGCGCGACCATGATCAGGGTGCCGCGCCACTGGCCGCGCAGGGCCGCCATCCGCCGGGCGACGCCGACCCAGGCCGCCATGTGCGTGTCATGGCCGCAGCTATGGGCGATGAAGGTATCGAGGCCCTCACGGGTCTGGCCGCGTGCGCGGCTGGCGAAGGGCAGGCCGGTCTGCTCCTCCATCGGCAGCGCGTCCATGTCGGCGCGCAGCAGCAGGACCGGGCCCGGTCCGTTCTCCAGCACCGCGACGACGCCGGTGCCGCCGACCCGCTCGGTGACGGTGAAGCCGAGCCGCCGCACCTCCGCCGCGAGGAGGCCGGCGCTGCGCGTCTCCTGCATGCTGAGCTCGGGATGGGCGTGCAGGTCGCGATAGAGGTTCATCAGCTCGGGCATGTCGCCGGAAATGGCCTGGCGCAGCGCCTGGACGGGCTGGGCGTCGGCGGCGGCGAGCGGGGCGGTCAAGACCGCGGCCCCGAGCAGGAGGGCGAGAAAGGGACGGCGCATCGAGACCTCATCGGACGGGGGTGAGCTCGATCACGTCGAGCAGGGATTCGAAATGGGGGCGGGGAAAGACCATGCGCCAGCGGTCCGGGCCGATCCGCTCGATGATCCCGATCAGGTCGCGCTCGCGGTCGCGGCTGTAGCGCAGCGCCCGCGTCTCGTCGCCGAGCATCAGCGTGCCGAGGAAGATAAGCCGCCGGCCGTTGTCCGGGAAGATCGTGCCGACCGGCCGCTGCGAGCCGGTCAACTTGGTGAAGTGGATGCGGCCGTCGCGCTCCGCGATCCGGCACCGGAAGGCGGGATATTCGACATAGTCGGGCACGCCGCCGGGCGGCTGGCGGCCGAGCTTGACGGTGCGGCAGGCATAATCGCCCGCGGGCGGCTGCGCGCCGGGCAAGGCGGTGTCGGGCTCGAACAGGGCGCCGCCGGCGGCGATGGCGGCGGCGTTGCTCCGGTTCGCCTGGGCGAGCGCGTCGACCCAGGCGTCGCGCCAGTGCCGCAGGCGGCCCCGGTCCTCCTCGGTGGCGACCTGGCGCCAGTCCGAGCCGGCCCGCGGGGTGACGACGTCCTCGGCGGCCGCGGCGAAGGCGGCGGGCGCGAGCGCGGCGGCGGCGGCGAGCAGGCTAAGTCTGAACGAAAAGCGGGCCATTTGCGCTTCTTAAGCAGGCGCTGCGGGGAAGGCGAGGCTGAAAAGGCCGCTTGCGGTCCCCGCCCGAGGCCCTAACCTCGCCGCGGAAAGCGAGGATCATGCGTAACCCGACTCGCCGCGCCGCGCTGGCGCTTGTCACCCTCCTGCTGGCCGGCCCGGCCCTGGCCCAGGTTCCGAATCCGCCAGAGACGCCGCCGCTCGCCGAGCCGCGCAGCGGCATCCCGGTCACCACTCCCACCCCGGCCCCGACCCCCGCGCGGCCGAGCCAGGAAGAGGTCCAGGCCTCGCTCGACGCGATCGGCGCGGCGGACACAAGGCGGCTGCTCAGCGACCGGACCTATGCCGGCGAGCTGCTCGGCCATCTCGACCGGATCGCGCCCTACATGTCCGACGACGCGACGGCCGCGGTCGCGGTCCGCAACCTCAGACTGCTCTCGCTCATCACCCTCAACCGGCCGGCGGACGGCGGGCCGATCATCGACCAGATCGTCGCCTCGCGGCCGAATGATCCCGGCCAATATGCGGCGGCCTGGCTCGCGGCCCTGACCTTCCGGGACTGGGCGCGGGCCGTCGCCGTGATCGAGACGGCGAGCCGCTCCGTCCCCGGCGTGCGCTGGGCGGACCTGCGCGCCCTGCTCGACCGGCAGACCGTCTCCGGCCTGCTCTTCGAGCTGAAGAACGAGGCGGGCAATGCGAACCGGGTGCGGCTCGCCGACGCCCTGTTCCGGATCGGCTGGCCGGGCGGCGGCGATTCCGAATCCGGCGATTTCGTCCGCGCCATCCTGCTCGAGGACCGGCTCGCGGCCGGCGACGTCGCGGCGGCGCGGCTCTATGCGGACGGGATCACCTCGCTCAGCAGCACGGTGCCCGTGCTGGTCGGCCGGCGCTACGACCCGGCGCTGCCGGCGGACGCGGACCGCATGGCCTTGCTCCGGGCGGCGATCGAGCGGGAGGACCGCACGACGCGCGACGCCCTCGCCGCCCAGCCCGCCGATCCCCGCCGCCTGCTCGACCGCGCCCAGCATCTCAGGAGCCTCGCCCGCCACGCCGAGGCGCTGGCCCTGCTCCGGCCGCATCTCGCCGACGTCCCCGCCATGGCCGCGAACGGCGAATATGGCATCTGGGTGGTGAACGAGGCGGTCTTCGCGATGGCGGCCCTCGGCCGCTATGACGACGCGGTCGCGCTGATGGACCGGGTCGCGGCGCTGCCGGTCGCCGACAATCCTTCCCTGATCAGCCTCCGGATCAATCATCTGGAGCTGCTCTGGGAGGCCGGGCGCCATGAGGAAGCCCTGCGCCGGGCGACGGCGCTGGACCCCGACGCCATCCGCTTCGCCAGCGATTTCGGGCGGATGTGGATCGCGGCGGCGCGGGTCTGCGCCCTGGCCAGCCTGAACCGGCCCGGCGAGGCCGCGCCGCAGATCGCCCGGCTCAGGGAGCTCAGCGAGGTCAATCCGGCGGCCCTGGGCCGCGCCTATCTCTGCCTCGGCGACGAGGCCGCCGCCAGCGCCCTCATGGTCCATCGCCTGCAGGCCGCGGACCCCGATCTCGCCATCCTGGTGCTCCAGGATTACAGCCTCGAGGCGCCGCGCGGCGCCTCGGCGACGCTCGCCGCGCGGCTCGCCTCGCTCAGGGAGCGGCCGGAGGTGCGCGCCGCCTTCGAGCGGGTCGGCCGGCGAATGACCCTGCCGCTCGCCCGCATCTATTATGGCGACTACTGACTGCCGCCGTTCGGTCTTTACAGCCTCGAAACGGTCTGCCTAAGCTTGCCTGCTTTCAGAGGGGGGACAAGGACAATGCGCAGACTCGTCATGCTTCTCGCCGCGACTGCGGCCATCGGCGGCACGGCCTCCGCCCAGCCGAACTTCAACGCCAATCCGAGCTTCGGCACGATCGCGCTCGGCGCCGGCTTCGACGGCGATCCGCGGATCATCAACGTCACCGCCGGCGGCCGGCTGAGCGCGCAATCGATCGATCCGGATTGCCGCGGCTCCGTCGCCAACGCCCCGGACGTGCGCCTGAACTACGAGGCCGGCTCGCTGCCGCTCATCATCTCGGTCGATTCCGACGCCGACACCACGCTGGCCGTCAACGGGCCTGACGGCACCTGGTATTGCGACGACGACACCAACGGCACGAACCCGGTGGTCCGGTTCAACAGCCCGCAGTCCGGCCGGTACGACATCTATGTCGGCCATTATCAGGAGGGCAGCCGCATTCCTGCCCGCCTCTACATTTCCGAGGTGACCTCGGCCGGGGCCGAATAGGCGTTCCCGGCGGACGGCGGCTCAGGCCGCCGTCCAGCCGCCGTCGATCGAGTAATTGGCGCCGGTGATCGCGCTGGCCTCGTCGCGGCAGAGGAACAAGGCGAGCGCCGCGACCTGCTCGACCGTGACGAACTTCTTGGTCGGCTGGGCAGCGAGCAGGACGTCGTTCATCACCTGCTCGCGGGTCAGGTTCCGCGACTTCATCGTGTCGGGGATCTGGTTCTCGACCAGGGGAGTCCAGACATAGCCGGGGCTGATGCAGTTCGCCGTGATCCCGTGCGTGGCGACCTCGAGCGCCACCGTCTTGGTGAGGCCCGCAATGCCGTGCTTGGCCGCGACATAGGCGGACTTGTTCGGGCTGGCGACGAGGCTGTGCGCGCTCCCCGTGTTGATGATCCGCCCCCAGCCCTTGTGCTTCATCGCCGGCACAGCGAGCCGGATCGTGTGGAAGGCGGCGGTGAGGTTCAGCGCCAGGATCAGGTTCCATTTGTCGACCGGGAACTGGTCGACCGGCGCGACATGCTGGGTACCGGCATTGTTGACGAGGATGTCGACCTCGCCCGCCGCCTGCATCATCGCCTCTATCTCCTCGGCCCTGGTGAGGTCGTGGCCCGAATAGTCCGCGCCGAGCTCCGCCTGCAGCGCCGCGATCTCCGCCGCGTCGCCGAAGCCGTTGAGGATCACCCGCGCGCCCTCGCCGGCCAGCGCGCGGGCGATGGCGAGGCCGATGCCGGAGGTGGAGCCGGTGACCAAAGCGGTCTTGCCCTGGAGGAACATCTAGTCAGTCCTTTCTCTCTATTTCGTCATCCCAGCGCAGGCTGGGATCCAAGCCGAATCCGAGCCGCGAACAGACGCCGTCCGGACCCCAGCCTTCGCCGGGGTGACGTGCCAGGGCTGAGGCCCTCCACGTCATGAAGCCAGGTCGAACGCCGCGGTCTTGCCGTCGACGATATTCTTCGCGAGCAGGCTGTCGTGGCGCATCGTCTCGGCGATCGCCTTCAGCCCTTCTTCCCAGTGATGCTCCATCGTGCCGCGGGAGAATTCGAAGTCGCGGGCGCCGCCCTCCCAGCCATGCTTGCGATAGATGAGATGGACGACGTTCACCGCATGCTCGGCGGCCAGCTCCGCGAGCTTCGCCACGTCCTCGTCCTGGCAGAGCCCGGGCGGGAGCTTGGCGAGCACCTTGCGGATCGCCTCGCGCTCCTTGCGCAGGCGGATCAGCTGGTCGGTCACCTGCCGCGTGCGACTCGAATAGCGTATGTCCTTCTCGCGGCTGGTGACATCCATGATCGTCGCGGGCCGCTCGCCGCGCGCGGAGAAGAGATCGACCTGGAAAACGAGCAGATCCGCCTTCTGCTGCTCGAGCACATGGCTGAGCGGGGTGTTGGACACGATGCCGCCGTCCCACCACCAGGCGCCGTCGATCTCGACCGGCGGCAGGCCCGGGGGCAGCGCGCCCGAGGCCATGATGTGCCGCGCGTCGATCCTTGCCCGCCGGCTGCCGCGCGTGTCGAAATAGTGGAAATTGCCGGTCTCGACATTGACCGCGCCGACGCTGAGCCGGACCGGGCCGTCGTTGAGCAGGTCCCAGTCGACGAAGGCGTCGAGCGTCGCCGCGAGCGGGGCATTGTCGTAGAAGCTGAGCGCCGCGAGGCTGCGGGCCGGGGCGAGCGCCGGGGTCAGCAGCCGCGGGGTGAAGAAGCCGGGCACGCCCTGCAGCGCCACCATTCCCGCCGAGGCGATGTGCACGAACTCGCGCCATTCGTCGCCGCCGCCGGCGAAGGGCAGGGCCGGGAGCGCCGCCGTCACCTTCTCCCAGAAACCGCGCAATTGCGCGACGCGCCGCTCGGGCGGGTTGCCGGCGAAGATCGCGGCGTTGATCGCGCCGATCGAGATGCCGGCGACCCAGTCGACCTCGATCCCCTTCTCCTCCAGCCCCTCGATCACGCCGGCCTGATAGGCGCCGAGCGCGCCGCCGCCCTGCAGCACCAGGGCGACCTCGTCGGGGAGCGGCAGCCGCTCCCCGGTCTTCGCGCGCCGCCGCCTGCTCTCGGTATCAGCCATCGCGGCCCATGTGCCCGCTTCTTCGGCTTATGCAAGTGCTGCGCGTGCAACCTTTCGTGCGCCTGCTGCATTGCTGCGGGCGGAGGAGACCGTCATGCGCTTCGGCGACCGCCGCACCAGCGACAATGTCGAATATCGCGAAGGCGGCCGCGGCTTCGGCTTCGGCGGCGGCGGAGGGGGCGGCAGCATGCTGCTCGGCATGATCTTCAGCCGCTTCGGCATTCTGGGCGTGCTGCTGGTCGCGGGCGTCGGCTTCCTGGTCGGCGGCGACCCGCTCGGCCTGATGGGCGGCGGCGGCGTGCAGCAGGCCGGGGATGCGCCCGCCAACCGCAATGCCGGCCAGGTCTGCGCGTCCAACTCCACCTACCGCTTCGCCTGCCAGACCCTCGCCTCGACCGAGGATCAATGGGGCACGATGTTCCAGGCGATGGGCCGCACCTACCAGCCGCCGCGCATGGTTCTCTACACGAGCGGCGCGCCCTCGGGCTGCGGCCAGGCGGATTCGCGCATGGGGCCCTTCTACTGCCCCGCCGACCGCGGCATCTATCTCGACACCGCCTTCTTCGACGAGCTCGCCCGCCGCTTCGCCGCGCCCGGCGACTTCGCCCAGGCCTATGTGATCGCGCACGAGGTCGGCCATCACATCCAGCTGCTGATGGGGATCGAGCAGCGGGTGCGCCGCGCCCAGGCGGGCGTCTCCGAGGCGCAGGGCAATGCCATCCAGGTGCGCATGGAGCTGCAGGCCGACTGCCTCGCCGGCGCCTGGGCGGCGAAGGAGCAGGGCGCGATGGAGCCCGGCGACCTCGAGGAAGGGATGCGCGCCGCCGCCGCAATCGGCGACGACACCCTCCAGGGCAATGCCGCCGCCCCCGAAAGCTTCACCCACGGCACCTCCGCCCAGCGCCAGGAAGCCCTCCTCCGCGGCTATCGCGGCGGCTCCTGGGCGGCGTGCGAGGGGTATACGCAGGGGCTCTAGACCCACCCCGTCATGCCAGCGAAGGCTGGCATCCCGGCCGATCCTCAACCCGCCCCTCCGTCCCCCGGTCCGCCTGGACCCCAGCCTTCGCTGGGGTGACGGGGATTTGATCCAGATCGGATTCGTCATGCCAGCGAAGGCTGGCATCCCGACGGACTTGGCATCAATCTCATCTTATGAAGTGCGGCTGGGTCTACATCATGACCGACGCGCCGTTCGGGACGCTCTACATTGGCGTGACAAGCGATCTCGCCGCGCGCGTCTGGCAGCACCGCAACGGCAAGGGATCGGCCTTCTGCAGGCGCTATGGCCTGAAGCGCCTCGTCTATTGCGAACAATTTGAGCGGATCGACGAGGCCATCGCGCGCGAGAAGGCGATGAAGGCATGGCAGCGCCGCTGGAAGACGAAGCTGATCGAGCAGATGAATCCGACTTGGGAGGACCCGTACAAGTATGTGATTGGCTAAATCGTCATGCCAGCGAAGGCTGGCATCCCAGCCGAATCTCCGTCCGCAATTTCTGTCTCCGGTGCCGCCTGGACCCCGGCCTTCGTTGGGGTGACGGGATTGGGAGAAATGGCTAGACAAACGGCGACCTTCTTCGGAGACCCTCACGCATGTTCCGTCTGCTTGCCGCCATTGCCGCGCCCGCCCTGCTCCTCGCCGCCCCCGCCATCGCTGCGCAGGCGCCTGCCGCCGCGGCGCCGGCGGTCCAGCCGGACCCGGGCACGCCCGCCCCGAACTTCAGCTCCGAGCGGATCGGCGTCACCGTCATGGGCAGCGGCCCGGACGTCGTCCTGATCCCCGGCCTCTCCTCCACGCCGGCGGTCTGGAGCACGACGATGGCGGCGCTGCCGGGCTATCGCTACCATCTGATCCACGTCTCAGGCTTTGCGGGCCGCCCGGCCGGCGCCAATGCCCGGGGCAATTATCTCGTGCCCGTCGCCGACGAGATCGCCCGCTACATCCGCGAGGCGCGGCTCGATCGGCCCGCCGTGGTCGGCCACTCGATGGGCGGGACCTGGGGCATCCTCGTCGCCTCCCGCCATCCGGAGCTGGTCGGCAAGCTGATGGTCGTCGACATGCTGCCCTATCTCGGCATCATGTTTCGCCAGCAGGGCGTGACCGACGAGCAGCTCACGACGATGATCGACCAGATGCAGACAATGATGGTCAATGCGACGCCCGAGCAGCGGCGGATGATGGCCTCGATGACGATCAGCCAGATGGTCAACACGGAAAGCCAGCGGCAGGCGCAGATCGACGCCAGCCTCGCCAGCGATTCGGCCGTCGCCGCCCAGGGCTTTACCGACCTGCTGCGCACCAATTTGCTCGAGGACGTCGGCCGCATCCGCGCGCCCCTGGTCGTGCTCTACGTGCAGCCGTCCGGCGCGCCCGGCGGGCCTCCCATCACTGCGGAGCAGATCGACCGCGCCTACCAGCTCTCCTACCGCGCCGCGCCGCAGGCGGTGATCCGGCGGGTGCCGGACGCCGCGCATTTCATCATGTTCGACAATGCGCCCTTCTTCCAGGCGCAGCTGCGCGAGTTCCTGACGACGCCGGGCACGGCGCGGCCGGCCACCCCGCCGGCGCAATAAGGGCGATCCCCTTCGTCATTGCTTCGCTTCGCTCGCAATGACGGCGCCCCCAAAAACGGATGGCGCCGGCGTAACGGCTGCTGTCACGCCGGCGCCGACGGGCCCTTGGGAAGAGGTAATGCCCGTCAAGTTGCGAACCGTTCGCAATCTTCTTGACACTGTTGCGAGTGATTTGCAATAGCCTCGCTCGACCGGAAAGGTCCGGCAGTCGAGAAAAGGGGCTTACCTTAGTGACCAAGCAGATTTCCGCCCGGAGCGCCGCGGCGCGTGCGCCCCTGTTCCTCGCGCTCGGGGCGGTCGGTTTCCTCTCCTCGCCGGCTTTGGCCGGGGACCTGCCGCGCGACGGCGTCGACACCGGCGGCGCCGGGCAGAGCGACACCGAACAGCGCGACAATCCCGGCAATGACGTGCTCGTCCAGGGGCAGCGCCAGGAGACCCGGCTCGAATCGCCGCGCGCGACCGCGCCCCTGCTCGACACGCCGCAGACCGTCACCGTCATCTCCGACCAGGTGCTGCGCCGCCAGAATCTGCTGACCCTGCGCGACGCCCTCACCACCATCCCGGGCATCACCTTCGGCGCCGGCGAGGGCGGCGGCGGCTATGGCGACGCAATCAACCTGCGCGGCTATTCCGCCAATAACGACATCACCGTCGACGGCGTGCGCGACTCCGCCCAATATACGCGCAGCGACCCGTTCACCTGCAGCAGATCGAGATCTACAACGGCGCCAATTCCGTGTTCAACGGCTCGGGCAGCGTCGGCGGCACGATCAACCTCGTCTCCAAGGTGCCGCAGGCCGAGGACCTCACCATCCTCTCGGCGGCGGTCGGCACCGACGATTATTTCCGCGGCACCGTGGACAGCAACTGGCGGCTCAGCCCGCAGGTCGCGGTCCGGCTCAACGCCATGGTCCACCGCAACGACGTGCCCGGCCGGGATGTCGAGAATTACCGCCGCTGGGGCGTCGCGCCCGCGATCACCTTCGGCATGGAGGGGCCGACCCGGGTCACGCTCGCCTGGGTCCACCAGCGCGACGACAATATCCCGATCTACGGCGTTCCCTATTTCCTCAATGCGATCAACGACGGGCCGCTGCCGGGTACGGACAGCTCGGATTATTATGGCTATCGTAACCTCGACGAGCAGGAAATCACCGTCGACCGGCTGACCCTGACCCTGCACCAGGAGATTACCGACAATGTCAGGATGCGCAGCCTCGCGCGCTGGCAGAAGGTCGACCAGTTCAGCGTGACCAGCGCGCCGCAGGGCACCTTCTGCCTCGCCGGCACCGGCCTGCAGCCCGTGACCACCACGGCGACCAGCACGGTCGGCGCCGCCTGCACGGCCGCGGTGACCAACGTCACCACCGGCAACGGCCCGGCGGTCGGCACGATCAACGTCGTGGTGCCGCCTGGCTTCTGGCAGCCGTCCGGCCCGCGCGGCCTGGTCCGCGACCAGTCGAACGAGCTCTGGTACAGCCAGACCGACTTCACCGTCGAAAGCGGCCGCGCCGGTGGCGACGGCCTCCACAATATCCTCGTCTTCGGCGCGTCGTTCAGCTGGGAGGATTATTTCATCGAAAGCGCCTCGCTGCCGCGGAACGCCGCCGGCGCGCCGCTGCTGCTGCCGCTCGAGAGCATCGTCAATCCGACCACCGTCTATAGCGGGCCGATCAACTACACCGTCACCGCCCGCTCGCGCGGCGAGTCCAACAACCAGGCCATCTACGCCTTCGACACGCTGGAGATCGGCCGCCACTTCGAGCTGAACGCCGGCATCCGCTACGAATGGGCGGAAGGCGTCTTCCGGAACATCGCCCTGTCCACCTATCCGCCGGGAACGGCGCCGCTCACGCCGCTGCAGCTCGCCCCGCAGCGGAGCGACGAGCGGCTCTTCTCCTACCGCTTCGGCGCGGTTTACAAGCCGGTGCGCAACGTCTCCATCTATGCCGCCTATGGCAATTCGCGCACCCCGACCTCGCTCACCGTCCGCTTGGGCTGTGGCACGCCGGCCAGCGCGGCCGCGCCCAGTCCCTGCGACGCGGCGCCCGAGACGGCGCGGACCTGGGAGATCGGCGTGAAGGCGGACCTGTTCGACCGGCGCCTCAACTTCACCGCGGCCCTGTTCCGCAACGAGCGCAGCAATTTCCGCGTGCCCTCCAACGATCCGGCGGCGCCCAACCCGCAGGTCGTCGACGGCCGCTCCCGGGTCGACGGGCTGGCGCTCGGCCTGTCGGGCAACATCACGCCCGAGTGGCAGATTTTCGCCAATTACACATATCTCGACAGCAAGGTGCTGCAGAGCGTCTCCGATTCCTGCCTTGCCGATCCGGATCCGCGGCCGGCGCCGCTGGCGGCCTGCAACAACAGCGACGCCATTCCCGATCCGCAGCGCGGCGACGATCTGATGCAGACGCCGCGCCATTCGGCCAGCCTGTTCACCACCTACCGCCTGCCCTTCGGCCTGCAGATCGGCTACGGCCTCACCTGGCAGGGCAGCTTCGCCACCCACCAGCGGACCCTGCTGCAGCGGACCCAGTACCGGGCCGACGACTTCCTGATCCAGCGGCTGTTCGCCTCCTATGCGTTCGACAACGGCATCACCGTGCAGCTGAACGTGCAGAACCTGTTCGACGAGGATTATTTCACCAACGTCCGCAACAATGTGAACGCGACCAGCGGCATCGTCACCGGCGGCTGGGCCGCGCCCGGCGAAGGCCGCTCGGCGGTGCTGAGTCTGTTCTACTCGTTCTGAGGGCTGCAAATGGGGACAGTTACGAGTAACTGTCCCCCTTCCTTCTCTGAGGACACCGCCCGCCCATGATGCTCCCCATCCCCGACGTGCTGGACAAGGAGGGGGTCGCGCGCATCCGGGCGATCGTCGACGCCGGCGCCTGGGAGGACGGCAACGCCACCTCGGGCCACCAGTCGGCGCTGGCGAAGCGGAACGAACAGCTGCCCGAGGAGAGCGACGCCGCGAAGCAGGCCGGGCGGCTCGTGCTCGAGGCTTTGGGCCGCTCGCCTTTGTTCATCGCCGCGGCGCTGCCGCTGAAGATCTTCCCGCCCCTGTTCAACCGCTACCAGGGCGGCGAGGCGTTCGGCACGCATATCGACAATGCGATCCGCATCCACCGCGCGGGCGAGTTCCGCGTCCGCACCGACTTGTCGGCGACGCTCTTCCTGGAGGACCCCGATGCCTATGAGGGCGGCGAGCTGGTCGTGGAGGACAATCTCGGCGCCAATGCGGTGAAGCTCCCCGCCGGCCATTTGCTCCTCTATCCGTCCTCGAGCCTGCACCGGGTCGAGCCGGTGACCAGGGGCGCGCGCGTGGCGAGCTTCTTCTGGATCCAGTCCATGGTCCGCGACGACGGCCAGCGCACCATCCTCTTCGACCTCGACCAGGCCGTCCAGGCCATCGCGGGCGACCGCGGCCATGACGACGGCGAGGTGATCCGGCTCACCGGCGTCTATCACAACCTCCTCCGCCGCTGGGCGGACGCGTAGACGGCGGGAACTTTCACGGGGAAAACCCGTGCTCCTGCGAAGGCAGGAGCGTTGCGAGAACAAGGCTGATGCGATTACCGGCCAGCGCTCCTGCCTTCGCCGGAGCACATAGGAAACAAACTTCTTCTTGCAATCCATTCGCAATAGCTTTTAGGCTCGGCATATCCGGACCGTAGCAGGGGGAATCAGTGGCCCAATCGACCGTTCTTCGCCTCAGGGGCTATTGGCTTTCCGTCCACAAATGGATCGGCATCCTGCTCGCCGTGCTGATCATCCCGATCTCGGTCACCGGCGCGGCCCTGGTCTGGCACGACTGGCTGGACGAGCAGCTCAACCCGCAGCGTTACGCCGTCTCGACGAGCGAGGCGCGGCTGACGCCCGCCCAATATGCGAACGCCGCCCGCTCGCGCGCCGGCCCGGACGACCGGCTCGCCTCGCTCCGCTATCCCGAGGGCGGCGAGGGCCCCGTCGTCGCCACCGTGACCCAGGCCCGGCAGGGCGAAGGCCCGCCGCAGCGGCTCAACGTCTGGATCGATCCCGGCACCGGCCAGGTGCTCGATGCGGCCAATTCCAACAGCGGCCTGGTCCGCGTCTTCCACGTCCTGCACGGCTCGATGATGATCCCGGTCTGGGGCCGCACCATCGTCGGCTGGGTCGGCGTCTTCATGTTCATCTCCTGCCTGACCGGCATCTGGCTCTGGTGGCCGATCGGCGGGAGCTTCCGGCGCGGCTTCCGCTGGAAGCGGCAGAATTCGACCAACGCCAACATCCATCATCAGGTCGGCTTCTGGGTGCTGGTCCCGCTCGCCATGCTGAGCTTCACCGGCTTCTGGATCTCCTTCCCCAACACGTTCGGCGTGTTCGAGGCGAGCCAGCCCAAGGCCAAAGGCAATCCCGCCGAGGAGCGCGCCCGCGCCCAGCGCGCCCGGCCGCTGGCGCGGACCGCCATGGCCCCGGAGGCGGCGCTGGCGGCGGCGATCCCGGCGTCGGGCGGCGGCCGGCTCGTCTCGGTCACCTGGCCCACCGACCAGAGTAGCCAGTGGAAGCTCTCCTTCGAGCGCGCGGGCGGCCCGGCCGAGGTCGCGGTCGACGATGCCCGCGGCACGGTCACGCCGCCGCGCCCGCCGCGTCCCGAGACCAACGCCAGGCTGATGCGCCGCCTGCACGACGGCACGAACATGGGCCTGGTCTGGCAGATCCTGATCTTCCTCGGCGGCATCATCCCCGCCATCCTCGCGGTCACCGGCCTCGTCATGTGGTGGCGCAGCCGCGGCTGGAAGAAGGCGCTGGCCCGGAAGCGCCGGGAGAAGGCGCTGGGCCAGGCGGCGCCGCAGCCGGCGGAGTAAACGTCCTCCCCATCGGCACGATAGGGGGGCATAAGAAGGCTATGACCGCTCCCACCTTCTTCCCCGACGCCGCCGGCTTCCGCGCCTGGCTCGAGGCCAATGCGGCCACCGCGGAGGAGCTCAGCGTCGGCTTCCGCAAGAAGGCGACGGGGGCGCCCTCGATCACCTGGCCGGAGGCGCGGGACGAGGCCCTGTGCTTCGGCTGGATCGACGGGGTCCGCCACCGGATCGACGACGAAAGCTACCGCATCCGCTTCACCCCGCGCCGCAAGGGCAGCATCTGGTCCACGGTCAATGTCGAGCGCTTCGCGGCGCTGACCGCGGCGGGGAAGATGACCGAGGCGGGGGTGCGCGCCTATGAGGAGAACAGGCACCGCACCGGCGTCTATGCCTATGAGCGCGAGACCGCCGCTTTGACCCCGGCCGAGAACGCCCTCTTCAAGAAGAACAGGAAGGCCTGGCGGACTGGGAACGGCGCCCGCCCGGCTATCGCAAGCTCTGCCTCCACTGGATCACCAGCGCGAAACGGCCCGAGACCCGCGCCCGCCGCCTCGCCACCCTGATCGAGGACAGCGCAGCCGGCCGCAAGATCGCCGGCGTCGACATCGGCCGGAAGAAGGACTGACGTCGGCCTTAACGGCAGACGCGGTCCACCGTGACGGCGCCCTGCGAGCCGGGACTGAACCGGGTCCACTGCCGCACGTCGGCGGGCGCGCTGCCCTGATTGATGAGCGAGCCGTCGCTGCGATAGGTCGCAAAGCCGGTCAAGGCCATGGCTCGGGTCTCGCAATCGACGTCCTGCACATATTCGGTCCGGGCGCGGCCCGTGCTGTCGGGCTCGTCGGTCACCACCCGGGTCCGGACGGACCGGATGGTGCCGCGGACGACATGGATGCTGCCCACGTCGATAAAGACGACCCGTCCTTCCGGCCGGGTCAGCTCGATCCACTGCTCTCCCGCCGTTCCCGACGCTGGATTCTGCGCGGCCACCGCCACGGCCAGGAGACTGAGCTGTATCATGTCCAATTCTCACCTCGCTCCGGTCCGGCATCTCCTGCCGTTTCCCGCTAGCCTACACCAGCGCAATCGCACGGGGAGGGTCGTCTGCACGAAATCTCCTTATCCCCCGGATCAGCGCTGCAAGCGCCAGTGCGAAAGGCGAGCCTCTCGAACAATACATGCGGGGACAGGATGATGGCGGGGCAGATGACGGGCGGACGGAGCTTCAATTTCTGGCGGGTTGCGGGCTGGGGCCTGGCCACGGCGCTGCTGGCGACGCCGCTCGTCGCCATGCAGTTCACCGACGAGGTGCGCTGGGGGCCGCTCGACTTCGCGGTCGCCGCGCTGCTGATCGGCGGGCTCGGCGGCGCGCTGGAGTTCGCCGTCCGGCGCAGCGGCAACGCCTGCTACCGGCTCGGTGCCGCGCTCGCCGCCTTCACCGCCTTCCTGCTGATCTGGGTGAACCTCGCCGTCGGCTTCATCGGCGAGCCGCACAATCCCGCCAATCTGATGTTCGCGGGCGTCCTGCTCGTGGCGCTGGCTGGGGCGGTCGCCGCGCGCTTCCGGCCGCGGGGCATGATGCTGGCCATGGCCGCCGCCGCGATCGCGCAGCTGCTGATCGCGGTCGCCGTCTTCGTCGCCGCGCTCGGCAGGCCGCTGGAATTGTTCCTCACCATCGCCTTCGCCATGCCCTGGCTGCTCGCCGCCGGCCTGTTCCAGCGGGCGGCGGAGACCGATGCCTGATGTCGGTCCGGGCCAGGCGGCTCGGTTGGGCGGCGGGTGGCGCCGGCCTGGTCATTCTGGTCGGCTTTTTCTATGTCTCGCTCATGGGGTCGGCGGTCGTGGTCGACCGGAAGGGGCAGGTCCTCTCCGCTGCCATCGTCACCAGTGACGGCCGGACACAGGCGCTGCTCGATCTGCCCGGTGGCTACTTCTTTGCCATTCCGCGCATCGAGGGCACGATCGAGTTGCGCTGCCGCGACGGCTTGCGCCCGCAATGGGGCTATGTGACCGGACATATGCACACCCGTCTGGACGTCGAGCCCGGCACGGGCTGCGGCAGGATCGTGGAGCGCTTTTAGCGCGGCGTGCAGCGGCGGCCGTTGCCGATCGAATCCGAGCCCTGGCCGGTGTCGCTGTCGGTGCATCCTGACGTGCGCGGCGCATAGCCGTTGGGGTCCAGGCCACGGCAGGCGCGTCCCCGCCCGCCCGGATCGCCATTCTGGCCATAGTCCCGGTCCGAGCAGCGCGTCTCGGGCTGCACGTTGGGATTATAGTGGCCGCCGCCGGTTGCGCCACTCGTGCCGCGGCCGCGGCAGCGCGGGTCGCCGGAGGGGCCGGTGTCGCGATCCGTGACAGCGTTGCGATTGCCGCGGCCATAGCCCGGCCGGTCAGAGCCATTACCCGTGTCGCAATCGGTCACGCCGCTGTAATTCTGCGCCCTGAGTTCCGACCCGCCGACCAGGGCGAGCGCGGCGCCGGCCGTGGCGGTCGCGCCCACGCGCAGCAGAAAGGAACGGCGGCTGGTGCTTCTGAGCGGCTTCATGGCGGTCCTCCGTCGGACGGCACGCGCACAACATCCGCTGCTTATCCCCCTGTTCCGCAGTCGAAACAAGCGGGTTCGAGGGGGACGGCGGGACAGTTCCCGCCGTCCCCACGAGGATTACTCCATCCGCTCGCGGAAGCAGCCGCGGAGCGCCCGCTCGCGCTCGCGCTGGTTGGTCATCGCCGCCGCCTGGTTGCGGCACTGCGCGACCGGCGAGTTGGCCTCGGCCGCAGCCATCGCCGCCGCCGCGTCATAGGAGGCGGCGAGGCGGCCGTCGGCGCCGAACGGCACCGGCTGGGCGAGCTGCGACATCAGTTCGCGGCCCATGGGCAGGCGCGCGCGCTTGCCGGTGATGAAGCCGGCGAAGACGCCGACGGCGATGATCCCGACGCCGGTCGCGATCGTATTGCCCTCGCCCTCTTGGCGATAGTCGCCGGTGACGGGGATGCGCTGGCCGCCAAGCTCGATGTAGCGCAGCGAGAATTCGAGCTTGCCGGACTTGCCGAAGGCGCCCTTGCCGGTGCGCCAGGTGATCTCGCCCCGCGCCGGCGTGCCGCGCGGAATGACGATCGTGTCGCCGACGCGCACGTCGTTCAGCACGGTCAGCGGGAAGGTGTCCCCCGCCCGGTGCGTGCTGCTGTTCACCTCCTGGGCGACGGCGAGCGTGATCGGCGTGCCGGCGGTCAGGGTCAGTAGCCCGGCCGACGGCGCCGCCGCCACCGGCGCCTGCACGGCGGCGGTCTCGACAGGCGCGGGCTGCGCGGACAAAGGCGTGGCAATGAGCGCGGCAATGGCCGCGCCGGTCATGTATCTTCTCACGATTTCCCCCCAAAGAATATTGGTGGCGGCATAGTTTCGATTTTCGCACCGCAAGCAAGTATCTTTTTTGTGGAAAGAATCCCGGCCCTGGTCCGATCCGGCGGAATCAATACTTCGCCGGCCGAAGGGAAAATGGCCTCCGGCGGGAGGCGCAGGGGTGCGGGCCGGCCGTCCGGCCGGTCCGCACCGGGGTCAGGCGGCGGCCGCTGCCTTGCTCAGCCTTTCCCAGTCCGCGAGCTGCTCGCGCACGGCCAGCCTCAGCGCCCTGAGCCGTGCGATCTCCAGCTCGTCCGGCTCGGGCCGGCGCCGTGCGTCCGCAACAGCGGCATCGAGGCGCGCATGCTCCCGCCGCAGATAGTCAAGCCAGCGCGCAGACATCATGCCTCCACGAGCGGCTTGTCTTCCTTTGCCGGCTTCTCCTTCGGCTTCGGGACGAGAGTCCCGGCGGGAAGCGGGGCCTTTTTGCCGGGCAGCACGGCCAGGTCGGCCGGCTTCGAGGGCGCTGCCGGCGCCACGGCCGGCGCCGGGGTCGCCGGCGACGTGCCGGTGCTCGGGACCGGCGCGGGCGCCGCTCCGATCGCGGCAAGGGCGGTCAGATACAGGATCATCTTCGTTACTCCTCGTACAGGCCGGCGGCCCGCCACCGCCGGCTTCGGGCAAGGGAGCGCCGGAACGCCGGAGCGGCGGGCGTCGCATCCCGGCGCGTGGGCGGTCAGGCCGCGAGGCGCGGCTTCTCCGGAGCGTCCAGCTGCGGTGCGCCGCCGGAACCGATCTCGATCTTCCGCGGCTTCATCTCGTCGGGAATCTCGCGCTCGAGGGTGACGGTGAGCAGTCCGTCCGCGAGCTCGGCGGAGCGCACCTGGACGAAGTCCGCGAGCTGGAAGCGCCGCTCGAACGCCCGCGCGGCGATGCCGCGGTGCAGGAAGCGCGGGCCATCCTCGCGCTCTTCCTCCGTCTTGCGGCCGGCGATGACCAGCTGGTTCTGCTGCGCCGTGATCTCGATCTCGTCGCGGCGGAAGCCGGCGACGGCGAGGGTGATGCGGTAGCGTTCGTCGCCGTCCTTCTCGAGGTCGAAGGGCGGATAGCCGTCCGCAGTCTCGCTGCGAAGGCCGCTTTCGAGCAGGTCGAACAGCCGGTCGAAGCCGACGGTGGAACGCCGGTAGGGCGTCAGGTCGAAGTCGTTTCTCATCTCCAAATCCTCCATGTTGAAGCAATTCGGGCATGAGATGCGCCGGGGCTTGAGAGCCGGCGCCCTCTTTCCCAGCCGGGCCCGGATGGCGCCCGGCGCCACAGAATTAGGAAGGGAAAAGCCGGGTTCAAGAGGTCGAAATGGTACCGCTGCAGAGCCGGTCTGCTATGCTGCGGGACCATGTTCTCCGCTCTCAAAGCCTGGGCCGGACGCCTGAAGCGCGACGTTGTCGCGCTCTGGCTCGCCGCGCGCGATCCGCGCACCCCTTGGCATGCCCGGGCATTGGCGGGCTTCACCGCCGCTTATGCGCTGAGCCCGATCGACCTGATCCCGGACTTCATCCCCCTGCTCGGCTATCTCGACGACCTGCTGATCGTCCCGGCCGGGATCTGGCTGGCGGTGCGCGCCGTGCCGGCCGGGCTGATGGCCGGGTTTCGCGAACAGGCGGCGGCGCGCGAGCGGCCCCGCAGCCGGGCCGCGGCGGCGGTGATCGTCGCCTTGTGGCTGGCCGCCGCGGGACTGCTGCTCTGGCTCTGGCTGCTTTAGCCGCCCGGCTGGAGCGCCGCCACGACCGGCTCGACCTTGCTGATGCCGCGGTTGAAGGCGATCGTGTCGCCATAGGCCGTCTCGACATAGATATAGGTGTTGAGCACCTTGCGCTTGCTGTGCACCGAGACGATCTCGTCCCTGAACAGGATCAGGTTGTTCGCGTCCTTGAACTCCCTGGTCTGGCTGACCAGGATGTCTCCGAGGTGGACGCCGGCGATCTTCGGCTTGAACAGCACCCTCTTGTCGGTGACGATCAGCGAGCCGGCGACGTCCTGCCAGTCGGTCACCAGGCCGACGATCCAGTTCCCCACTTCCGTCTCGCCGGGCTGGATCTCGAGGCTGTCCCAATCCCCCTCGCCAGGGTCCGGCGCCAGCGCGGCGAGATCGTCGGGCTCAGCCGGTTCCTCGGCTTCCGGCCCGGGCGCCGGCTCGTCCTCTTTCTCGCCGAACGGCGGCAGCAGGCCCACCTCCAGCCGCACCGCCGCGCCCTCGTGCCAGACGCTGTCCTCCCGCCGCACCCGGCCCTCGGCGACGAAGCCCGCCAGCTGCCCGGTCGTGTACGGCCCGTATTGCGTCGCGTCCCGGAGCATGAACCAGGCGGGCCGCGCCGGCGGCGGCAGCGCCGTCCCGCAGCTGTGGCAGGACACGGCTTCCGCCTCCCCGGCGACGGCCGTGGTGGTGCGGCAGGTGAGGCAGGGGATGTAGACGGTCAGGCGGGGCGTCGGCGCGACCGCGGTCTCGACCGCCTCGGGCTCGGGAGAGGCGGACTCGGTCGCTTCAGGCTCGGCGGGCGCTGCGGCTTCGACGGGCTCAGGCTCGGGCGCAGCCTCGTTCGACGCGGGTTCCGGCGCCTCCGCTTCTGCGGGGGCAGACTCAGCTTCGGCGGCTTCGGCGGCTTCGGCCGGCGCGGGCTCGGGCTCGGCCGCGACCTCCGGTTCCGGCTCGACTGACGCGGGCTCGCTCGCCTCGGCTTCAGCGGGGGCGGGCCCGGCTTCGGCGGCTTCGGCCGCGACCTCCGGCGCCGGCTCGACCGCCGCGCCCTCCGGCGTCGGCAGGTCCTCGGCCAGCGGCGGAATGTCCCCGCCCGCGGGCGCCCTCTCGCCGAACGGCGGCAGCCGCGCCACCTCCAGCCGCACCGCCGCGCCCTGGTGCCAGACATGGTCCGCCGGCAGGATCCGGCCCTCGGCGATCCAGGCGCCGAGCTGGGCGAGCGTATAGGGCCCGTATCGCGCCTCGCCGCGCAGCATGAACCAGGCGGCCCGCGCCGGCGGCGGCAGGGCTACCCCGCAACCGGGGCATGACAGGGCGGCCGAGTCCTCGCCGGCGGGCGTGGCGCTGCGGCAGCTGAGGCAGGGGATTTGAACGGCCATGCCGCTTTGTCGATGACCGCTCCGGAGTCGTCAAGCGGAGGCCGTCACCCCCGGGCGTCGCGCCTGCGCTTCTCGCGCTCCCAATATTCCAGGGTCCGGAGCGCGCGGTCCACGTCCCGCTCGTCCAGCGGCTCGCCCTCGAACGCCTCGTCATAGGCCGCCCGGCTCCAGCGCACGCTCTGCAGCGCAAGCAGATCCTCCAGCCGCGGCCGCGCCTCCGCGATCGCCCGCTCGCAATCCTTTGCGAAACCGGGCCGCTTCTTCATCTGGTTGTGCGCGGTCCGCGCCGTGAACCCGGCCGCCCGCGCCGAGGCCTCGACATTGCCCGTCCCGCGCAAGGCCAGCAGGAAAATCTCGTCGTGCCGCGGCTCCCACCAGCGCTGCCCCGGCGACACCAGCCGCACCCGCCCGCCCTGCCCGCGGCGCGGGACGAGGCCGGCATAGTCCCCCTCCCCTTCAGGGGAAGGGTCAGGGGTGGGGGAGTCGGGGGAGCCCCACTCCGCCAGCCGCTTCGACCCGATCGAGATCGCCGCCTCCATCCGTTCCCGAAACCCCGGCTCCAGCTTCCGGAGCCGGTAGATCGCCCCGATCCCCAGCCCCGCCAGCTCGGCCGCCACCTTCACCGTCCCGGTCTCCTCCAGCAACGCAAGGAACCGCCGCCGCCGCCAGCTGGTGACGCGGACATAGGCGCGTTTCGGCGCAGGGGATGGCTTGCGGGCCATGGCGTTCCTTTCGCGAAGGAACGGGCCAGAAATACCCTCAAATCCTACTTTGCAAGCCCGTGCGGTGCCTGAAAGCTCGGCCTCGCCGCTTGTCCGTCATCCCAGCGAAGGCTGGGATCCAGACTGCGTTTCCATCCGCGCTGCCGTTCAGGGCCCGCTTGGCCCCCAGCCTGCGGTGGGGTGACGAGGAAGCGATTGGGCGCGGGCTTAACTCGTTCTTGGATGATGTGGATTGACGCCTTTTCGGGTGTGGAATCGGCCCCGAAAAGTGTGGAATTTTCCAACCCGATTCAATTTGCGCAACACTTCAGCCCGGCACCCCGGACCTGATCCGGGGTCGACCTTCCCCCCGACGTCCGCTATCGACCCATTGCGGACGTTCGCACTAAGTGTAACCTGCGGCCATGGGTCGGGTCCCTGACGCAGATGTGATCGTAGGCCTGATCGACAGCGAGCAGATTGCGCCGAACTACCATGCCGTTGCTCGGGCGATATGCGACCACATCGACCTGGCGGCTTCGGATCGCGCCTTGCTGGCCTTGATCGATGAAGGAAACGTGCTGGATTCCGACGATAGGCTAAAGAACTTGTGGCAGAGGATCACTTCGCAGCCAGTTGAGCGAGAAGGCATCCCCCGCCTTCTGACTGCGCTGCTGATCCCCGATCAGCCGATGGATTGGTTCGGCGCGGAGTTGATCGTTCACTGGGGCGCGCCAAGAGGGCGTTTCCGAAGAGCAGATATGCGGGGCCTTCGGAGTTGACCCATCGTCTGGTTCATGACGGGACGCCCGCCTTCCACCCTCACCTGTCCGGCCGCTTTCGACCCATTGCGGACGTTCAGCCTCCGACAGGACGTTGGCTGTCTCAGCGGGCCCTGCATGAGGATCAGTGCGTGGCCCGCCGCCGGATCAACAGCGCCAGGCCGTGGACGACGCGGCTGAGGCGGGGATAGTCAAGCTTGTCGGGCGTGTCGGCGACACCATGATAATAGGGGTAACGGAACGGGGCCGTGTCGGTGACCATCGCCGCCGGGATACCGACCTGTCCGAAGGCCCAATGGTCCGACCAGTCGATGCCCTGAAGGAAGCCGGGTGCGGCACCGCCCTCGCTCGGAAAAGGCGCGACCATTCGGAACTCCCCTACCGTCCGCCGCACGAAGCCACGCGACGAAAGAGTGCCAGCGAACGCCACGAAGTTGCCGGTGTCGGGATAGCGCAGGTTCAGCGGAAAGGGGTAATGCTGGCTACCCGGAGCATCGCTGTAATAGCCGAGTGTTTCGAGCGAGAGCATTCCTGTCACATTTTCGCCCGACCGACTCAGGCGCCGGGCATAGACAAGGCTCCCCATCTGCTCGGTCTTGAAGAATGGCGGCTCCTCGTTGACGAAAAGGACAAACCTGACGCGGATGGCTGCGCGGCCCCTGAGGTCGGCAAGCAACCGGGCCAGCTCCAGCAACGCCGCCGCGCCCGAGCCATTGTCGTTCGCGCCCGGGGACTCGCCATAACTGTCATAATGGGCCCCCACGACGAGCGTTTCCGCATTCGCGGCCGCCGGTTCCACGACCGCTTCAATGTTGCGAACCTGCCGGCCCCTGGCCTGGAAGGGCTGACTCAGGACCGGATAGCCAAGCGCCCTCAGCCGACCTTCGAGATGCGTTGCGGCCCGTTCCAGCGCCGCCGGATGCGCAACATTGTGTGGCTCGGAGGCGATGGCGATGACGTCCTCACGCAGCCGCGCGGCGCTCTGCACCTGCGCCGCATCTAGCGCCGGCAGCGGCCCGGTCCAGGAACTGCCGGGGACGGATGTCATCCAGAGTAGAAAGCCGATGGGCAGGACGAGCAACACGGCGATCACGCCGAGCAGAACCGCGAGCTTCGTTCCCCTGCCGCTGATCTCCGCCTCCCCGACGATATGGAGGCACTATGCCTCGAAGTCGCCGTGTCTGCTATCCACCCGTAGCGGCCTGTCAGCTCTCGACCCATTGCGGTCATTCGAGCGGATGCTAGCTTGCGCCAATGCCTATGCTTCAACGCTTCAAAGGCGCGGCTTTCGGGTTGGGCATCACGCTGGTGCCGATAGCTGCGCTGGCCTGTGTGCATTTCCTGTTGGTCCCTTACACAGCGGCGACGGTCTATAATGTTGACCAGGAGACTGAAGCTCGGCTCGTCTCGAACCTTCGACAGGGGATCGTGCGCGCCTACCCCGTCATCGCACTGATCATTGCCGCCTACTGGTTGCTCGCGGCGGCGCTCGGCAGGGGGGAGGTCTTGCGGATCAGGAGCGCCAACATTGTCCTGGCTCTCTCGATCCTCACATTTGCGGTTACTGTGGTCATCCTGTCGACAGTCCCCAAGGCTGACAGAATCTTTAAAGGCGCATGTCCGCTGCTCGGCTATCCCGACGAACTGCCTGCGCTCAGCTCGGGCGACATGTTCGCTTTCGTCGACGGTCCGACGCCCTGCGATAGTTTCGCGAGCGCGGCCGGGATCGTCGTTTTTATTGGAATGCCGCTCATCCTCTTTGCGACCAGCGCAATCCTGCGAATCGTCGGGTCTCGGCGTCGGTGACGGTGCGACGTCCGCTTTCCACCCATAGCGGACGGGCAGCTATCGACCCATTGCGGACGTTCGAGGCGTCAGAAGAAGCGGCCGTCCTGCACGTATATTGCATCGGTCAGGGAGAACACCTGCTGTGCCAACGGCGTGCCGATGACCTCGTCCCGGCGCAGGCCCGTAGACGCGAGGCCGCCGCTTGATACGGGCCGGTCGTTCGCATCGATGACCATCAACGACGGGCTTCCATCCGGCTGCTGCTGGTGAACGAGGGAAATGGCGACCCGATCTTCAGGGCCGGTGCCATCCCCCCATCGCCCCAAAACTAGGTCGAGATTGGCTCCCGTGTCGGCCAGATGTCCCTCTGTCCAGTGCATCCAGTATGCGGCGTATGCGCTTCCATCTGCGTAGACTAAGCCCCAAACGGATCGGCTTGTCCGGCCACAGCAATCGCAGTGACCATGGCTCTCATCGAGACGCTCTATCTCATAATGCGGGCGAGGTGCTTCTGGCATCGAGGCAGCATACTTCAGGAACGACCGCTTTCCACCAATAGCGGACCGGCAGCATCCGACCCAATGCGGACGTTCACGCGAGCGTGTGTCAGCCAGCGGCTGCCTACCTACACCGTAGTGTCGTGCGGCTATGGCCCCCGCGTGGACCGGGCGGCAGGTGCGGAATATCCCAGTCAGTTTGGTCCTCTGCGGATCGCCGGATCGTTGCCCTGCACCGTATACGATCCGGAACCTGACGACCGTCAACCATGATGGTCCCGCCGTCACGCAGCAGGTCAAATCGGCAACGTTGACTGCTTGCGTTACCTCGACAGACCAGGTCAAGAATGTGAAGCAGCGGCGCCTCGGCTGCACGCCCGAAGTTCATCCACAGTCCGGCGATCTCGTTGCCGTTTCCAATCATTCCGTTGAGCGTCAGATCGTCCCAGATTGCCGCTCGAAGCTGGCCCGCTAACGGCTCGGCAGGCGGCGTCATCTGGGCCAAGGCGAGAAGAAAGATGATTGGCACCAGCCGAGCTAAGCACGGACAACGTCCGCTTTCCACCCGTTGCGGACGTAGCCCGCGCCTGCGGTCACCCCGTCTTTACCGAAACTTTGTCAATTTATCCGACACTGCGCCCCGTGTCGGAGCAGCTTACACATGACCTGACGGCGCCCCTCGCGTCGCCCCTCTGTGGGGGCGTGCGCGGGTGATCCGGCTGTTCAAACATTATGTGCCCTATGCGGTGCTGCTCCTGGGGGCGATCGACTTCCTCCTCCTGATCGGCGCGGCGGAGGCCGGCTGGTCGCTCCGGCTCTGGCAATTGGGCGGTTCGGTCGATCCCGACGTCAACCGGCTGCCGAACCTGCTCGCCTTCGCCGCCACGCTGCAGGTCGCGATGGTCGGGGTCGGCGTCTATTCGGTCGCGGCGCTGCAGTCGCTGCGCTTCGCCATCGCCCGGCTGCTGGTCGCGGTCGCGCTCGGCATCCTTGCGCTCTCCCTGATCTTCTTCCTGTTCCCGCCGGTCAGCTTCTGGCGGTCCAGCCTGTTCTACGCGATGTGGCTCGGCCTGTTCGCTCTGGTCGTCGCGCGCATCCTGCTCAAGGAGACGCTCGGCGGCGAGCGGCTGAAGCGGCGCGTGCTCGTGCTCGGCGTCGGCGCCCGGGCGGCGCGGATCGAGGCGCTCGCCGCCTCGCGCGGCGCCGCCTTCCAGGTGGTCGGCTTCGTCGGCATGAACGACGGCGCCTCGGCGGTGAAGGAGTCGGTCAACCGCGACGACATCCAGAGCCTGCCCGATCATCTGCTCGCGCTGAACGCCAGCGAGGTCGTGCTGGCGCTCGAGGAGAGGCGCAACGCGCTGCCGCTGAACGATCTGCTCCGGATCAAGACGACCGGCGTCTCGATCCACGATTTCTCCTCCTTCCTGGAGCGCGAGACGGGGCGCGTCGATCTCGACAGCCTCAACCCCTCCTGGCTGATCTTCTCCGACGGCTTCTCTGCCGGCCGGCGGCTGTCGAGCGCGGCGAAGCGCGGCTTCGACATCCTGGTGAGCTCGCTGCTGCTCGTGATCTTCGGGCCGGTGATCCTCGTCACCGCCGCGATCGTGAAGCTGGAGAGCCGGGGTCCGGCCTTCTACCGGCAGCGGCGCGTCGGCCTCTACGGCCAGCTGTTCGACGTCATCAAATTGCGCTCGATGCGCGAGGATGCGGAGATCGGCGGCAAGGCGGTCTGGGCGCAGAAGGACGATCCGCGCGTCACCCGCGTCGGCCGCTTCATCCGCAAGACCAGGATCGACGAGCTGCCCCAGGCCTGGTCGGTGCTGAAGGGCGAGATGAGCTTCGTCGGCCCGCGCCCCGAGCGGCCCCAGTTCGTCGCCGACCTCGAGGCGCGCCTGCCTTATTATGCCGAGCGGCACGTGGTGAAGCCGGGGATCACCGGCTGGGCGCAGATCAACTATCCCTATGGCGCGTCGATCGAGGATGCGCGCGAGAAGCTCGAATTCGACCTCTATTACGCCAAGAATTATTCGCCCTTCCTCGACGTGCTGATCCTCCTCCAGACGGCGCGGGTCGTGCTCTGGCCGGAAGGGGCGGGCGCGCGATGACCGCCTTCGTCATCCTCTGGGCTCATGTCGTGGCGGCGGCGCTCTATGGCGCGCTCGCCGTGTTCCAGCTGCGCCGCTGGAACGGTGATCCGCGCAACCGGCCCCTGCTCGCCGCCTTCGCAGCCATGTCGGTCTGGACGATCTTCCTCGCCCTGGTCGGCCCCTATACGTTGATGGCGCAGCTCGCCGAGAGCGGGCGCAACCTCGCCTTCCTCGCCTTCATGTACGGCCTGATGGCGAGCGCCGGCGGCGATCAGGGCAAGAAGGCGCTGAAGGGCGTGTTCGCCGCGGTCGCCGCGGTGATCGGCCTGCAGATCGTGATCGGCGGCGTTATGCCGAAATTCGATCACGCGCCCGTCGTGCTCGAGGCTCTGGCCACGACCAGCCAGATCATCGGCCTCACCATCGCCGCGGGGTCGCTGATTCTCGTCCACAATATTTACGGCCTCGCCGCGCCGGACAGCCGCTCGGCGCTGCGCTTCCCGATGCTGGCGCTGGCGGTGATGTGGGCGATCGACCTGCATCTCTACACGGTCGACTATTTTTCGCGGGCGCCGGCGAACGAATTGTTCGCGGCGCGCGGCGTGGTGCTTGCCCTGATCGCGCCGCTCTTCGCGCTCGGCCTCAGGAACGTCGTCTGGCGTATCCAGATCTCGCGGGTCGCCACCTTCCAGTCCATCTCGGTGATCGCGATCCTCGGCTATATCGTGACGATGATGCTCGCCGCCCGGGCGATCGAGATCGTCGGCGGGGACTGGGCGCGGATCGGGCAGGTGGCGGTCGTGCTCGGCATGACCCTGCTGGCCCTGCTCATCCTGCCGTCCGCCAAGCTGCGCGCCTGGCTCCGGGTCACGCTCGCCAAGCATCTGTTCGAGCATCGCTACGATTATCGCCAGGAATGGCTGCGCTTCACCGACACGGTGGGCCGCGGCACCGAGGGCGGGGCGATGCTGGAGGAGCGCGTGGTGAAGGCGCTCGCCGATATCGGCGGCGCCCCGGGCGGCCTGCTGCTGCTCGTCGACGAGCATCGCCGGCTGTCGCCCGCCGGCCACTGGAACTGGAGCGGCACGCTGCCGGCGAGCGCGGGCGACGGCGCGGAAGCCCTGCTCTGCCTGGTCGAGCAGGGCGGCTATGTCGTCGATTTCGCCGCGATCCGCGACGGGCAGCTGGTCGAGGGCGGGGAGACGGTCGCAGTCCCGGCCTGGCTCGCCCGGATGGACAGCGCCTGGGCGGGCATCCCGCTGTCGCACGAGGGCCGCCTCGCCGGCCTCGTCATCCTCGAGCATCCGGCGCTCCGCCGGCGGCTCGACTGGGAGGATTTCGACCTGTTCCGGACCGCCGGCATCCAGGCGGCCTCCTACATCGCCGAGGCGCGCAGCCTGCAGGCCCTCGCCGACGCCCAGCGCTTCGACGAGTTCAACCGGCGCTTTGCCTTCATCCTCCACGACATCAAGAACCTGGTGAGCCAGCTCTCGCTGGTCACGCGCAATGCCGAGCGCCACGCGGACAATCCCGAATTCCGCGCCGACATGATCGCCACCCTGCAGAGCTCGGTGCGCAAGATGAACGACCTGCTCGCCCGCCTCTCGCCCGGCGCGGCACGGGAAGCCGATCCGCCGCGCGCGGTCGAGGTGCAGCCGATCCTCGACGCCATCGCCGCCGCCAGGCAGCGCCAGCATCCGGTCCGCGCCTTCGCCGAGGCGGGCCTCCTCGCCATGGCCGATCCGGCCGCGCTGGAGCAGGCGCTCTCGCACCTCGTCCAGAATGCAATCGACGCTTCCGACCCCGGCATCCCGGTCGTCCTCCGCGCCAACGAATCCGGCGGCGACGTCGCCATCGAGGTCATCGACCGCGGCGCGGGCATGGCCGCGGAGTTCATCCGCACCCGCCTGTTCCAGCCCTTCGCCTCGACCAAGGAGCAGGGCTTCGGGGTCGGCGCCCATGAGGCGAAGAGCCTGATCACCGCCATGGGCGGCCGGCTCGAGGTCGAGAGCCGCCTCGGCAACGGCACCCGCTTCACCCTGTTCCTGCCCGGCGCCGAGAGCCGGGCCCATCCTCTGCTCGAACGGAAACGCGCATGAACGCCCCCGCCAACTTCAAGGCCGTCAAACCCCGCCTGCTGATCGTCGAGGACGACGAGGGGCTGCAGCGCCAGCTGCGCTGGGCCTATGACGATTATGAGGTGCTGGTCGCCTCGGACCGCAATGCGGCGATCGACCTGCTGCGCTCGGCGGAGCCCGCCGTGGTGACGCTCGATCTCGGCCTGCCGCCCGATCCGGACGGCGTCACCGAGGGCTTCGCCGCGCTGGAGACGATCCTGACCTTGAAGCCCGAGACCAAGGTGATCGTCGCCTCGGGCCATGGTGCGCGGGAGAGCGCGCTCCGGGCGATCGCCTCGGGCGCCTATGATTTCTACCAGAAGCCGGTCGACATCGACCAGCTCGGCCTGATCGTGCGCCGCGCCTTCCAGCTGCACGAGCTGGAGGACGAGAACAAGCGCCTCGAGGAGAAGGTCGGCGACGAGCGCACGGTGCTCGGCACGATGGTGACGGCCGCGCCGGAAATGGCGCGGGTCGCGCGCACGATCGAGCGGGTCGCCAATACGGACGTCTCGGTGATGCTGCTCGGCGCCTCGGGCACCGGCAAGGAATTGCTCGCCCGCGGCGTTCACAAGGCCAGCCGGCGGCGCATGGGCGGCTTCGTCGCGATCAACTGCGCGGCCATCCCCGAAAATCTGCTCGAGGCGGAGCTGTTCGGCTATGAGAAGGGCGCGTTCACCGGCGCGATCAAGACCACCGAAGGCAAGATCGAGCTCGCCCATGGCGGCACCCTGTTCCTCGACGAGGTCGGCGATATCCCGCTGCCGCTGCAGGTGAAGCTGCTGCGCTTCCTGCAGGAAAGGGTGATCGAGCGGATCGGCGGGCGCAAGCCGATCCCGGTCGACACCCGCATCGTCTGCGCGACGCACCAGAATCTGGAGGGGATGATCGCGGAGGGCACGTTCCGCGAGGATCTCTATTATCGCCTCGCCGAGATCGTGGTGCGGATTCCGTCACTCGCCGAGCGGCATGGCGACGCCGCCCTGCTCGCCAAGCATTTCCTGCAGCGCTTCGCCCGCGAGATGAACCCGCAGGTGAAGGGCTTCGCCCCCGGCGCGCTGGCGGCGATCGAGCATTGGTCCTGGCCGGGCAATGTCCGCGAGCTGGAGAACCGCCTGAAGCGCGCGGTCATCATGGCGGACGGCAAGCTCGTCACCGCCGAGGACCTGGACCTCGCGGCGCCCGAGGCCGACGCGCTGCCGGTCAACCTCAAGGCCGCGCGCGAGGCCGCCGACCGGCAGGTGATCCGCAAGGCACTCGCCCAGACCGACGGCAACATCTCGGGCGCCGCCAAATTGCTCGGGATCAGCCGGCCGACGCTCTACGATTTGCTCAAGCAATATGGGCTGCAGGCGTGATGAAGCGCGCTGCTCTTCTGGCTCTGGCCCTCTCGCTCGCCGCCTGCGGCGGGCAATCGGGCACGGCCTATGAGCGCGGCGCCGCCGCGTTCGAGAGCGGCGACATCCGCACCGCGCGCGTGGAGCTGCTGAACGCGCTCCAGCAGGAGCCGAACAACAAGCCAGCCCGCATCATGCAGGCCCGCGTCCAGCTCGCGCTCGGCGACGGCCAGGCGGCGGAGGGCGAGATCATGCGCGCGCGCCAGGCCGGCGCGAGCGTGGAGGAGACCTCGCACCTGCTCGCGGAGGCGCGGCTGCTGCAGGGCGACGCGCCGGGCGCGCTGCGCGAGGCGGCCCGCGCCGGACGCCTGCATTTCGCTTATGCGCAGCGGATCACCGGCCGCGCCTGGATGGCGCTCGGCGACCGCTCCAATGCCGGCACCGCCTTCGATCGGGCGCTGGCCGCCGCGCCGAACGACAGCGACGTCTGGACCGATCTCGCCAATTTCCGCCGCTTCAACGGCGATCTGGCCGGCGCGCTCGTGGCGATCGACCGCGCGGTCGCCGCCCGGCCGCGCAACGCCGGGGCGCTGGCGCTGCGCGGCGAGCTCAGCCGCGGCCAGTACGGCCTCGCCGCCGCCATCCCCTGGTTCACGCGCGCACTGGAGGTCGATCCCGGCAATGTCGACGCCTTGCTGGAGCGCGCCGCCACCTATGCCGACATGGGCCGGATGCGCGACATGCTCGCCGACACCAGGCGCGTGATCACCCTGACCGGCGGCCATAGCCGGGCCTTCTACCTGCAGGCGGTGCTGGCCGCGCGCGCCCGGGATTTCGAGCTGGCCAAGAGGCTCTGGACCCGCACCGGCGGGGTCTATGACGAGACGCCCGCCGGCATGCTGCTGGCCAGCGCGATCGACTTCCAGACCGGTAATGAGGAGCAGGCGGCGCAGCGCCTCGCCGGATTGCTTCAGCAGCAGCCGAACAACCGCCGCGCCCGCCGGCTGCTCGCCGCCGCGCAGTGGCGGATGAACGACGCCGCCGGGGTGGTTGCGACCCTGCGCCCGATCGCGGACCGGCCCGACGCCGACGCCTACAGCCTGTCGCTGATCGGCCGCGCGCTGAACCGGACCGGCAATCAGGACCAGGCCGCCGTCTATCTGGCCCGGGCCGCGCAGCCGCAGCCGGGCGCGCTCGCCGCGCTCGACCCGCTCGGCGAGGGCGAGTTCGCCGCCGTCCGCGCGGCCGCCGAGCAGAATCCGGACGATGGCCCCGCCCAGCTCCGCTATGCCTCGGCCCTGCTCGGCCGCGGCCAGACCGAGGAGGCCCTGACCCGGGCGCGGCGCATGCAGGAGCAGAGCCCCGGCACGCCCGAAGTGCACATGCTGGTCGGCGACGTGCTCGGCGCGACCGGCGACTTCGCCGGCGCCTCCGCCCAGTATCGCCGCGCCGCGAATCTCCAGTTCAGCGAGGCGGTGGCCCTGCGGCTGATCGGCGCGCTGCAGCGCTCCAACCAGGCGGAGGAGGCGGCCGACGTGCTCAGCCTCTTCATCCAGCAGAATCCGTCGAGCGTGCCCGGGCTGATCCTGGTCGCGAGCGCGGCCATGCAGGACCAGGACTGGGACGAGGCGATCGGCATATACGAGCAGCTGCGCACGCGGCTCGGCGACAATGACGCGACCGTGCTCAACAATCTCGCCTGGGCCTATTCGGAGAGCGGCGACCTCGCCAGCGCCGTGCCGCTCGCGCGCCGCGCCTGGACGCTCGACCGCGACAATCCGGCGACCGCGGACACGCTGGGCTGGCTCCTGTTCAAGGCCGGCCGCCGCGCCGAGGGCCTGGCGCTGATGGAGCGAGCCGCCCGCGGCGCCCCGAGCGACGCCGCGATCCGCGCCCGCCTGGCCCGGGCGCGGCGGGGCTAGCGCAGCCCCGGCCGGTCCAGGTTCAGCTCCGCAAGCGGGATCACCACCACGTTCGGATGCTCCCGCCGCAGCCGTCCCATGAATTGCGACGCCTCGCCGACAATCACCACGGTCGCGCCCTCCGGCGACAGCACCTGCGCCGCGGCCGCCTGCGCCTGGGCGGGCGTCACCGCCAGCACGCTCGGCAGATAGCGGCCGATCTCGTCGGGACTGATCCCGCGCGTCACATAGGACGCGATCACCCCGGCCGTGCCCGCGGTCGTCTCCATGTCGCGGCCGAAATCGCCGGTCAGCGAGGCGCGCCGCGCGGTCAGCTCCGCCACCGAGATCGGCTCCGCGCCGAGCCGCCGCATCTCGCCGAGCACGAGGCCGAGCACCTCGGCGGCGGCGTCGTTGCGGGTCTGGACATTGGCCGAGAAGGGGCCCGGATAGCGCCGCGCCTCGATGCCGCTGCCGGCGCCGTAGGAAAGGCCGCGGCGGATCCGGATCTCCTGGTTCAGCCGCGCGCTATAGCCGCCGCCGAGCACTGCATTGGCGACGAGGGCCCGGTAGAAATTCGGGTCGCTCCGGCTGATCGCATTGCGCGTGACGGCGACCGCCGCCTGGCCGGCGCCCGGCATGTCGATGACGATGACCTGGTCGCGCGGGAGCGGACTCACGACCTGCCAGCGCGTGCCCGGCCGGGCCCGCGGCGAGCGCCAGCTGCCGAAGTGGCGCTGCGCGAGCGCGCGGGCCTGCGCAGGGGTGATGTCGCCGGACAGGATCAGGGTCGCGCGCCGCGGCTGCCAGGTCTCGCGCCAGGTGGCCTGGACGTCGGCCCGGGTGATCGCGCGGAGCGAGGCGGCAGTGCCGCTCGCGGGGTGGCCGTAGGGCGTGTCGCCGTAGAGCGCGCGCATCGCGGCAAGGCCGGCGACCTCCCCCGGATCGCGCATCGAGACGGAGACCGCGTCGATCGCCGTGGTCCGCTGCCGGTCGATCTCCGCCTGGGCGAGCGCGGGGTTGCGGGCGACGTCGGCGATGATGCCGAGCGCCTCGTCGAGCTGAGGAGTCCTGACGGTGATGCCGAGCTGGCTGCTGTCCCAGCCGGCGCCGCTGGAGAGGGAGGCGCCGAGCGCCTCGACGGCGCGGTCGATCTGCTCGGCGCTGCGCGTGCGCGTGCCCTCGGTCATCACCGCGGCGGTGAGCCCGGCCGTGCCGGCCCGATTGTCCGGATCGGCGGCACTGCCCCGGGTCGAGACCAGAGCGACGGTGACGAGCGGCAGCCGGCCGTTCCGCACGGTGATCACGGTGAGGCCGTTGGCGAGCCGCTGCACGTCGGGCCTCGGCACCGGCGTCAGCGTCTCCGGGCCGGGCGGCGGCGGCGCGACCCGGTCGGCCTCGGGCGCGGGCCGGACGACGGCGATATTCGCCGGCGCCACGAGCGGCGCTGCGGCGACCGTGGCCGCGGTCGCGATCGTGTCGCTGCGGGCGCCGTTCCGCGCCTCCTCGGGCAGATAGCGCACCGCGCCGCTCGCCTCGTCACGCAGCCAGCGGCGGGCGACGCGCTGGATGTCCGCGGGCGTGACCGCGGCGATCTCGGCGAGGCGGCGGTCCGCGGCGCGGGCGTCGCCGTCGACGATCACCGCCTCGGCCAGGGCGTCGGCCTGGCCCTCGGCGGTCTCGCGGCCGCGCAGGGCGGCGGTCAGCAATTCGTTCTTCGCCTCGGCCAGCTCGGCCGCGCCGACCGGCTCGTCGCGGAAGCGGGCGATCTCGCGCCGGAGCGCGGCCTCACCGTCCGCGGCGCTCTTGCCCTGCGAAAGGATGGCATAGACGGCGAGGTGGCCCGGCCCCTGCTTGATGTCGACGAAGGAGCTGGCCTGGGCGGCGAGCTGCTGGCGGTAGACCAGGCTCTGGTGCAGGCGCGAGCTCTCGCCGGTGGAGAGGATGCCGTCCAGCACCTCCATCGCCGCCGCGTCGCGGTCGGTGACCGAGGGCGCGGGATAGGTGATCAGCACCGCGGGCAGCGGCGTGTTCGCCTCGTAGACGGTATAATGGCGCGGGCTGGTGCGCGGCGGCTCGACCGCGGTGACGCGCGGGATCGGCGTGGTCGGGCGCCGGATCGGGCCGAAATACTGGTCGACCCAGCGGTCGAGCTGGGCCTGGTCGAAATTGCCGGCGACGAACAAAACCGCATTGTCCGGGCGGTAATAAGTGGCGTGGAAGGCGCGGACGTCCTCGATCGTCGCCGCGTCCAGATCCTCGATGCTGCCGATGCCCGGCCGCGCATAAGGATGCACGTCGTAGGAGATCATCGGCAGATAGAGGTAGAAGAGCCGGCCGTAAGGCTGGGCGAGCACCCGGCTCCTCAATTCCTCCTTCACCACGTCGCGCTCGGAGTTGAAGAAGCTCGGTTCGACGACCAGCGAGCCCATCCGCTCCGATTCCGCCCAGAGCAGCCGCTGCAGATGGTTGGCCGGCACGACCTCGTAATAATTGGTGTAGTCGTCATTGGTGGAGGCGTTGTTGAAGCCGCCGACATCCTCGGTCAGCCGGTCGAACTGCTCGGGCACCAGGTTCCGCGTCGACTTGAACATCATATGCTCGAACAGATGCGCGAAGCCCGAGCGGCCGCGCGGATCGTCCTTCGAGCCGACGTCGTACCAGACCTGCACCGAGACGTTGGAGGTGTCCGTGTTGCGGATGGAATAGACGCGCAGGCCATTGGGGAGCGTTCGCGTCTGGTAGTTGAGCGGGGCGACGGCGGGCGCGTCACCGGCACGCTGCGCGAGGGCAGGAGCGGCGAGCGGCGCGAGGAAGGATGCGGCGACCGCCGCGCTGAGAACGAGCTTCTTCATTGAGGCAGGCACTCCAGAGAATGGGACGTGCTGCGCCCGGCGCGGAAAGAGGTCAAGTCAGCCTCGACATAGCGACGCTCGTGTGCCGGCGAAGGCCGGAGCGTTGCGAGATCGGTCACGGAAGCGCCCAACGCTCCGGCCTTCGCCGGAGCACGATAGCGCTAGGATGCCAGCGCCTCCGCCTGCTCGGCCAGCTCCAGCCAGCGATGCTCGGCGGCGTCGCGTTCGGCGCGGGCGGCGGCGATCGCCTCGGTCAGCGCCTCGAAGGTCTTCGGATCGCGGAGATAGAGGTCGTGGTCGGAGAGCAGGGCCTCGTCGCGGGCGATCGCCGCGTCCAGCTCCTCGATCCGGGCCGGTAGCAGGTCGTAATCGCGCTGGTCCTTGTAGGAGAGCTTCTTCCGTTCCCCACCTTTGTGCTCCGGCGAAGGCCGGAGCGCTGTGGAATTTGCTCGCAACGCTCCGGCCTTCGCCGGAGCACGTTGGGCGCGCTTCCGCTGCCAGTCCTCATAGCCGCCGGCGACGATGTCGACCCTGCCCGAGCCGTCGAGGCCAAGGGTGATCGTCACCGTGCGGTCGAGGAAGTCGCGGTCGTGGCTCACGATGAGCACCGTACCCTCATAGTCCGCGATCACCTCCTGCAGCAGGTCGAGCGTTTCCATGTCGAGATCGTTGGTCGGTTCGTCCAGCACCAGCAGGTTGGACCGCCGGGCGAACTCCCGCGCGAGCAGCAGCCGCGAGCGCTCGCCGCCGGAGAGGCTGCCGATCTTCGCATCGACCAGGGTCGGCTCGAACAGGAATTCCTTCAGATAGCCCTGGATATGCTTCTTGTGCCCGCGCACCTCGATCCAGTCGCCGCCGTCGGCGAGCACGTCGCGGACGCGCTTGTCGGGGTCGAGCAGCCGGCGCTGCTGGTCGATCATCACGCCCGACAGCGTTTTCGCCCGCGTGACGGCCCCCTCGTCCGGCGCGATCTCGCCGGTCAGCAGCCGCAGCAGGGTGGTTTTGCCCGTGCCGTTGGCGCCGACCACGCCGATCCGGTCGCCGCGCTGGATGCGGAGCGAGAAGTCCCTGATGATGGTGCGCGCGCCATAGCTTTTCGTGACCTTGTCGGCCTCGATCACCATCTTCGTCTTCACCTCGTCATTCTCGAGCGCGAGCTTCGCCGTGCCCGCCGGGCCGAGCATGGCGGCGCGCACGGCGCGCATTTCCTGCAATTTGGCAAGCCGGCCCTGGTTGCGCCGCCGCCGCGCGGTGACGCCGCGCTGCAGCCAGTGCAGTTCCAGCTTCAATTTGGCGTCGAGCCGCTCGGCGTTGCGCGCCTCCTCGGCATAGACCTGCTCGGTCCAGGCCTCGAAGCCGCCATAGCCGACCTCGTGGCGCCGCAATTTTCCGCGGTCCAGCCAGAAGGTGGAGCGGGTCAGCCGGGTCAGAAAGGTGCGGTCGTGGCTGATCGCGATGAAGGCGCCGGTGTAACGCCCGAGCCAGTCCTCCAGCCATTCGATGCCGGCGAGGTCGAGATGGTTGGTCGGCTCGTCGAGCAGCAGGACGTCCGGCTGCTGGGCGATGGCGCGGGCGATGGCGGCGCGGCGGCGCTCGCCGCCCGAGGCGGTGCTTGCCGGCCGGTCGAGGTCGAGCCCGATCTGGCTGGCCACCGCCTCCACCTCGTGCGCGGCCGGCGCGTCCGGCGCGGCGAGGGCGAAGTCGCGCAGCGTGGCGTAATCCGCGATCGGCGGATCCTGCTCAAGCAGCACGACCTTCGTTCCCGGCTGGATGGTCCGCCGCCCCTCGTCCGTCTCGATCAGGTCGGCGAGACATTTGAGCAGGGTGGTCTTGCCGGCCCCGTTCCGCCCGATCAGCGCCAGCCGGTCGCGCTCCCCGATGAACAGGTCGAGCCCGCGGAACAGCCAGCCGGCCCCCTGGACGAGGCCGAGATTCTCATAGGCAAGGACGGGCGCGGACATGGCGGAGGCCGATAGAGGGAGAAGCGCGCCGCGTCACGCCAGACGATGGGGCGTCGGGTCGCCGAGCTCCTCGATCAGGGCGCGGCGGGCCTCGGCGCGGCATTGGTCGTAATGCTTCTGCACATCCGCTTCCCGATAGCGCGCGGCGAGATCGGCGAGGATCGCCTCGTCGTCGCGGCGGGCGGTGTCCGCCGCCATCTCGTCCGGCGAGAGCGCAGGATCGAGCCGCGCCGCGAGCAGCCGCATCGTGCGCGCGCGCCAGCGCCAGTCGAACTCGGCGAGCCGCGCCGATTCAACCTCCTGCTTCTTCAGCATCGCGCCGCGCAGATCGAAGACCATGACCTCTAGCTAGGAAGCGGCGGATGCCTTTGCCAGTGCGCCCGGCCGTTGCCGGGGCGCGGTGTCGCCGATTGAGCGGTCCCGCGGGCGGGCGTAAGACGAGCCGCGCCGGGGGGCGATGTCGCACGCCCCGGCTATGTCTGGAGTCTCCCATGAAAATCCTCGCCGGCCTGCTCGCCGCCACTCTCCTCGCCACCCCGCTTTTCGCCCAGGGCGGAACCGCCACGACGCCGCCGGCCGCCGGCGCCGACCAGGGCAAGCCGCCCGCCGACGAGCCGGAGCGGACCGCCACCAACACGCCCGACGGACAGAAGCCTGCCGCGGAGCCGGAGCCGGACGAGGCGCCCGAGGGCACCACGCCGGACAAGCCGGCCGACGAGCCGAGCAGGTAAGGACCACAAGCCCTCCTGACAGCCCGAGCGCGCCCCTGTAGGGAGCCGCTCATGCTGTCGCTCAACGCCATTACCGTCCGCCTGGGCGGGCGCCCGATCCTCGACCGCGCGAGCGCGGCGCTGCCGCCCGGCAGCCGCGTCGGGCTGGTCGGGCGCAACGGCGCCGGCAAGTCCACCCTGATGCGCCTCGTTGCCGGCCAGCTGGAGGCGGACGAAGGCGGCATCGAGCTGCCGCGCGCCGCCCGCATCGGCTATATCGCGCAGGAAGCGCCGGCGGGCGAGGCGACGCCGTTCGAGACCGTGCTCGCCGCCGACACCGAGCGCGCGGCCCTGCTGCACGAGGCCGAGTCCAGCGAGGACCATCATCGGCTGGGCGAGATCCACGAGCGCCTCAACGCGATCGGCGCCCATGCCGCCCCGGCGCGCGCCGCCCGCATCCTCGTCGGCCTCGGCTTCGACGAGGCGGCGCAGCAGCGGCCGCTCGACAGCTTCTCGGGCGGCTGGCGGATGCGGGTGGCGCTCGCCGCCTTGCTCTTCTCCTCGCCCGACCTGCTGCTGCTCGACGAGCCCTCCAACCATCTCGATCTCGAGGCGACGCTCTGGCTGGAGGATTTCCTGCGCTCCTACCGGGCGACCATGCTGATCGTCAGCCACGAGCGCGACCTGCTCAACAATGTCGTCAACCACATTCTCCACCTGCAGGACGGCAAGACCACGCTCTATGTCGGCGGCTATGACGCGTTCGAGCGGCAGAAGGCGGAGCGCCAGGCGCAGCAGAGCGCGCTGCGGGCGAAACAGCTGGCCGAGCGCGAGAAATTGCAGGCCTTCGCCGACCGCTGGCGGGCCAAGGCCTCGAAGGCGAAGCAGGCACAGAGCCGGGTCAAGGCGCTGGCCAGGCTCCAGCCGGTCGCCGAGGCGGTCAGCGATCCCAGCCTCAGCTTCGATTTCCCGAGCCCCGCCGAGCTGAAGCCGCCTTTGGTCACGCTCGATATGGCGGCGGTCGGCTACGAGCCGGGCAGGCCCGTCCTCTCCCGGCTCAACCTGCGCCTCGACCCGGACGACCGCATCGCCCTGCTCGGGCGCAACGGCAACGGCAAGACCACGCTCGCCCGCCTGCTCGCCGCCCAATTGCCGCCGATGGAGGGGGGGATGACCGCGTCGGGGCGGCTGCGCGTCGGCTATTTCACCCAATATCAGGTCGAGGAGCTGGACCATGAGGGAACGCCGCTCGAGCATATGAGCCGGCTGATGCCGGACGCGAAGCCGGCCGCGGTGCGCGCGCAGCTCGGCCGCTTCGGCTTCTCCGCCGACAAGGCGACGATGCAGGTCGGCAGGATGTCGGGCGGCGAGCGGGCGCGGCTGGCGCTCGCGCTCATCACCCGCGACGCGCCGCACATGCTGATCCTCGACGAGCCGACCAACCATCTCGACGTCGACGCGCGCGAGGCTTTGGTCCAGGCGCTGAACGACTATACGGGCGCGGTGGTGGTGGTCAGCCACGACCGCCACATGCTGGAGCTGACCGCGGACCGGCTGATCCTGATCGACGGCGGCACCGCCACCGAATTCGCCGGGAGCCTCGACGATTATACCGAGCTGGTCCTGAAAGGCGACGCGGCGGCGCCCAAAGAGGCGCCCAGGGGCAATCGCCGGGACGGGCGCCGCGCAGCCGCCGAGGCCCGCGAGCAGAACCGCGCCCTTCGGCAGGCGGCGCAGGCGGCTGAGAAGGACATCGCGAAACTCGAGGCGCGCAAGACCGAGCTTGAGCGTGCCATGTTCGATCCCGCGGCGGCCGCGCCCGGGGACGCCGCGCTCACCATGACCGACCTGATGAAGCGCCACGCCGACGTGGTCGCGGCCCTGGCCGACGCCGAGGCGCGCTGGCTGGAGGCGAGCGAGGCCATCGAGCAGAGCGCGGCGGCCTGATCCTCCCCGGCACGGGGAGGGGGACCATGCGCAGCATGGTGGAGGGGGCCCTGAGTGGGAAGGGGCGTCGGGCCCCCTCCACCACGCCGCTTCGCGTCGCGGTCCCCCTCCCCGTCCCGGGGAGGATCGGCTAGCCTTCCCGCGATGCTCCGCTTCGTCCTTCCCTATGCGATCGCGCTGGCACTCGCGGCGGTCGCGCTCGAATGGCTGCGCTTTCGCCATGTGACGCGGATCGATTCGACGGAAATCTACATCGCCGTCCTCGCGGTCGGCTTCATCGCGCTCGGCATCTGGGTGGGCCGCAAGCTGACGCCGCAGCCGCGCGCCGCGACCTTCGAGCGCAACCAGGCCGCGATCCGCTCGCTGGGCCTGACCGACCGAGAATGCGAGATCCTTGAGCTGCTCGCCTCGGGCCAGTCCAACAAGGAGCTGGCCCGAACCCTCGGCATCTCGCCCAATACGGTGAAGACCCACCTCGCGCGCGTGTTCGAGAAGCTGGAGGTGCAGAAGCGCGTCGCCGCGATCGAGAAAGCGCGCTGGCTGGCGATCATTCCCTGAAATCACCCTTCCGGGCGATGGCGCGGCGGCGCGGCGCATGCTTTGATGCCACCGCACAAGAGGGGGAGTCAGGGCATGCGATACGCTCTCGTTTACGGCCTGCTGGCGGCGGGCGTCATCGGCGCCGTCATCGTTTCGGGCATCGCCTTCCATCTGGGCGGCGTGTTCCAGACCGTCTGGTTCGGCTATCTCGTCATGGTCGTGGCGATGACCTTCATGTTCGTGGGGGTGAAGCGCTACCGTGACGTCGAGAAGGGCGGGGTGATCCGCTTCCTGCCGGCGCTTCTCATGGGGCTGGCGATCGGCCTCGTCGCCGTCCTCGCCTACGTGCTGATCTGGGAGGCCTACCTGGCCGCGACGCACTATGCCTTCATCGACGCCTACTTCCGGGGACCGGAGATGGCGGAGCTGCGGGCCTGGTACAGCAATCCGTTGAACCGGGCCTTCGCGACCGCCCAGGAGCTGGCGCCGGTGGCCTTGGTCATGGCGCTCTTCTCGGCCGCCCTGCTTCGCAATCCCAGGCTGCTTCCCGCAAAGCGTACGCCGTAGAGACTGATTTCTTGACGTGAGACACGAGTCTCATTATTACAGCCGTCGACCGATTCGCAAGGAGTGGAACGATGGCGCTGACCCGCGCGCAGATGGACGCGAAGCTGGACGAGCATTTCGGCTTTGAGGCGGCCGACGATGTCGAGGGCGTGCTCGCCACGCTGACCCCGGATGTCGAGCATGACATTGTCGGCTGGCCGCCCGGACCGGCGAGGAGCCATGCCGATGTCCGCCATTTCTACGAAACCCTGTTCGCCGATCTCGCCGACGGCGAGGTGCGCTCGACGCGGCGGCTCTATGGCGAGAATTTCATGGTCGATGACAGTGTTTGGCGCGGCCGCGCGGTCGGCCGGCCCTTCGGGATCGAGGGCCATGGCCGGCCGCTGGAATTCCGCCTCCTCCACGTCATCGAGTTCAGCGATGCGGGCGACATCTCCCGCGAGAATGTCTGGCTGGACCTCGGCGCGATCCAGCAGCAGCTGGCGCCGCTCTGATGGCCGATGCAGAGAAAGCCGGCCGGCCCAACCAGAAGAGCCGCACCCGCAAGGATCTGCTGCGCGCCGCCTCGCGGCTGATGAAGGCGGGACGCAATCCCACGCTCGAGGACGTCGCCGAGGAGGCCCTGGTCTCCCGCGCCACCGCCTATCGCTATTTTTCGGGCGTCGAGGCGCTTCTGGTCGAGGCGGCGCTGGACGTGGCCATGCCGGACGAGAGCTTCTTCGCCGGCGACGGCTCCGCCGACGTGGCCGCGCGCCTGCTCCGTGCCGACGCCGCGGTCGCCGCCATGATCGCGGAGAATGAGGCGGCCCTTCGCGCCATGCTGGTGCACAGCCTGCAGCAGAACATGGCGGGGAACGCGCTTCCCGCCCGCCAGAACCGGCGCACGCCCCTGATCGAGCAGGCGCTCCTGCCCGTGCGCGACGCGCTGCCGCCGACCGACTTCACCCGCCTGGCGCGCGCGCTGGCCCTGGTGATCGGCACCGAATCCATGCTTGTTTTCAAGGATGTGCTCGCGATCGGCGACGACGAGGCGGCGGCGGTGCGCGCCTGGATGATCCATTCCCTCGTCGCTGCCGCCCTCGGCGGGCCGAACGGAGGTTAAGCTAACCCTACGAATGCATTCATGGGCTATTCAATGGCTTGGGCCTATCAGGCTTGCCAAGTCTCCGAATTTAGCCGAGTTTTGAGTGTATGCGTCTTCTGCTTCTGCTTGCCGCCGCCGGCCTCGCCGTCGCTCCGGCCCATGCCTCCGGGCAGCGGGGCCTGCAGCGCGATGAGCAGAATGGCGCCTATCGGGCGGCGCAGCAGGGCCAGACCCTGCCCTTCACCGAGATCCGCCGACGCGTCAGCATCACCGTGCCCAATGCGCAGTTCATCGGCGTCGAGATCATCGGCGGGATGGTCTACCGCCTCAAATATATGCGCGGCGCGGACGTGATCTGGATCGACGTCGACGCCCGCACCGGCCGCATCATCGCGCGGACGGGACGCTAGGGGACTCTGGCGCGGCCCCCCGCGCGCTGCTATTTCCGTTCATAATTGTCGCAATATCCGCGCCTTTGCCGCGCGCGTGACTGAGGAAGGAAGAGCAAGATGCGGGTCCTGATCGTCGAGGACGAACCCAATCTGGGCCGCCAGCTGCGCGCCACCCTGGAAGGCGCGGGCTATGCCATCGACCTCGCGACCGACGGCGAGGACGGCCATTATCTGGGCTCGACCGAGACCTATGACGCGATCATCCTCGATCTCGGCCTGCCCGAGGTGGACGGCCTCACCGTGCTCGACCGCTGGCGCAAGGAGGGGATCAAGGTCCCCGTGCTCGTGCTCACCGCGCGCGACAGCTGGTCCGACAAGGTCGCCGGCCTCGATGCGGGCGCCGACGATTATCTCGCCAAGCCCTTCCAGACCGAGGAGCTGATCGCCCGCCTCCGCGCTTTGATCCGCCGCGCCTCCGGCAATGCCTCGTCCGAGCTGATCGCCGGCGACGTCCGGCTCGACACCCGCTCGGGCAAGGTGACGCTGGACGGCGAGCCGGTGAAGCTGACCGCGCAGGAATACAAGCTTCTCTCCTATCTGATGCACCACAAGGGCAAGGTGGTCAGCCGCACCGAATTGATCGAGCATATTTACGACCAGGATTTCGACCGGGATTCGAACACGATCGAAGTCTTCGTCACCCGCATCCGCAAGAAGCTGGGCCCCGACGTCATCACCACCATCCGCGGCCTCGGCTACAGCCTCGAAGAGCCGAAGCATTAGACCCTCAGCCGAGGTTCATGACAGAGCCGTCACTTTCCCGGGTGACGTGAAACGATGAAGCTGCCGACGCTCAATTGGCCCCGCTTCCGGCGGCGGCGCGCGGGAAAGCGCAACACCGGGTCGCTGACCCGGCGCATGATCGGCGTCTCCGCGCTCTGGATCGTGCTGCTGCTCGGCCTCGGCGGCTACACGCTCGACCGCTTCCTGGTCTCGGCGATCACCACCAATTTCGACGCCCAGCTCGAGAATGTGCTTACGGGCATGATCTCCTCGGCCGAGATCGGGCCGGACGGCGAGGTCTTCTTCACCCGCAACGCCGTCGCCGACCAGCGCTTCCTCGAGCCCTATTCCGGCCTCTACTACCAGGTTTCCGGCGCCGGCGCCGAGCCTTTCCCCTCGCGCTCGCTCTGGGACCGGCAGCTGCGCGTCGGCTCTGCCCATACCGACAACAACATCCACACCTATGACAGCACCGAATTTCCCGACGAAACCCTGCGCATCGTCGAGCGCGACGTCCGCCTCCCCGCCTCGCAGACGCGCTGGCGCTTCCAGGTCGCGCAGAGCCGGGATTCGCTCGACGAGCAGATCGGCGTGCTGCGCCGGACCATGGTCCGCTCCTTTGGCATCCTCGGCCTCGGCCTGATCGTGCTCGCCGCGCTGCAGGCGGTCTACGGCCTCTGGCCCCTGCGCAAGGTGCGGCGCGAGATCGCGGCGATCCGCTCCGGCAATAAGGCGCGGGTGGATGAACGGCTGCCGCGCGAGATCGCGCCGATGGTCGAGGAGCTGAACCAGCTGCTCGAGCATAATGAGGTGCAGGCCGAGGAGGCGCGGCGCCATGCCGGCAACCTCGCCCATGCGCTGAAGACGCCGCTCACCGTCATCACCAATGCCGCCACCGCCAAGGCCGAGGATCTCGGGCCGACCGTGATCCGCGAGGCGACGACGATGCGCCGCCAGGTCGATCATCACCTGGCCCGCGCCCGCGCCATCGGCCGCCGCTCCTCCGCCCAGGCGCGCGCCCCGGTCCGGCCTTCGCTCGAGGCGGTCGAGCGGGCGGTCTCGCGCCTCTACGACAATGTCACCATCGACTTGGCAGGCGACCGCAAGGCGGCGGTCCGCGTCGAGCGCCAGGACCTGGACGAGATGCTCGGCAACCTGATCGAGAATGCCGCCAAATATGGCGGCGGCCGGGTGTTCGTGACGGTCAGCAAGGCGGACGACATGGTCGAGATCGAGGTGGAGGATGACGGCCGCGGCATTCCCGAGGAGGAACGCGTCTCGATCTTCGACCGCGGCGCCCGGCTCGACACCGGCAAGCCCGGCACCGGCCTCGGCCTCGCCATCGTCCGCGACGTCGCCCAGATCTATGGCGGCACTGTCGTGCTGGAGGAAAGCGAGGATTTGGGCGGCCTGCTCGCAAGGCTGAAGCTGCCGGCCTCGGGGTAATTCCTCCCCGGGACGGGGAGGAGCTTGGCCCCTCTTGCCTTTGCCCGTCCTCGGGCGCACATCGCCCGCGAAATGAGCGCCGACATCGTCCAGCTGGTGCCGAACCGCACCCCCTCGCTCGAGCCGATGATGCAGCTCGTGGCGGCCGACCTCAATCATGTGAACGCCGTCATCCTCGAGCGGATGCAGAGCGAGGTCGCCCTGATCCCCGAGCTGGCCGGCCATCTGATCGCCGGCGGCGGCAAGCGGATGCGGCCGATGCTGACCCTGGCGAGCGCGGCCCTGCTCGATTATTCGGGCACCCGCCACCACAAGCTCGCCGCCGCGGTCGAGTTCATCCACACCGCGACACTGCTGCACGACGACGTGGTCGACGGCTCCGGCCTCAGGCGCGGCAAGCGCACCGCCAACATCATCTGGGGCAATCCGGCGAGCGTGCTGGTCGGCGACTTCCTCTTCTCGCGCAGCTTCGAATTGATGGTCGAGGACGGCAGCCTCAAGGTGCTGAGGATCCTCTCCCGCGCCTCCAGCGTGATCGCGGAGGGCGAGGTCGACCAGCTCACCGCCCAGCGCCGCGTCGAGACCGGCGAGGACCATTATCTGGAGATCATCCAGGCCAAGACCGCGGCCCTGTTCGCCGCCGCCTGCCGGATCTCCGCCGTGGTTGCGGAGCGCGGCGAGGCCGCCGAGCGCGCGCTTGACGCCTATGGCCGCAACCTCGGCATCGCCTTCCAGCTGATCGACGACGCGATCGACTATGCGTCGGACGCCGAGACGATGGGCAAGGGCGTGGGCGATGATTTCCGCGACGGCAAGGTCACCCTGCCGGTGATCCTCGCCTACGCGCGCGGCACGGACAGCGAGCGCGCCTTCTGGCGGGCGGCCATGGCCGGGGAGCGCGCGAGCGATGCCGATCTCGATGAGGCCACCCTCCTGCTCCGCAGCTCCGGCGCGCTCGACGACACGCTGAACCGCGCCCGCCTGTTCGGCCAGCGCGCGATCGACGCGCTCGGGCCCTTCGCGGCCGGGCGGGCCAAGGCGGCGCTGGTCGAGGCCGTCGAGTTCGCGGTGGCGCGGGCTTACTGAGCCATGGCGGCGGGGATGGGCCAACCGCCGGCCCACGTCTCGCTGGCGCGCGGACCGTTCACAGAAATCTACTGGACCGGCCCGGACTGGCAATTGCGCACGCTCTGATCCGGGCGCGCACCTGGAAATCCCTGCCGTCGATGTGCTCCGGCGAAGGCCGGAGCGGTGGCCGCCAACTGAGGCCTGCCGCGCAGCGCTCCGGCCTTCGCCGGAGCCTGGAAGCGAAGCGACGGAGGCGATGACGGCACGCCCGAACCCCGGTAGACCGCCTCCGCCATGCTCGCGCTCCCGATCCACGCCGTCCTCCCGGACCTGCTCGCCGCCTTGCGCGCGGGCAGCGCTGCCGTGCTGGTCGCGCCGCCTGGCGCAGGCAAGACGACGGCGGTGGCGCCGGCTTTGCTCGGCGAGCCTTGGTGCACGGGGGAGATCCTGCTGCTCTCGCCCCGCCGGCTTGCCGCGCGGGCGGCGGCGGAGCGGATGGCGGAGCTGGCGGGCGAGCCCGTCGGCGGCACGATCGGCTATGCGACCCGGCTCGACGCGAAGCGCTCGGCCAGGACGCGGATCACGGTCCTGACCGAGGGCATCTTCCTGAAGCGCATCCAGGCCGATCCCGAGCTGGCCGGAGTGTCCGCCGTGCTGTTCGACGAGGTGCACGAGCGCAGCCTCGACAGCGATTTCGGCCTCGCTTTGGCGCTGGACGCGCAGGCCGCGCTCCGCCCCGACCTCCGGCTGGTCGCGATGTCGGCAACGCTCGACGGCGGCCGCTACGGCGTCCTCATGGGCGATGCGCCGGTGATCGAGAGCGAGGGCCGCGCCTTTCCGATCGCGCTCGTCCATCTCGGCCGCGCCGCCGAGAAAAGGATCGAGGACGAGATGGCGCCCGCGATCCGGCGCGCGCTGGCGGAAGGGGAGGGGAGCCTGCTCGCTTTCCTGCCCGGCGTCGCCGAGATCGAGCGCACCGCCGAGCGGCTGGGCGCGCTGCCCGCGGACGTCGACCTGTACCGCCTGCACGGCAGTCTCGATCCTCGCGACCAGCGCGCCGCCATCGCGCCGTCGCCCGCCGGCCGCCGCAAGGTGGTGCTCGCCACCGCCATCGCCGAGACCAGCCTGACTTTGGACGGCGTCCGCATCGTCGTCGATTCCGGCCTCGCCCGCCGGCCGCGCTACGACCGCGCGGCGGGGCTCACCCGCCTCGTCACCGAGCGCGCCAGCCAGGCGGCGGTGACCCAGCGCGCCGGCCGCGCCGGGCGGCAGGGGCCGGGGCGCGTCTACCGGCTCTGGGAGGAAGCGGCGACGCAGGCGCTGCCGCGCTTCGACCCGCCGGAAATCCTGGAGGCCGACCTCTCGGCCCTGCTGCTCGGCTGCGCGCTCTGGGGCGTCGCCGACCCGCGCGACCTCGCCTGGCTCGATCCCCCGCCCGCCGCCGCGGTCGAGGAGGCGCGCCGCCGCCTCGCCAGCCTCGGCGCGCTCGACGAGCAGGGCCGCCCGACCGCCCATGGCCGCGCGATCGCCGAGCTGCCGCTGCCGCCGCGCCTCGCCCATATGCTGATCGAGGCGGAAGCGCGCGGCTGGGGCGGGACCGCTGCGGAGATCGCCGTCCTGCTCTCCGAACGAGGCCTGGGCGGTCAGGATGCGGACCTGGAGCTCCGCCTCCGCCGCTGGCGCGGAGAGAAAGGCAAACGGGCCGAGGCTGCGCGGGGGCTGGCAAAACGGTGGCGCAGCCTCCTTCGTGCTCCGGCGAAGGCCGGAGCGCTGGCCGATAATCCCGCAGCGCTCCTGCCTTCGCAGGAGCACATTGTCGGGGCCTCCATCGCCCTCGCTTTCCCCGACCGCCTCTCCAGACGCCGTGACGCCACGGGTGCCGACTGGCTCAGCGCCGGCGGCCGCGGCTTCCGGCTCGATCCCGCCTCGCCGCTCGCGCGCGAGGCCTGGCTCGCCGTCGCCGAGGTGGGCGGAGCCGCTTCGGGCGCGCGCATTCTCTCCGCGGCGCCGATCGGCCAGGCGATGGTCGAGAGCCTGTTCGCGGCCCGCATTGCCACAGGGACCCAGGTCGCCTTCGATCCCGCTACGGGCGGCGTCCGCGCCTCGCACGGCCGCCATCTCGGCGCCATCCGACTGTCGGGCGGGCAGGACAGCCGCGCCGATCCGGCGGCGGTCGAGGCCGCCCTGCTCGACGGCGTGCGCAGCCACGGCCTCGGCCTCCTGCCCTGGAGCGAGGCGGCGAGCGCGCTTCGCACCCGCGCGGCCTTCGCCCGCCGCTTCGACCCCGCCATCGCCGATCTCTCCGACGAGGCGCTGCTGGCTGCGCTCGGCGACTGGCTTCCCATGCTCCTGGCCGGAAAGCGCCGCCTCGGCGAGATCGAGCCCGGCGCCCTTTCCGGCACGCTCGACGCCCTGCTCGGCTGGGCCGGCCGCAAGGCGGTGGACCGGCTCGCGCCCGGCCATTTCGAGACGCCGGCCGGAAGCCGCCACCCGATCGACTATGCGGCCGAGGCCGGCCCGACCGTCGAGACGCGCGTCCAGGCCCTGTTCGGCCTCGCCGCCCATCCCGCCGTCGCCGACGGCCGCGTGCCGCTCGTGCTGAGCCTCACCTCGCCCGCCGGCCGCCCGATCCAGACGACTCGCGACCTGCCGGGCTTCTGGCGCGGCAGCTGGGCCGGGGTCGCGAAGGAGATGCGCGGCCGCTATCCCAGGCATCCCTGGCCCGAGGATCCCGCCACTGCGACCCCCACGACGCGCGCCAAGCCGCGCTCCCGCTGAGACGAACCGATTGAAGGTGCTACAAATTTAGCAAGTCCGGTCAATGCCCGCGCTGTCTTATTACGGTAAGACGGTGCCTGCGCGGCCACGGGGGCGAGGCGGCGCGAGAGTACAACGCGAGTAAGAGGATAGTCCCCATGCGTAAGATGCTGATTTCCGGCGTTGCCGCCGTTATGTGCGCCGCCGCTCCTCCCGCCGCCGCCCAGGCCGATTTCTCCCCGGCCAGCCAGGAAGCGAACCAGAGCGGCTCCGAGTCCGCCCAGCCCACCCAGCAGCAGCGCACCCGCGCCGGCGATCAGAACCGCCGCGTCTGCGTCGCCGACCGGCTCAGCGATTCCCGCATCCGCCGCCGCATCTGCCGGACCCAGGCGGAATGGGACGCCCTGCAGGCCAATGACAATGACGGCCTCGGCGTCAACCGCTGACCGACTGAACCGTCCCCCTTCGCCCTGAAGCAGTCCGGGGCGAGCGCGTTCCCCTCCCGCTCCGCACGGGAGGGGACGTTGCATTCGGGAGATGCAACGTCCGCCCGGTGCTTGCGCAATCGCGCGCCAGCCGACATGGCCGGCCTGATTTTGGTATCAGGAGTCGGCCATGACGAAGAAGGCACTCATCACCGGCGCGACCTCCGGCTTCGGCGAGGCGGCCGCCCGCCTGTTCGTCGCCGACGGCTGGCAGGTGATCGGCACCGGCCGCCGCCAGGAACGCCTCGACGCCCTGGCCGGGGAGCTGGGCGCCGGCTTCCGCCCCGTCCGGCTCGACATGCGCGACCTCGCGGCGGTCGAGGCCTTCGCGGCGGAAATGGATGCGGTCGACCTCCTGCTCAACAATGCCGGCCTCGCCTCGCCGCTGACGCCGCTGCAGGAGGCCGAATGGGGGCCGCTGGCGCAGGTGATCGAGACCAACATTTCCGGCCTCGTGCAGCTGACCCGGCTGCTTCTGCCCGGGCTGATCGCGCGCAAGGGGGCGGTGATCAACATCTCCTCGGTCGCGGCCTCCTATCCCTATCGCGGCGGCGCGGTTTACGGCGGCAGCAAGGCCTTCGTCCGCGAATTCTCGCTCTGCCTGCGCGCCGACCTGCACGGCACCGGCGTACGCGTCACCTCGATCGAGCCGGGCATGGCGGAGACGGAATTCACCCTCGTGCGCAACGGCTGGGACCAGGAGGCCTCGGACCGGCTCTATGCCGGCGTCGAGCCGATGACCGCCGAGGATATCGCGAGGACCGTCCACTGGGTGGCCACTTTGCCGCCGCACCTCAACATCAACACACTCGAGCTGATGCCGGTGAACCAGGATTTCGGTGGCTTCGCGGTGGCGCGGCCTGGCGCCTGATCCGCCCCTTTCCCCGGTCTCTCCTTCATGCTACATATGTAGCATAAAAGGGAGGTGATGGTGGTCAAGGGAGGGGTTTGGGCAGCTCTGCTGGTCCTCGGCGCGCCCGGACCTGCAGTGGCGCAGCGGGCATTGCCTGTTGCCCCAAACGGGGATCTCGATCGCAGCATGCTTGCTGCCCTGGCCCGCGACATCCGGGCTGGGAGATACTCCAACATCCATTCTGTGGTGGTGATGCGCCACGGGCGCATCGCCTGGGAGCAATATTTCAGCGGGCCCGACGAGCGGCGTGGCACTGCCGCCGGCAATGTCGTCTTCGGTCCAAACGTTCTCCATGACTGCCGCTCGGTGACGAAGAGCATAGTGTCGATCCTCTTCGGCATCGCCGTTGCCGAAGGACGCATTCCGAACCTCGATGCCCCGGTGCTCGACCACTTTCCGGAATTCGCAGATCTCAGGACGCCCGAGCGCCTCGCCATTCGCGTGCGCCATGTCCTGGCGATGAGTTCAGGCTTCGAATGGAATGAAAGCTCCCGTCCTTATGGCGATCCAGCGAACAGCGAGACGGCCATGGACGCTGCCCCCAACCGACTCCGGTACATACTCGAGCGCCCGATTGCGGCGGCGCCTGGACAGAGATGGACCTATAATGGCGGCAATACCCAGTTGCTCGTCTCCATCATCGAGCGAGTGACGGGCATGGACGTCGAACGCTATGCCGAGCGCACGCTCTTCCGCCCGCTCGGAATCCGCCGCCACGAATGGCTCCGCTATCCGGATGGCAAGGCGATCGCCGCTTCGGGGCTGCGCCTGTTGCCCCGCGACATGGCGCGAATTGGGCAGCTCTATCTCCAGCGCGGCCGCTGGAACGGCCGGCAGATCGTGCCCGAATCCTGGGTCAGCGCCTCGCTTTCGCCCCAGGTCCGGATCGCGGACCGCCCGCTCGGCCTGCAGCGCTACGGCTATCAATGGTATCTCGGAACGGCACGGCTCGGCGAGCGCAACCTGCCTTATTCAGCGGCGATCGGCTATGGCGGGCAGCGGATCGTGGTGATGCCCGAAATGGATATGGTCATGGTGCTTACCGCCGGCCTCTATCGCGATCCGCGGCAGAGCGACATCGCCTTCGAGATTCTGCTCGACCGGGTGCTGCCCGCCACGCGCTAGTCGGTTTGATCCGTAATTCTCCGGTCGCGCCCGCAGCGGAAGGACCGGGCCCTCGTATCCGCGATCTGCCGGGCCCGGGCATTGGCGTTCGGGGTCGCCAGCAGCAATGCCACCAGGCAGCCCGGCCGGCCGCGGCGGCCGATCGATTCCACCGCCAGCATGGAGCGGCCGCCCGGCAGCGCCTCGGGGATCGTGTAGCGGTAGATCACCGCAAAGGCCCGCCCCCCTTCGCGCCGCCATTCCAGCTGCGGCCCGAGCTCGTTGAGCTGGGCCGGCGATTCCCATTCGCCATTGTCGATCCCGGCATCGAGGTCGAAGCGGGCGTCGTCCTCGTTGACGAACAGGGTGATGCCGCCCAAGCCCCGGCAGCGCCGGTTCACCCAGTCACCCTCGCCGGCATGGGCGACCGTCACGATCTCGCAGGCGTCGAGGTCGAGCGGCGTGTAGCTGCTGGACGGTGCCGCGGCCAGGGCGGCGAGCAGGATCAGGCTCATGGGCAGTCCCCCTTTTCGGGGAAATTAGGTCAGTTCCCCCGCCGAGTCATCCCGGCGAGAGCCGACCCTGAACGCGATCCCGGGAATTGGAAGCGCAGACGCCTTCATCCATCCCGCAAAAGGGCGTTCACAGGTCCCGGCTTCTGCCGGGATGACCCGGAAGGGGTCAGGCGCTCATCCTGCTGCGCTGCGATCCCAGGACCAGCTCGCTGGCCTTCTCGAAGCTCATCGGCCGGCCGAACAGATAGCCCTGGATCTGGTGGCAGCCGAGGTCGCGCATCCGCGTGAAATCGTCGGCCGTCTCCACGCCCTCGGCGGTGACGGTCATCCGGAAGCTCTTGGCGAGCTGGACGATCGACTGGATGATCGCGACCGTCTCCTTGTTGATTCCGGCCTCGCGCACGAAGCTGCCGTCGATCTTGAGCTTGTGGAACACCGCCTTGTTCAGATAGCCGAGCGAGGAATAGCCCGTCCCGAAATCGTCGAGGGCCATCGAGACGCCGAGGGCGCGCAGCCGCTTCAGCACCTCGATCGCATTGGCGCTGTCGCCCATGAACACCGATTCGGTCACCTCCAGCTCCAGCCGGTTGGGCTGCAGCCGGTTGCGGCGGATCGCGTCGTTGATCGTGTTGGGCAGGGCCGGGAAGATGAGCTGCTTGGCCGAGACGTTGATCGCGACCGAGATGTTCTCGGGCCAGCAGGCCGCGGCGCGGCAAGCCTCCTCGATCACCCATTCGCCGAGCTCCATGATGATCCCGGATTCCTCGGCAAGCGGGATGAACTGGATGGGGGGCACGATCCCGCGGGTCGGGTGATGCCAGCGGATCAGGGCCTCGAAGCCGACCAGGCTCTGGTCGGCGGCGTTGATCAGCGGCTGGTAGAGCAGGTGGAACTGCCGCGCCTTGACGCCGATCCGCATGTCCTGCTCAAGCCGGAGGCGGTCCTCGGCCTCGTTCTGCATGTCCGCGTTGAAGAAGCAGCAGGTACCGCGGCCCTGATTCTTGGCCTGGTAGAGCGCGAGGTCGGCCTTCTGGATGAGGTCGTCGACGCTCTGCCCGTCGACCGGGCCGAAGGCGCAGCCGATGGAGACGCCGATCCTTATCTCGACCTTGTCGATGTGGAAGGGTTCGGCGATCGCGGCGATCAGCCGCTCGGCCAGATCCTCCACCTGGTGCCGGCTCTGCGCGTCCTTGATCACGATCGCGAATTCGTCGCCGCCCATCCGCCCGACCTGGCCGAATGGTCCGGTCTCCTTGACGAGCCGCTGGGCGACGCTCTTCAGCACCGCATCGCCCTTGGGATGGCCGAACGTGTCGTTGACCGGCTTGAAGCCGTCCAGGTCGAGGAACAGGATCGCGCAGGGGCTCTCGCCGCCGGCCGAGCCGGACAGGGCCTCGCCGAGCAGCTGGCGGACGCGGCCGCGGTTGGGCAGGCCCGAGAGCACGTCCATATTGGCCAGATTGGTCAGTCGCTCCTGCGTGCGGCGGACGTCGGTCACGTCCTGGCCGACGCCGCGGAAGCCTTGGAACTGGCCGGTCACGTCGATGATGGGATCGCCCGACAGGCTGATCCAGCGCGTGCCGCGGCGGGTTGCCAGCTCCATCTCCAGATTGGTGAAGGGCTGGCGGGAGAGGAGGATACGGCCGAGCGCGCTGCTGCCGCCCAGCGCGGCGGGCAACGAATGGCCGACCAGCTGGGTCGTCGAGCGGCCGAGCAGGGCGGTCATCCGGGAGGAGATGTAGGCGACGCGATTCTCGGCATCGACCTGCCAGAGCCAGCCGACTCCGCGATGCTCATATTCGTTGAGCAGCGAGCGGATCGCCTCCGCCTCGGAGCGGGTCTTGGCGAGGCCCTTGAGCTGGCCGAAAATCCAGCGGGTCAGCCGGGCGACGCTGAACGCGCCGGTGCCGGCGAGCAGGGCGAAGGTCAGGGTGAGCTTCGGATCGAGCGTGCTGCCGCCGATATAGTAAGAGAGGCAGAAGGCGCCGGTGAAGGTCGCGATCCAGGCGACGGCGGCGGCCGGAATCGCGGCGAGCGCGATCGCGGTGGAGATCATTGCCGCCATGGCGCCACCGATCACCATCTGCACGTTCGGCGACTGGGTGGCGAAGGCCCAGGTCGGCAGCGCCGCCCAGAGCCCGGCCAGGCCCACCGCCTCGGCGATGGCGAACCATTTGGAGCGGGGGCGCACGGTGCGGCTGGCGCCGCGGCGCGCGGCGACCAGGGCGCTGCGGCACGACACCCAGTTGGCGAAGGCGACCAGGGCGACCCAGCCGACCACCCAGGTCGTCTCGACCGAGCCGTACATCGCCCAGCCGACGATCAGCGAGGCGGCGACGGCGGTGACTGCGAAAAACGGCGCGAACAGGGCGCGCGCCTCGACCTGGCCGTTGTGCAGATGGGCGGCGCGCAGCCGCTCATTGCCGGCGTCGAATGTGACTGGCGCCGACGCGCCCGCCGGCGCTTCGGGTTCCTGCTGGTCGTCCGTGGCTACAGGCGCGTGAAACATCGGAAAATATGCAGGCCCCGCTGGTGGACCTCCGCCCTACCGGCAAGACTTTGACGGACCGTTAAATTCCGCTCAGAAATCCGCCGCTCCGGCAGCCTGCCCAACGCCGGAAATCCCTGCGTTAACAGGGGTTAGAGCGGGTCGATGGTCAGCGAGCCGCCGAAGCGCGCACAATCCGGTCAACCGACCCCGTCGTGACCGCATGATAGCCGGGCCGCGCGCGGGCATAGAGTCGCTCGGCAATCGGCTGGCCCCAGGCACCCTGATCGACCAGCGCCTGGAAGAGCGGCTGGACGAACTTGCGCCGCCCCATGCCGAGCAGGAATCGCTCCACCGCCGGCAGCACCGGCTCGTAGCGGTTGCGGATGCCGAGCCGCAGCCAGACGAAGAGCACCTCGGCATTGCCGCTCTCCGAGAGGCGGAAGGCCCGGTCCAGCTCGGCGAGGCGCGCCTCGGGAAGCTGCTGCGGCAACGCCTTCAGGAAGCGCACGCGCTCGGCCCAGTTCCAGCCCTGATAGGGCACTGCGCCGGCCCGTCCGCCGGCATTGAAGGCGCGCGCCGCCGCGTCGACCGCGGCGAAGGCGGCCGGATCCGGGCGCGCGGCATTGTCGGGCAGGCCCGGCCGGTAGACCCAGGCGTCGAGCTGCAGCCGCCGCTCCAGCGCCCGGTCGCCGCGGACCAGATTGGCGCGCAGGTCGGCGAGGAAGCGCGCCGAGGTCATCGGCTGGAAGGCGTGGCGGTCGAAATAGGAGCGGAGCCAGCGGTCGAGCCGCGCGCGGCCGACGATCCGCTCGATCGTCCTCAGGAAGATCGCGCCCTTGTCGTAGACGATGCCGGTGCTGCCGCCGTCCATCTCCTCGGACGGGTCGTGAAGCGCCGTGCGTGGCGAGGTCGGCCCGAGTTCGCGCAGGCCGGCCTGCATGTCGTCCCAGGAGAGCGAGGCCTCCTGCGCCGCCCGCGCCCGGCCATAAACCGCCTCCATGATCCGGTTCTCGAAATAGGAGGTGAAGCCCTCGTTCAGCCAGCTGTCGTGCCAGGTCGCGTTGGTAACGAGATTGCCCGACCAGCTGTGCGCCAGCTCGTGCGCGACGAGGCCGACCAGGCTGCGGTCGCCGGCGATGAAGGTCGGCGTCAGGAAGGTGAGGGTCGGGTTCTCCATCCCGCCATAAGGGAAGCTCGGCGGCAGCACGATCACGTCGTAGCGGCCCCAGCGATAGGGACCGTAGAGCCGCTCGGCCGCTTCCACCATCCGCTCGGTGTCGACGAGCTCCGCCGCCGCCCGGTCCATCATCGCCGGCTCGGTCCAGACCCCGGTCCGCCGCCCGAGCGGCCGGAAGGCGATGTCGCCGGCGGCGATCGCGATCAGATAGGGGGCGACCGGGTGGGTCATGCGGAAGCGGTAGGCGCGCCGTCCCCGTCCCGCCGGCGCGCCGTTCGGAGTCAGCCGCTCGCCGGACATCACCACCTTCAGCGGCGTCGGCGCGGTGATCCGCGCCTCCCAGGTCTGGCGGATGCCGGGGCTGTCCTGGGTCGGGATCCAGGTCCGGTTGAGGATCGACTGACCCTGGCTCAGCAGATAGGGATGGCGCTTGCCCGCGGTCTGCTCGGGCGTCAGCCATTGCAGCGCCTCCGCACCCTCGCCCGAGCGGTAGCGGATCGTGACCCGCCGCGCCGCGCCGATCCGGATCGTCAGCGGCTGGCCGCGAGTCTCGTGATTCGCGCCGAGCGTGTAGCGCAGGGGGCGGCCGCCCGGCCCGGTAATCGCCTGGATTTCCAGCCCCTTGCTGTCGAGGACGATCTCCTGCGCGCCCGCCGCCGCCTGGATGTCGAGCGTCGCCGTGCCGGCCATGCGCTTCGCCTCGAAATCGGCGGCGAGATCGAGCGCGACATGGGTGACACGGGCGATTTCAGGCCGGGCATAGGTCTGCACGTCGCGCGCATCCGGTCCGCTGAGGATCGGCGCCACTGCGCGGTTGCCCGCGCGCTGGGCGGAGGCGCTGAGGCCGAGGGAGAAGAAGAGGGCGACGGCGAGAAACAGGAAACGCATGGCGACTTTCGACGGAAGCAGGTGAAGGGCGGGGCCTGCCTAGTCCAACGCCCGGGCGCATGCAAAGGGAGCACAGCTCTCGATCCTCATAGTCATCCCGGCGAAAGCCGGGACCCATGAACTCGGATTTCGTGCTGGAGCGGGGGCGCATTCGTCTCCTCCCGTGGGTAGTATCCACGGGTCCCGGCCTCCGCCGGGATGACTCCTGTCGGGTCAGTTGAGCCTTCTTTAATCCTTCCACCCCAAGGTCTTCGCCGGGAATTGGGGAAGGGCGCGGGGCGATGAAGTCAGTGATGCTCGGCATGGGCGGGCTGTGCGCGTGCGGCGCCTGGTATCTTTCCGATGGCCCCGATTTCGACCGGGTCGTGAAGAAGCCGCCCATGGAGGTCTATGCGGCCTTCTCGCGGCTCGCGCAGGAGGGGGTCGTCACCCCGCCCGACCAGCGCGGCCCCGGCCCGCGCGTCTCCTTCAAGGTGGAGAAGACCTCCGGCCAGACCATCCGTTACGAGATCCGCTTCGACGACCGGCCCGTGGTCGAGGCCGACCTCAATTTCTCGCCGGCGGGCGCGGACGGGCGCGAGACGCGGATGACCGCGGAGCTCGACATCGACACGTTCGAGCTCGGCTCCGCCTTCCAGACCGAGGCCGGCGTCGCCCTCTCGATGATCCCCGACCGCTTCGTCGACGCCCAATTCGCCCGCTTCATGGAGCATATGGTGCGCGATGTGGAGGCGGGGCGGCCGCTGCCGCCGCTCGGCACGCGCAGCTTCGGCGTCCGCTCGGCGTCCTCGAGCCGGCGCGAGGCCGATCCCGACTATCGCCGCGCCCGCGCGGAGGCGCAGCAGCGCGCCGCCGTCCGGCCGATGAGCGACGCGCGGCCGATGGTCGACCCCAACCGGGCCGCCGATCGCTATTTGCGGGAGGGCCGCCAGGACAATCGCTGGGACCGCTAGACGGGATCAGCGCTCCGGCTGGATCCCCATCTGCGCCGCGCATTGCTCCATGGCCGGCCGCTCGCGGCCGCCATTCTGCGCCATGCCGTCGACCGCGCACTGGCAGAAGGCGTTGACGTCGGTGCCGGCTGGCAGCTCGTTCTGGACGTCCTGCACGCATTCCTGGATGCTCGAGGGATCGCGCGCGCCGCCGGATGCGGTCGGGGCGGGGGTCTGCGCGGGCGGCGCGGCGCTTTCCGCCGGGGCGTTGGTCGCGGGCGCCGGCGCGGGCGCGTTGGCGCTGTTGTTCGCGGCGCCGCTATTGCAGCCGGCGAGCAGGCAGAGCGAGGCGGTGGTCGCAAGGAAAAGGCTGCGCATGGTGCTGGATCCCCCCATTTACGGCCGGCCCGAATCCGCCGGCCCGCCGCCAGAAGGCCGCGAATCGGGCAGGATGTAAAGCGCGCTCCGCCCCGCCGCCTTCGCCCCATGCCGGGACGTATCCGCCAAGTGCCTGGATCGAATGGGGAAAAAGTCCGTGCGCTTACGGCGGCGTAACGGCATAATCCGCCGCGGAGAGTGAAGAAGAAGGGGGATTCCATGAACAGCAAAATGCTTACTCTTGGCGGCGCCGTGATCCTGATCATCGGCCTCTTCCTGCCTGTCGTATCGGCCCTGGGCATGAGCGTGAACATGATCATGCCGCCAGGCGAGGGCGTCTCGGGCGCGGGCCTGGTCGTGGTCGCCTGCGCGGTCCTCGGCGGCGCGCTGGCGCTGATCAACCAGACCAAATGGGCGGTGGTCCCGGCGCTCGCCGCGCTCGCCTTCCTCGTCTGGAAATATATGCAGCTGCAGAATTTGATCAGCAGCGGCCTTGGCGACGTGCCCCCCGAGGCGGCCGAGGCGATGGCGAACATGATGCCCTCCATCAATATTCTCGGCTGGGCGGTCATGGGCATCGGCGCCCTCGTCATGCTGGTCGGCGGCGCCATGGCCTGGAAGAGCACCGCTCCGCCTTCGGCCGCCTGAGCGTTTCGACTATCCTGGAATTGCGAGCGGGGCGGGCCTGGTCCGCCCCGTTTCCTTTGGCGCGGCGGGCCGGGCGGCAAAAAAATCCGTGCGCTCCTGTAACGATGGGCGCATAGTCTCCGCGCAATGTGGCCGAAGGGGGGGTATCACATGGACAAGAAATACATCGCCTTGATCGGTGCGGCCGTCGTCATCGTCGGCCTGTTCCTGCCCGTCGCGAGCTCGACCAACATGAGTACGGCGCTGCTCATCCAGGGCGAAGGGGTGAGCTGGCAGGGTGCGGTCGTGCTTCTCCTGGCCCTCATCGGCGCGGTGCTCGCCTTCATGGGCAGGACGAAGCATGCGGTCTGGCCGGGCATCGCCGTGATCGGTCTGCTGGCCTGGAGCTATTTCGACGCGCAGGGCCGGCTCGACAGGATGGCCGCCATGATCTCCGGCCCCGACGTCCCGCCGGATTTCGCCGCGATGTTGTCCCAGCGTCTGCCGCATCTCAACCTGCTTGGCTGGGGCGTAATGGGCGCGGGCGCCTTGCTCATGATCGTCGCCGGCGCGATGGCCTGGAAGGGCAGTGCCGAGGCGCCGCCGCCTGCCGCGGCCTGAGCGAGGCAGGGGGGCGGGCCGCGGTCCGCCCCGCTTACAGCCCGGCGAGGATCTCGGCCTTCTTGGCCTCATAATCCTGCGCGCTGATCAGGCCCTGGTCGCGCAGCGCCTTGAGCTGCGCGAGGCGCGCCCCGATGTCGCCGCCGTCCGCGTCGCCCGGCAGGTCGACGGAGACGTTGCGCACCCGGACCTCGGCCTCGCCCCGCCGCACCGCATCCTGCACGCGGCCGAGGATGTCGCCGAGGCCGCTCGCGCCCGCCGCGCCGGGCCAGCCGCCTTGCTGCGCCGGCCCGCCGAAGCCGAGCGCCTCCATCTTCCGCCGCAGCCGCCGCGCCACCAGCGGCCGGACCAGGAATTGCAGGAGCAGGAAGAGCACGGCCGCGTAGATCAGGAAGCTGACGCCCATGGCCGGGAAGGTGATCTCCTCGCGCGCCCCCTGCTTGCCGCTGCCGGTCTGGCAATAGATCTGCCGGATCAGCGAATATTCGCCGGGGCGCCGATATTCATGCGCCGCGTGCACGACCTCGCCGCTGCCGCAGACGATCGCCGCGCCCGGCGCGACCACCCCCGGCCAGACGGCGAAGCCCGCCGTGGCGATCATCAGGGCGACGAACAGCGACGCCGGCACGATGATGCAGCCGGTCGGGTTGATCTTCAGCTCATCGCGGCCGCGGATGCGCATGGCTCAGCGCGGCAGGTCCGGCCGGCGCGGCGGCTGCGGCGGCGCCCCCCGGCGCATATAGGAGGGCGGCGCGACCAGGTCCTTGCGCGGATCGCGGCGGCGGAGCTTCAGGATCAGCAGGCCGAACAGGAAGATGCCGAGCGCGACCCACCACAGGATCGAGGCGCCTGTCAGCCACGCGGGCAGGCTGAAATTGCGGACCCACTCCCAGAAGCCGCCGCCGCTTTCGCTGCCCTCGCTTGGCCCGTCCACCGGCACGTCGGCCTCGTCCAGCGGCTTGGGATTGTCCGCTTCGGCGGGTGCGGGCATTGGCGGCGCGCCTTGCGGCCAGATCGCGTTGAGGCGCCGTACCGCGGACGTCTGGTCGGGCCGGGTTCGTGCCGTGCAGCCGAGCAGCTGATGCTCCACCGCGACCGGAATGCGGTCGTTCTCGAGGCCCGGCAGCGGGTTCGCGCCATGCCCCTCCAGATAGGTGTCGAACGTGCAGCCGCAGATCGCCTCGAGATCGTCCGGCGTGAACGCGCGGTTCTCGCGCAGCCTCGCGACGCAGACCGGAACCGCGCGGCTGCGCCACTCCTCGCGGGTCGGCTGCGCGGCTTCGCCTCCCCCGGCATCGCCGGGCGGCAGCGGCTTGGCTGCGATCAGCAGGCCCGCGGCGAGCAAGGCCGCCGGCATCGTGCCCGCCCGCTTGCTCATTTGCCGCCGCTGCCGGCGGGCGCGGGCTCGGCCGCCTCGTCGCCGCCCTCGGCTCCGGCGCCCTCCAGGGCGAAGCCATGCTCGCGCGCACATTGTTCGGCGATGCCCTCTTCCCTCGGACCCTCCCTGAAATTGATCAGCTGATCGATGCTCAGACCCGCCATCAGCCGGTCGACGAAGCAGGTGCAATAAGGCCGGAAATCGGTGCCCGACGGAATGTCCGGATTGCCCGCGGACTGGGTGCGCGAGGCATTGACGCAGGCTTGGATCTTGACCGTCCGATAATTGCGGCGGAAGCTCTGGTCCGACGACAGGTCGGCCCTGGCGTCCGACGAGGGCCGCGCCGGCGGCGTCGGCAGGCCGGACTGGCGGCCGCCGAGCTCGTTCCTCAGGTCGCTGCCGCTCCGCTGTCCGCAGGCGCTGAGGGTGATTGCGAGCAGGGCGGCGGCGAGCAGGGTACGCATGGGGCCTCCACGGCGATGACCGGAGGCGAGAATAGCAGGCGGCCGACCCGGGGCAATGCCGGAAAGGAGCGCGCATCCGCAGCGATCGACGGCCCGAAACCTCCTTCTGACGTGCTCCGGCGAAGGCCGGAGCGCTGGCCGGAACTGCCGCTCGCTCGCGCTACGCTCCGGCCTCCGCCGGAGCACGGAAATGGCGGCCGAACGGGTCCCGCGAGATCGCTGGGCTCCTGTGCTCCGGCGAGGGCCGGAGCGCTGGCCGGAACTGCCACTCGCTCGCGCTACGCTCCGGCCTCCGCCGGAGCACGGAAATGGGGGCCGAACGGGTCCCGCTAGATCGCTGGGCTCCTGTGCTCCGGCGAAGGCCGAAGCGCTGGCCGGAGATGACGCTCGCTCGCGCAACGCTGCGGCCTCCGCCGGAGCACGGGAAGGCGATCTGGCCCGCCCATCCTGGAGGGCATCCTGCAGACAGCGCAGCGATCGGATGTCTCCAAACGCAAAACGGGGCCGGTGTCGCCACCGGCCCCGTCTCAGGTTCCGGCCGGGGTCTCTCGACCCCGGTCGGTTCCCAATCGGGTATTGCGGGAGCAAGCTCCAACAAGGCCCGATCCGGGACGACCGAAGCAAGCTCCGAACCGTCCCTTCAGGCTTTCGCGGGCAAGCCCGCTTCCGCCTGTCGGACGTCTTTCCGGCGAACCGGCGACCATCCTGGACGTCTTTCCGGCAAGCCGGCGACCATCCTTTGGGCGTCCAACCGGCAAGCCGGCGACTTTCCCTGACGGACATCCTTCCGGCAAGCCGGCGATTGTCCATCTTGCGGCTCTTCTCCACCGGGCGAACCCGGCTTCCCGACCTTCGGATCCTCTCCGGGCGAACCCGGTGACTTTCCTCCGGTCGTCCCTTCGAGCAAGCTCTCCGGGCGGCCTTTCGCGGTTCCTTCGCCCGAAGGCGATGGTTCCGCCGGACTCCGGAAAAGTGGGTTCGGCTTTGGGTTTCCCCGCTGCCTCGCGCTTCTTCCCGGCTGCCCCACCAGAGCGTCCCTGGCCTCCTTCCCGAAGGATCTCGGCCTGTTCGGCACTGGCGGCGTCGCGGAATTCCGTACCGTTGCCGGCAGGTCTTCCTTGACCGCGAAAGGCCAACATGACCGGCCTCGCCGATTCGCGAAAGGCCTTCGAGCCTGTGGATAACGTGGATAACGTGGATAAGTCGGCGGGAGTCGCCGCGCCTCAGTCCGCTGTCTCCAGCCGGTGCTTCAGATCGCTCGCCTCGTCATGGCCGCGGCGGACCGATTCATAGGCCTCGCGGACCGCGCTCATCACTGCCGGCGACATCCGCTCGTCGTTCAGCACGCGCTCGAACTCCTCCTTCAGATAATCCTCGCCGCGCTCCACTTCCTTGATGATCGCCTTGTCGCCGCCGCCGAGCGCGACGCGCAGATCCTCGACCCGGCGGTGCAGGGTCCCGGCCGCGGAGCCGTAATCGGCCGGCGTACCGCCCTGCGCCCGGCTCGCCTCCTGCAGCAGGGTCAGGGCGGAGCGCCGGTCCTGCGCCATCTCCTCGAAGAAGCCCTTGTAGCGCGCGGCCTCGGCCTTCTCGGCTGAATTCTCATAGCCCTTGATGCTGTCGATCAGGGTGATGATCAGGTCGTCGAGCTTCGAAACGTCGTGATTGTCGGACATGGCTACGCCTCCATTGAACGGGATGGCGCGGTAACGGCCGCGGCCCGGGAAGGTTGCCGACGAACCACTTAACGTGATGAGATATAGAGTTAATAGCCGAAAAGACCGCATCAGCATGGGAACGAGCCGGGCCTCGCCAGAGCCGGCCGGCAAGGCTCAGGCGCAGCGCCGGAATTCCGATCCCAGCGCCTGCACGGCGACCACGCGCCCGTCAGTCGCCACGAAGCGGAGCACGCCGCCGTCGCCAGGGACCAGCTCGATCCGCATCGCATCGGTCATCTCGAGCGGCTGGCCGGTCCCGCGAAGCCGGCCGACCCGCACGATCAGCGCTCCATTCTCCTCGGCGATCGTCAGGGTGCCGTAATCGGGATGGCAATAGCGCCCGCCATAAGCGGCAGGCGGCAGCGTCAGCCGCCAATGCCGCCCGGCAATGCGAGCCTGCTCGGCAGCGATCTGCGCGATGCTGGCCTCGACCTGAGCGGCAATCTCCGCGATTCGCTCGCGTCCCGTTCGTCCGGCCGCTTCCGGCCCCTCGCGCAGCCAGTCATAGACATAAGCGGCGACGACATCCGTCAGGATGAACCCTGCGCCCTCGTCATTGGTCAGGACGGCGACGCCGATGTCGCGCGTCGGGATGAACGATACATGGGCACGGGCACCGGTGAAGGCGCCGAAACTATGGACCAGAGTATCGCCATGATAGTCGCCCGAATACCAGCCCAGGCCATAGCCCGCGCGCCGGAACATCGCGAACCTCTGATTCATCGTCACGACCGGCCGGTGGGTCGCCGCCCCCACGGCCGCAGGCAGTGCCGTTTCTCCGCCGCGGCTGGCCGAGAGATTGAACCGGAGCCAGCGCGCCATGTCCTTCGCGCTGGAATATATGCCGCCGCCCGACTGCATCGTATCGTCATGCCGGATGAGATAGCGCCGCACGGGGCTGTTCGGCCCCAGGCTGGTATAGGGCGCCGCGAAGCGCGCCCGCGTCCGCGCCCGCTCCAGCCCGCGGGTCAGCGTCTGGCGCAGCCCCAGCGGCACGAAGACCTCGCGCTCGACGATGTCCTGCCACGGCCTGCCGAGCCGACGCTCGATCAGCAAGGTGGCGAGGTTGTAGCCGATATTGCCATAGCGAAAGGTGCCGAACGGCGCCCCGCTATTGGGCTCCAGCCGGCCAAGCAGGCGCCACAAAGTCGCCTGGTCATGCTCGCCGCTCAGGCCGAGCCTGAAGACGATCGGCTCGTCGAGCAGGCCGTGCGTATGGCTGAGCAGATGCTGCAGGGTTACCTCGCCGGCGCGGATGTCCGGCGCGAAGCGGACGTCCGGCGCGAGCTCGGCCAGCGTCCAGTCGAGGTCGATCACGCCGCGCTCCTCGAGCAGCGCCAGCGCGAGGCTGACGAAGCTCTTCGTCGACGAGGCGATGTAGAAGCGCGTGTCGGCGTCGGCCGGCACGCCGGCCTCGACATCGGCCCGGCCGAAGCCGCGGACGAAGAGCGGCCCGCCGCTCCGCGAGACCGCGACAGACAGGGCGGGAATCGTCGGCAGTCGAGCCAGCGCCTCGCCGATGAACGCCTCGAGATCGCGGACGAGCCTGCGGTCGGCTTCAGGGGAGGGCACGGTCGCCGTCACGGTCGGCGCCTGCGCGCCCGCCGCAGGTGCGGGCAGCAACAGGGCGGCCGCCAGGACGGCGGGCAAAAGGCAATGGCCGGGTCGCTGCATTTCCGTCTCCCATCTGCCTGATGGCTAGGACGGACAGGCGACCCGGGCTTGAACGGATGTAACATGCCGGGTCAGGAGGGCGCGCAGCCGGCCCGCGCCCATGCCGCAGCTTTCGCGCAGCGTGCGGGCCATGTGGCTCTGATCGGCGAAGCCGGCATCGGCCGCCGCCGCGGCCAGGCTGGTTCCCGGATGCAGGGAGGCAGCGATCGCCCGGGCCGCCATTGACCGGCGCCGGAAGCTGCTCGGCGCAATGCCGAAATGACGCGTGAACAGCCGCGAGAAATGGACCCGATGGACGCCGCAGCGCGCTGCCAGCGCCGCGACGGCCACCGGCCCGGGCTCGGCGAGCATCTCCTCCGCCGCCTCGCGCAGCCAGTGCGGTGCCCTGTCTGCGTGCACGCGCTCCGGCGGATCGCGCAGGGCCCACAGATCGAGCAGGCATTCCGCCCAGTCGTCCGGGGCCGGCGCGTGCGGGAGGAAGGCCGAGGCTGGAACCCAGTCGACGCCCGAGGCTGGCGGCGCGCCGTCGGCCACCCAGTCGGCAAAGTCCAGGGTAAGCACCAGCGCGCCGGACGGACCGTAGCGAACCGCGTGCCGCGCGCCGTCGGCGCGGAAGCCGGCCTGGCCCTGGCACACCAGCCGCTCGCCCGCCGGCGTGACCTCGAGAAACGAACCGGCAATGACCACCGAGACATGCGGCTCATGATGGCCGTGCGCGTCCTGATCGAGGCCCGGCGGGTAATAGGCAAGCTGCCGGCGTAGCGGCCCGTCGGGCAGGATGATCGCAGGAAGCTCGCCATTCTCCACGGTGTTATATAAACATAATACACCTTGATGATCAATCGCCGGAGGGCCCCTCATCCCGGAAGTCGCCACGGAGCAGCAGCCAGCCGACCAGGATCGCCCAGAGGAACTGCGCGCCATAGACGAGGATCGCCGCGTGCAGGTGCATGCCGATCCAGCCGCCGGCGAGCAGCAATGCGGGGACGCCCCCCGCCAGCAGGCCGAGCAACGCTACGGGCTTCGACTGCCGCCACAGGTCCAGCGACCAGCAGAGATAGGCCGCGCCCACCGCGACTACGCCGAGCCTGGCCAGCGCCTGGTTGACCGCCCAGAGGATATGCAAGGCGTCATGGCCCGCGCCCTCGGCGGCGAGGGCCGGCGCCGCGAAGCCGTTGACGATCGCCGCGCCGATGCTTGCGAAGGTGCCGATGGCGAACGCGACCAGCCCCGCCAGTACCGCCGGCCGGCCGAGGCCGCGCCGCCGCGCATAATGGGTGAAGCCGAAGGCCAGCATCGCCGCGAACAGGATCATCGCGCCGTGGACGATGCCGACCAGGGCGCCGGCATGGAGGCTGGAGGGGTGATGCGCCATGGCCAGCATGCCCAGCCCCGCCGCCCCGGTCAGCGCGATCCCCGCCGCCCGGTCGGCGCGCGCTTGCTCAGTCTCCGTCATTCCCGCCCCCGTCATGGACATTTCCCGCTCCGGGGTGGAGACAGGGCGCGGGCCTGGCAAGCCGGCGCGGCCGGTTCGCGGACAGGGGATTGGAGAAGTCCGGAAACATGGCGGAGACGAAGGACCGGCGCGCACGGCGGACGAAGGCGGTCCTGCTCGGCGCCTTCAACCAGCTGTTCCTCGACCGGCGCCGGCGCCGGATCAGGGCGGCCGACCTGATCGCCGAGGCCGGCGTCGGCCGCTCCACCTTCTACGATCATTATTCGAGCGCCGACGACCTGCTGCTCGAGGCGCTGCGCCACCCCTTCGCCACGCTCGCCGACACCGCCGCCGGCCGCGGCGACGCGGCGGCGACGCGCTGGCTGATGGACCATTTCTGGGAGAACAGGGCGCGGGCCCGCGAGCTGTTCGACAACGGGCATATGCAGGGCCGCGTCTCCCGCCTGCTCGCGGAGATGGTGGCGGAGCGGCTCGAAGGCGCGGCCCTGATCGTCCCGCCGCCGCTCGCCGCCGCCCAGCTCGCCGAAGCCGCGCTGGCGCCGGTCCGCGCCTGGGTACGGGGCGAGGCGCCAGCGAGGCCCGAGGCGATCGCCGAGGGGCTGTGCCGCACGGGGCGAGCGCTGCGGGAGGCTTTGGGCGCGGACGGTTAGGGCCGCGGCAAGTCTCAAGCCCCTGCCGCGGTCCCCCGGTCAGCGTGGCGTCGCGCCATTGGCGGGGGTCTGCACATTCTCCGCCGAACGGTTGCCGCTGCCGGCTGGCGCCTGTCCGTTTCGCTCCGCCACGGCATTGCCAGCCGCGCTGCAGTAGCTCGGCATGAGATCCCGGCTTGCCCACAGCAGGACGATGGCGGCGAAGAAGAGCGCGAGCCAGGCCGGCGCCTTGGCAAGGGCGTCGACCAACCCCTTGAGTGCCTCGATAAACTTGACCGGATCGACCGGAACTGGCGCGCGGGAAGCGGTATAGCTGCTCTCCTTCCTGAACAGCGGCGCGAGCCGGATGACGAGGTCCGCCAGCGCCGTTGCCACCGCGAGGATGATCGCAACCCACAGGAAAGTCTCGATGAAGCCGATCAGGTGAATTTTCAGCCCTTCGCACTTTTCGGCCAGGGTGCTGTATTCCTCCATGCCATTGGGCAGGTCGATTGGGGCATGGTTTGCGTTGTTGATGGCCATGAGATCCTCCCGTTCGGAAAGCGGCTCGCTGCCGCTACCACCTGAGGCCGAATGTGAATTTCCACTGTTCGGAGAATTCCAGGGAATCGATATTCTCGCCGCGCGTATAGGTGAGGCCGACGCCGACGTTCGGGACCGGCTCGAAGGTAAGCCGCGCGGTCAGCAGTTCGACATCCCCGGTGCTGCCGCCCAGCGCCTCGCGCAGGCGGTACTGGCCCCAGAGCGCGATCGCCCCGTCATTGGGGCCGCCGAGGAGGAGCCGGAATTGCCCCTCGAGGTCGAAACCTACCCGGGTGAATTCGTTCGCAGTCTGCAATTCGGTCTTCGCGCCCGGATCCGAGACCGAAAAATGATCGGCGGCGGCGGTGAAGAGCCAGCGGAAACGCAGCCGGTCCGGGACGATGTTGAACGTGACCCTGTTCCCCGGCAGCGGTATCTGAGGCGTGAGGGTCGCGCCGAGCGACCACGCGCTGGAGTTGAACCGGTCGTCGGTCAGATAACGGGCCGATAGCGTGTAATAGTGGGTGAGCGTGTCGCGGCTTCTCGTCTGGAGGAAACCCGCGAGCTGCACCCCGAAATTGAGATTGTTGACCTCATCGCTGCCGGCCGCGCTGCTGCCTTCGCGTTCATATTGCACGAACGTCACCGCGCGGCCCCGGGCGGTCAGCCAGGGGCGCCGTTCCGCCCGCTCGCGGCCTGGCCCGAAAAGCTCGGGCCAGATGATCCCGGCCGTCGCATGAATGGAATAGCTGTCCTCGTCGGTTTCCTCGTCGCGGACATAGGCGAATTCCGCGAACGGCTTGTCCTTCAGGTCCGCGATCGCCAGGTCGTCGGGATCCCGCGCCAAGGCGAAAACCGGCCGGGGTCGTCTTTGTTGGTCCTGGTCCGGCGTTGTCGGGGTCTCGCCCCCGGTGGGTGGGATGATGTCGCAGCCGAACGCAAAGCTGCTGTCGTCTCCGCGCAGGATCGCGAGCAGCACGGCTTCGGCCTGGTCGCGCGCCACGGGCGCGCCGTTCCGGTATGTCACTTCGATGCCGCCGGCGCTCCTCGGCAGCAGCGCGCCGCTGCTGCCGTCGCTCGGGTCGGTCCAGGTCTCCGCCAGCCGACGGAGAAGGAGAAGCGTATCGGCATTGTCGCCGCCGGCGGTGGTGAAGGCGGCCCGGGCGAGCGCCCGCTCCTGATTGCCCGCATGCTCGTAACTGTAGTTCAGCGGAGCCATCGTGGATGCGCCGATCGCCGCCCTCAGCCCCTCCGCGGAAATCCTGCCGCTGGACGCGCTGCACCGGGACGAGATTTCCGGCGCCAGCTTTTCGACGAGGCGCGGATCGGCCGTCGCCCGCGCCGGGCTCGCCGCCAGCAGAACGGGCAGGATGCCGAGACCGATCAGCTGCCGGGTCATCGTGCCAGCTCCCACCGACGGCGCGACGGCTGACCGCTGTCGCTGACCTGCCCGAAAACCCAGCTGGCGACCTGGAGATAGGTTTTGCCGCGCAAGTCCTCGAGATCGTCGTCGGTCCCGCTCGCCAGGTCCACCCAGATGTCGAAATCCTGAAGGATGAGGTCCTGCGTGCGGCCGAGAAGCATGCGCATCTCGCTGGCGTCGCCGAAGCGATCCGACACGGTTTCGGTCAGGCCCACATGGACGTTCGTCAGGTCGTGTGCGGCCGCCTGAATGACCCGCTCTGCGTTGGCTTGGGTGAAGCTCCCGCTGAACCGCGCCGCTTGCGCCGCGGCCCTGGCCGCCTGGCGGGCCGATCCGCCCGCAATCGAGAACGGCTGCTGCGCATCGAAAGCGCTGTCGGCCGTGCCGAAGACATTGTGCTGCGGATGCTGCAGCTGCGGCACCTGGTCCTCCCGCAATACGCGGACGATCTCCGTGTGGAAGCGCCGATAATCGCCGGCGAAACGGCCATAATTCCAGGCCTTCAGCAGCGCCGCGGTGAACGCGCCGTTCTCCGGCCCGTCATAGGAGCTCGTTCCGTCCTGGCAGCCGGCGAGCAGGCGCACCGTATAGGCTGCCGGCCCCGGGCGCTGGTCGAGGGCGGCCTTCGCCGCGAGCTGGATCTCGGTATAGGCGGCCCGGTGCGCCTCGTAGACGCGCCGCTTGATCGCCTCGGGCATCGACTTGATCCGCGGCCTGTCGGCTATCGCTTCCCCGCCGGGAAAGGGGGGCGCCAGCTTCGCCACCGTCTCCGAATTGCAGCTGTCGGAGATCATCAGGATGCGCACGCCGGGCCGGAACCGGCGCCAGAGCAGCTCCAGCTCGTCATCGACCAGCTGGCCATCGAACAGGCACAGCGTCTCGTCCATGCCGTCGGGCTCGATGTCGCCGCCGGCCGCATTGGGGAGCTGTCCGCCATGGCCGGAGAAGGTCAGCAGGAAGATGTCGCCCGCCTCCGCGGCTGCGGCCGCGGCGGTCAGCGAGTCGATGAACGCCTGGCGCGTCGCTGCGGCCCGCAGCAACTTGCGGGTCTCGTAACCCGCGCCGGCGGCCAGCGCCTGCATGTCGTCGGCATCATTCTCACAGGCTTTGAGTTCGCCGTCCCAACCCTGATAATGCGCCGGGTCGACAAAGTTCAGCCCGACATGCAGCGAATAGCCCTTGGCGGCAGCGCACATGATCATCCTCCCACGTTGCTGGAAGGAGTCGTGCCATGCCGCGACAGCCTGGCCGCGTGACGCCCGTCACGCTTGCGAAACTTTCGGATTCAGCCTCGCGGCGGGCGCGGCCGCTCAGGGTTCCAGATAGTCCCGGCAGGCGGGGAGGGGGACGTCGGGGCGGTAGCGGCGCGTGGCCGCGTCGAAATAATAGGTGCGGGTGAAGGTGCAGGCCGGGTCGCGGACGACGTCGCCCTCGCTCCACGGGATCGGGTCGCGCCGCGTCCCCGGCGGCGTGCGCAGGCGGCGGCCCGGCGAGGTCTGCGCGACCGTCGCCACGATCAGGTCAGGCGGCTGGTCCGCCGGCTGGGAAGAGGGCAGCAAGGTGAGCAGGGTGCTGTACTCGAACCGGTCCTCGCAGGCGGCGATCGCGGCGGCTTCCTCGTCCGGGAGCACCCGCAGGGGCACGCTCTCCGCGCCGGGCGGCGGCGTCGGGCGGGGGCACATGGGCTGCTCGATATAGCCGCTGAGCGGCGTCTCCAGCACGACATAGGGTTCGCCGCCCGCCACGCTGGGAATGTGGAGCAGGAGCAGCCGCCTTTGGTTGGAGAAGAAGCCCGGCCGCGCGCCGGTCGTCTGCCACGTTTCGATGCCGATCAGTGCCCCGCCCCACCAGTCGCGCACGATCTCGCTCCAGATGCTGAAGCCGTCGCCCGGCCGGTCGGGCAGTGTGTACCGCCAGCGCCGCTGCTGCGGATCGCGGTTCGTCGCGCGGGCGACGACCCGCAGCTCCCGTGGCCTGCGCTCCCCGACCCGCGGGAAATGGAGCTCCGCGCACCAGATCCGGTCGCGGCTGCAATGGCGGATCGGCTCGCCGTCGGGCCGGCTCTGGTTGCTCCAATGGAAGCTCTCGATCCGGTTGCCGCCCGGGTCGTGCAGCCGCTGCGCCTGGGCGGACCCGGCCGCGCCGGGCAGCAACAGCAGCGCGATCATCGTCACCCGCAGCCTCATCCTTGCTTTGTGCGCAACCCGGGCCCATCTCGCAACCGCCCGCCTTGACGCCCGGCACGGCGCCCACTGACAGAATTAACAATCTGGCGGGCCTTGGCGCTGTTTCCGCGCCTTTTTCTTGCCTTCGTTCCCATGATTGCCGACAGGTCGTGTAACGGGGGAAGGCAATGCCAGAAGAGCCCAGGACCTATCGAGCGATCATGGTGTCCAGTACTTTCACCGATCTGGAGGCGCATCGGCGCGAGGCAATCGAAGCCATCCATCGCTTCGGTTTTCACGCCAACGTCATGGAATATAGCGGCGCCCGCAGCGATGCAGACGTGATCGATGCAAGCCTCCGCATGGTCCGCGATTCGGCCGCCTATCTCTGTGTCATCGGCCACAGATACGGCCAGACGCCGGTCGATGCCGTCCGCAATCCGAACGGCCTGTCGATCACCGAGCTCGAATTCAATGAGGCGCGCCGGCTCGGCCGGCCGATCCTGCTGTTCCTGATGGCCGAGGACCACCCGGTTACCAAGGGCGACATCGAGCCGGATGCGAAGAAGCGCAAGAAGCTCGAAGCGTTCCTCCGGCAGGCGAAGCGCATCGATCCGGATGCCGCCCCCGAACGTATGTACGAGAGCTTCGCAAGCAAGGACGAGTTCGCGAAGAAGGCCGCGATCGCGGTCGGCCTGCAGGCGATCCAGGCGGCCGGCGGCTCGGACCTGCCGGATCGCGCCGTCCGCGACGCGATCGCGCGCTTCGTCGACGTCAGGCCCGAGGCGAACCAGGCCGAGCTGGCCGAGGCGATCGAGCGCTTCGAGACCGGCTATCGCGCCTTGGAGCAGCAGCTCGCGGCGATCACCGTAACCGACGATCGCGTCACTTCGCTCAAGGCCGATGCCGAAGAGGCGCTCGCCGAGGGCGATCTCGACAAGGCCCGCGCCGCCTATCGCGAGGCCGCTGACGCCGCCCGCGACAAGGCCGCCGAGCCAGTTCGGACCGCCGCCGAGTTGAAGGCTGCCGAAGCCGGCGCCCATTTGCTCGCGTTCGACTGGGAGGGCGCGGATGCCGCCTGGGCGGAGGCTGCGGCAATGCTGGCGCCGTTCGACCCGGGCGCGGCCGAAGAATTTGCCGATGAGGCGTGTGATCGCTTGCAGTTACATGGCCAGCTTTATGCTCGTGCGGGAGCGTTGACCGTCGCTATTAATCGCAGACGCAGGTTGGCCGAGTCCGCCCAACTGCGCGGCGACGAATGCGAAGCCTTACGCCAGCAGAACAACCTCGGCCTTGCGTTGAGGGCTCTAGGCGAGCGGACCGGCGGCTCCGAGGGATTGCGCCTACTGGACGAAGCGGTTGCTACCTATCGCAACGCATTCACGGTCTACACTCATACTGACATGCCCAATGAATGGGCTATGACGCAGAACAATCTCGGCATCGCTCTTCACGTCTTGGGCGAGCGCACCGGTGGCTCCGACGGCATGCGCCAGCTCGACGAAGCTGTCACAGCCCTTCGTGACGCGCTTGCCGTTTACACTCGAGCCGACAGCCCCGCCGACTGGGCGATGACACAGAACAATCTTGGTAACGTGCTCACGAGCCAAGGCGAGCGCACCGCCGGTTCCGAAGGCTTGCGCCTTCTCAACGAAGCCGTCGCGGCCTATCGCGACGCGCTCACCGTTTACACCCGCACCGACATGCTGGTCGATTGGGCGTCGACGCAAAACAATCTCGCCACTGCGCTCGCGGATCTAGGCGAACGCACCCGCGGCGCCGAGGGCTTGCGCCTGCTTGAAGAAGCCGTCGAGGTCTATCGCGACGCGCTAACTTTGCGCACCCATGCCGACATGCCTGCCAAGTGGGCGATGACGCAAAACAATCTCGGTACCGTGCTCTGGAATCAGGGTGAGCGTACTGGCGGCGAGGAGGGACTGCGCCTGATCGGCGAAGCCGTACCGCATATCGCGATGCGCTCGGCGTCCGCACCCGCGCCGAGATGCCCGTCGACTGGGCGATGACGCAGGAAAATATCGGGTTGGCGTTCGAGTCAATGGCTCGAGCCGATCCGGATAATGCGCGCGCGCATCTCCTCGATGCGGAGGCGGCGTTTGCAGCCGCTTTGGACGTCTACACGCCCGAGCATATGGCCTATTATCACGACAAGGCGACGTGCGCGCTCGCCCGGGTCCGCGATAAGCTCGCCGCGCTCGACGCGTGATACTTGCCCCCACGCACTCATGCCCCCATCTCGGCGGCATCCGCGTTGACGCTCGTCCTCGCGCCCTTTAATCACAAGAACAAATCTGGAACGGCCTCACCGATGCTGACTCATCTTTCTGTCCGCGGCGCGCGCGAGCACAATCTCAAGGATATCGACGTCGATATCCCGCGCGAGACGCTGACGGTGATCACCGGGCTCTCGGGCTCGGGCAAATCCAGCCTCGCCTTCGACACCATCTATGCCGAGGGGCAGCGCCGCTACGTCGAGTCGCTGAGCGCCTATGCGCGCCAGTTCCTCGAGATGATGCAGAAGCCCGACGTCGACCATATCGAGGGCCTCTCGCCGGCCATCTCGATCGAGCAGAAGACGACGTCCAGGAATCCGCGCTCCACGGTCGCCACCGTCACCGAGATCTACGATTATATGCGGCTGCTCTGGGCGCGGGTCGGCGTGCCTTACTCACCCGTCACCGGCGAGCCGATCGCCGCGCAGACGGTCAGCCAGATGGTCGACCGGACCATGCAGCTGCCCGAGGGCACGCGCCTCTATCTGCTCGCCCCGGTCGTCCGTGGCCGCAAGGGCGAGTATCGCAAGGAGCTGGCCGAATGGCAGAAGGCCGGCTTCACGCGGGTCCGCATCGACGGCAAATTCTACGAGATCGAGGAGGCGCCCGCCCTCGAGAAGAATTTCAAGCACGACATCGAGGTGGTGGTCGACCGGCTGGTCGTGCGCGGGGGCATCGAGACCCGCCTGGCGGACAGCCTCGAGACCGCGCTCAAGCTCGCCGACGGCCTCGTCTATCTCGACCCGGCCGACGCGCCGTCAGCGGCGGTCAACGAAGCACGCCAGACCTTCACGCCCGAGCCCTCGGACGACGATGAGTCCACGGAGCGCACCGGCGTCGCCGCCGCGCTGGAGGCCGCGGCCGAGCGCAACGTCCTCGCCACCCACGCCCCCGAGGGCCGCATCATTTTCTCCGAGAAGTTCGCCTGCCCGGTCTCCGGCTTCACCATCGCCGAGATCGAGCCGCGCCTTTTCTCGTTCAACGCCCCGCAGGGCGCCTGCCCGGGCTGCGACGGGCTCGGCGAGAAGCAGCTCTTCGATCCGGAGCTGATCGTCCCCAACGAGGCGCTCTCCATCAAGAAGGGCGCGATCGTCCCCTGGGCCCGCTCCAACCCGCCCTCGCCTTATTACATGCAGGTCCTCGGCAGCCTCGCCCGCGAGTTCGACTTCAGCCTCGACACGCCCTGGCAGGAGCTCCCGCCCGAGATCCACGACATCATCCTGAACGGCACCAGGGGCCGCCCGGTCACCCTGCGCTTCGTCGACGGCCGCAAGTCCTACGAGGTCAACAAGGCGTTCGACGGCGTGATCGGCAATCTCAACCGCCGCATGCTGCAGACCGAGAGCGCCTGGATGCAGGAGGAGCTCTCCAAATATCAGAGCCCCGCCCCCTGCGAAATCTGCCACGGCGCCCGCCTCCGCCCGGAGCCGCTCGCGGTGAAGATCGCCGGCGAGCATATCAGCCAGGCCACCGCCCGCTCGGTCCGCCATGCGCTGGCCTGGTTCTCCACGCTCGAGGAGAAGCTCACCCCGACCCAGCAGGAGATCGCCCGCGCCATCCTCAAGGAGATTAACGAGCGGCTCGGCTTCCTCAACAATGTCGGCCTCGACTATCTCGACCTGAACCGCACCTCGGGCACGCTCTCCGGCGGCGAGAGCCAGCGCATCCGCCTCGCCAGCCAGATCGGCTCGGGCCTCTCCGGCGTGCTCTACGTGCTCGACGAGCCCTCGATCGGCCTCCACCAGCGCGACAATGACCGCCTCCTCGTCACCCTCAAGCGCCTCCGCGATCTCGGCAACACCGTGCTCGTCGTCGAGCATGACGAGGATGCGATCCGCCAGGCCGATTATGTGATCGACATGGGCCCGGGCGCCGGCGTCCATGGCGGCGAGATCGTCTGCCACGGCCAGCTGGACGAGGTGCTCGCCTGCACCGACAGCCTCACCGCCGACTATCTCACCGGCCGCCGCGCCGTCCCGCTCCCGCCCTTCCGCCGCCCCGGCACCGGCAGGAAGCTCACGCTCAGCGGCGCCCGCGCCAACAACCTCAAGGATGTCACCGCCTCGATCCCGCTCGGCACCTTCACCTGCATCACCGGCGTCTCCGGCTCGGGCAAGTCGAGCTTCACCATCGACACGCTCTACGCCGCCGCCGCCCGCCACCTGAACGGCGCCCGCGTCACCGCCGGCCGCCACGAGAAGATCACCGGCCTCGAATATCTCGACAAGGTGATCGACATCGATCAGTCGCCGATCGGCCGCACCCCGCGCTCCAACCCGGCCACCTATACCGGCGCCTTCACCAACATCCGCGACTGGTTCGCCGGCCTGCCCGAGAGCCAGGCGCGCGGCTACAAGCCCGGCCGCTTCTCCTTCAACGTCAAGGGCGGCCGCTGCGAGGCCTGCTCGGGCGACGGCCTGATCAAGATCGAGATGCACTTCCTGCCCGACGTCTACGTCACCTGCGACGTCTGCCACGGCCAGCGCTACAATCGCGAGACGCTGGAGGTGAAGTTCAAGGGCAAGTCGATCGCCGACGTGCTCGACATGACCGTCGAGGACGCCGCCGAATTCTTCAAGGCCGTCCCCCCGATCCGCGACAAGATGCGCATGCTGGAGGAGGTCGGCCTCGGTTACATCAAGGTCGGCCAGCAGGCGACCACGCTCAGCGGCGGCGAGGCCCAGCGGGTGAAGCTGGCCAAGGAGCTGTCGCGGCGGGCGACCGGGCAGACGCTCTACATATTGGACGAGCCGACCACGGGGCTGCATTTCGAGGATGTGCGGAAATTGCTGGAGGTGCTCCACGCGCTGGTGGAGCAGGGGAACAGCGTGGTGGTGATCGAGCATAACCTCGAGGTCATTAAGACCGCGGACTGGATCATCGACCTTGGGCCGGAAGGGGGCGACAAGGGCGGGGAGGTCGTGGCCGAGGGGACGCCGGAGGATGTGGCCGAGGCGCCGCGGTCTTATACGGGGCAGTATCTGAAGGATATTTTGGCGCGTTCTGAGCGGGCGGAGTCCGGGCCGGCGATGAAGCTGAGCAAGGGGCGGGCCCGGGCTCCGAAGCGGGAGCGGGAGGCCGCTGAGTGAGCCCTGGGCTTCATTGAAGGATTATTTCAGGTTTTGATTCAGCTTGCGAACCAAATGATGAACTTGGGTTGACGGGTTTACCGTTTGCCTAGTGTCTAACCAGGCTCCATTCGCGACTGCCGCGTCCGTGCGAGGCAGCAGAGTGTAGAAGGGTGCTACCTTAGAGCTGCGTGTATATTGGGGGATGTGGGCCGCCACTTGCGCTACTGCATCCGCCTCCGAAGTGATTGCTCGGTCGGTGCGCTCAAAATGGAGAAGGAGCCAGATTTCGAAGCTACGTCTCGATAAGCACAGTTTGATCGCATGCTTAGCAGCTTGAGCAAAAGCCTGCTCCAACGTTTGATCAGTTGAATCGTCTACGTCACAAACGCACCAGAATTCGGCGAAATCGCGAGCGCGACGCGCATGCCTCGAGGCCATTTCAACGGCCCGTAGCGGATTGCCCCCACTCCGAATGAAAATAGGCTCCAAGGTTAATCGTGCTGGGGGAAGGATGAGTTGCCAGCCCCGAAAATATGAGTCCTCGGTTTTCTCCCCGTCATATGCAACAATAATAGTATAATCGTTGGCAGAGCGACCAGCGGCTTTACGTTCAAGTTTCCTCGGGTTAGGCACCGGCACGGTCACTCGGCTTCAGCGTGGTCGTGTTGATCAGTTCAATCCACTCTGGGCTTATCCCCAAAGAGGGCAATGCCCCATATCTCCCTCGAAGATAGCCGGCTTCAAAATTCTCGTCCTTCCGAGGAGAGAATTCCAGTAGTGAGTATACACTCGACTTGCCATCCTCTTTCTCGACAAACCATACTTGATCGCGTCGCAGGTGTTTGAGATTCAAAAGCCTACTCTCATGAGTTGAAAATACCAGTTGCGCTCCATTAGGGTTTGACGCTTTATTTTGAAATATGGCCACAATGCGGCTCGCCAGGTGAGGGTGCATGCTAGCTTCCAGTTCGTCTATCACTAGCACTCCGCCAACCAAAAGGGCGGTAATTAGCTCGCCCGCAACCGCATACAATTTCTTGGTTCCTCGTGACTCCCTGTCAAACGGCAGTCTCTCAACTTCCCCAACAATGTTCACAAGGAACTCAGTCCGGATCCTTAGATTCTCGCGGAAGAATCTCTCGGCATCATCTCGTGAAGTGTCGTCTGAAGGGCCGTCCTCAGTAAGAAGCTCAACGTCACTGATGCTTTCATCCGCGAGTCTCAGAGTAGGAAGCAGCAAGCGCTTGAATTTCGGGAAATCGCGAGCTAATCGAGCCGTAAATTGAACCTCAAGACCTTGAGTGGCGGGGTCTGTTTGTTGAAATACGCGCTCTGTGAACCAGTTATAAATACGTAAGCAGTCCTCTTGGTTATCTTGGGCTCCGGCGGATACAAAAAGGCTATTTTGTCGCGTCCGGCGGGCTGTCGATGAATTATCCCGCTTTCCTCCCTTGAGAAAGCTACCGAATTCGAAAGAGTCGTCATGACTAACGGCGTCGCCTCGACTCCGTCTATGAAATAGTATCCTTTCACGACCCTTTGGATAGCTATAAAGCCACTCCTCACAGAAATGTGTGATAGTGCCACAAAAGCCGTAGCGATAACGGACCTCGTCAAGCATAATTTCAACTTCGAAGAGCGAGGTTCCCTTCCTATTAGCGGTATGGGGGTCAATTTGAGTACTAGAGTCGGGCTTCCAGCGGGCATGGGAAGCGCCGACGGCTTCTTTCATGTATGCTAGCGCTTTGAGTAAGTTTGTTTTGCCCGATGCATTTGAGCCGTAGATAGCAACAGCAGGCAGAATCTTGAGTCTTGGGCCGGCTTGGATGGGGGTGTCGGGAAGAGACTTTTCGCTGCTCTTCGCGATGGCACTCAGGTGCGCCTCGTCCAAGAACGATTTATAGTTTCTGACCTTGAAGGATATGAGCATCGCGGCCTCGGCTGGCATCGTGTTTCCGAGTTCTCATAGCATTGTTCGTGGGATTTCCACAAAAAACCGCCTGAAGGCGATCATGGCCACATGAATGAGGTCGATTCTGGTAGATACGGGGGCGTTTACGGTGCCAGGTTACTGAATGCATCTAACTCACCGGGAAGCCCGCCGCCGAGCGCTCAAGAACCTCCCCCACCCCGATCAAATTCCCCTCGCTGTCCCGAAACCAGCCGCCCCGCTCGCCAGTCCCCTTGCTCGGATACTGCCCCTCGATCGTCGCGATGCCGTCCTCCGTCCTGAGCCCCGGCAGGTCATACTCCTCGAACCGCACCCCGCGCGCCTTCAGCGCCGCCGCCGTCGCCTTTATGTCCGCCACCTCGAACGCCAGCTGGGTGAACGACCCGTCCGACGCGCCCGCCGACTGGAAGACCACGAACTCGCAGCCCCCCACCAGATAGCGCAGCCCGCCCGGCCTTTCCTCCGCCGGCTCCAGCCCGAGCTTGTCCCGATACCAGGCCCGCGCCCGCTCCAGATCCTGCGCCGGCAGCCTCGCCGCCACGCGTGTGGGTTTCAGCATCATTGCCTCCTTCGTCGGGACCGGGGACGGTGCACTAACGCCTCACCTCCCGATTAGGCATTCCCCCCGAACCATGCTAAGCCCCGCTCATCGCCGGCCTCCACCTTTCGTGAGCCTGCCGGCGGCTGAGAGACTGCGGGGCCTGCCCCGCTCCGTTCGGCGGCCCGGCCGCCCTCCGCGCGCTCCCGCTTGCATGTAAGGAGCGCCCGTCATGGACCTCAATGCCCTGATTCACCGCGAGGGCGTCGAACGCCTGCGCGCGATCGCCGCCGGCTGTATCGCCTCGCGCGACGCCCATCTCGGCCTCGCCGATCTCTATCGCGACCGCATCGACATCCGCCGGCGCGCCACGCTCACCGCGGCCGGGCTCGGCCCCGGCGTCCGCGCGCCCCGCCTCTAAGGGGTGGCGCCGGCCTCCGGTCCCGCCGGGGGCCGGCGCCTGTTCCCCGCAACCCGAACCAAGGGACGCGCCAGTTCCGGCTTCGTCCACCTGAAAGGAACAGGTCAATGCCCATCGGTAAAGTGAAATTCTTCAATGCGGCCAAGGGCTACGGCTTCATCACGCCGGAAGGTGGCGGGAACGACGCCTTCGTCCATATCAGCGCGCTGGAGAAGGCCGGCATGGGGACGCTCGCCCCCGAGCAGCGCGTCTCCTACGAGCTCGAGCAGGACCAGCGCGGCAAGACCAGCGCGGTCAACCTGCAGAACGCCTGACCCTTGCCGCCGTTCGCCCGGTTTTCCCCGGGGCGGGCGGCGTGCCCCATGGCTCCGGCGCCGCCGCCTTCTCTCCGGTTGGCGGCCGTGCCGAACCGGGGGCACCGGCGGGGGCGCGGATTCGAATAGCGGGCCGCGGCCCCCGCCGGCATATCTTTCCCGCTCCGGAGGCGCAGACCCGTGACCACGCTCGCTTTCTACGAGGAACGCGCCACCGAGGCCCGGCAGGCCGCCGACGCGACCACGCTGGCCAACGTCCGCGCGCGCCATCTGCGCGCCGCGGCCGCCTGGGAGGAGATGGCCGCGCGCGCCTCCCGCACCGCCCGCTTCCGCGAGGAGGAGGCGGTCCGCCGCGCGATGCGCGAGGACGCTGCCGCCCTGATTCTCTCCGCCGCCAGTTTCGCCCGCCGCGGGCATTAGCGGCCCGACGGACGTTCCCGGCTCCGAAACGGCAGGCCAGAGCGTCATTCTCCATGGTCCCGCCCGGTGGGCCGGCCGCCGTCTGCACGGGGCCTGCGCATGCGGTGCTCGCCGTCGCGCCCTGGCGCAGGCCTTGCCTTGGCTCCGGAACGGACCGGGGCGTGGGCGGCCGGTGCCGCGAAACGTCAGCGCGTCAGATTGCAGATCCGGAAGGGCGACCCGGAATAGACCGGCGAGGAATAGAAAGTGATCCCGGTATAGGACGCATCCCCCGCGCATCGCCGCCCGAGCGCGACGCAGCTTGCGTTCGTCGTGCCGTAAGTGACCACGATACGGCTGCCGTCGGTCATGAACACGACGCAGTGGGTGGCCACCCCGGGACCGCTCACCTGGGCTTCGACGGATGCCGAACTTCCCGTCGCCGCGGCGGCTCCTGCGGAGCCAAGCAGAATTGCGGCCGCCAAAGACATTGACTTCATTGCTTCCTCCCTTGTTCGGCGCGAATCGCCGATCGAAGGATCGTCTGAAGTCCCGCCGTCCGCGCGTGATCCGGATCACGGTTGCCGGGTGAGGCGCCCGCATCGGGCGGTCGCGGTCCTCCGCTCCCAGGGCGCGCGCGCTCCACCGCAACCAAAGCGCGCCCCGCCATTATCCCTCCGTTCCTGAAACGAGGACAGAGACGATGCGCAAGGCATTGTGTCTGGCCCTGGCCGCCTCCGCGGCCGGCGGCTGCACGACCTATGGCGCCGACTATGCCACCTGGGCGGCCTATAATTATGACAAGCCGGACCCGCGCCAAGGCGGCTATTATCCGGAGCGTTCGTCACGCTCTAGTGGAACTCGACATAGGCGGGGGCGCGGACCAACCGCCCCCGGCACCAGCGCGAATTGTCTGGCCAGGGATCGCGGCCGTTGCGGTAGGTATAGCGGGCGGTGTTCCAGCCGTGCCGCAAGACCCGCCGCCCCGGGTGGGCCCGGACCTGCGCGCCCAGCCAGCTGTCGAAGGCGGCGCGGAGCGCGCTCCGTGCGCGCTCGGCCCTGTGGCAGTTGCGGACTCCGCGCCAGCCCGCCGCACGCGGCGCCAGATCGGCCTCGATCCGGAGCGTGCTGCCGGGGCGGATCGCCGCCGCGACCTCGGGCGTCGGCTCGAGCGTCCGGTTGGCGGGCAGTGTCTGCGCCGCCGCGGGCGGCGCCACGCACAGGGCCAGCAGGCCGGAAATTGCGATTATCATGCGCATCGATCGTCTCCCCTCTGGTTGGTGGACGATCCGTACAGGCATGAGCGCGGGCGATGCGTGATCGCCGTCACGCTTCGGTGCCGCCCTGGCTTTGGCTCCGGAACGGGCCAGCCTCGCCTTGCAATGTAGGATTTCCTCTGTCCTACGCTTGCCGATGGTCAGCCCTCGCACCCGCCCGCCGGGCGGCCCTTGTGCCGCCGATGCCCGCCGCGCGGCGCTGCCCAAGGCTGTTGGATTATCGTGTCAGCTTTGTCAGGTTCCAGACCGTCAGCTTCCGTCGCCGGTCATCCCCATGGCCGGTGCGAACATTCGGACCATCCGCCCGGCCCCTCCTTGCGACCCCGAAACGGCCCGCTTACACTCGCCTCATGCTGAAGGGCCGCACCTGGATCGGGATGCTGACCGGTCTTGCCGGCGCCGGCCTGATGGGCTGGGCCCTGTTCACCGCCTTCACCGCGGCCTGCCTCGAGAGCGCCGCCCGGGTCGCCGCCTCCGGCAGCTGCTCGTCCAGCCCGTCCGGCTGGGTCGCGCTCGCCATTCCGGGCGGGATCGTGCTCGCGGTGATCGGGATGTTCCTGGGCGGCGGCTTCCTGGTCTTCGCGGGCCTGTTCCTCGCGGTCGGCCTCTCCGCCCTGATCCCGACCTGGCTCGGGCTGATGCCGGACATGGAGCTGTTCGGCTGGCTGTTCGGCGGCATCTTCTTCCTCTGCGGGCTGCTGCCGCTCTTCCTCGGCCTGGCCGGGGGGCGGATGCTCGCGCGAAAGCGCGAGCTGGCCGAGACCCTCTACCAGACAGGCGCGAAGGGGGTCGGCACGATCGTCGAGGTCACCGACACCGGCATGACGATCAACGACAATCCGCACGTCAAAATCCGCATGCGCGTCGACCCGATCGACGGCGGGCCGCCGGTCGAGCGCAGCAAGACGGTGACCGTGTCGCGGGTCGCGATCCCGCGCGCGGGCGAGCGCTTCCCGGTCTGGTACGACCGGGCCGACGAGGAGAAATGGATGTTCGGGGTCGACATGGAAGACAGCGCGCCCGCCGACGTGAAGGACATGTTCGCCCGCGCCCGCGCCGCCGGGGGCGATGCCGCGGACGAGGCGGATGACAGCCCGGTCGCCGAGCTGGAGCGGCTCACCGGGCTCTGGAAGGACGGCGCCCTCACCGACGCCGAATTCGCCGACGCCAAGGCCTGGCTGCTCCCGAAGATCGGCCGCTGATGTCTGGAAGGAGATGATGCGATGCGCCTGCCGACAAGCCTGATCCTGCTCGCTGCGCTCGCCGGCTGTGGCTCATCGGGGCAGCAGCCCGGCAATGCCGCCGTCAATGCTGCCGCGCCGCCTGGCCCCGCCGCTCCTGCCAATGCTCTCGCCACGCCGGCCCCCGCCGCCGCCGACGCCGCGGGGCTCGCCGCCTTCCGGCAGGATGCGATGCGCGGCTGCGTCGAAGGCGGCCGGGAAACGGCGCCGCCGGGCACGCCGGTCGACCGGCATTGCGCCTGCGCCGTCGATCGCGTCATGGCCGGCCGCACGCTCGCCCAGCTCGAGGCCGAGGAGCGCTCCGGCGACTATGAGAGCCGCTTCCAGGGCACGATGAGCGCCTGCATCGCCGAGACCGGCGGCTAGGCCGGTCGCCCGCCTCCCTTCCCCGTCCGGTCGGGACCGGCCCGCGCTGCGCGCTCAGCTGGTGCCGCTGGCGTCGGTGCCGATATAATTGCCCTGGATCACATTGCCCGGCCGGCGCGGCGGCGGCGAGGGCGGCGGCGGGGGCGGCGGCGTGTTGCCCGCACCTGTCACCTCGTCCAGCGCCTCGTCGGCGATCGGCTCCGCTTCCTGCTTAGGCTTCCTGTCCCTGGCCATGTCGCGTCTCCCCGGCCGGCGGTCCCTGCCCGCCACCGGCAGTCAACCGTCCGCCGCGGCAATCGTTCCGCGCCCGACTCGATTGCGGCGACGGCGCTTGCCCGCGTTCACCATGTCTTACCAATTCCGCATCATAAATGCCTCCCATCTGTCGGAGGCGGACGATGAAGACGGCGAAATCCTGGTTCGGGCTGGTCGGGGCGCTGATTCCGATCCTGTTCTTCGGCGGGCTGTTCCTCTATTTCACGAGCGTCAACAATGCGTCCTACGGCCTGCTGGACGGCGCCCTCGGCCCGACGCGGATCGGCCTCGGCGCGCTCACCATCCTCTTCGCCCTGCTGTTCCTGTGGCGGCTCAAGACGGCCGCGACCCCGCCGCCGCCCAGGGCCGGCCTGAGCGCGACCGACGGTGCGATCGAGGAGCCGAAGAGCGATTTCGACGCCGATGCCGCCATGGCGCGCTATCTCGCCCGCCGCGGCGCCGGCACGGCCGTGCCGCCCGGCGCTCCGTCGGGCGCGCCGGCGTCCTTCGGTGGCGAGACGCCGCCCCGTCCGCCCGCCGGAAGCTTCGGCCGCAAGGGCACGTTTCAGTAGGGCCGGGCTCCGGCCCTCCGGGGGAACCCGCACGGTCTCCGCCCGTTCCTAGGCCAGCGCGCCCTCCGGTGCGGCCCTTGTCGTGCCCGTCGTCGGACGCCCGCGCGCCAGCAAGGAGCATCATCATGACTGCACACCTTCCGTTTGCCGCGGCGCTTGCGGCATTCGCCACCGCCGCCGTCGCGTCCGCCGGGCAGCCCGCCTCGCCGCCCGACCCCGAGGGTGGCCGTCCCTACACCGTCGCGCTGACCGGCGCCGCCGAGCGGCCCGGCCCCGGCGATCCCGACGGCAGCGGCACCGCCACGCTCCGGATCAATGCCGGCCAGGGCCAGGTCTGCTACACGATCAACGTCGCCAATATCGACGCCGCCACGCTCGCCCATATCCATCGCGGTGCGGCGGACGCCGCCGGCCCGGTCGTGGTCAATTTAGATCCGCCCGCCGACGGGTCGAGCGAAGGCTGCGTCAGCGTCGCGCGCGAGCTTGCCCAGGAGCTGATCCGGACGCCCGCGGGCTTCTACGTCAACGTCCACAACGCCGCCTTTCCCAACGGCGCGGTGCGCGGGCAGCTGGCCCGCTGACGAGGCCCCCGCGTCAGGCGACGCTCAGCCAGAATTCGAAGCCGACATAGCGCTCGGTCGCGCCATGATTGTCGGACTTGATGGCGAAGGTGGCGGCCTGGCCGGGGTCGAGGATGATGTTGTAGATCACCTGCAGATTGGCGAGGTCGAAATTCGCATCGGTCGCCGTTCCTGCCGGAGCGCCGCCATGGAGCAGGGTCAGCGACGCGGTCGAGCCGCCGCCGCCGCGATGGAAGCCGTAGGCCCGGGTCCGGATCCGCACGGGCACGCCATAGGGGCCGAGCTGGGCGGCACGCACGCCGCGTCCGTTCAGATAGAATTCGCGATCCTGCTGCGGCAGCGTCGCATTCTTGAAGGTCTCCATTGTCCCTCTCCTCTCTCGGGGGAAGGACGGATAGCGCCGGGGCGGAGGCTCGCCGCGTGACCGCGATCACGGCGCTCAGCGCCGGCAGACCCGGCGCCCGGCGCGGGGCTCGAGGCGCGGGCCGAGCAGGCCCTCGCCGCGCCAGCGCACCGCGACCATGCGGACGTCGACATGGCAGCGGCCCGCGGTCAGTCGCCAGGTGTCCGCCGCGACCAGCTCGAGGCGGGTGACCGGGAAGAAATCGGCGAGTGCGGGCAGGTCGATGATCTGCCGAAGCTGGCCACGCTGCTGCATGTTGGCCGGGACCGCCGCCGCCGCCGGCCCGGCCGCCAGCAGCGCCGCACCCATGCCCAGTGCCACAAGCCCGCTCCGCATGCGCCTTCCTCCCGCCCTCGAATGTGGCGCAACCCTGCCAGCCCGCCGCTGAACGGAGCCGAAATCGTGTCGCAAAGGCGAGGAGTCGGGCGCGACGCGCTACCGCCGGCAGATGCGGCGGCCGGCCCGGGCCTCGAAGCGGCGGGCGCCGACGACGTTGCGCGGGGTGGGCAGGTCGACGATCCTGACGTCGAGATGGCAGCGGCCGGCGCTGAGACGATAAAGGTCCCGCGCCGCATATTCGATCCGCTCGATCGGCTCGAGATCGAAGGCGCGGCCGACCTCGGGCAAGGCAAGCACCGCGCGCAGCTCGGCGAGGCGCTGGTAATTGGGGGGCAGCGCCGCAGCCGCGGGCGTGGCTGTGAGCGCAGTCAGCGCGCAGGCGGCAGCGATCGGCAAGAGACGCATGACAAATCCTTTCCTGCTGCTCATCGTCGGCGGGTAAAGCGCAACGTGCAGTTCCGCGCCTCCGGGCTTGCGCCGGCGGGCGTGCCGAAGCTGATGCCGCTCAGCACCAGCTCGCCATCGGGCGTGATCGTGGCGCTCCCGTCGAGGTCGACGTCGCGCGGGATGGAATTGCCGCGTTCGACGGTCATGCGCAGCGCCCCGCTGGCGGGGTCGTGGCGATAGGGGCCCCAATAATCATGATAGGTCTCGAATGCGCCGAAGGTGACGAGCGCGCGCCCGCCCGGCTCGAACTCCAGTTCCTCGACCTTGGCCGGCGGCGGCGTTCCAGTCGCGCAGGGCGGGTTCGTCTGGGTCCAGAGGCCGACGAGCGGCGAGGTGACGGACGCCTGCTGCGCCGCAGTGGCCGCGGCGGTTTCATTCCCGCCGACCTGCGGTCCCTTGTCATTGCCAGCCGCGCCGCTGCAGGCGCCGAGCGCGAGCGCCAGCAGCGCCGCTCGGCTCAGCATCGCACGCCCTGCTGGAGGGGGTCGGCATGGTTGCCGCGATCGGAGTCGCTGCAGTGACGCGTGCGCCCCGGCGGAAGGCGCGGATTGGGGGTCTGGCCGTTGCAGCGCACCCCGCGCCCGCCGGGATCGGCTCCGGGCCCGCCGTCCGAGTCGGAGCAGTTCGGGGCCGGGCCGGAGTAGCGGCCGTGCCCGGACGGCGTCCCTTCCCGGCGCGTGGGCCCGCGGCCGCGGCAGCGCGGATCTCCGGTCGGGCCCGTGTCGCTATCGGTATATTGATTGCGTTGGCCGGTGCCGTAGCCGGGCCTGTCATGCCCGCTGCCAGAGTCGCAATCGGTCACCCCCGAATAGGTCTGGGCTCCGACCGGCTCCACGATCAGTGCCGCTGCGCCGCCCGCCACGATCATTCCTCCGGCGACCCTCGTCACAAATGAACGGCGATTGAGCTTGCGCGCGGTGTTCATTGGCCTCTCCCTCCGCGTCAATCGCCGCATCATCTGCCCCGCCCGCGTCTCCGGCAAGCGGAATCTGCGGGAATTACGGCATGCCGGGCGGCAGAGGCGCGAGCGCCCCGTTGGGCCGCTGTCCCGCCGCGGCACAGGACAAGCCGCAACCGCCCGCCGACCCTCCGGCCGCCGGCTCCTGCGCGAGGAACCGCGCAAGAACCGGACCGAGCTCTTCGGGCCGCTCGAGGATGAGGTTGTGGCCGAGCGCCGGGAAGACGTGCGCCTCGGATCCCGGATAAGCGGCGACCAGCGCCGCATGATGCTCGGCCGGGAACAGCTCGTCGCGGCCGCCGGAGAGGATCTGGACCGGCGCCCGCACGTCCGCCGCGAGGCGGCCCACCGGAACCTCCACCAGGCTCCGCAGCACGCCCCGCCAGACATGCGGCGGAGTCGCCGCGATCTCCGGCTCGTAATAACGGGTGAGCACGGGATCGACCGGGGTCGGGCTGGACCTCGGGCCCCAGAGCCGGAGGAACTCCGCATTGGCGGGATTGCCGGCGATCGGCTCGCGCAGACCCATGACTTGCGTCCAGATCCAGTCGCCGCGACGGACCGGCACTAGCGCGGTGGAGCCGATCAGGACGATGCGGGTCACCCGCTCCGGATATTCGGCGGCAAGTGTCTGGGCGACCATGCTGCCCATCGAATGGCCGACTATGGCGGCACGCTCGACATGCATCGCATCCAGGAACAGCCGCGCATCCTCGGTAAAGTCCGACGGCCCGTAGCAGCAGCGCGGCGCCGACGACGCGCCATGGCCGCGCTGGTCGGGGATCAGGATGCGATGCCCCGCCAGCCAGGGCGCGAGGATCGTCCAGACGCGGCTGCTGTCGGTATAGCCATGGAGCAGCAGCAGCGGCCTGCCCGCGGGATTGCCGAGCTCGACATAAGCGAGCCGGACGCCGTTCGGCAGCGCCACCGTCCGCTTCCGCGCCGCCCAGCCCGCCTGGTCGATCGGCGGGCCGGCCGGCTGGGCATAAGTGGCAGGCACGGCGAGGACGAGCAGCACGCAGAAGAGGAGGGTCGTGCCCATGATGATCCGGCTCATGCGATCACCCTCCCGGCCAGCATTGCGCCGACGCGCGCCGAACCGCCTTCATAGAAGCCGCACTGGCCGTCGAAGGTCTTCGGGTTGTGGAAGGTGCCGAAGATCATGTCGAACACGGGCAGGTCGCCGTAATTGCGGGCATGGACGCCCCGCTCGTGATGGCAGGAGTGGCTCTCCGGCCGCTGAATGAGATAGCCCACCCAGCGCGGCGTCCTGATGTTGGTGTGCTGGAACATGCCCATGAAGGTGGAGGCGACGTTGATCACGATCGCCGCTTCCGCGCTGATCCCGAAGCCGAGCACCAGCGCCAGGCTGCCGAGGAACGCCCAGCCGAGCATGTCGAGCGGGGAGAAATAGAAGGCGCCCCAGATATCCACGCGCTCGGCGCTGTGGTGCATCTGGTGGAACCAGCGCCACAGCAGAGGCACGTTGTGCATCGTCCGGTGCCAGACATAGATGAACAGCTCGAGCAGGAGGAAGCCGCCGAGGATCTGCGCCCAGAGTGGCAAAGTGTCGGCCGCGAACAGGCGGTGCTCGCCGAGCCAGGCGTCCCACAGCAAGGGCGCGTAGGTCGCCGCCGCGAAATAGACGAGGGTCGAGACGATGCCCTTGATCCGCCAGTGGCGAACGTCGGGGTAGCGCCGCGCGCTGAACGCCAAGTCCGCCGCCGCGAAGGCGGCGAACAGGCCGAGCGCGATATAATGGTAAAGCCCTAACATGACTTGCTCCCGGATAATCCAGTGATTGAACCGGCGGCGTAATTATGCTTGTGGCGCCCCGCTCTCTAGAAGCTTTGCGGTCGCTTTTCCAGAAAATGGCGAAAATCGCGCATTTCGGGTAGTTTGTCGGGCGTTCGGGGAGCGGAGAAAAGTGATGGTCGAGAAGCTCGTCGAGAAAACCGCACCTGCGGTACAGTTATCGGGTGCCGGCGCCACCAAGGGCGAGCGCACGCGGGCGCGGATCCTCGACGTCGCCTATGATTCGATCGTCCACAAGGGCTTCGCCGCGACCTCGATCGACGAGCTGGTCGAGGCGGCGGGGATCACCAAGAGCGGCTTCTTCTACCACTTCAAGGACAAGAACGACCTCGCGCGACAGCTGCTCGAGCGCTTCCTGGCCGAGGACAATGAGATCCTCGACACGCTGGAGCAGCGCGCCCGCGCGCTGGCCGACGATCCGCTGCAGAGCTTCCTCATCTTCCTCAATCTCTATGCCGAGATGATGGACGAGATGCCCGACCTGCATCCCGGCTGCCTGGTCGCGACCATCACCTATCAGGAGCAGATGTTCGACAGCGCCGTGCGCGAGATGAATGCGGAGAGCGTCATCGCGCTGCGCCTGCGCTTCGCCAACTGGTTGCTGGAGATCGCGGCCCGCCATCCGCCCAGATATCCGGTCGACCTGCATGCGATGGCCGACAATGTGACGGTGATCGTGGAAGGCGCGATCATCCTTTCCAAGGCGCTGAACGACCGCGGCCTGATGGGCCGGCACACGCGCCTCTTCCGGGACCATGTGAAGCTCGTCTTCGGCGCCTGACGGGCGCAGCGCATCCATAAATACTCCTTATAGTCTCTGTCGCTCGTTTCGTTGGCGAACGGGCGCGGGCTGAAGCATATGGGCTCTCGTTCCGGCGCGCGGCGGAACATGACTGAAAGCCCCCACAGGAGAATTGCCATGTTGAAGCCCGTTCTTTTCGCCGCCGCGGCTTTTGCCTCGGCCGTCAGCCTCTCGCCGGCGTTCGCGAAGCCCATCGCCCCCGAAGTCCGTGTCGTCTCCTATGCCGATCTCGACCTGTCCACCGCAGCCGGCCAGGCCCGGCTGGACCGCCGGATCGAGGCCGCCGTGCGCGACGTCTGCGGCGAGGCGGCCAGCTTCGATCTCGCCCGCAGGCAGGCGGTGCAGGATTGCATCGCCGAGACCCGCGCCAATGTGCGCCGTCCGGCGCCGGTGACCGCCGGCACCCACTAAGGGATAAAGCAGCCTTGTCCCCGGCTGCCAGGGCGGCGCTCCCATCGGGGCGCCGCCCTTTCCTTTGTCGACGTCCAGGCGCCATTCGCAGAACGGGCAGGTGACGCGCGCGCCGCGCCGGGCTAGCCTCGCGCACAAGGGGGACTCGCGCATGCGCCTTTCGATCCTGCTTGCCGCCGCTTTCGCCGCCGCCACGGCCGCCCGGGCGCAGGAGGTCCGCAGAGTCGGGCCGCCGCAATCCCCAATCTCCTCGTCGGTCGAAATCCCCTGGGGCAGCCGGCTCGTCTACGTCAGCGGCACCGTCCCCGATCCGGCAGATGCGAACGCGCCGCAGGGTTCGGTCCAGCGTTATGGCGACACTGCGACCCAGACCCGGTCGGTCCTGCGCAAGATCGAGGCCGAGCTTCGCCAGCACAATCTCTCGCTGCGCGACGTGGTGATGATGCGCGTCTTCCTCGTCGCGCCGGCCGGGCAGAGCCGCATGGACTTTGCCGGGATGATGACCGCCTATCGCGAATTCTTCGGCACCGAGGCGCAGCCGATGCGCCCGGCCCGGTCAACGATGCAGGTCGCAGGCCTGGTCGATCCGGGCTGGCTGGTCGAGATCGAGGTCACCGCGGCGACGCCAGCAATGGCGCAGCGGGGAGGCGGGCAATGAGCCTCACGCGCAGGGTGTTCCTCGAGCGCCTCGGCGCGATCGGCGGCTTCAGCGCGGCCTATCTCGGCATGGAGGCGCTGGGGCTGCTGAACGTCCCGCCCGCCTCGGCCGAGCCGTTCGAACTGCCGCGCGGCACCGGCCGCGGCCGCAAGGTGATCGTCCTTGGCGCCGGCATCGCCGGCCTGGTCGCGGCCTATGAGCTCGGCCGCGCGGGCTGGGACGTGACCGTGCTCGAGGCGCGCGACCGCATCGGCGGCCGGGTCTGGACCGTGCGCGGCGGCGACCGCGTCGTGCAGACCGGCCGGCCCGACCAGCTCTGCCGGTTTTCGGACGGCCTCTATCTCAATGCCGGGCCCGCCCGGATCCCGCACCACCACCACGTCATCCTCGGCTATGCGAAAAGGTTCGGCGTGGCGATGGAGGTGATGGTCAATTCGAACCGTGCCGCGCGCTCCGAGTTCGGCGGCCGGATCTACAGCAATCGCCAGCTCACCTACGACACGCGCGGGCGCTTCAGCGAGCTGCTCGCCAAAGCGATCGACGGGGGCGCGCTCGATGGCGAGCTGCGGGGCGGCGAGAAGGAGGCGATGCGCCAGTTCCTCGCTTTCTACGGCAGCCTCGGCAATGGCGGAACCTATGTGCCGGACGGCCGCTCCGGCTTCGATCCGCTGCCGGGCGGCTATCGCGAGACAGGCCGGCCGGTGGCCAGGGCGCTGACCGCCGCCGACCTGATGCGGATCGGCCCCACCGCCGGCTTCCCGATCGTCTTCGAGGACATTTTCGACATGCAGGCGCCGATGTTCCAGCCGGTCGGAGGCATGGACCGGATCGCCCATGCGCTCTACGAGCAGGTGCGATCCCGGGTGCGCCTGAGCAGCCCGATCACGGCGATCCGGCGGCGCGGCGACGGGGTGCGCATCCATCACGGCCCCGGCGACCGCGCGCTCGACGCGGACTTCTGCATCTGCACGCTGCCGCTCAACCTTCTCGGTCGCCTCCAGACCGATTTCTCGCCGGCCAAGCAGGCCGCGATCCGCGAGAACAGCAACTATCTGGCAAGCACCAAGGTCGGGTTCGAATCGCCGCGCTTCTGGGAAGAGGAGGGGATTTTCGGCGGCCTCGCCTGGACCGAGCGGCCGAACGAGAACATCTTCTACCCGTCGGATGGCTGGCTCTCGGACAAGGGCGTGCTGGTCACCGCTTATGCGTCCGGGTGGACCGGGCAGAACCATCCGGCCGAGTTCATGGCGATGAGCCACGAGGAACGGTTCCGCGTCTGTCGGGAATCCGTGGAGGCGCTGCATCCGGGCAAGGCGCGGCTGCTCGGCCGGCCGGTCACGGTCTCTTGGCCGCTCACGCCCTGGTCCGAGGGTGTCGGCCCGGTCGGCCCCGCCTTCGGCGGCGGGCCGCAGGGCGGGACGCGCACCGCCGCCTATGAGGAGCTGTTGCGCCCGGAGGGCCCGATCCTCTTCGCCGGCGAGCATCTGTCCTACGTGCCGTTCTGGCAGGAAGGGGCGGCTTTGTCCGCGCATGCCGCGCTGCGCGTGCTCGCCGAGCAGGCGGCGGCACGCCGCGCGGCCTGAGGCTTCCGTCGAAGCGGAGCAGAGCTCCGTCGAAACGGGATGGGAGGCATTGGTGGAGCGATTAGCACCACCGCAACATTTGGGAGGGACTGCCATGAAGAAGCTGATCTTTGCCGCGGCGCTTGCCCTTGCGCCGCTCGCGGCCGCCCAGGCCGTGCCCGCCGATGTCGCGACTGCGGTTTCGGCGCCGGGCAGACCGGCCGATGCGGTCGCGCTCGACGAGGTGCGCAAGCCCGTCGAGGTGCTTCGCTGGCTCGGCCTGCGGCGCGGCGACCGCGTCTTCGATTTCCTCACCGGTAACGGCTATTATGCCGAGATCATGGCCCGCGCCGTGGGGCCGACCGGCCACGTGACCGGCTGGAACACGCCGAGCTTCATGCGCAACGAGCGCATCCGCACCGCGCTGAACGGGATTCACGAGCGGAGCCCGAACACCGCCTTTTACGGGACTCCGAACAATGCCTTCGCGTTGCCTGAACAGGCCTATGACTTCATCCTGCTCCATCTGGTCTATCACGACACCTATTGGGAGAGCGAGCGGTTCGGGATCCACCGGATCGATCCCGGCACGATCACCGCTGCCTTGTTCCGGGCGACCAGGCCGGGCGGTACGGTCGCCGTGATCGACCATGTCGCCGCGGAAGGCCGCGACACCCGCGCCGAGGTGGAGGCGACCCACCGGATTCTGCCGGCGACCGTGCGTGCCGATTTCGAGCGGGCGGGCTTCGAGTTCGTCGCCGAATCGGACATGCTCCGCAATCCGGCGGACGACCGCAGCAAGAACGTGTTCGATCCCGGCATCCGCGGCCGCACGGACCGCTTCATCTACCGCTTCCGGCGGCCGCTCCGCTCGCGCTAGGTCAGGAACGGCCCCTTCGCGCTGCGCCGGGCGTGCCTGGCGGGCACGCCGGCCATGGCGCGGAACTCGCGCGCCATATGCGCCTGGTCGGCAAAGCCTTGCGCCGCCGCATGGTCGGCAAGCGAAGGCTGGTCGGGCACCCGCTCGAACGCCTTCTGGAAGCGGAGCAGCCGCAAATAGCGACGGGGCGGCAGGCCGACACGGCGCGCGAACCAGCGCTGCAGGGTGCGCGGGCTCATGCCGGTGCCGCGGGCCATGTCCTCGACGGTGGCGGCGGCGAGGATCGCGCGGCCGACGGCGGCGAGCTCGGTCTCTCGGGCCAGGCGCGCCTCGATCCCGTCGAGGCCGGGTCCGTCATAGGGGAACCAGCGGCCGCGCAGCGCCGCCAGCGGCCGGTCGCCGACCACGCCCCAGGCCCATGGCCAGAGCCGGATCGCCTCGAACGAGGCGTCGCCGCTGATCTCGAAGCCTTCCGGCCGCTCGATCAGCCCGACGGCGAAGCGCGCCGGCTGGTCGGTCCCCCAGCGTGAGCGCCCGGCGCGGCGGCAGATGATCTCGACGCAACCGTCCGGCACCGCCTGCTGGCCGACCCAATCGCCGGGGGCGCCCTTCCCGGCCAGTGTCCAGCGGACCTTGACCAGGCCCTCCAGCGCGGGCGGCGGCGGCTCTTCCCGATAGTCCATCGGCGGGATGAGACCCCTTTTGTCGCATCCGTTCAAGACGGCCGCGTCACGATCGGCCATGATGCGCGCGAACGAGGGAGGCCTAGATGAAGAGACTGTTCGCTGCCGGGCTGGCGCTGCTGCTCATGGGGCAGGCGGCCCCGCCCGCCAGCGTCGCCGATCTGGCCTGGATGAGCGGGCGCTGGGCAAGCGTCTCGGCCAACGGACGCTGGACCGAGGAGAGCTGGTCGGCGCCGCGCGGCGGCGTAATGCTGGGCTACAGCCGCTCCGGGGCCGGCCAGAGCTTGCGCGAGTTCGAGTTCCTCCGTCTGCAGGCGGGCAGCGACGGTATCCCGGCCTATCTCGCCCAGCCTGGCGGCCGCCCGGCGACGGCCTTCCGACTGACCGCGCGCGAGGGACAGAGCGCCACCTTCGACAATCCGCAGCACGATTTCCCCCAGCGCATCCGCTATGTCCGGACGGGCGACCGGATGGTGGCGACGATCTCGCGACTCGACGGCTCCAACGCGGTGAGCTGGACCTTTCGCCGCCGCGACTAGGAGGGGCGGCGCGCCCGCACCGGAGGCGGTGGCTGCAGCTTCCTGTGCGGCGATCAGCCGGCTCTTTCCCGACGCCTGATCCCGCGCCATGCTCGGGCCCGCGCGACTCGCGGCGGAGGGCAGAATGGCGGAGATCAAGACCAGGGCGACCGAGGTGTCGGTGGACGATTTCATCGAGGCCCTGCCCATCCCGCAGCGGCGCGAGGATGCGAAGAAGCTGCGCGCGATGTTCGAGCGGCTGACCGGAGAGCCCGCGAAGATGTGGGGCCCGACGATAATCGGCTTCGGCCAATATCATTATAAATATGCCAGCGGGCATAGTGGCACGATGGCCCGGATGGGCTTTTCGCCGCGCAAGGCCGAGCTGGTGCTCTACGTTCTGACCGAGGAGGGCGGGGAGCGGGAGAAGGCCCAGCTTGCGCGGCTCGGCAAGCACAAGACCGGCAAATGCTGCCTCTACATCAAGAAGCTCGAAGACGTGAACGAGGCCGTGCTGGAGGAGCTGACCGCGGACACGCTCGCCTACATGAACCGGAAATTTCCCGAGGACGCCTGCTCAGCGGCGTAGCTGGGCGGTGCGCCGGACGAGCGCGGCCTCCCAGGCGGCCATGTCGAAATTCTGGGGATCGTCATGCGCTTCGGGAATCCCCGAATCGATGAGCGCGTGGAAGCCGGGGATCAGCCAGCGCCCGCCGCGCACGCTCGCCAGGATGTAGAGCAAGGCGAGCCGGTCATATTGCGCCGCGGTGAAGCCCGGCACCGGCGCGCGGCTGTGATTGCCGGGCGGGCCCGACGGCTCGTTGAGCCGGATCTGGTTCAGCTCGTTGTGCAGGAACAGGCCCTTGGCGTGGCCGCCGCTGATCGTGTCGCGCTCCCGCTTCGTCGCCCGCCAGGGAATGGCATAATCATGCGAGAAGAGGATTTCGCCACGCCGGTTGGTGAAGGTGTGAGCGACCTGGGTGCCGTCCGGATAGGTCCAGCCCAGCTCGTTCGCCAGTTCCGAGTCGTTCGAGGGGAAGTCCGGGAGCTCGAGCTCCCGGCTGGTGTCGTGGATCACGAAATAGCGGGCGAAGGGCGCCTGCGGATCGTTGTTCCGGGCGCGGGACAGGGGCGTCTCGACGCTGGCGGCCAAGGCCGGCAGCCGCTCCGCCGCGAGCAAGGCGCGCAGCCGCCCGCGGTCGATCCGGACCCTCTTGCCGACATGCGCCTCGAGGAAGCGCCCGAGCCGGCGGCGCGGCGGTCCGATCTCGCCGTGGATCATGACCGGGCTCAGCAGGCAGCGCGCCTGCTCGATCGGCGAGCCCGCGAAAGACAGGCGCCCGACGTCGAAGGCGCAGCGCGCCGGCCCCGGCTGCTGGTTGTTCAGCAGCGCGGCGGCCAGGAGCAGGAGCGGCGAAGCAAGCATCGGCCCTGCCTAACGCGGCTTGCGACCCTGGCCAAATGGCGCGGTTCACGCCCGCTTCATCTTACGGCGACGAAATGACAGCAGGGCGCGACGAAACCACTTGCATCCTGCCACAAATGTGACATGCTACAGATGTAGCAATGTAAGGCATGATGATGATCGATTCTCTACCAAGACGCGAACGCGAGCTGTTCGAGTTGCTGTGCAGCGCCGGCGAGGCCACGGCGGCCGAGCTGCGCGCTTCCATGAAAGAACCGCCGTCCTATTCGGCGGTCCGCACCTTGCTGGCCCGACTCGAGGCGCGCGGCGTGATCAAGCACCGCACGGTAGACCAGGCCTATGTCTATCGCAGCGTCGCGCAGCCGGCGAAGGTCCGCGAGACCGCCATGAACCAGATGGTCCGCACCTTTTTCGACGGCTCGGCGGCCAATGCCGCCACCGCCTTGCTCGGGTTGACCAAGAGCCTGTCAAAAGACGAGATCGACGCCCTCCAGCGGGCGATCGACGAAGCCAGGGAGCGTTGAGATGGACGTGTCTTTCTTTGTCCAGATGGCCTGGAAATCCGCCCTGATCGCCGGGGCCGCGCTGGGTCTCGCTTATGTGCTGCGCTCCCGCGCGGCGTCGGACCGGGCGATGGTGCTGCGCATCGGCGTCACCATGCTCCTGCTGCTGCCGCTCGCCGCGCTGGCCCTGCCGGCGCTGCAGATCGAGGCCTTCTCCGCGCCCGAGACGCCGGCCACGGCGGCCGTCGCTCCGGCGGTCGCGCCCGAGCTGGCCGCGACCTACCAATATGCGCCCGGCCCGGAAATCCGGCTTCCCGACGCGCTGGCCGCGGCGCCGGAGCCGGCCGCCGCAACGTCCATCTGGGACGATCCGACCCCGCTCGTTCTCCTCGCTTATCTGGGCGGGCTGCTGATGGTCGGCGGCCGGCTGCTGATCGGCCTCTTGATGCTGCGCCGCTGGACGAAGGGCGCGCGCGACGTGACCGATCCCGATTGGCTCGCCGCCTTCGACCGGGTGCGCGGCGCCGATGACCGCGTGCGGCTGATGGTCTCCGATTCGGTGCCCTCGCCGCTCAGCTGGGGCTGGCGGAACCCGGTTATCCTGATCGATCCCGACACGCTGGACGAGCCGGAGGAAGCCGACGCGATCCTGGCCCATGAAATGGCGCATGTCGCGCGCCGCGACTGGGTCGCCCTGATGCTGGCCCGGATGACGTCAGTCGTCTTCTGGTTCAACCCGGTCGTCTGGCTGCTGGAGCGCGAGATCGTCCAGCAGGCCGAGGAGGCCGCCGATTTCGAGGCCGCCGCCCATGTCGAGCCGGCCCGCTATGCGCAGACCCTGCTGACCTGGGCGCAGATGAACGGCGGAGCCTATGCCGCCAATTCGATCGCGCCGAAGCACAGCGCGCTGGGCAAAAGGATCCGTGCCATCCTCGACCGCCGCGAGCGGCCGCGGGGCTCGGCCTGGACCAAGATCGCGGCCCTGACCTGCATCGGCCTGGCCGCGCCGATCGCCGCCGTTCAGCTCGTCCAGGCGGCCCAGCCCGAGGCGCCGGCCGCGCCTGCGGCACCGCCGGCGCCGCGTGCCGTCCCGGCCGCACCGGCAGCACCCGGCGTTCCGGCTCCGCCGGCCGTCCCCGCCGCGCCAGCCGCGCCGGCCGCCGACTTCGACATCGACATCGATATTCCCGACGTGTCGGGCGACGTCCATGCCGTGCTCGCGGAAGTGCTGCCGCACATTCCGCAGATCGTCGCCGCCTCCATGTCCGGGGTCGATCCGGAGCAGGTCAGCCGGCAGGTGCAGGAAGCCCTGCGCGACGCGGAGCCGGAGCTGCGGCGGCTGAACGGACCGGACCGCGAGCGCGTCCGCGCCGAGATCCGCCGGGCGATGCAGCAGGCCCGCGAGCAGATGGCGCGTGCCCGCGTCGACATGGCCCGCGTGCGCACCGACATGGCCCGCGTCCGCGCCGAGATGCGGGCCAATGCGCCGCGCATCGCCATGGCGGTCCGCGAAGCGCATCGCGCGGCCGCCATCGCCCCGCAGGCGATCGCCATCTCCATGCGTTCCGGCGCCGCCGGGATGGAGCGCGGTGCCGAGGGCATGGAGCGCAGCGCCCAGCGCATGGAGGAGCAGGTCCGCCAATTCCGCGACCGCTCCTGGCGCGAGCAGGAAATCGCCCGCCAGCGCGCCCGCGGTCACAATGTGACCCATGAGGACCTGCTCGAGGCCGCGCAGGGCATGGAGGAAGGCGCCCGCGGCATGCGCGAGGGAGCCCGCGAGATGCGCGAGGCCGCCAGCCGCATGGGCGAGGGCCACAGCGACTGACGAATCCCCAGGGCGGCGGGTTGCCCCCCAAAAGCTCCAGGGAGGTGACGGGCGGCGTGCAGGCCGCCCGTCATTTTCTGTAGAATAGGCGGGAGGTCAGGATGGATGTGAATCGCCGTAACCTGTCCTCCGCGCCGGCCGTCCGGCGATCGTCGCGGCCTATGGCCAGGCCAGCCTCGAATGACCTGATCCTGTCGGAATCCGCTTGAGCGAAAAGGGCGGCCGTCCCATGGTCGCGCCGCTGCCATGGGGGGAGATGAAGATGCTCAAGCGTGCGGCTCTGCTGCTTTCAGTCCTGATCGCCGGCGGCCCCGCCATCGCCCAGGACCAGCCCCGTCAGCGCCAGGCGCGGCAGATCCTCGAGCGGCTCGTCTCCTTCCGCACCGCCTCCGGTCACGGGCAGGTCCCGCCGATGGTCGCCTATATCCGCGAGACCCTGCGCGCCGGCGGCGTGCCCGAGGCGGACATGGAGGTCATCCCGCACGAAGAGACCGCCGCACTGATCGTCCGCGTCCCCGGCGCTGACTATGCGCGGCGCGGCGAGCCCCGCCCGATCCTCTTCTCCGCCCATATGGACGTGGTCGACGCCCGGCCCGAGGACTGGCAGCGCAGCCCGTTCACCCTGGTCGAGGAGAATGGCTATTTCTTCGGCCGCGGCGTGCTCGACAACAAGACCGGCGTCACCTCGCTGGTCTCGACGATCCTGCGCCTCCGCGCCTCGGGTCAGCAACTCCAGAACACTCTGGTCTTCGCCTTCATCGGCGACGAGGAAACCACTTTCGGCACGACCGAGCTGGTCGCCCGGCACAATTGGGTGCGGAATGCCCGCTATGCGATCAACACCGATGCGGGCGGCGGCATGCTCGCCCCGAACGCGCAGCCGCTCGTCTATCTGGTGCAGGGCGCCGAGAAGACCTTCACCTCCTTCCGGCTAACCGTCACCAATCCCGGCGGCCACAGCAGCAGGCCGCGCGACGACAATGCGATCTACGATCTCTCCCGCGCCCTGCTCAGGATCGAGGCGTATCGCTTCCCGGTCCGGGCGACGCCGCTGACCCGCGCCTATCTCGGCACGCTCGGCCGGATCGTGCCCGGGCCGGCTGGACAAGTACTGACCCGTTTCGCCGCCAATCCCGAGGATGCGGAGGCGGCGGAAGCGCTGCGCCATGCCCCCGAATATGTCGGCACGACGCGGACGACCTGCGTCGCGACGATGCTCGACGCCGGCCACGCCCAGAACGCGCTGCCGCAGCGGGCCTCGGCCGTGGTCAATTGCCGGATCTTCCCCGGCGTCCAGCCGGAGGCGGTCCGGCAGGCCCTGGTCGCCGCGATCGGCAACGAGGCGGTGCGCGTCGAGACTTTGGGCAATCCGCGCGTCGGCCCCGTCTCCGAGCCCGATCCGGCCGTCGATGCCGCGATTACCGCCTCCATCCACCGCCGCTATCCGGGTGTCGCCATCTCGCCCTATCTGGAATCGGGCGCCACGGACGGCCTCATCTACCGGCTGGCCGGAATTCCGACCTGGGCGACCTCCGGCATCTTCATCAAGCCCGACGAGATGTTCGCCCATGGCCTCAACGAGCGGATCCCCGTGGCGAGCTTCTATGCGGGCCTCGAGCACATCCACGATCTGGCCGTCGCGCTCGGCAATGCGCGCAATTAGTTCGGCCTTGCAACGGACCCATGAGCGGGCGTAGCCGTTGACCGGGAAACGGGGGCGTCGAGCCGAGAGGTCCGTACGCGTGACTGAGAGACGCGCCTATATCAACGCCCTCGCGGGCGTCGTCCCGGAACATGACGTGCACCGGCTGTTCATCGACTGGGCCCAGGGCCAGGTCGAGGACGGACGCATGCGCAAGCTCTTCCTGCGCATGGCGGACCGTAGCGGAATCGAGCATCGCTGGTCGGTGCTGGCGCCGCCGGGCGGAGAGATGCACGACCGGCCGGGCGGCTTCTACCATGGCGGGCCGCCGCCGACCTCGCAGCGGATGCAGACCTATGCGGAGGAAGCGCCGAAGCTGGCGCTCGGCGCGATCGCGAAGCTGCGCGAGCAGGCCGAGCTGGACGGCGTCACCCATCTGGTCGTGGCGAGCTGCACCGGCTTCGTCGCGCCCGGCGTCGACCAGATCATCGCCCGCGCGCTCGGGCTGGAAGGCGTGGAGCGGACCCTGGTCGGCTTCATGGGCTGCTATGCCGCGGTCTCGGCGCTGAGGACCGCCTATCACATCGTCCGCTCCGAGCCCCAGGCGCGGGTGCTCGCCGTCACCGTGGAGCTCTGCTCGCTGCACCTGCAGGAGACGCAGCAGCTCGAATCCCTGCTCGCCCAGCTCCAGTTCAGCGACGGCGCCGCCGCGGCCCTCGTCACGAGCGAGCCCGGCGGCCTGGAGATGAGCCATCTCTTCTCCATGCAGCTCGAGGAATCGGCCGAGCTGATCCAGTGGCAGATCGGCGATACCGGCTTCGAAATGACGCTGTCTGGCGAGGTGCCGGGCCGCATCCAGCAGGCGCTGTCAGACGAGATGGTAAGGGCCACGATCTACAATGGCTGGGGGCCGGAGCAGATTTCGAGCTGGGCGGTCCATGCCGGCGGCCGTTCGATCCTCGACGCGGCGGAGAAGGGGCTGGAGCTGCCGCAGGGCGCGCTCTGGGCCTCGCGCGAGGTGCTCGCCCGCTACGGCAACATGTCGTCCGCCACCCTGATGTTCATTCTCGCCCAGCTGATCGGCCGGCCCGACACCGGCAAGGGCGTCGCCATCGCCTTCGGCCCCGGCCTCGCCGCGGAGGGCTTCCATTTCGAGCAGGCCGGATGAGCAAGCTCGCCGCGCGGATCCGCGTCGACGAGCAGATGGACGATCCCGGCCTGGCGCCGGAAACCTACGACCGGGTGCTGAAAGATCTCGCGCGGGTCAATGCGGTGACCCTCGCCGCGCGGCCGACGCTGAGCTTCCTCGCGCGCGGGACGAAGGGCATGACGGCCTTCCGCCTGCTCGACGTCGGCTTCGGCCATGGCGACATGCTGCGCCGGATCTCGCGCTGGGCGAAACGGCGCGGGCTCGCCGCGGATCTGATCGGCGTCGACCTCAATGCGCGCAGCGCCGTTGCGGCGCGCGCGGCGACCCCCATTGCATGGCCGATCGAGTACCGGACCGGCGACTATCATGACGTCGCGGGGCCGCTCGATTTCGTCGTCTCCAGTCTCGTTGCCCACCATATGACCGATGCGGAGCTGGAGGAGTTCCTGCGCTTCATGGAGGCGCGCGCCGCCCGGGGCTGGATCGTCAACGACCTGCACCGCCTGGCCTTCCCATATGCGACCTTTCCCCTGCTCGCCCGCCTGCTCGGCGCCCACCGGATCGTGCGCGAGGACGGCAAGGTCTCGATCGGGCGGTCCTTCCGCCCCGCCGACTGGGAGGCGATCCTCGCCAAAGCGGGCATAACCGGTGCGCGCGTCGTCCGCCGCTTCCCCTTCCGGCTGTGCGTCGAACGGCTGCACTGATCGTCGGCGGGGGGCCGGCCGGGGCGTCCGCCGCGATTTCGCTGGCGCGCGGCGGGGCGATGCCGGTCGTGATCGAGCGCAGCCCGGGCGAGCGCGACCTGGTGTGCGGCGGCTTCCTCGGCTGGGACGCGATCGCGGCGCTGAAGAAGCTGGGCCTCGATCCGGCTGCGCTTGGCGCGAAGCCGATCCACCGGCTGCGCCTCGTTGCCGGGCGCAAGGTCGTGGAGACGGAATTGCCGGCGGCCGCGGCCGGTCTCTCCCGCCGCCGCCTCGATGCCACCCTGCTCCGCATGGCCGAGGAAGCGGGCGCCGCGGTGCTGCGCGGCCGGACGGCGCGGGCGCTGGAGGAGGGCTGCGTCCGGCTCAACGACGGCAGCGAGATGGCCGCCGACGCCCTCTTCCTCGCCACCGGCAAGCACGAGCTGCGCGGTGCCGTCCGTCCGATCGGGACGCGGCCCGTCTCGGTCGGCCTCCGCACCGCGATCGCGCCTCCGACCGATCTCGCGGGCACGATCGAGCTGCATCTCTACAATGGCGGCTATGCAGGCCTGCTGCTGCAGGAGGACGGCGCTGCCAATCTCTGCCTGTCGGTCGCGCAATCGCGCATGGCCGGCGGGCGGGAGGCGCTGCTCGCCGAATTGATGCGGGAAGCGCCTTTGCTCGCCGAGCGGCTGGGCGGCGTCATCCCCGCCGACTGGGAAGCGATTGCCGGCGTGCCTTATGGCTGGCGCGCCCGCAGCGCGGAGCCGGGCCGGTTCCGGATCGGCGACCAGGCGGCGGTGATCGCAAGCCTCGCCGGCGACGGCATTGCGGTGGCGCTGGCGAGCGGCGCGGCCGCCGCTCATGCCTGCCTTCACGACGACGATGGCGCGCCAGCCTATCAGCGCGCCTTCGCGGCCCGCGCGAAGCGCCCGATCGCGATCGCCGAGACCCTTCGCCATATGGCGGAGGCGCCGGTCAGGCGGAAGCTGATGCTGGGGCTGGCCGGCTGGCCGGGGCTGGCGAAGCTCGCGGCCAGGCTGACGCGGGTCGGCTAGCGCGCGCCGGTCACCGCGCCGGGCGCGTCGGAGCGCCATTGGCCGGACTGCTGAAACTCCTCGCGGATGCCGGAGGCGGGCAGGTTGCTCGCCGCCCAGCGCGGATCCTGCGGGATATCGGACGGCACCGGAGCCGGGGCCGGCGAGTAGGTCGGCTGGTAGGCGGTACCGGCGAAAGCGGGCGCGTCGGCGACGGCCGGGAGTGCGCCGCCCCGCGAGGCGCGCGCCATGTAGGAGGAGCCGCGCACGACCGGCTCGCCGCCGGCATAAGCGTCGCTGAACGAGCCTGGCGCGCCGGCCAGGCCCGGCAGGCGGTAGAAGATGTGCGCGCCGATCGTCGCCGTCTTCACAAGCCGCGGGGCCCAGGACGGGAAGACGTAATTGGCGTGGTAGAAGGTCGAGAGGCCGACCCCTGCATAGGTGCGCCCGGCCAGCGCCTCGGCCGCATATTGCCGCGCCCGCGCCCAGAGCGTCGGCACGGGCGTGCGCGCCAGCGAGCCGTCGCAGGTGAAAGTGAACTGGCAGCCGCCGCCGGGCCGCATCGCGCCCTGGTAGACGACGCCGCAGACCGTGTTGGGCCAGGAGGGATGGCGGACGCGGTTCAGCACGACCTGCGCCACCGCGCGCATCCCGTCCTCGCTCTGATTGCCCGCCTCGTAATAGATCGCCTGGCTGAGGCAATCGAGCGAGCGCATCTGGTCGACCGGCGTGGTCGGCCGGAAGGCGTAGGACGCCGCAGCCGGACTGGGTGTGCCGGCGATCGGCAGATTGGCATTGGCGGTGAAGGCGCCGGCGCCCTCGAGCGAGCCGGTGGCCCCTTCGAAGGCGGGCAGCACGCCGGTCGCGGCGCCGGGCTGCGGCACTGCCGGCGCGGCCGCGGCGATGACGGAAGCGTCGCTCACCTGCAGGTCGGCAGCAGGGCCGGAGCCGGCCAGAGCGGGGACGCAGGAGGCGATCGGGATGATCAGGGCGAGCTGCGCGAAGCTGCGCGCGTCGCGGCCGAAGCCACGTCTCCTGTTGCCGCTCCTGCGCATCCTGTTCGCCATGCCTTCCGCCCGGGACGAGGTGTCCCAGAGCGTCGCATAACTGCAGTCCGCACGCTCCGCGCCCCCTGATTTTGGGGCGTCCCAATAGTGGACAGAGGTGCAGGAAGTGTTGACGTAAGCGCAAAGAACGAGGCGGCAGTCGAAGCCAGGTCCGTCATTGCGAGCGGAGCGAAGCAACCCAGTGCCGCATCAGGCCTGACTGGGTTGCTTCGTCGCTAGCGCTTCTCGCAATGACGGGGTGGGTCAGCCGCCGGCTGTGCCTTTGCGGCTGGGCTCGGCCTGCTTCAGCTTCTCGCCTGAAATCGCCTCGCCGCTCTTGCCCATCGCGGCCTCGGCATCCCTCAGCGTCGGGTTGCGGTTGTTGTTCTTGCCGCCTTCGGCGCCGCCATGCTCGCGCATCATCCGTCTCCTTTGCCGCTCAACGAACCGCCGCCGGCGGGGTTGCCCGCCTCCGGTCGAACCGGCGCCGCGCTTCGTCGAACCGGACGGGCATTGGCCGAAACGAAGTCCATCATGATCGAAACGCAGCGGCGAAGGCGCTGCGGTTCGGCGAGGAAAGGGACAGCGGCCCGGCGGCACCTGGTCCCCCACCCGATCGCCGGGCCGCAAACCCGAACCGAAGGCCTCCCCCGGGGCCGAACAGGAGTAAGAGTGATGTCCCTGCGTACCATTGCCCTCGCCGCGGCCGCCTGCGCGGCCACCGCCCTGACCGCCGCTCCGGCCGCCGCGTCCGATATCGTCGTCACGCCCGCGACGGTGACCGTCCGCGTCTCCTATGCCGATCTCAACCTCGCCAGCGCGGAAGGCCGTGCCCGGCTCGACCGCCGCATCGCCGGCGCCGCGCGCAGCATCTGCGGCAATTATGTTCCGGCGCACCTGGAGATGTTCACCCTGGTCCGGAACTGCCGCCAGGAAGCAATCGCGTCCGCCCGTCTTCCCGCCGCCGCCCTCGCCGGCGCGCGCGACCTCGCGGTGACGGGCCGCAGAATGAGCCGCGCCGCCAACTGAGCCCACCAGGCGGCAAAGCTCATGGGAGGCGGCGATGCCCCATCGCCGCCTCCCTATTCATTTGGGCGAACGCAATTCCGTCCAGCCGCCCGTGCCATCGTGCTAGGGCCGGGGAATGATCTGGAACATCATCGATCGGCGGCAACGCCCCTATCGCTGGAAATGCGTCAATACGATCATCGAAGCGGTGGAGCATGACAATGCCTGCGCCGATTCCGACCAGGCGCCATCCGTCGACCCTATGCTGAGGGTGGACTATGAAGAGAGAAACGGACTCTCGATCCAGGAGGCCGTCGCCTGGGCAAATGCCCAGGGCAGTCCCGTAACGCTCTATCTCTATGACGAAGGCGTGGGGACGGCCGCTGCTGCCGACGCCCTGCAGTAGCGCCGGTCAGTCAGCGCCCCGCGAACCTCTTCACCTCGTCGACATAGGACCTTCCGATCCGCTGCTCGGCGCCGTCGCTGAGCCGCGCGGTCCAGTGGCCGGCCTCGTCGCGGTAGAGGCCGGTGATCGTGTCGCGCCGGAGGATCACGGAGCGGTGCACGCGCATGAACAAGGCGGGATCGAGATCCTCCTCGAGCTTGGCGATGGTGCGGTGGATCAGCCAGGAACGCTGGCCGACATGGAGGCGCATATAGTCGCGCTCGGCGGTGATCCGCTGGATGTCCGACGCGGCGATGCGGACCAGGCCGGTATGGTCCGGCACCCAGAATTCCTCGACATGGCGCGAGGCCGGCCTGGCGCCCGAGGGCCGGCCGCCGGCGAGGTAGGAGCGCACCCGCTCCAGTGCCCGCTCCAGCCGGTCGGACTGGACGGGCTTCATCAGATAGTCGATCGCCGCGACGTCGAAGGCGGCGACCGCGAAATTGTCGAAGGCGGTAACGAAGACCACGGCGGGGTCGACGTCCGACCTGGAGAGCGCGCGGGCGACGTCGATCCCGTCCATGCCCGGCATGGCGATGTCGAGCAGCACCACGTCGGGCGCGACCGCCTCGGCGATGCGCAGGGCCGCCTCGCCGTCATTGGCGGTGCCGGCCACGGTCACCCCCTCCAGCCGGGCGAGCAGCAGCTGCAGCCGCTCGACCGCCAGCGGCTCGTCGTCCACCACCATCACACGCAAATCACGCCCCTCAGCCATTCCTCACCACCGGCATATAGAGATGAACGGTATAGCCGCCGTCCGGATCCGGGCCGGAAAGGCAGCCGGCGCGCGAGCCGAACCGCGCGGTCAGCCGGTCGCAGACATTCCTGAGACCCACGCCGGTGCCGCCCTCGCCGCCCTCCTCGGCCGGGACCTCGCCGTCATCCTTCACCTTGATGTGCAGCCGGCCCGCTTCCTCATGGGCCGAAATGCGCACGGTCACGTGTTTGCGGGAGCGGGCGACGCCATATTTGACCGCATTCTCGACGACGGGCTGGAGGATCAGCACCGGGACGCGCGCCGACTGCAGCGCCTCGGGCACGTCCACCTCGACGGTGAGCCGCTCCGGGAAGCGGATCTGCTCGATGTCGAGATAGAGGCGCTGCAGCTTGATCTCCTCGTCCAGGCTGACGTCGGCCGTGGGATCGGCGGAGAGCGTGGCCCGGAAGAAGGTGGAGAGGTTCATCAGCATCTGCTCGGCCGTGTCGGTCCGCTTCGAGAGGATCAGCGAGGAGAGCGAGTTCAGCGTGTTGAACAGGAAGTGCGGGTTGATCTGGTAGCGCAGCGCCCGGAGCTGCGCTTCCTGCGCCTCGCGGGCAAGCATGGCGGCGTGGCGGTCGGCGACGCGCAGCTGCCGGGCATAGCTCATGGCCACGTAGAAGGCGGCCCATGCCGCAAACAGGAAGAACCAGGCGAAGGAGCTGTCGAGGATCGAGCGGGCGGCCATTTCGAGCGGGCTCCAGCCCATCGAGTTGCGCTCCTGCTCCTGCTTCACGGCGTTCAGCGGCGCATAGACGTAGAAGGCGTAATAATTGACCGAGGCGTAGGCGATCGCCGCAGGCAGGCAGAGCACCGCCGCCACCGCCGCCTTCACGTTGAGGCTTTTCGCCGCGATCGGCCGCAGCGCCAGGTAGAGGAGGAAGGTGATGAAGATGCCGGCGAGCGACACGCAGCTGCGCCGCGCCATCATCTCCCAGAAATCCGGATATTGCACGACGACCGAGCGCACCGTGGTCAGCGCGAAATAGAGCACCCAGAACCCGACGATCGATTTTATCGCGATGCCGAGATCGGGCAGCCGGCGGTGCTCGCCGTCCGGGAGGGCCTTGTCCATGGCTCCTCCTAGCGCCCGCTCCCCTGAAAAGCTTTCCGCCGCGGGGTCGTTTGACGAAAGGCGTGGCGCGTTGGTCGAAAAGCCGGGCAGCGGACGGCGATATCCTGACGCGTCAGGCTCGCCCAGCAGGGGCTCGCCGTCCCCGTCGCCCTTTTCTTTTTTGTTGTTGCCCACGCCTGATTCTCTTGCCCCGCGCCCCTCTAGCATGGCCCGCGGGACCGGTCATCGCCAGCATTTCGCCTGCGATTTGAAGGACGAGCAGTCGTTCCGGCTGCGCAAACAGGGCGCATTTGCGCGGCTTCGCTTCCGGCGGCTGTTGCCCGGCCGCATCAGTTCGCCCGTCCCGCGACGAATCGTAGTAATTCGGCGTTGCAGCCCCGACTCTTTCCTGATTCACTTTTATGAACGAGGGGTGGGGTTGTGGTTAACGGCTTGGAAAGTCGTTCTGGTGCATGATCCTTTCTCGGGGGCAAAAGGAGTGGGATCATGAGTACCAGGACTCGGCCCGCAAGCGGGGCGACAAGTTTGGCGGAGATGCGCGAGTTCGCGTCCTTTTCGAAGGGCACGCAGCGCTACATTCGCCGGTCGCTCGACGTGGGCCTTGCCCGTCGCGACGCGGTGAAGCGCTGGTCGCGCGATCCGGCCGAGGCCGCCGGCATCCGCGCGCAGGAGCGCATCTATCGCCGCCTCGATCCGATCCGCGCCGCCATTCCCGACGACAGCGGCCTCGAGGCGATGGAGCCGCTGATGGCGCCGCTCATCACCATGACCGCCTTCGACCTCGGCCAGGACCGGCTGCCCTGCTTCGCTTCCTACCGTTTCCTCTACGAGCGGCTGATCGGCGCCGCCGTCCGCCCCTGGCTGCCCGGCGCCTTCTGCGCCGCCTCCGCGCTGCCGCACCTCCATCCGGATCGCCGGCGCACCCTGCTCCAGTCGATCAGCGAGGCCGCGGCGACGGCGCCCGGCTGGTCGAACCGCGAGCCCGTCTTCTTCCCCGAATGGGTGGAGAAGGTGGACACCGCCGTCGCCAACTGAGGCTGCCGGTCTCCCTGGAAGAATTGCGGCGGACCCAGCGGTCCGCCGCTTCTTTGTTCAGCGCAGGATTCTGAGCCGGACGTCGTCGACGGCGAGCTCGGCCTGCGTGCCCTCGACCTGGAAAGCGATTTCGATCGTGCGGGCGTCGCGCGGGACCCGCACGGTCACGCCATGCCGCCGCCAGTGCTCGCTCGCGGCGATCAGGGCGCGGGCATTGGCGGCGCCGGCGCTGACGATCAGGCTGCCATTGCGATGCGCGAAGCCGGGCGCCCTGGCCTGCGCGGAGACGCGGATCGTCCGCCCCCGATAGCGGCGAGCGTCGATCCGCTGGAACAGCCTGCCCCCGGCCCCGGGCGGGGCGGCGCTGCGCGCCCGCCAGCCCATGGTGACATAGGCCTCGCCCTCGGCGGACTGGCGGACGACATCGTGGCGGTTGTCGGCGGGATAGGCGCGGATGCCCCGATGGGCCTCGACCTGCCAGCCGTCCAGCCCCCGCTCGAAGCCGGGATTGGCGAGCTGGGCAGCCAGGGCGAGCGCGGCGAGGATCATGACGGCTCCTTTACGACCCGTTGGATGAACCGAAGCTAGCCGAGCCTGGCGAGCAGCTCCTCGGCGAACAGGGTCAACGTGTCGTCGCGCGCGCCCATGATGACGATGCGGTCCCCGGGCCGGGCCAGCGCGACCAGCCGCGCGGCCGACAGGCGGCGCTCGGGCGGCGGCTCGGCGATATGCTCCGCCTTCCGGCCCCGCGCCACGATCGCGTCCGTGACGCTGCCGGTGCCGACGCTCATGTCGGTGGTGCCGCCATAATAGACCGGGTCGGGCATGAGCAGGATGTCGTCGGCCGCGAGCTCGCGCGCGAACATATCGATGAACTCGCTGCCCATGACGCGGAGCGGTGCGTAGCCGTGCGGCTGGAAGAAGACGAGCAGGCGGCCGGGGAAGGCGTGCAGCGTGCGGAGCGTCGCCGCGATCTTCTCGGGATTGTGCCCGAAATCGTCGATCACCCGGACCCCGCCGGCCTCGCCGACCAGCTCGAAGCGCCGCCTGAGGCCGCGGAAGCCGGCCAGCGCCCCGGCCGCCTCGCCCAGCGGAATGCCGGCCGCCTCGGCCGCCGCGAGCGCGACGAGCGCGTTTTCGACATTGTGCCGGCCCGGCACCTGCAGCCGGACCGGAACGCCGTTGGCGGTGAAGGAGATGGCGAAGGGTTCCTCGACCACGTCCGCGCCGAACAGGTCGGCGCCCTGGTCCTTGAGCGAGCAGGTGCGCAGCCGTTCGGGCGCCAGGGCTGCGGCGAGCAGGCGGGTCTCATCGTCGTCGAGATTGAGGACGACTTTTCCGGCATTGGCCGCAAAGTCCCGGAAGAGATGGCGGAGCTCGTCCAGCGACTTGTGGTCGAGGGTGATGTTGTTGAGCACGGCGATGTCGGGCCGATAGAGGGCGATCGAGCCGTCGCTCTCGTCCACCTCGCTGACGAAATCCGGCCCGCCGCCGACCAGCGCGCTGGCGAAGGGCCGGTCGGGCGAGACGAAATTCTTCATCACCGCGCCGTTCATCACGGTCGGGTCGCGGCCGGCGGCGTGCAGGATCCAGCCGATCATGCCGGTCACGGTCGACTTGCCGCTCGTCCCGCCGACCGCGATCCGCATCCCGGCGGCGTTGAACAACTCGGCGAGCAATTCGGGCCGGCCGAGCCGGGCGGCGCCCACGGCGCGGGTCTTCACCATGTCCGGAACGCTGTCCTCGACCGCGGCCGAGGCGACGACGATCTGGTCGGCGCCGGTGATGCCGCTGCCGTCCTGGCTGAACAATTCGATGCCGGCGCGCCGCAGCTCCTCGAACTTGGCGGACAGCCGGCCCTGGTCGAGCGAACGGTCCGAGCCCTTCACCTCATGCCCGCGGCCGTGCACGATCATCGCCAGCGGCAGCATTCCGCTGCCGCCGATGCCCACGAAGAAATAGGATTTGGCCTCGCCCATCGGCCCGCCCTATTGGCGGATGCTGAAGGGAGCAACCATGCGGATTGCGATCGTAGCGCCGAGCTCACGCTTCAAGGAGGAGGCTGCCGCCCGCGTTCGCCAGATCGCTGCCGCCCGCTATCCGGACGTAGAGCTCTTCTTCCATCCGCAGTGCTTCCTGACGCACAATCATTTCGCAGGCACCGACGCCGAGCGGGCGGCGGCCCTGGTGGAGGTGGCGAACGATCCGGGCTTCGGCGCGGTCTGGCTCGCGCGGGGCGGCTATGGTGCCTGCCGCGTGGTGGAGGATGCGCTGGCCCGGTTCGGGGAGGCGGCGCGCCGCAAGGCCTGGCTCGGCTATAGCGACGCCGGCTACCTGCTCGCCGCGCTCTACAAGGCCGGCTTCCCCGATCTCGCGCACGGGCCCATGCCCTCGGATGCCATGCATGAGGGCGGCGAGGCGGCGGTCGCGCGCGGGCTCGACTGGCTGGTGCGGCGCGATGCCGATGCGCTCGAACGGAAGCTCGCAATCGGCGACCACCATGCCGCCTTCAATCTGACCGTGTTCAGCCAGCTGCTCGGCACCGCGCTCGAGCCTGACCTCAGTGACCATGTCCTGCTGCTGGAGGAGGTGTCCGAGCACATGTACCGGATCGACCGCAGCTTCTCCCACGTCACCGGACAGGCCTCGGTGCGCAATGTCGCCGGGATCAGGCTCGGCCGGGTGAGCGACGTTCCCGACAACGATCCGGACTTCGGGGAGGACGAGGAAAGCGTCGCGCGACACTGGTGCCAGCGCGCCGGGATCGCCTTTCTGGGCCGGGCCGACATCGGTCACGACTCAGCCAATAAGGTGGTTCCATTCGGCCGTTTCTGAGCGCTGGCCCCTCTCTGACGGCTTCAATCCACAGAAATCGCGCAAAACGACGCGAAACCAGCCCATTTCGTCTCTCTGCCCCCATTGCCAACAGAGGGGAATTGCGCTCTATCGACCTCACGAACACCACAGGGAGGCAATAATGGCAGATGGTAAGAGCGGGTTGCAGCGTCCGGTGAAGCCGTCGGCGGACCTCGCCGCGATCACGGGTTCCGATCCGTTGCCGCGCAGCCAGGTCGTCAGCAAGGTCTGGGACCATATCCGCAAGAACAATCTCCAGAATCCGCAGAACAAGCGCGAGATCGTCGCGGACGACAAGCTGAAGAAGATCTTCGGCAAGGATCGCTGCTCCATGTTCGAGATGAACAAGCATCTTTCCCGTCACCTGAGCTAGAAGCTTCGCCGGCGATCGCCCGGCGTCAGAGCAAGGGAACCGCCCGCCCGGCTGGACCGGGACGGGCGGTTTTCGTTTTCTGACAAGGGATATTGCCATGACGAAGGAAGAATTGCGCGGGGATCTCGAGGCGCTGGGCGTGCGCGCCGGGGATCTGCTGATGGTCCATGCCTCGCTCAGGAGGCTCGGGCTCGGGCGCGCGGATGCTGGCGAAGGTGCCGCGGAGCGTCTGCTCGACGCGCTCGAGGCGGCGGTCGGGCCGGAGGGCACGCTGCTGATGGTGCTCGGCACCGACTGCCCGACCGACTGGGTGAACGAGCAGCCGCCCGAGACGCGGGCGCAATTGTTGGCCGGAGTGCCGCCATTTGATCATCGGAATGCACCGGCAATGCCGGATGTGGGCTGGCTGGCCGAGGTGTTTCGCAAGCGGCCCGGAACGCTGCTGAGCGACAATCCGAGCGGTCGCTTCGGCGCCCGCGGTGCGCAGGCGGCGGCCCTGCTCGCGGACCAGCCTTGGCACGATTATTACGGCCCGGGCTCGCCGCTCGAAAAGCTCTGCCGCCGGGGCGGGAAGATCCTGCGCCTCGGCGCCAATCCCGACACCGTGACCGCGCTCCATTATGCCGAATATCTGGCCGACCTGCCGGACAAGCGCCGCACACGCTGGGACTATGTCCTGGCGGGCCCGGACGGGCAGGGCGAGCACGTCTGGATCGATTGCCTCGACGATTCACGCGGCATCGCCGAGTGGGAAGGCGAGGATTATTTCGCACTGATCCTCAAGGCCTGGCTGGCGCTCGGCCGACATGGCGAGGGCCTGGTGGGCAAGGCGCAGAGCGAGCTGATCGACGCCGCGGACCTCGTCGCGTTCGGGGCGCGCTGGATGGAGGAGAATCTAGCCGCGCCAGCGTAGGCCGAGCCACAGCGTCCGCGGCGTCGCGCGCTCGACGATCCCGGCGCCGGAAATCCCCGCCACGACCTCTTCGTCGGTGAGATTCTCGGCCCGGGCTTCGAGAGCGAGCCTGCGCGTGAGGGGGAGCACGGCCACGGCGTCGACGGTAAGCGCGTCGGGAATCCGCTGGCTGCCCAGATCGTCTTCATATTGGGTGGAGACATAGCGCAGGCCGATCGACGCCAGGGCGCCGCGCGCATTCTGCCAGGCGAGGCTCGCGGTGAGGCTGTGCCGGGGCGTTTGCGCAGGACGCCGGCCGTCCAGCGGCGCGGCGATGCCCGCTGCGGTCACCTCGGCATCGGCGAAGCTGTAGCCGGCGGCGAGCCGGAACCGGCCGAAGCTCAGGGCGGCATCCACCTCGATCCCGCGGCTCTCGATCGCGTCGACATTCTGCCGCTGCCGGAACGCGCCGCCGGCGGCGACGAAGCCGACGCCGGGAAAGGCCCCCGGCCCCTGACCAAGGGTCACGTTGGCGATGGCGTCGGTGAGGCGGTTGGCGAAGACGGTCATCCCGATCCGCGCCCAGCGTGCCGGGCGGAGGTCGAGGCCCGCCTCGATCCCCTCCAGCCGCTCGGGCGACAAAGCGGCATTGGCCGCGGTCGCGTCCGCGCCGACGCGAAACGGCCGGTAGAGCTCGTTCAGCGTCGGCAGCCGCCAGCCGAGATAGGCGGCGGCGCGCAGGGTGAGCGGCGCCGCGACGCTGAGGGCGAGACCGGCGCGCGCCGTCGGCTCCCAGCCGCTCCGGTCCGGGAAGGCGCTGTCGGTCAGCGGCGCCTGCGTCGCGAGGATGCGCTCGCGAAGGCTGCCGTTCGTTATCCGCCAGCGGTCGAGCCGGATACCGCCGGTGAGGGTGAGCGGGCCCTGCTCCAGGCTCGCCTCGGCAAACGCGCCGATCGTGCTCGTGCGCCCGCCGGCGACGCGGCCGCGCGTGGGAGCGCCGGCGACAAATTGGAACAGCTCCTGCGTCCGTCCCTCCGTGTCGCGCCAGTCCGCCCCGAGCCGCAGCGAGAGCAAGCCGAGCCGCGGACGCAGCTCGAACCGCGCGCCCCGGCCGGTCGACGGGACATTATTCTGGTCGAGTGTCTGGTTGACGGTGGTGCGGCCCGCATTCACCGCGGCGAAGGCATTGGCGAAGTCGCGGACCTGGACATAAGCGAGCGCCGAGAAAGGCAGCCGGCCCCGGCCGACCAGCCGCAGCGAGGCGTCGGCGCCGCGCGTCTCGATCGCGCTGAAGGCGGTTCCGCGCTCGCGTTCGTCGACGAAGGCGGAGACATTGGCCTGCAACTCGATCGTCCCGGTCAGCGGGGCGACGGCCCGGACCGCGAGGCTGGCCTGCTCGTAGGGCGAGGGCCGGTCGACTGGCCCCCGCTGGCGCGCGACCACCGGGATGAAGCCGTCGCCGCGCGCATAGGACGCGGACAGGCCGAGAAAGCCGCCGCCGAGCCGCGCGCCATAGCCCGCATGGGCGTCGATTCCGTCGCGGCTGCCATAGGCCAGGCCTGCCGTCGGGCCGTCCAGTCTTTCCGGACCGGCGCTTTCCAGTTCGATCGTCCCGGCCAGCGCACCCGGGCCGTGCACGCCGGTGCCGCCGCCGCGCGTCACCCTTATGCGCTCGAGCCGGCGCGGATCGTAGGCGGGCCAGCTGATCCAGCCGCCGAACGGGTCGGTCTGCGGCACGCGGTCGAGGAGCAGGAGCACGCGGCTGGAGGCATTGCCGCCCAAGGCGCGGAGCGTCGCCCCCTGGCTGGTCGGATTGGCGCTGCGCGCGTCCGAGCGGCGGAATTGCTGGAAGCCCGGAATGGCGCGCAGCACATCCTCGAGCCGGTTCGAGGCGCTGTGCTCCAGCCGGTCGCGGCCGATCTCGCTGATGTCATAGGCCGCGTCGCCCGGCGCGGCGCCGAGGCCATGGCCGGTAACGACCACCTCCTGTCCCTGCGCGGAAGCGGCGCCGGGCAGGAGCAGCAAAGTGGCGGGCAGGAAAAAGCGGGCCATGGCCGCCCGCTTATACCAAAAAGCCGCGCCGGTGAGGGGGAACCGGCGCGGCTCCTGGCCGATCGTGTTGGGAAGCGATCGACTTTATGTGCTCGGCGTCGATGTCGTGCTCGGCGTCGATGTCGTGCTCGGCGTCGTCGAAGCACTCGGCCTTGCCGCCGCAATGGCGGCCTCGAGCTGCGCCCTGGTCATGGCGATGACCAGGCCCTGGCTGTTGCGGCCGAAGGCGTTCAGCGCCAGCCGGCCCTTGGCGGTGCCGGTGTTGATGACCGCGCCGCCCGCGTCGGGCGACTCGATGGTGCCGACCACCGCACCGTGCTGATCGCGAACCTGCGCGCCGGCGCGCAGATCGCCGGCGGTCGCACTGACGAGCGCGCCCGGCGGCACCGGAGCGCCCGGCGTCGCCTGCGACTGCGAACGCGCCTGCGCGGTCGGGGCCGCATTGGCTGGCGGGGTCGTCGTGGGCGGCGTCGTGGTCGGGGTGGTTCCCGCCCGGGCATTGGCCGGCGGGGTGGTCGTCGGCGGAGTCGTCATCGGCGTGGTGCCGGCGCGGGCATTTGCGGCAGGCGCCGGCGGAGTCGTGGCCGGCGGCGTGGTCGCCGGCGGCGGCGTCTGGGCAGACTGCTGCGGCGGCTGATCGTCGTCGCTATTCTCGGGCTGCTGGGCTTCGGTCTCCGTCGCGTCCTGCTCCTGCTGGCTCGGCGGGGTCGTGGTGCTCGACGGAGCCGGCGGGGTCGTGCTCGGCCGCGGCGGCTGGGTCGCGGCAGGCGGGCCGGACGGCGGGCTCTGGGTCGGTTGCTGGGCCAGGGCCAGGCCAGGCAGCGTCAACGCCGCGGCGGCCGCCAGAAAGCGGGTCTTCAGGGTCATGTCATCCTCCAAAGGGTTATTTTGGAGAGACAAAGGTCGGGCTTGATCGAGGTTGCACGACCCCGGGACGGACCGTGGGAGTCGGGCGATGAAGCGCGGCTCAATCTGCTCGTTGCGGGAGCGAGCCCCTAATCCATGCCCGGATAACGCTGGAAGGCGGGAAGCGCATCCGCATCCTTCATCCAGGCGACCCGCTCCGCCACCTGGATCTGCGCGGTCGGCGGCAGCGCCTCGGGCGTGTCGAGCGTCGCCGACTGGATATCGGTCTGCCCCGGAAAGATCTGGTCGTTGGTGTAGAAGAGGCCGGTGCCGCAGGTCGGGCAGAAATGGCGACGACCATGTTCGGACGAGGCATAGACCGTCGCCTCGCCCTGCGTGACGCGGAAATGGTCGTTGCCGAACAGGGTCCAGCAGACCATCGGCGCGCCGGCATGGCGGCGGCAATCGCTGCAATGGCAGAGCGCGCTGTGCGCCGGCTCGCCTTCAACCTCGTAACGGATCGCCCCGCAATGGCAGCCGCCAGTCAGCATCTCGTCCTCCCTGTCCGCGAGTCGCCGCAGCTTAGCGGCAGCGCGCGAACAAAGGAAGAACGAACCTGTCAGAGCACGTATTTGCTGAGGTCGGTGTCGCGGGCGATCTCGGCGAGCTGCGCCTCGACATAGGCGGCGTCGACGGTGAGCGTCTCGCCCTGGCGCTGCTCGGCCTCGAAGCTGACGTCCTCGAGCAATTTCTCCAGCA